>ENA-ORTU01004035-ORTU01004035.1-human-gut-metagenome-genome-assembly--contig:-NODE-4035-length-11561-cov-2.317052_pt1 | contig 11561 bp, 11 predicted proteins | sample MGYA00241910_ERZ509184 | MGnify/ENA primary metagenome ERZ509184 (study PRJEB26280, sample SAMEA2338847) | human gut metagenome | biome: human gut; feature: human-associated habitat; material: faeces...
AGGTGGAATCGGAGACGGAAGAGGAATTGCAGCAGCATTTATGTTGGGAGCAAAGGCTGTACAGATGGGAACTGCATTTGTTGTCACAGAAGAGGCACAGGTGCACCAGAATTACAAGGATAAGATTTTAAAGGCAAGTGACATTGATACAAGAGTTACAGGACGTACAACAGGACACCCGGTACGGGCACTTCGCAATGAGATGACAAAGAAATACTTGAAGATGGAACAGGAAGGTGCTCCATTTGAAGAACTGGAACTTATGACTCTTGGAGGTCTTAGAAAAGCTGTCGTAGACGGTGATGTGAAGACTGGAAGTGTCATGTCAGGCCAGATCGCGGGACTGGTAAATGAGCAGATGAGCTGTCAGGCATTGATCCAAAAACTGGTCAGAGAAACAGACGCTTTGATAGGCACTCTGAATCTGTATGAAACCGAAGTGTAGTAATTGGAGGATAAGAAATATATGAGTAAGATTGCATTTATCTATCCGGGACAAGGGGCGCAGAAATGTGGCATGGGTGCAGATTTTTACGAAAACAGCGCCAGTGTCAGAAAGCTCTTTGATGAAGCAGGCGAACGGCTGGGGCTGGATATGAAAGCATTGTGTTTTGAGGAAAATAATCTCTTAGACCAGACAGAATATACACAGGCGGCAATGGTAACAACATGCCTTGCCATGACAGAAGTTCTGATGGAACGTGGAGTAAAACCAGATATTACAGCGGGACTGAGCCTTGGCGAATACGCAGCCATCTCTGTGGCCGGCGGGCTGGAGCCGATCGATGCGATCCGCCTTGTGAGAAAACGTGGAATTTTGATGCAGCATACAGTTCCGGCAGGAGAAGGCGCTATGTGCGCGATTCTTGGATTAGATGCAGAGAAAATCGAAGCAGTGACAGCAGAGATGGAAGGTGTGTCTGTAGCGAACTATAACTGTCCGGGTCAGATTGTTATTACAGGAAAAACAAAAGCAGTTGAAAAAGCGGCAGAACATTTGAAAGAGGCGGGTGCAAAACGTACCGTAATGTTAAATGTTAGTGGTCCATTTCATTCTACGCTCTTACTCCCGGCGGCAAAGGAACTGGAAATGGAGCTAGATAAGACAGAATTTCATGAGCTTATGATCCCTTATATTACAAATGTGACGGCAGAAGCAGTTACGGATGTTCGTAAGAGTCCGGGATTACTTGTGACACAGCTTACATCGTCCGTTCACTGGCAACAGAGCATGGAGAAAATGATCGCAGATGGAGTTGATACATTTATCGAAATCGGACCGGGCAAGACTTTGGCAGGATTTATGAAAAAGATTGACCGAAGCGTCAAGGTCTGCAATGTAACAACATGGGAAGATCTGGAAAAGATCATATAGAAACAAGGCGAAAATGACAGGAGTTATAAATAAAATGGAAAAAAAGGTAGCAGTTGTGACAGGAGCTTCCCGTGGAATTGGTGCGGCAATCGCAAGAGAGCTGGCAGCAGCGGGCATGTATGTTGTGATCAATTACTGTGGCAGCGAGGAAAAAGCACAGGAATTAAAGACAGAAATTGAGCAAAATGGAGGAGAAGCTTCTATATATAAATGTGATGTTTCTGACAACGTGGCATGTAAAGAATTTATTGGAAATGTAATCGCAGAATACGGACATCTGGATGTGCTGGTGAATAATGCAGGTATTACAAGAGATGGTTTGTGTATGGCGATGAAAGAAGAAGACTTCGACGCTGTAATTAATACTAATTTAAAAGGAACATTTAACTGCATTAAATTTGCTTCAAGAATAATGATGAAACAAAGACATGGAAAAATCATTAACATGACTTCAGTTTCAGGAGTTGCAGGTAATGCCGGGCAGGTTAATTATTCAGCGGCGAAAGCAGGAGTAATTGGAATTACAAAATCAATGGCAAGAGAATTGTCATCAAGAAATATTAATGTAAATGCAATTGCACCGGGATTTATTGAAACAGACATGACTGCAAAATTATCTGACAAGGTAAAAGAGCAGGCAGTTTCACAAATTCCCCTTAACAGATTTGGAAAGCCTGAGGAAGTTGCCGAGTTAGTGGCGTTTTTAGCAGGTGAAAAAAGTAATTATATAACAGGACAGGTATTTCACATTGATGGTGGAATGGTAATGTAGCGAGGTGTCATATGAGAAGAGTTGTAGTAACAGGTATGGGTGCAATAACACCAATTGGAAATAGTGTAGATGAATTTTGGCAGGGAATTAAAGCAGGAAAAGTTGGTATTGACGAAATTACCAAATTCGACACAACAGATTATTCTGTAAAATTAGCAGCAGAAGTTAAGGACTTTGTGGCAAAAGAAAGAATGGAATTTAAGGCGGCAAAGAGAATGTCACCATTTTCACAGTATGCTGTGTGTGCAGCAAAGGAGGCACTTGAACAGTCAGGGCTTGATTTGACAAAAGAAGACCCTTACAAAGTGGGAGTAAGTGTTGGCTCAGGTATTGGTGGCATGAAGGATATGGAAGAAGAAAACAAAAAGCTTCTGGAAAGAGGTCCCAGCAGAATTAAACCATTGCTTGTGCCAATGATGATTACAAACATGGCGGCAGGTAACGTGGCAATCGCCTTTGGAGCAAAAGGAAAATGTATTAATGTGGTAACTGCCTGTGCAACAGGAACACATTCAATTGGCGAGGCGTACAGATCAATTCAGTGTGGCGAAGCCGACGTAATGATAGCAGGGGGAACAGAAAGTTCAATTACACCTTTAGGGGTTGCAGGTTTTACAAGTCTTACAGCATTAACAAAAACAACTGACAAAACACAGGCATCAATTCCATTTGATAAGAAACGTAGTGGTTTTGTAATGGGAGAAGGTGCAGGAATAGTTGTTCTTGAAGAACTGGAACATGCCTTAGACAGAGGTGCAAATATTTTGGCGGAAGTGGTAGGTTACGGAGCAACCTGTGATGCTTACCATATTACATCACCTGCTGAAGATGGAAGTGGAGCAGCAAAAGCAATGGAACTTGCCATAAAAGAAGCAGGGGCAAAGCCGGAAGACGTTGACTACATTAACGCTCATGGAACAAGTACACATCACAATGATTTATTTGAAACAAGAGCCATTAAACTTGCACTTAAAGAGGCAGCAAAGAATGTAAAAGTAAATTCAACTAAATCAATGATTGGACATTTGCTAGGTGCCGCAGGTGGTGTTGAATTTATTACATGTGTAAAGAGTATTAACGAAGGTTATATACATCAGACAGTTGGTTTAACAGAGCCGGATGAGGAGTTAGACCTTGATTATGTAATGGGACAGGGCGTTGAAACAAATGTTGATTTTGCACTTAGTAACTCATTAGGTTTTGGTGGACATAACGCAACTTTAGCTGTAAGAAAATATAGCAAGTAAAGGGGAAAAAATGGACATTAAGGATATTAAAATTTTAATAAATGAAGTATCAAATTCTAATTTATACGAATTTAGATATGAAGAAAATGGAGTAAAATTACAACTTTCAAAAGGCACAATTTATGATGCAAAGGAAACAGTTGCCATAACAGATGCAAAAACTACAGCTACTATTTCTCAGGAAAATGTTAATCCTGCTAACAATCAGGAAAATTTGGGAAGTAGTGAGAATAGCGGTAAGCAGTCTGAAATTGAAAAAGAAATAAAAGGAAACATTGTTACATCTCCGTTAGTTGGAACAGTTTATCTGGCACCGGCAGAAGATGAGCCACCTTTTGTTTCAGTGGGTGACAAAGTAAAAAAAGGACAAACACTGGCAATTGTTGAAGCTATGAAACTAATGAATGAAATTGAGTCAAAGTTCGATGGGGTGGTTAAAGAAGTGTTAGTTGACAATGAATCACCTGTGGAATTTGGTCAGGAAATGTTCGTTATAGAATAGAAGAAAAGTTGTAAAAAATTAGAAAGTAGGAAATAAATGCTAAACATAAAACAAATACAGGAAATTATACCTCACAGACATCCTTTTTTATTGATTGATTATATTGAAGATTATGAGCCTGGAGTTTATGCTGTTGGCTACAAATGCGTAACTTACAGGGAAGATTTTTTTAAGGGACATTTTCCGGGGATGCCGGTAATGCCTGGAGTTTTAACAGTAGAGGCATTGGCACAGGTTGGAGCAGTTGCAATTTTAAGTCAGGAAGAAAACAAAGGAAAAACAGCATTCTTTGGTGGAATTAACAAATGTCGCTTTAAAGGAAAAATAGTTCCCGGTGACAAGATTAAGCTTGAAACAAAAATAATCAGACAAAAAGGACCTATGGGAATTGGAGAGGCAAAAGCCTCCGTTAATGGAAAAGTGGTAGTGACAGCAGAACTTACATTTATGGTTGGTTAAAAATTAATAAAAAGACCTATTGCAGTTGAAAAACAGTGACAGGATTTAATGCCAGTTTAAAGCAATATAGAATGTGGGCGGCAAAGAAACCGGCAGTTTTGATGTGGATAGGAAGATTAATTTAATAAAACAGATAATTGGAAATTAGAGGTGATTTTGGTGATACGAAAAATGTTAATTGCAAACAGAGGTGAAATTGCAGTAAGAATTATAAGAGTTTGTAGAGAAATGGGGATAGAAACTGTTGCAGTATATTCTGTTGCAGACAAGGAAGCATTGCACACCCAGTTAGCAGATGAAGCTGTTTGCATAGGTGAAACAAAGTCCAGCGAAAGTTACCTGAACATGGAAAGCATTATTAGTGCTGCCATTACAACAGGCGCAGATGCAATTCATCCGGGTTTTGGCTTTTTATCAGAAAATCCAACTTTTGCAAAATTATGTGAAACATGTAACATCACATACGTTGGACCAAATCATACAGTTATTGAAAATTTAGGAAACAAAGTACAGGCGAGAACAACGATGATAGAAGCTAATGTTCCGGTAATTCCTGGAAATGATAGTGGAATTGTAGAGGTTGAAAAGGGAAAGCAGGTAGCTGAGAAGGTTGGCTATCCCATTATGATTAAGGCAGCGTCAGGTGGTGGTGGAAAAGGTATGAGAGTGGCTTTTACACCGGCGGAATTCGATAGTGCTTTTAAGGCTGCACAAAAAGAAAGTGAAATGGCATTCGGAGACAACACCATGTACATTGAACATTTTGTGGAACATCCACGTCATATTGAATTCCAGATTTTAGCAGACAAATATGGAAATGTAGTGCATTTAGGGGAACGTGACTGTTCTCTTCAGAGAAATCATCAGAAAATTATTGAGGAGGCACCGTCTAGTGCCTTGTCAGAAGAATTAAGAAAAGAAATGGGCGAGACGGCAGTAAGAGCCGCAAAAGCAGCAGGTTATGAAAATGCCGGCACAATTGAATTTTTGTTAGAGAAAACAGGTAAATATTATTTTATGGAAATGAATACAAGAATTCAGGTGGAGCATCCAATAACAGAAAATATAACAGGTATAGATATTGTAAAAGAGCAAATTAAAATTGCTCAGGGAGAGAAACTTCCTTTTACACAAAATGAAATTGAAATTAAAGGCCATTCAATAGAGTGTAGAATTAATGCGGAAAATCCAGAGGAGAATTTCAGACCAAGTCCCGGAAAAATTACAGAAATGCATTTTCCAGGTGGAAATGGTGTACGTGTTGATTCAGCTATTTTTACAGGGTACGAAGTTACACCTTACTATGATTCAATGTTAGCAAAACTTATAGTTTATGGTGACAACAGACAGGAAGCAATTAACAAAATGCGAAGTGCCCTTGGAGAAGTGGTAATTGAAGGCATTGATACAAATATAGATTACGAATACGAAATAATAAATAATGAAAAATTTATTTCGGGGGATTTTGACGTAGATTTTATTGAGCAGTTTAATAAGCAGAGGAGAGCTGTAAGTTGAGACTAAAAACAAGAATAAAAAAACAAAGAAGTGGATATGTGACAATAAAAATTCCAAAGCCGGATGTGCCAAAAGGACTTTTTGGAAAATGTAAAAAATGTGGTCAAATGGTATTGTCAGAAGAGGTTAGGGAGAATGGCTATATTTGCCCTAAATGTGGCGGTTATGTGAGAATGCACGCAAAGCGCAGAATCAAAATGCTTGTTGACAAGGGAACTTTCGAACCATGGTTTGAGGGACTGGAAATTAGCAATCCACTTGGAGATAAAGAGTATGAAAAGAAATTATTGGAAGTAAAAGAAAAAACAAAATTAGAAGAAGCAGTAATAACAGGAAAAGCTTTAATTAACGGCAGTGAAGTTGCTTTGGCGGTAATGGACGGGCGTTTCTTAATGGCAAGTATGGGAGAAATTGTTGGCGAAAAAATCACACGAACTGTAGAGAAAGCCACAGAAGAAAATCTTCCTCTTGTAATTGTGGCATGTTCCGGTGGGGCAAGAATGCAGGAGGGAATTATTTCCCTTATGCAAATGGCAAAAACATCGGCAGCCCTAAAACGTCACAGCGAAAGTGGAAATCTCTACATATCTGTTTTAACTGATCCAACAACAGGTGGGGTTACTGCAAGTTTTGCAATGCTTGGGGATATTATTATGGCAGAACCTGACGCGTTAATAGGTTTTGCAGGTCCCAGAGTAATTGAACAGACAATCGGCCAGAAGCTGCCAAAAGGATTTCAGAAGTCAGAGTTTCTACTTGAACATGGTTTTATAGATTTAATTGTGGAAAGACAGAATTTAAAAAATAAGTTGTCAGAGATTATTAAACTTCATTATTCTAAGAAGATAAAAAATAATCTAAAGCAGGTATTAGCAGACGATGTAAATAATAATGTAGAAAATAAGGCGTTTCAGAACAATTTGACACCTTGGGAAAAAGTTCAGATTTCACGAGAGAACAAACGTCCTACAGGACTTGATTATATAGAAAAACTTGTGGAGAATTTTACAGAGTTGCATGGTGACAGATATTTTGGAGATGACAGCGCAATTGTTGGTGGAATTGGAACTGTTAACAATAAGCCGGTAACAGTTATCGCTCAGGTAAAAGGTCACAATACAAAAGAAAATATTAGCAGAAACTTTGGCATGCCATCACCAGAAGGCTACAGAAAGGCTTTGCGTTTAATGAAAGAGGCAGAAAAATTCCACAGACCTATAATATGTTTCGTTGATACTCCAGGAGCATTTTGCGGTTTGGAGGCAGAAGAAAGGGGTCAGGGTGAAGCCATAGCAAGAAATCTTTTTGAAATGTCAGCAATAAAAGTACCTATTCTTTCTATTTTTGTAGGAGAAGGGGGAAGTGGCGGCGCCTTAGCCATGGCAGTTGCCAATGAAGTTTGGATGCTGGAAAATTCAGTGTATTCGATTTTGTCTCCTGAAGGCTATGCAAGTATTCTTTGGAAAGATGGAAAAAAAGCTGACAAAGCGGCAGAAGCCATGAAAATGACAGCGGATGATTTGAAGCAGTTAAATGTAATTGAAAAAATATTTAAGGAACCTGTTGACTATAATGTTACAACCCTTGAATTTGTAACTGATAGGCTAAAAACAGAAATAGACCAGTTTTTAATTAGCAAATCTCATTTATCAGAGAAAGAAATTGTTAATGAAAGATATAATCGATTTAGGAGAATGTAATGAATATTAAACCTTTAAAAATAGGGGAGTTGCAGGCGAAAATCCCATTAATTCAAGGTGGAATGGGCGTTGGAATTTCTTTGGGAAATCTTGCAGGAGCGGTAGCAAATGAAGGTGGTGTTGGAATTATTTCCACAGCACAAATTGGATTTAAGGAAAAGGATTTTTACGTTAATACCTTGGCAGCTAATTTACGTGCCATTGAGAAGGAATTGAAAAAAGCCAGAAAAATTGCTCCAAAAGGAATTTTAGGCTTTAACATAATGACTGCGCTTACCAATTATAAAGAGCAGGTGCTTGCAGCAGTGAAGGCAGGGGCAGACATTATAATTTCCGGCGCAGGCCTACCGGTGGATTTACCTGCTTTTGTGCAAGGTTACAAAACCAAAATAGCCCCCATTGTATCAGGCAAAAAGTCAGCTCAGGTTATTTTAAAATACTGGGATACACGATACAAGAAAACAGCCGACTTAGTGGTTATTGAAGGCCCAAAAGCAGGTGGTCATCTTGGATTTAAAAAAGATGAGCTGGAAAAGTATGGTTTTGGCGCATGCAAAAAAAATGAAAATTGTGATTTGAAAATTTATGAAGATAATCAAAATGATAAATTTGAAAGAAAATATATAAAGGATTACAGTGAGGAAGTTCTGGAAATTAAAAAGGTAGTTCAGGAATACGAGAATAAATATTCAAAAAAAATCCCCATTGTTTTGGCAGGTGGAATTACAACAAGAGATGATGTGAAAAATGCATTTGACTTAGGAATGGACGGAGTTCAGGTAGGTTCATTATTTGTGACAACGGAAGAATGTGACGCTCACATTAATTATAAAAATTCTTATGTTAATGCAAAAGAAGATGAAATTACAATTGTGAAAAGTCCGGTGGGTATGCCCGGAAGAGCCATCAAAAATAAGTTTATGAGTCAGGTTATGGCAGGAGAAAATTTTCCACCAAAGAAATGCCTTAAATGTCTCAAAAAATGCAATCCGGCAAACATACCATATTGCATTACAGAGCGCTTAATTAATGCAGCAGAGGGAAATGTAGATAATGGCTTACTATTTTGTGGAGCAAATGCCTACATGCAAAATGAAATTACAACAGTTCATAGGGTTATAGAAAAATTATTTGGGTAGTTTAAAGGTTGCATAAAAAAATGAAAGTGTTATACTGTGGATATATAGATGGGTACGTGAATGAGAAGGCTGTGAAGAACTTAAGATTTTAGAAACATTAATACTAATAAGAATATAAGAGACTCTGGCATAACAGTTAATGTATCAGATAGAATCTGAGAGACTTGCTGTTGTGGCAGAGTTTTGTTTTTTATACACAAGGAGGTAAATATGAAAAAGAAAATAAAAATAATTGTAATAGTTGCCTTAATTTTAATAATTCTTGTGCCATATATTTTTGTGGAAGGTAACACTCTTTTATTTGGAAGTGAATTTAAGAATCAGTATAAACAGACAAACATGATTGACGACATAGAATACTATAAGGTTTTTTATAATACAAATAAAACTGCCAAAGTGTATTATGTGGAATCAGACCATGAAGCAGGTCATTTTATTTGGTTCAAAAAAGAAAAGTCAAAATGGAAAATGACAAAATGGACTACGGTATGGTCACAGTATGGTAGTGCCAGCGGAATAACTTTTCCTTTTTACAAGTAGGCTTATTTTACAATTTTACTAATATGTCTAAAAGTGGTAAAATACCATTTTGAGGAATATCCTTCAAGGTATAGGAGGCGCAAAATGGAAAACACTTGTAAGGTAGACAAAAGAATAAGACGAACAAAAAAGATACTTACTGAGGCTTTAATTGAAATACTGAAAGAGAAAAATGTTATGGATGTTACAGTAAGCGAGTTGGCGAAAAAAGCTGATGTGACTAGAACAACTTTTTATCAGTATTATCGTGACCCTGTGGATATGCTTGAGCAGTTACAGGATGAAATTGCCGAAGATATTCAAAAAGTTGTTGAGGCTACAGAAGGAGGAAACGCAGAGGGCTTTTTCTATGGTCTGTTTAACTATTTTTATGAGGATAAAATCAAAGCAGGTTTGTTGTGCTTTAGTGTGAACAATCAGACCGGTTATGAAAAAATGGGATATTACATACATGACAAATATATGCTTAGATGGAAAGATAAGTTTATGGATGAATCTCTGAAACAGTTTGAATATTACAGATACTATATTGTTTTTGGCTGTACGGCTGTTGTGGAAAACTGGGTTCGTGGCGGAATGAAGGAAACACCACAGGAAATGGCAACAATAGCCAAGAGTTTCCTGCCAAGAGAAAAAATTTATTTGAAATAATAGAAGGTACTACTAAATATTCGAGAATGATATTCTTAATTTTAGTAGTACCTTTTGATTTATACATGCTTTCTGGTAATTTTTTTTGTTTTTCGGGAACGTCTTTTCTTAACAGGCTTTTGATTTTCCTTCTTATAGTTTGCGATTATGTCAGCAATCAAAGTATAGTCTCGCTCAAAAAGTTCAGTGCTGATTTCTAAATCAAGTTGCTCTCGTGGAAGTTTTTCAATAAGCTTGTTTACAACAAAATCCTTGCTTTTCTGTTTATACTTTGGAAGTTCATTTCGTTCCTGAATATGTGCAAGTTCAGGTCGCCATAATAAACTAAGCTTACGCTTAATACGCTGGCGTTTATTTCGTGTAGGTTCCCGTAGTACATAGAAGTCCATGTTGCCGTCAATTAGCTCAGTAGAAATAATTCCCCAACTGTCAGGTATGTGTTCATTAACGTGTTTTGCGTGAGTTGAACCAACTACAACATAATTATAGTCAAAGAAAAGATTATAGTCTTTTATCTGTCTCTCTAATCTTACATATGTATCTGCGTCGCTTTTTATTTCAAGTCCTACTAAAGAATCGTCAGTAACCATAATAACATCAGCTCTTGAGCGGGCAATTTCTACTTCTTCAAGTATTCGTATTTTTCCGTAAGAATCCTCCAAATAATCAAACAGAGGCTCTCTAATATCTGCATCATGTAACATAAATTCACCTTTAATTAAAAAAATGATTATAATAGAAATTTTTTTAATATTTTCTAGTTATAAATCTCAAAAGTAGATTATAACATTATTTCAACAAAAGGTGTTAGATTACTTCATTAGAAAATGTAGCAAGTTTGTTTATATAAGTTTTTATTATGTTCTTTAGTACATTCCTCTTTATATCGCTTTACTGTAATTTGATTTTGGCAGAAGGTGATTTATAGCTGTTACACAATGAGCTTGAATATACTGCTACGATTTTGTAGTAATAGGTTCTACCTTTTTTAACATTATAATTAATGAACTTATTAGTAGTTGTAGTAGCTATTTTGGTATATTTTGATTTACCTAATCGTCTTCTGTAAATGTAGTATTTAACAGCAGATGAATTTTTCTTCCAGGTTACTTTAACGTTTGAATATTTATAGCTTTTTGTAGAACCGCTGGTTTTAACAGCTTTTACTGATGTAGGAGTTTTAAGTTTAACTCTTACATATCGGGTCAATTTAATCCCACTATCTGTTTTGGCAGTAATTTTCCCAGAACCGATTTTTTTGGCTTTCACTGTGCCTGTCTCATCAACAGAAACTACAGATGGATTACTACTTGTCCAAGTGATTGTATCAGTGGTGTCAGTTGGATAAATTTCCGTAGTGTACTTTGCAGTATCTTTTATGTGTAGGTAAATACTACCTTCTTTTATAGTAAGAGAGGTAGAAGGCTCAACAACATTTACTGTGCAGAATGCCATAAGTCCGCTATCTGTTGAAGCTTTAATCATTGAAGAACCATTTCTAATTGCAGTAATGGTACCGTTTTGTGAATTTACACCTACGCTTGATTCGTTAGTGCTTGAATATGTTATTGTATTTGAATAATTTGCCATAACAGGGTTTGTATCAGTAAAAGTGATTTTAGCATTCACAGATGCTTTTTCACCTTTTTTAAGAGTAA
>ENA-ORTU01004043-ORTU01004043.1-human-gut-metagenome-genome-assembly--contig:-NODE-4043-length-11544-cov-2.602750_pt1 | contig 11544 bp, 10 predicted proteins | sample MGYA00241910_ERZ509184 | MGnify/ENA primary metagenome ERZ509184 (study PRJEB26280, sample SAMEA2338847) | human gut metagenome | biome: human gut; feature: human-associated habitat; material: faeces...
AATTTTGTACCTCCTGAAAGAAGAAATGAACCCATACTTGCAGCCATACCGATACATACTGTAGATACATCACATTTGATATACTGCATTGTATCATAAATTGCCATCCCGGCTGTCACAGATCCACCTGGACTGTTGATATACAACTGGATGTCTTTATTTGGATCATCTGCTTCCAGGAAAAGAAGCTGTGCCACAATAATATTTGCAGACACATCTGTTACTTCTTCTCCCAAAAAGATAATTCTATCTTTTAACAGTCTAGAATAGATGTCGTAGGAGCGTTCTCCTCGGCTTGTCTGTTCAATGACATATGGTACTAAACTCATAAGACTGTCAGCTCCCTTCTATATTCGCATCTTAGCCTTCTACTGATGCATCTGTAATCAATGTTACAGCTTCCTGAACTGCGATATCCTCTTTCATCTGAGCAGCTTCTGCTTCTCCCATGTACTCTTTGAGTTTATCAAATTCCATCTGATATGCATCTGCCATCTTCTGGATTTCTTCATCTAAACGTTCATCAGATACTTCGATGTTCTCAGCTTTTACAATTGCTTCGAGAACAAGTCTTGTTTTGATTCTCTTAACAGCCTGTGGCTCGAACTCTTCCATCATCTTTTCCTGTGTCAGTCCTGTGAACTGGAAGTACTGCTCTACTGTCAGTCCCTGCTGCTGGATACGACGTGCAAAATCATCTGCCATCTGTCTTACCTGAAGATCGATCATTGGCTGTGGAATATCCATCTCTGCATTCTCGATTGCCTGCTCTACTGCCTGATCTTCTTTCTTTGCTTTTCCTTCAGATTCTTTTCTGTCTTTGATTTTCTGTTTTACTTCTGCTCTGTATGCTTCCATTGTTTCGCACTCAGATACTTCTGATGCAAATTCATCGTCAGCTTCTGGAAGCTCTTTTGCTTTGATAGCATGTACTGTACATTTGAATACAGCATCTTTACCAGCAAGTTCAGCTGCCTGATACTCTTCTGGGAATGTTACTTTTACTTCAACTTCTTTATCGATCTCAGCTCCGATCAGCTGCTCTTCAAATCCTGGGATAAATGAACCGGAACCGATTGTCAGTGGATAGTCTGTTCCTTTTCCACCCTCAAATGCAACACCGTCTACGAATCCTTCAAAGTCAAGTGTTACGGTATCTTTATCTTCAACTGCACGATCTGTTACTTCAACAGTTCTTGCATTACGCTCACGCTCTTTTTCGATTTCCTCGTCTACTTCTTTCTGTGTAACTCTTGTAGAATATTTGTCTACTTTAAGTCCTTTATACTCACCAAGTTTTACTTCTGGTTTTGTAGCTACTTCTGCTGTGAAAATGAAATCTTTTCCTTTTTCTAACTGTACGATATCGATAGATGGCTGTGAAACGATATCTAATTCACACTCATCATATGCTTTTCCATATGCTTCAGAGATCATCTTGTTTGCTGCTTCATCATAGAAGATTTCAGCCCCATACATTTTTTCGATCATCTGGCGTGGCACTTTACCTTTACGGAATCCTGGGATATTGATTTTCCCACGCTGTTTTAAATAAGCAGCCTGTAAAGCTTTCTCTACCTCTTCTGCTGCAACTTCGATAGTAAGTTTTGCCATGTTATGTTCTAACTTTTCTACCTGTAAACTCATCTTTACTTCCTCCTTGATTTGTATCTTCTCAGCAGACTATGCATGCTGATTGATATTCTTTTATATTCGAAGACCCTATAGATCTCAACGCATGTTGTGCCTGCTGACATTCTATTGCACAACCCTGTTTATGCGTTTTTACACGAAATGTTTATCAGCCAGTTACTAATATACATTCGCAGTCATTGAAACAGTATAGCACAAACATCCCCTTATTTCCAGTGTTTTTTGCTGTTTTCTTAGCTTTTTGAAAATTTTTTATACAAATAAAATGGATTCTTTTACTTCATTTGCTGCTTTTGCTCCGCATAAAACTTCTGTCAGCTTTAATGCGAATGAAATTGCTGTTCCCATTCCCCTGCTTGTAACAATGTGTCCGTCTTGTACAACCGGTTCAAACACAACTTCAGCACCTGTAAGCTGCTCCTCAAATGATGGATAACAGCAAGCTCTCTTTCCTTCTAAAATTCCATACTTCCCAAGCACACTCGGAGCCGCGCATATAGCAGCTATGTTCTTCTTCTCATTATGAAAATCTTTCAAAATGTTCTGCAACCCTTTATGCTCACCCAAATGTAACGTTCCCGGCATTCCACCCGGAAGAACCAGCATATCTGCAACGCTAAAATCAGCCTCATCAAACATTTGGTCCGCTTTTATGTTAATCCCATGTGCTCCATGAATATCAAGAGTATCCATAATTGAAACTGTCGAAACTTCTACTTGTGCTCTTCTCAAAACATCAACAACCGTCAAACCTTCTATTTCTTCAAATCCGTCTGCTAAAAATACACATACTTTTTTCATTGTACCATTCCTCCTCCGCGATTTAATTTAACAGTAATATTTTAATATACTCTTTCCGAACTAACAAGAATCTTTGGCTTTTTTATTGAAATTAATCCCATTAAACCTTAAAATCATGTATATACTATAACTACACTTACTTATAAACATTAGGAGATTACCATGGAAATTGAACGAAAATATTTAATTGATGCCACAAAACTGCCTTTTTCACCTGAAGATTATCCTGTTCATCACATCGAACAAGGATATTTGTGCACGGAGCCTGTTGTACGCATCCGCAAAGATAATGAAGATTATTTTCTTACCTACAAATCAAAAGGGCTGATGAGCCGGGAAGAATATAATCTCCCACTCGCTAAAGATGCTTACAACCACTTAAAATCTAAAGTTGATGGTCGTATTATTTCAAAAAAACGCTATGTAATTCCTTTGTCACGTTTTATTACGCGAAGCACCTACTCCGATTTAAAAATCGAATTAGATATTTTTTCTGAAGATTTACAAGGGCTGGTTCTTGCAGAAGTAGAATTCCACGACGAAGAAAGCGCACTTTCTTTTATACCTCCTGTATGGTTCGGCGAAGATGTAACATTTTCTTCTGAATACCATAACAGTAATTTAAGTCAACGCACCGTTTTGTAATCATTTGTTTACATTTTATGTTTTTGCTCATTTTTGTTGCGTATGATTCTTTCCTTATTGGAAATTGATATAATAATCATATTAATTTTCAACAAGGAGGAGCATCGTGGCGAACTTACAGCTTGCAAAAAATTTACGAAAATACCGCAAAGCACGTGGTTATACACAGGACAAACTGAGCAAGTATCTTAACATCTCACGCCAAGCTTACTCTAATTATGAAAGAGCTAATCGTGATCCGGATATTGGATTGTTAATCAGGCTATGTGAGCTTTATAACGTTTCAATGGAAGAACTCATCATTAAGCCTTTTAACCAAACCTATATCATCCATGAATCAGGAGATTATCATTTTGCTATCGAAGGAAAATCTAATGATTCCATTATTTTGATGCAAGATGAGATTGATTTGATTTTAAAATATCGTGATTCTTCTTCTGACACACGTGCCATGATTCATACGTTATTAGATTCAGCAAATGCATCGCACTAGGCAAAAGAACCATAAGACTTACTTTTTCCAAGTAAATCTCATGGTTCTTTTATATCTTTAAACTATCTTTTGTATTTCATAAATCCACTGTTCTTATTCTTCTATACGGATCATATGAATGATTCCCGGGAACTCTGCTGATTTTTCTTTATAACTTCCTTCTGTCATCTCTTCCGTAACAAAGCCGAACTCACCATTCAATCCATCTACTTTCACAATTGAAATCGGACCAAATGAGCTCTCCAAATGTGCCTTCATAGCTTCGGCATCACCTTTGATTCGAACAAAAAATTTCTTACTCGTATTATCAAGTGGAAGAAGCTCTAACTTCTCATTTTTCCACATTGTCATGATATTACGATTCAAATGTTTTGCCTCATCAACAACATCTGCGACAACTGCACTCGCTGTTGGAAGTTTACCCGCTCCACTTCCGTAGAACATTGCATCTCCAAGAACATTTCCATGAACAAAAATCGCATTGAACACATCATTTACATTGTAAAGAGGATGCTCTTTATGCAGTAATGCCGGAGCTACAATTGCATGCAAATGATCGTTGTCTCTTTTACTTGACGCAAGTAATTTAATCGTCATTCCCATTTCTTTTGCATACATCATGTCTTCTTTTGTGATATTTGTGATACCTTCTGTATAAATATCTTCAAAATCAACCTGCTGTCCTGAAATTAAAGAAGATAAAATCGCGATTTTACGACACGCATCATAGCCTTCTACATCTGCTTCCGGATTTCGCTCTGCGTATCCTTTATCCTGCGCTTCTTTTAAAACTTCTGCATAATCTGCACCTTCATAGAACATTTTGGAAAGCATATAATTTGTTGTTCCATTCAAAATACCTGTTATTTCTTCAATTTCATCTGCTGTCAATGAAGAGTTCAAAGGACGGATGATCGGAATCCCGCCTCCAACGCTTGCTTCAAACAAGAAGTTAATATTCTTATCGCGGGCAATAGACAATAATTCTGCTCCATGCTTAGCTACTAATGCTTTATTTGATGTTGCAACACTCTTTCCAGCCTGAAGGGAACGTTTTACGAAAGTATATGCAGGCTCAATTCCGCCCATTACCTCGACTACGATTTGTACATCCGGATCTTCTACGATCACGTTGAAATCATGTACCAATTTTTTCTGTATCGGATCTCCCGGAAAATCTCTCAAATCCAGAACATACTTCACATTCAACTCATCCCCGATTCTTTGGTTAATCCGTTCATGATTGGTATGAATGACTTCAACTACTCCTGATCCTACTGTGCCATAACCTAATACTGCTATATTTACCATTTCATTCTCCCTTTCTTGCTATACACATCTATCATCTAATTCGCACTCAAATATGCATTAATAAACGGATCCAGATATCCATCCATAACTGCATTCACGTTACTGATTTCTTCGTTCGTTCTGTGATCTTTTACCATTGTATATGGCTGCATAACATATGAACGAATCTGATTGCCAAATCCAATATCCTTTACTTCACCGCGGATACCTGACATCTTGTCCGCCTGCTCCTGCTGTTTCAGCAAATATAATTTTGCTTTCAACATCTGCATTGCTTTATCTTTGTTCATATGCTGTGAACGCTCATTTTGACACTGTACTACAATTCCCGTTGGCAAATGCGTAATTCGGATTGCAGAAGATGTTTTATTAATATGCTGTCCACCGGCTCCGCTGGAACGATACGTGTCAATTCGAAGATCATCATCGTTAATCTCAACTTCAATATCCTCTTGAATATCCGGAATCACGTCGCAAGATGCAAACGAAGTCTGTCGTTTACCTGCTGCATTAAATGGTGAAATACGCACAAGACGATGCACACCCTTTTCGGAGCGCAGATATCCATATGCATTTTCTCCCTGAATTTCAATTGTTACACTTTTTATTCCTGCCACATCGCCTTCCAGATAGTCAAGCACTTCTACTGAATATCCTTTTTTCTCGGCCCAACGTGTATACATACGATACAGCATACTGACCCAGTCACAGGATTCCGTTCCGCCTGCTCCTGCATGAATCGTCAGGATTGCACTGCACTTATCGTATTCTCCTGTAAGAAGCGTCTGTATTCTCAACTCTTCAAACTCTTCTTTAAACCGCTCCAGATCCTCTTGTATCTCTTGTATCGTATCGTCATCAGGTTCTTCTTCACTCATCTCTATCAGAAAACCGATATCCTCATAATCTGTAAACATTTGTTCAATCTGTTTTACAGAATCCTGGAGTCCTCTCAAATATTTCATTGTCTGCTGAGATTCCTCCGGATTATCCCAAAATCCAGGTTCTTCAATTCTTCTTTCTAATTCTTCGATTCGTTCTTTCTTTGACGCTAAGTCAAAGTGAATCCCTCAAATCTTTCAGCGGTTCTTCATATGCTGTCAACGTCTGTTTCAACTCATCTAACAAAACCACCTTATTCACCTCTTTCATTTTTATAATTATCTGCAAAAATTATACAATCTTTCTTCCACAGCACTGTTTGTATTTCTTTCCACTTCCGCAAGGGCATGGATCATTTGGATATATTTTCTTCTCTTCGCGTTTTTTCGGAGCTCGTACAGCCGTCTCGTCTTTATTCGTTCCTGTTACTTTCGCAACCTGCTCACGCTCTACTTTCTGCTCAACACGGATATTAAACAACGTCTTGATTGTCATCTCTGCGATGGCATTCGTCATTTCGCCGAACATATCATATCCCATCATTTTATATTCTACCAGCGGATCTCTCTGACCATATGCCTGAAGACCGATTCCCTGTCGCAGCTGATCCATATCGTCAATGTGATCCATCCATTTTGCATCAATCACTTTTAACAATACAACACGTTCCATCTCTCGAATCTGTTCCGGTTCTGGGAATTCTGCTTCTTTACCTTCATATGCTTTAACAGCTTTTTCTTTCAATAAATGCTTCAGTTCCTTCTGCTGCATATCTTCAACTTCTTTTGCTATAGGGAATTTTAATTGCGGAATAACATCATGAAGTGAAACTTCAAGTCCTGTCAAATCCCATTCTTCCGGATCTACATCCGGTGACACACAGCGATCGACCAGATTTTCCACATATTCTGTGATCATATTATAAACTGTATCGCGCATACTCTCGCCATCCAGAACGCGTCGTCTCTCTTCGTAAATGATTTCACGCTGTTCATTCATAACCTGATCGTATTCTAATAAATTCTTACGGATTCCATAGTTATTGCTTTCAATTTTCTTCTGTGCTTTTTCTATTGCATTAGAAAGCATCTTATGTTCAATCTGCTCTCCGTCTTCTACACCTAAAGTGTTAAATACAGACATCAATTTCTCGGAACCAAATAATCTCATCAAATCATCTTCCAAAGAAATATAGAAACGAGACTCTCCCGGATCACCCTGACGACCTGCACGACCACGCAGCTGATTATCAATACGGCGGGATTCATGACGCTCTGTACCAATAATCTTCAATCCACCTGCTGCCTTTGATTCATCATCCAGCTTAATATCCGTACCACGACCAGCCATGTTTGTAGCAATTGTAACAGCTCCATGTATTCCGGCATCTGCTACAATCTCAGCTTCCTGCTCATGGTATTTTGCATTCAAAACATTGTGAGGGATTCCCTCTTTTTTCAACATCCTGCTAAGTAACTCTGATACGTCAATTGTAATTGTACCTACCAGAACAGGCTGACCTGTTGCATGTGCTTCTTTTACTGCCTCTACAACAGCCTTATATTTTTCCTCTTTTGTCTTATAAACAGCATCATCCAAATCTTTTCTCTGAACCGGAAGGTTTGTTGGGATTTCGATAACATCCATTCCATAAATATCTCTAAATTCTTTTTCCTCTGTCAAGGCAGTACCTGTCATACCACTCTTTTTCTCATATTTATTAAACAAATTCTGGAATGTAATCGTTGCAAGAGTTTTGCTTTCCCTCATCACTTTTACATGCTCTTTAGCCTCGATTGCCTGATGGAGACCATCTGAATAACGGCGTCCAGGCATGATACGACCTGTAAACTCATCAACAATAACAACCTCTCCCTCTGGTGTTACCACATAATCCTGATCACGGAACATAAGGTTATGTGCACGCAATGCAAGAATAATATTATGCTGAATCTCAAGATTTTCCGGATCGGCAAGGTTTTCAATATGGAAGAATTTCTCTACCTTCTTCACACCATCTTCTGTCAGGTTTACAGATTTCTCTTTCTCATTTACAATATAGTCGCCTGTTTCCTCGATATCTTCTCCCATGATTGCATTGATCTTAGAGAATTCACCACTTGCCTCTCCACGTTCTAACTGACGTGCCAGGATATCGCAAGCTTCATACAATTTTGTAGATTTACTGCTCTGTCCAGAAATAATCAATGGTGTTCTTGCCTCATCGATCAATACTGAGTCGACCTCATCAATAACTGCAAAATTCAATCCGCGTTGTACAAGCTGCTCTTTATAAATAACCATATTATCTCTCAGATAATCAAATCCAAGCTCGTTATTGGTTACGTAAGTAATATCACAATCGTAAGCCGCACGTCTCTCTTCACTTTCCATACTATTGAGAACTACTCCGACTGTCAGTCCTAAAAACTGGTGTACTTTTCCCATCCACTCTGCATCACGTCTTGCAAGATAATCATTGACTGTTACAATGTGAACGCCTTTTCCGCTCAATGCATTCAAATAAGCAGGTAATGTAGAAACCAGTGTCTTACCTTCACCTGTTCTCATCTCTGCAATTCGTCCCTGATGTAAAATAATACCACCAATCAACTGTACACGATAATGTTTCATACCAAGACTTCTATAAGCCGCTTCACGTACTGTTGCATATGCTTCCGGTAAAATATCGTCTAATGTTTCCCCCTCATTCAGACGTTGTTTAAATTCTTTTGTTTTTCCTCTTAATTCCTCATCAGAAAGTGCCTGCATCTGTGAATCCAATGCTTCAATCTGATCAACTATTGGATATATTCGTTTTAATTCGTTTTCACTATGTGTGCCAAATATTTTCTGTATTAAACCCATAATCAGTAGTGTACTCCTTGTCTAATTTTACTCTATTCTCCATTTTATCACTAATTGAGCTTAAATTCAATTACTGTTTCGTACAGTTTTGTATACTGCTTTTAACAATTTCGCGATATGATATTGATCCGCCAAATAAATCCAATGCACTTCCTATCGTATAATCCATTTTCCCGCCACAGGCTTCTTCAAATTTCTTCAAATCATCTATACTTCCAATACCCCCGGCATATGTAATCTTTGTACCATTCCACTTTCCGAGCATTTCGACGAGTTCCAGCTCTACTCCTGATGATTTTCCCTCTACATCCACACCATGGATTAGGAATTCATCACAATATCCTGCCAATTCATCTAATGTCTTTTCATTTAATTTCACTTCCGTAAATGTCTGCCAACGATTTGTCACAACATAATAATCATTGTTTTTTTTGCGACAGCTCAAATCCAATACTAACTTTTCTTTTCCTGCTTCCTGCAATAACTTCTGTAAATTATCTTGATGAAATTTCCCATCTTGAAATACATAAGAAGTTACAATCACATGACTTGCACCTGCCTGCAAATATTCCTGTGCATTTTCCGCTGTTATCCCGCCACCGATCTGCATGCCTTTCGGATATGCCTGTAATGCTGATAGTGCTTGCTTTTTTGTCTCTTTATAATATTCTGAAGTCGGAGGATTCAGTAAAATAATATGTCCTCCTGACAACCCGTCTTTCTGATACATCTTTGCGTAATATGCAGCATCCAACTCTGAAGAGAAATTCGTTTTTGCTGTATCCCCTTTATCGCAAAGTGAACCGCCAACAATCTGTTTTACTTTTCCGTTATGTATATCAATACAAGGTCTGAATTTCATGGTATAATCCGCCTTTCTGCCTTTTAAATACTATTTCACATCATTTTGTGCCTCAATCACTTCACCATTTTATCATAGTAAAGTCAAAAAAGGAAGAGAAAACCAAATATCAGTTTCTCTCCCTCTATGTTACATGTTATTACTTTTAACGCATTTGCAAACGACTTTTTCTATCGTACTGTACCCTTATCCGTTGCTCCATTATCAGTCATATCATCTACTGCATCATCAATTCCCTCGGTCACATCATTTACTGCATCATCGATAATACCATCTCCATCCTTATCAGCCTTTGTATCAGCTCCTTGATCCGTAGTATTATTATTTCCCTGATCCGCAGCATTCATTCCTGTGTTTGTTGTTCCACATGCAGTCATACTTCCCATCAACAATACACTGACAACTAATAATATCGCCGTTTTCATTTTTTTCATTTTGATTCTTCCTTTCCATAAAAAATCTTGTACACTTACTATGTACTTTTTTATCGTTTTTATGTTTGGAAAAATCTTCCAAAAAAAAAATTTCTATAGATATACAACTTTATAGTTTTTCTTTCAATTCACCACTGCGATAAGCCTCCAACAGTACTTCCAAATCTGCTATCTGTTCTTTTAATTCTTTTCCGACATCGGTATTTTCAACAAGACTTCTTTGTACAACACGGCGGATCACCATACTTTCTGAATGAATATCACTTTCTTTTTCAATCGCAGATTCTGTTGATTCAAATGGTTCGTGCGCAACAAGCAACAATCCATAAGAATTGTAGATTAATGTATATCCGGCAATTCCTGTTTCTCGTTGATAAGCTTTTGAGAATCCACCATCAATTACCATGACTTTACCATTACATTTCACAGGGCTTTCCCCGTTTTTTCTTTTAACCGGAACATGTCCATTAATAATATGCGTATCATCTGATTCAAAATCCAACCCAAACTCTTCCATAATAGATGCAATTACTTTTTCATTTTCTATTATCCCTGTACCGTATTTTCCATTAAATTTACTCTTGGTAATAGGTATATTATATTTTTTTGATAATTTATTTAATACTTTAAACCCCATATTATGCCTTGTATTTTCATACTCTTTTCCTGGGTTTCCGAGACCTACTATTAAATACATTTTTAACCTCTTTTTGTCAAATGTTATTATAGTTTAAAACTGTTTGAAATTATAACATATATTTATATTTTTGTAAATTTTATATTATAGAATTTTAGAAACAATCTCTTTCTCATACTTTTCATCACTGATATCTTGTATGTTATTTTCTCCGTCTTTTACTTCTGTAACATATTTTGTTTCTATTTTTATTTTTTCAGTTGCCTTTCTTAGAAACCATTCATATTCTATATCAACATGTCCAATGTCAATAACCCTAAAACCTGCTTCATATAAATCATAAGCCAATATGGTTGCAGTAGGCCCTACAGCTAAAAGGATTAACTTATTTTCTCCATATTTCTTAGTTTCTGAAAGTATTTTATCATATATATCATAAGCATTTTCTGAAGGACATATAATTCTTTCTATAGAATTTGCATTGTCAAATAAATCATTTCCTACTCCTAATCTACTATATTCTCCTTCAACTATTAAAATATCCTTTTTGTCCCATATACCTCTTAGCTTTTCCACATATTTTTTTACATTAGTTTTATCTTTATAATCTATATAAAATCTAGTAATGTTTGACGAATAATATTGTTTATTTTTAGATAATAACTTTAATAGCTTAAATTTATTACTGCGTAGCCATCCTTTCCAAAAGTTATTAGCAAAATCATTGTAATTTTCTGAATATTTTAAGTCAATTACATTGTTTATTCCTATAAGTAGCTTTTCATCATTACTTTTTAGAACTTGCTCCAACCTTCTTCCTAATTGCTCATTATATGTTTGATATTTCATTCCTTTACCTAAAATCATATCAAATTCCCCATCGCCAAATCTTGTTATTGAGCAATTATCATTTATTATTTTATCTATTGTATCCATATCACAATTATACATTTTTTCT
>ENA-ORTU01004044-ORTU01004044.1-human-gut-metagenome-genome-assembly--contig:-NODE-4044-length-11543-cov-2.271240_pt1 | contig 11543 bp, 9 predicted proteins | sample MGYA00241910_ERZ509184 | MGnify/ENA primary metagenome ERZ509184 (study PRJEB26280, sample SAMEA2338847) | human gut metagenome | biome: human gut; feature: human-associated habitat; material: faeces...
TCATCTTCGATACATTTTACCGTACCATCAGCAAACTTCTCATAATGTAAATTATCATCACCGAGGAATATAACAGTATCGTTCTTTATATCCTTAGCTTTCAGCCTGCCGTCCTTGACCATCTGCTGTTTTTCGGCTCTGATACGCTCTAACAGCACAGAAGCAGGTTCGTCGTTCGGGTCTTGAGGTACAAGCTTGCCACGGATAGCCAAATCCAAGATTTTTTGTCGTAATGCTTTTGTATCCATTATTCTACATCCTTTTTTCAACAATCGCTCTTGCCTTTTCAAAACTTAAAGCTTTTAATTTTTTTCCCATAATAGACAAAATACTGCCAGCAACTATGAAAAGAGCAATATATGCTATTGTATGCCATGTCAAATTATTTGAGTTAGATACATTAATATAAATCAGCTTACAAATCTCAATAACAATGCTCATCACGAAGCATGGTATTACTGCAAAGATGATTGTCAATATCCATCCCAAAACTTTTATTCTATTTTCAATTTTGGCTTTTTGGGATTTGGTCTTTTCATTTTCTAAACTTTCAACTCTATTTTGCAAACTTTGAATTATTTCTTCATTTCGGTGCTTTTCTCGTGCCGATTCTTCTTTTATTCTTTGCAACTCGTTTTTTGTTGTCTCATGGGCTATGCTTTCATCACGATACTGTTTTAAAGAACGCGCTTCAATATCTTCATAGACTTCTTTATAGGTGTTTGAATTAAAACGAGCATAATCCCCTCGGGTGATATTCATTAACGATTCTCTTACAACAGGATGTGATCTTAAAAACAAAAATTTCTTTTCATCAATATTTTCTGACTTTCGTGCGTCATCCAAAGATTTGATATATAATTCTAACATTTCTTGGCTTGGGTTTAAGAAGTCATAGCAATCTGCCAGCAATCTATTTTTTTGATATTTCACCATTTTCATTGGTTGATTAAGCCACAGAACGGCACCGAAAATATCTACAGAAATACAAGCCGGTATATGCCCTGAATTTGTACTTTGATTACTTTCATATCGCTTACTTACATTTGCAATTGTTGAGTTAGATGTAAGCATGATATGCCCAGATTTCCCAATTGTTGTAGAAACACTCCCCCTACGCTTGCGATATATCATAATAATCGAGCGTATATCCGTGCGAACAGTTTGTTCTTTCTCAGGCAGCAACTCATATCCATTTTCATGATACTTTTCTTTTATCATTTCATAGATTTTTTCTTCATCTTCCTGAAATTGTTTTTCGGTCATGTCATAGTCCGATTTTACAACATTAATTCCATACTCATTAAGTTTTTCTTCAATTTCTCCACAAAATTCAGTTATTTCTTGGTCTGTAAATTCTGAGTCATGGAAAAAACGTGCCACTTTATTTGCTTTTGCCATATCGTACTGTGTACTTGTTGCCCACATAGATGCACGCTCAATAATTCCTTGTATCTCTCTAAAATTATGTTCGAAAACACATATTGAGCACTGAACTGATTTCATTTCTTCTACCAAAGTTTTATATGACTCAATTCTGGATTTTTCATCCATACCAAGTAGAGCAAAAACAATTGGAGAATCCAAATATACATTAAGACCTGTGTAATCAAATTTTTGATCGCCGACATAGAACAATAATTGATTTGTAATATTGCATAACGATAAAGAGGCGATAAATGTATACATATCTGTAGATTCAAGTGCTTCTTTCTTTACAAATGAAAACCACGCATATTCAAACGGATCTAATCCCTGCGAACTATCTGTTGTTGCATTTTGATCAAAAACATAGTCAGTATTATCAATAGCAGATAAAATAAAATCTTGCAGATTTATATTCTTAGTAGAAATATCAAGTTTGGAACAATATTTGCCAAATGAATCTACTAATTCATTTAAGCGATTGGTAAAATCGGTTTCGTTAAAACGATATTTCTTCATTTCACTTTTTACCGAAACATATTTTCCGTGGTCGCTTATTATTGAGTGATTTTCTAAACCCACACCCAACACCTGCCTAACAAATGGCAATGGTAACTTTATGCCGTATTTTTCATAAAACTTCTTCGCAACATCTTCATCTTCCACTATGGTGGAATCATTACTCATAATTATATTTGCAAAAAATGAGAAGTATGTATCAAGAATATTATTTCCTAAATATCCAGCTTTAAACGCAGCATAAAGTTTTGTTACATCTGACATTTTAATTACCCTCTTTCCTCATAGAATTTGATATCCTCATTCTTCAATTGTTCCAATTAAATTTGATAATTCTGAAATCGCAGAAACAATATTATTTGACTTTTCCTTGATTTCTTCAAGAAGTTCGTTAAGAGTACGGTCATCATTGCCGTTGGTGCTCTTAATCCAAGTGATGTCAAGGCTTGTTTTATCTCGAACACAGATCTCATCGTATGTGTATCTACGCCATCTGCCGTTGGGATTTTCTGTACTGTATGTTTCTTTGCGGGCAGTAATGTCCTCTGCATTGTAGCATTTTACAAACTCATCAAAGTGGCTCTCTTTGAGAGGATTGGTTTTACCGAAAGAAGGCATATCGGAACGAAGATCATAGATCCAAACTTCCTTCGTATTGTTCTTATCGAAAGTTCCACGGTTGAAGAATAACACATTGGTTTTGACTCCCTGTGCGTAGAAAATACCTGTAGGTAAGCGGAGAATTGTATGGAGGTTGCATTTTTCCATCAAGTCTTTACGAATACGCTCTCCGTCACCATCTGCAAACAAAACATTGTCAGGTAAAACTACGGCAGCACGAGCATTTCCGTGGGTGTTCAAACTACGGTAAATATGCTGCAAAAAATTCAACTGCTTGTTGCTTGTAGGAAATGTGAAGTCATCACGTGTAGCACGCTCGCCGCCTTTTTTAGTTCCGAAAGGTGGGTTTGTTAATACAACATCATAGCCTTTCATTTGCTGTCCGAAGTTAGAAAGAGTATCACCCAAATAGATCGGACCGCCTATGTCATGAAGCATTGCATTCATAAGGGCAAGACGGTGAGTATCGTGAACAAGCTCACAGCCCGAAAAAGCTTGTGTGCGTTGAAATTCTTGTTTATCAACAGGCAAATCAAACAAATCATCTGTATGGTCTTTTACATATCTGTCTGCGGCAATCATAAAGCCGAAAGTACCGCAAGCAGGGTCGTTGCAACGCTCGCCCGGCTGAGGTGCAACCAATTTTGTCATAACATTTATGAGCACACGGGGTGTAAAATACTGTCCTGCACCTGACTTTTTCTCGGTTGCGTTCTTTTCCAACAATCCTTCATAAAGATTGCCGAGTCCTTCTTCTTTTGCACTGTACCAGTCAAACTGGTCGATAGTGGTAATAATCTTTTCAAGGTTTTTCGGCTCATCAATATTTGTTTGAGCGCCCTGATAGATTTCACGAACACGACCGGTGCAATTCTCGCCAAGGTGCTCCAAAAGCTCTTTATAATAGCGTTTGAGCTCGATACCTTGTCTTTTTATAAGCTCGCTCCAACGATATTTTTCAGGGATTGCTCCCTCGGTATTGGTTTCCTTACACATTTTCAAGAATAAAATATATGTAAGTTCGGTAACATACTGCTGATAGGTAATGCCGTCGTCACGCAGCACATTACATAAATTCCATAGCTTTGATACAATTTCCTGATTGTTCACGCTACATTTCCTCCGTCCTCATAGAGATATTTGTTTAGCTCAACTATTATTTCATTAAGTTTGCCGCCGAAACGACGGTCAATTATTGTGAATCCGCCAGCATTTTTGAAAGCACCGATTTCAAAAATCTGCTTGTCCAATACAGTTTCTTCAAGCATTGCTTTTTCAATTCGATTGAGCCAATCTAATTGCGTTTTGTTAAAGGTATGGTTTAGTCTCAGCTTTGCAAAAGCATTCTTGACACGGGTTTCGTGGCTAATCAGATTTGACCCAAGCGCCTGTTGGCGGATAAAAGCAATGATGTCCGCAACGATATCTTGGCTAGTCATTTCTTTCCAAGCCGTGTTCAGTTGATTTTCTGTGAAATTATGCCTATCGAGTTCATGCTTCAAGCCTTTAAGACTCTCTCTCGTAAGCTCAGACGGCTTTGTGCAAACTGTTTTTAAGGCAGCAATCGTATTGAGGTTCGTACTGATAAACTCCTTGAATGATTCCAAATAGTCTTCAGGCTTTTGACCCTCGCCGTAACCCCTTGTGCGTTCAATCACCTCATCGGGATGATTGTCGATTATGACTGGGCGTTTGTGTTGTACTTTATCTCTATCAAGAATAAGGAACGCTTCTTTATTTTTGATAATATCATCCACCAAACTGCTCATTTCAGTTGAAGAAACAAGCGGAACGCCAACTGTTTCAAGAAAATCGGGAGACCTTTTTACATTGTTGTTTCGGATACTTTTTGCAAAGCTATCAATGTCTTGTCCGCCTGTCAGATAAATAAACTGCTCAAGTGCTTTTTCACTGACATTAGAGCGTTTACGTTGCAATTTTGCAACGATAGTGTCAATTAAGTATGCCTTTTCATCATCTGTTTTCGCAACAGAAAGACCGCTTAGTAAATCCTCAAATGTAGTGCTCGGATTTGTGACAACCGGCTTCATATTGCTGACATCTTGTAAAGATTCATATACGCCAACCGGATCGTAAATCTCAAAGTTGGTTTTACCGATTGCAGGACAAAGTCTTGTCGCACGACCAAGCATTTGCTCAAATAGGATACGAGACTTTATGCGACGCATAAAAACGAGATTTACAATTTCAGGCACATCTATGCCTGTGGTAAGCAAATCAACTGTAACAACAACTTTGGGGTTAGATTCATTTTTAAATCGTTTAATGGCTTCTGAAATTTTCTTTTTGTTTCCGCCGGCAACACTGCCGGTAATCTTCATAACAGCGTCGTTATCAACCCCGCCTTCTGAATAAATTCCTTTTAAGATTTTGACAATCAGATCAGCGTGGTTATCATCTACGGCATAGATAAGTGTCTTACCTTTGCCGTCAGGGTTCAGATCCCAAGCAATTTCATTCAAAACAGTTCTGTTGAAAGGTTCGGTTATTACCTCTCTGTTGAAAGAATCAATCTCAAACTTCATATCATCTTCCAAGTCAGCGCTATTCATAACTTCGCCTGTTACAGGATCATATATTGCAAGCTGTTCGCCCTTTTGGTAGTTGATTCCCTCAACACGAAGCTTTGTTTTAATATTATGCGGGGCATCGTGGTCAACCAAGTATCCGTCAATAACAGCTTCACGATATGAATAATTGAAAACAGGTTTACCGAATATTTCGGTGGTATGGAGAGCAGGGGTAGCTGTAAGAGCCAATTTTACTGCATCAAAGTATTCGATAACTGTACGATATTTACTGATATAGTCGTCCTGATTTCGATAGAGCATTTCCGTTTCGCTCATTTCTTTATCAAGAATGTAGCCACGGTGAGCTTCATCTACGACAATCAGATCATAATCGGTAACGGAAGGCATTGTGTCACTTTCCAGATAAAGAATACGCTTTACAAGGCTTTGAACAGTTGCGATGTGTATTTTAGTTTCTTTATCAATTTCTTTTTCATCAAGACCTTTGATGTTATAAATAGAGTCCAAGGTCATCAATTCTTCAATCTTGACTTCTCTGAATACATCTGCTGCCTGCTCACCGAGAGCGGTTCTGTCTACCAAAAACAGTACTCTCTTAAAACGATCGCTTTTAATAAAACGATAAATCATTCCAAGAATTGTTCTTGTTTTACCTGTACCGGTTGCCATTGAAAGCAATACTGTTTGTTTCCCGTCTATAACAGCTTTTTCAGCGGCTTCAATCGCACGAATTTGGTACTCACGCAGATTCAATCCGTCAGGATCACGAAGCAAGTCAAAAGGTGTATTTTGAAGCGTAGCATTTGCACTTGAAATGTCTTTTTCAAGTAGTTCCATAATACCTTGAGGACTTATCCAGCCTTGTAATGCTTTTGGAGCGTTGGAATTGTTTCGCAAGTCAAGAAACCAAATACCCGACTTTGTTTCGATTTGCTTTAAGTACTTTCTGCCGTTGGTTGCAAAGACAAACGGAACTTTATATGAACCCCACTGCTTAATCACATATTCATTGTGCTCAGGCTTAATCAATTGAGCATAATCCTTGCACTGATAGTCAATAACTGACGGGATATCAATATTTGCTTTTTTAGCTTCTACAATGCCGACAAGCTGCAAACCGACAAAAAGAGCATAATTGGCATATCCATTCTTAGATACTTTTGAATCTGTAGGCCATTCTGCTATGGCAAAATTCTTGCTTTTTTGAGGGCGTGTTCCTTTAGAATAGCGAATGTTGTTTGTATCTGCTTCCCAACCGTATTTGCGCAGTTGTTCATCAATGAGATAGCGTGTTTCAGCTTCGGAGAGTTCCATATTTTCAGAAGTGGTTTCGGCTTTTTGAACACGCTCAGTTGTGCTTTTATTAGATGCTTGTGTAGATATAAATTCTACTTTGTGGGAGAGGGCTGCAATCGTATCTTCTTGTTCTTTTATAATAGCCTCATAATCAGGCAAAACAACTTTCTCAGGCATAACAAAGTCAGCCGGAATATAGCCCCAATCGCCATACACCTCCATAAACCAAGTAGAAAGGTTATATGTCATTTGAAGCAAAATTTTTGCATCGTCAACAGAGTCTTCACCGCTGTGGACAGCATTATTCCTTGTTTTTCTTATCGCATATAAAATATCGTCTATCTTCTTAGGAATCAAACCTTCACGCTTGAGCAGCCGAATACGGTTAGAGTGGGTATTATCAACTGTCGGTTCGGGAATATGCTCAAAAACAAATATTTCAAGAATCAGACGCTCTCCAAACATACCAAGCTTATATATGCAAGCATTAGGATCGGAATAAAGATAGTTTTCTGCAGCAGCACCGATTTGTGCCAATGCAGGCCAATATCTTTTCAAATATTCAAAGTTGGATTTCATAAATATCCTCCTTGGTTCCGATAATAAAAAATTATCGGAAGTTAATAGGTAAAATGCATATTGGACTATTCGTCTAAACTGTAAAACTCATCTAGCACATAAGTTTTCACAGGGATTATGTACAGCTCATATCTTATAACGAGCCTTACTAATTCGTTGCCGTCAATAAGAGTAATAGGTGAGCCTTCTCTTGCGGCAACTCTTGCAGCATTAGTAAATCTACCGTTTGTGATAAACACACCGTAGTCTGCTTGATACTTATTCATAGCACCTAAAAATTGGTTGATTTCCGGCTCGGACACGGGAGCGACATTGTATCGTTTGCACTGAATGACTACTCTCGTTGTTCTGAAATCATTAGCATCAATGTGGTAGCCGTATCCGTCGATTCCTCCGTCATTGCTGATTTGAACACCTTTTTCAGTGAACTCAACACCCATACGGTTTAATAACGCTCTTGAAAAAGCTTCAAACTTTTTTGGTGACATTTTAGCAATGGCGGCAAGCAAATTTTCCTTGAAATCGTCTTTGATTTTTTCTTCGGCTTGAGTTTCTTCTTCATTGTCGCTGACATTAACAGTTTTATTCTTTTTGTTGTTTTTGCTGAGTTCTTCCCAATGCTTCTTGGACGGCTCAATAATTTCTTTTTGAACATCCAGCTTATCAACATCAAGATATAATCCTTTTTATGTTAATGTAACAGGAGATGAATCTGTGTATGTCAACAAATCATTAAAATACAAATCTTTAATCGCAAAATTAAACTTGAAATTAAACTCTTTATATGTGTTGCCGGTTTGTTTTGATTTCTTTTCAAGCACAGAATATTCAGCAATTTGGTCATCCATATCTGCAATGCGTTCTTTGATTTCAGAACGCTCTAACTGACCGCCAGCTTCCTGTAATACTTTCAAGATAGGTTTAATCAAATATGCGATTTTACCTTCTGAAGATAAAGTCTTTAAATTCATAATCAATACCTCAATTCTTATATGTTAACCAAAACTTCCAATATGCCGTTAACTCTACGGATAATTGCTTCTCTTTAAGAGAGTCTATGATGCGTATTATGCTTCTGACGGACTTTTCTATTTGTCCTGCAAGTTCAGTTTGGTTAACGGACGGGTTCTTTTTTATTAAATCAAACACGTCAAGTACTTCCAAAGTGCCAATTTGGCACTTTGGGACTGTATAACGGCACTTTGGAATTTTACAATTCTTCCGTTTTAAAGGCTGTAAATCCTTCATAGTAATAACTTTGGTCGATGCCATTCATATAGACTTCACGGCTGTTTATTTCGTCTGTAAGCGCACCTTTCAGCAACATTTTGATTTCCACATCTTTAATCGGACTGCGCTCCATTGCGAGGAGATAATCTTCTTTATCAACCTTGCTCCAATCGACGACTTTACCGATTTCATTTTTCAAGATATGGTCGAGCCAAATGCGGGTGCTTCGTCCGTTACCCTCCCGAAACGGGTGGGCAATGTTCATCTCAACATACTTTTCTACGATCACGTCAAAGTTCGACTGTGGCATTTTATCGATGTTTTCAAGCGCCGCTTGCAAGTACATTAAAGGCGCAAAACGGAAATTACCCTTTGCAATATTGACTGTTCTGAGTTCGCCTGCAAAGTTGTAAATGTCCTCAAAGAGGTATTTATGGATTGACGCAAGTCCTGCAAATGTGCCGACATCAAAGGTGTCAAACAGTTTTCGGTCAAACAATTGTGCAGCTTTCTTTTTGCTGATTCGTTCTTCTTCACGGGCAAGGTCGGCAGAACTTGTCAGACATAATTTATTTTCAAGTGCCATTTCGTACCTCCGTTATTTCTTACCCTTATCCAAAAGCCCGTATGTACGGTAGTACGACAATATCGTTTGATATTGCGGTTTGTTTGTAAAAAGCTGACGATAGGTAACAGTTTTCTCTTTTCCTTCAGCTTTGAGCACCGCCAATTTCTCTGTAACCGAGTCATACTGCGCAAGAATGTCGGAAAGCATTTTTTCAAAAGCGTTCAATCGTTCTTCATTCATAATACTGATCTCCGAATTCTGATTACTGTTTCTGATTATGAATCTCCTTCAAGTCCTCAATAGCAAGAACGGGATCCATAGTGTGGAAAATCATATAATTTCGTTTCATGGTTTGGGCGGGAGCTTGCTTATAAATCTTTGCGCTATCCTCACCATTGTAATAGTGCCAATAACGGTAGATATAGCCTATCCAGTACAGCACATCAGCAGAAAATATCTCTCCGTTTCTTGTAAGCGATTCACCTGCAACAGAGGCGACTTCCTCAAGCAGGTATTCTTCTCCTGCCCACTGCATACGGTTATACTTTGAATCAAGCTCCTTTGCGGTATCAGACATCATAAATGCTTTGATAAAAGCGGCGCTGTTATATTTCTTCTCGGCAGATAGTTCAAATAATCTTCCTTGAATATCACAAAGCTTTAACTGAAGCTCGTTCATTGTTTTCCTCCACTCTTGGCCTCGTCGAGTATTTCATCAAAGAACATACCCTCACGACGATAATTCTTGCAAATATCGTTGGCAAGGGAAATCCCTCTCGCCCGGTTTTCTTCGGCTACTTCTTTCATAAACAGTCTTTCAAGATAAGAAAGCTCAACTTCTGCTTCGATGTGAACAGCATCACAACCCTTTTGTGAAACAGCCACGTACTGCTTACCAAGTTGAAGGGCAGAAAGACTATTGATAAGTGCCATATCGGTTACATTGCCGACAAAAAAGTTATCGATAACGAAAAACATGCGGTCGTTCGCAATGCTTCCGATAATAAGATCCTTGTTTAATGTCATAGCACGATACTTGTTGTAGAAAGGCGTACCGTTTATTTTTTCCGTTCTTCCTCGGTGATATGCCACAAGCATTGCCCAGTCAATATCAGCGGGAACTTCAATGTGAGCGAGTTTATCCACGCTTACAGAAACAATGTAGAACTTAGACTTATCATAGTCACAGATCAAAGTAAGTGCCTGACCGGGATCGGTTCCCATATAGAAGCCTTTGCCAAAGTCACATTGCTTTCGGCTCTTGGGCTCAATAGGACCCTCAATACCCGACTTTGAGCCATGATAAAGAAGCACCCGTTCTGCATCCAACTTAATTGCTTCTGATTCCTCAGCAATCCTTTTCAGAGTCATATCATAAACAGGGACATGCTTTTCCTTGCAAAAATCAAACATTTTTGATTGTGCCAATTTGTTAGGCACAGCACGACCGTTCTCCCAACGATTCACGGTTTGGAAGGTAACATTAAGTTGTTCGGCGAACTCGGTTTGACTCATATTCAAATATGCTCTTATCTGTTTTATAAGTTTCTGCATAATGCCACCTCTTAAATATAACATTGTTTCTATCTAATATTATATCTAATGTTATACTCTATGTCAATGAATTTTGTTCAAAAACTGAGTTAGAAATACTGTAAACTTGAAATCTGCTAATATATTGATGCACTTATCATACGAACGACGGCACAAATCTCGGATGCGCTATTTTGTTATATTCCTTCTTGTATGTCGCAAAGAGCATTTTCAGAGAAACGATATGCACGTTATCATAACGCTTACTTAAAGTCCAAAAGCTGTCCGGCACACGGTTTACGGTGCAGATAACATATTCATTCTCGTAAAACGGTCGCTTCTTTGTGGTGCTGTTTTCAATCTCATTCCATAGCTTTTGTGTAAGCTTTCCACCGGGAGTTATATCGTAATACGCATATACAGCCTGCTTTTTCTCGCAGACAAAGTCAAAGGTTACATTGCCTACCTTGACGTTATGATAGCTTGAATTTTTGGTGTCGATGTACTCGGTTGAAATGGAGTTAATGTTTTTATCCAGCCAATAGTAGCACATATCTTTATAAAAATCCGTCATCAGCTTGTCATTGAAAACTTGCATAAACTGATTGAAAACATTTTCGCCGAAGCTTCCGTCGGAGTTGGGCACGGCAGTCAGCAAGCACTTATACCACAGGGTTAAATAAGTGTTTGCGGGAAGATATTTTGAGCGTCCGTTTTCGCCGGGAGCTTTTATAACTAATCCGCGTTCTATCAGTGCCTTTATGTATTTATCGCATTTATTTTTCGGAAAGCCTGAGAATTTCGCTATCTCACCGATGCAGTTACAACCGTTTGCCATTGCATAAAGCAGGGTGTTATAGCTTTCGGGCGTACGAAAGCTTTCATTCATCCAACTCACCGCCAAACGATAAAAGGGCGAATCGGTGCAAAGAAAAGCTCGCACATTATCCTCAAAGGACATTTCATTATTGTATAAAGAAAGCAATGCCGGGATTGCGCCGGTTAAACAGTAAAGCTTCGCCGCCGTTTCATCCAATAGTGAGCAGACATCAGCAAGCTGCGGCATAGAAAAGAAGTTTATTTCTACCTCCCGACAAGGGATAGGCGGAGTCTCCCACGGTCTGCCGAGCAATACAACCGTTGTTTTGCTGTCCGATTCCAAAAAATCATTCAGAGCCGCATAAAAATCATCTTTATCATTCCGTTCACCTGCATTGTCA
>ENA-ORTU01004049-ORTU01004049.1-human-gut-metagenome-genome-assembly--contig:-NODE-4049-length-11530-cov-2.962614_pt1 | contig 11530 bp, 9 predicted proteins | sample MGYA00241910_ERZ509184 | MGnify/ENA primary metagenome ERZ509184 (study PRJEB26280, sample SAMEA2338847) | human gut metagenome | biome: human gut; feature: human-associated habitat; material: faeces...
TGCGCATCGCCCAGATCTTTGATTGGGAAAGAAACAGGTCGTTCTATTCCATTCAAATCATCATTGATACCCATTCCTTTCAATACGAAAAGAGGGGCAGTCACACGTCTAAGGCGTAGTTCGGATGACAAGTTTAATTGGAAGAACTCTTTTATTTGCTTGATTCCCAGCTCGGTCTGTTTGAGGTCGAGTAGCGGATTATAGTTCTTAGGTTTTATCAAGTAACTCATAGGTTTGTTAAATGTTAATTGTCGGCAAAGATAGGAATAAAATTGATATATGTAATGGATATTCTCTAAAAGATTGTCAATTTGATAAAGTAAATGCTCTAAAGCATTTCAAAATAACAGTCTTCTAATATAGGGAAGTACCTTAAGAACTATAAAAAAAGGAGAATCATTAGGAAGATGAGAAGATTTTTTATACTTTTGTCCTCGCATTTAGAAAGAATGGCCCCGTAGCTTAGTGAATAGAGCGTCAGATTCCGGTTCTGAAGGTCGTGCGTTTGAATCGCACCGGGGTCACAGAAAAATCCCTTGATAATCAGTTGATTATTGAGGGATTTCTGTTTTCTTATACCTTGGATAACTAAAACTAAATGCAGGATTTAGCCCTTGTAATTGATTTTTGTTGGTCTATTGTTGTTCCCAAGAAACCAATGTTATATGTTGACTATCAAAGTGAAATCTTTCTTTTATCTCGTAAGAGGTTCTATTATTAGTCTTTCTTTGTATAAGAATTACAAACTAATCGTCTATTTGGGTCATCTGGAAAATCCGGATTAGTTATTTGATTATAAAATTCCCAGTCTCTTTCAAGTCTTTGGGCTACATCTATGTTGGCTGTATAGCAGATGTATTTTTTATTTGCTACATCCAGAATGCCATAGGTAAGAATATCCTTTTCCTTTCCCTCCTTATTTATATATGTACTCTTGACCAATAATATCTTATATTTTCCGTCTTCCCGAGTACAGTATTCTTTATTGTTCTCAAGAGTATATGTGCCGGAGACATCTGTAAAATCATTGGAGGCCATTTCTACGATAATCTGTTTGGGCTCTCCTGTTTCCGGAGTGTCTGTCGAGTCATTGTTGCATGCGGATAGCAAGATGGCGGATAAGAATAATAGTTTAAGTAATTTCATCTTTATATTTTATTTGTTTTTGATCCTTTTTTTAGTCTAGTATATTATTTATAGTGCAAATGTACAGTTTTTGTGTGATATAAAAGCGGTAATGAGTAAAATAAATGTGTTTCATATTCTTGATATTTAGATTCATAATCCTTAGATAGTCAGTCATGTATTTTGCTTTGCATTTTCTCAAACCTAGTTAGTTATTATTGTATGTAGTTGCATAATTTAGCCTAAATAGAATGAAAAAGTTGATTTAAATAAAAGGATTCTCGTGAGAAATGCTAACTTTGTAGATATGAAAAAGTAAGGAATGATATTCTGTAGTAGTATGTTCATAGCTTTCCAGATGTAGACATTTGACGATAAATTATATTAATCCCAATAAATATAAATAAGAATGGAAGAAGCTAGAAAAAAGAAATGGGCTAGTGTGGCGCTGATTATCGGAGCTATTGGTTTTATCATTATTATGATTTACTTTACAGTTATTTCAAGTCTCAACATGTAAAACAGATCATTATGGCATTGAAAAATTGAAGCTTGGACATTTCGTTTGAATCTGTCCAAGCTTGTTTTTTGTGGTTCTGAATGAGATTGACCGGTAATCTGGCAATGCCTCTTCTTTAGCTTCTTGAAACCTGAAGTCCCTTGTCAGAAAGCGTCATTTCTACAAAACGAGCGCGTGGGTTGGGAGCTTGTTCTGTCAATATCCGTCGGATTTGTCCGGCTGCTTGCGGGTCTTTGGCTACCATATATAAATAGCCTCCGCCACCTGCACCGGGGAGTTTGTATCCCAGGGTGTAATCCTTGATTTTTTCGATAATGGCTGCTACTGCCGGTGGATTGGTTCCGCAGTCTAATGCCTGGTTCTGTATCCAGGTTTTGCCGACCAAACGACCGAAACTCTCGAAATTACTTCGTAAAATGGCTTCACTCATATCCATTGCATGAGCTTTCATTTCGGCCAGCAAGCTTAGATGCGGACCGGAATTGAGGAACATGGAACTGACGATCTCTGCCAAAATACTTTTAGCAGTACGAGTAATTCCCGTATAATATAACAGATGACAGTCGCGGTAATCAGGATGAACAAAGAGCTGATCGGGTAACCAGCGTACTAATGGATTCTGTTCGAAACCAGCTTCGGATTGAAGCAACTTAATACCGGAAAAGACACCGCCATATTGATCTTGCCAACCTCCTCCAGTGGTCAGGAGCTGTTCTAATACTAATGTGTAACTACATATATCATTTTTATCCCAAGCCAATCCGCAGAAATCATTGATTGCTCCGAGCACGGTAGATGCCAGTATGGAACTGGTTCCCAAGCCAGAGCCCGCAGGAATAGCAGCCAGCAGAGTAATTTCGATTCCTGAACCGAAATCTTCCAGCTGTTTAGCTAAAGAAGGATAAGATTCCGTAGAGAATGCCGGTGCAAAGCCCGCCAATGTAAGGGCGGCTTTCGGAATAGAGAATGGAGAACCTACCTTTTTATAATCTTGCAGTTCCTCGTAATTCCTTATCACTTCCATTGCACCCATGTCGATAGAGCGAAGAGTGATGTGATATTCCTTGCATGGTTTCACATATACTTGTAGCGGTGGTTGACCGTTTAGTTCGATAGCAAGATTTACAACACTTCCCCCTGAATAAAGAGAGTAGGGAGGTGTGTCCGTCCATCCTCCGGCCACATCGATACGCACAGGACTGCGTCCCCATACGATTTGATCGGAATAAACGTTGAGTATGGGATGGCTCTTTCGTTCGCTCATTACCCCCAATAAACCGTCGCGAAGCAGTTGAAAGGCTGCCTGTTCCTCTTTGGCACAATCCTTGTCTTCACGTAGTTTCATGATACGTGCACGAAGCATCCGGTTGTGTATCCGTAACATGGGGGCAGCATCTTCTTTCAAGACGTCAGGCATGTCCAGATTGAAACGTACAAATTCATTTGCGGCATCCAGCAAATCGAGTTGATAGAATACGCTCTTCTCATAATTGGCCGCCAATCCTTTCCAGTTCTCCTTGCGGAAAGCATTGCGCTGTTCGTAAAGACGCTTGAGGTTGGCGCTTGCGGATATTTCGTCTGCAGAAACTTTTTCTGCTTTCAACCAAAGTTTTTTCCCTTCTTCCAGTTGTGGCTCCGAGGTCATCCAGCGTACTAATATGCCTAAATCTTCCACAGAAGCCACTTTGGGGAAGATGGATGCCGATTGTAAATCATCTGTACGCCCTTTTATATCCTCCCAGGTAATTCCTCTATCTTCCATCCAACGGGTAAAAGGAACATTAAGGTAAGTAGTCGTTATTTTGTCCAACGCTCCTTTGAATACATCATCCAATCCATACGGACGCGCAACAAACTCATTCTCACCGATAGGAATAATGTCGATGCAAACCCCATCCGGCAAATTGATGCTCCACTGGTTTTCAGGAACTCCTGTAATAATCTGGCGGGAACCTAATTTCCATTCTTTTCCCACATGGCTATTCTCAATCCATAAATTGGCGTTGTCGGCAGAAAGAGAAACTTGTGTGATGGAATTCTGTATAAAGATAGCCGGATTTGGCTTTACTTTCCGGTGCATGATTCTTCTTTGGTCCCGTACCTTGTCCTGTATGGCTAAAGTAGAAGAAATCAGTTCGTGACTTGTGCCGTAATGGTAGAATTCTCCACCTGGCAACGGCAATATAGCTACGGATAACTGATTGATTTCTTCATCTTTCGTTTTAGGATGCTCTCCCAAAGCCAAACCATAGTCCGAGTATAAGTCATAATAAGTAATATCCTTCGTACCTTCTTTCAATGACCGTTTCATCAATACTTCTATGGCGCGGTCACTCAAAATCCAGATGCCGATATCCATCAGGAAAAGATGAGTTTTCGACAATCCTTCCAACTCTTCCAAAGAAGGTTTCTGCAACATGAAATCGAGCACCTCCGGTTTTTTCCGGTCGGAAACAAACACGCCATGATGAGTTGCCAATGAAGGATTCACCCACAGCCCGTAGCATACTACATCTGCGTTCGGAATATCCTGAAGCGGTTTTTCCGAACGGATATATACGTCTCCGCTAGCAATCAGCGTATTCAGACCGGCCGGAGCCTGATTCATAATCCTTTCATAGAGCGGGAGCTGCAATGATAACAGATTCTGTCCCAGCTTTTGTCCTCTTTCCCAACTGAAGATCGGGATAGGAGTTAATATTTTGCCGGAAGGGCCGTAGCTGGGTAGCCGACGGCTTTGTCCGCCTGCATGGAGCAATATTTTTTTTTCGTGTCCTATCCAGTTGCTGAAAGACTCTTGTGGAGCGAATGCCTGATGGCAAGCTTGCAATAACCATGTGGTTCCGCCGCCGGAGCCTAGTTTGCTCCCTATGGGGTCTGATGTACAAAACCAATCGGTATGGTTAACTTCTTCCAGTTCGTGGAAGCAATGGATCAAATTGGGTGGTAAAGATAATAACTTTTGCATAGTAGAATCTGCGTTGGCTTAGATAGAATCTAAGCGAATTAAACTCCCGTAAAAATACTATTTATATTCCTGCTTTTCAATATTTTTCTTCTGTTTTGAAGAATAAATTTTCTTTTCAGCTTTTAGATGTCATTTTCAGTCATCATGTCCCAGGTGTCATTAAGTGCCTGCATGGATGGAAATAATAAATCAGCCCCGGCATCCAGCAACACTTGCCCGTTCAAAGGACCCGTATTGACTGCTATGGTGAAAATACCCGCGTTGTGTCCGGCTTCCACTCCTAACGGAGCGTTTTCTACTACAACCGCTTCATCCGCTTTGATCCCTCCTTTTTTCAAAGCCATCAAATATGGCTCGGGATTGGGTTTGCCATATTTCACATCGAACGCTGTAACCATCAGTTCTTTGTGAAACATTCCCGGATAGTGGTGTTCCAGCCGTTCGAGCAGGGATAACTGACCGGAGCCGGTGACCACCATCGGAATCAGCCCGTCCTTCTTCACTTTTTGCAGTAACTCCCATGCACCGGGCATAGGCTTTGCTTCGGGATATGAATTGAACAAAACACTTTTCTCCTGATAGATACTTTCTATCTCCTCCTGTGTGGCTTCTCTACCCAATTCACGTTGAAAAACAATATTGATTGTAGAGGCTCCTGTCCGTCCTTCATGCATATATGCTTCTTCGCGACTAAGAGTGAGCCCATGAGATTTCATTACTTTATGCCAGGCTTCCGAATGATAAGGCATAGAGTCAAAGAGTACGCCGTCCATGTCAAACAGGACGGCTTTCAGTTTCTTTTTCATACTTTGGTACGTTGCAGAATCTTTTTAAGATGATATTTTATTTTTCTATAAGCATTTTCTTCAGATCAGACAGAGGAATAATCACATCGTATTGCTGACCGGATTCCTTGCCGATATATCTGTAAGCTATGCTTTTATTGTTATCTACACAGGTTTTGATGAATATCTGGGTGGCGGGATCGGTCTGACTTGCCAGTGTTGATACAATACCCTCTTTCACTTCTGCTGCGTTTTCTTCAATCTGGCTGATGGGACACAATTCTTCGTCCACACTGCATATATAAACAACCGATTCGCCTATGACCTCGATTTTTTCGACAATGACTTCTTCGCTGGCTTGCATCGGGAATTGCAGGTTCGCCATTTTCAGTTGCGCTTCAAGCTTTGTTTGTCCGCTTTGTGCCGGGTCGGCATTTGTATTAATCACTTCTTTCAGTTCTTCGGCGGTAAGTTCGCAAACCGCTTGTTCGCCCGACTTATTCCCTACAAATATCATGTGTAATCCGGAATTGCATTTTGCCATCAACTTGAGCATCTCTTTTACATCTGCTGCCGGATTTTGAAACATCATTGTGATAGATGATTTCATGCTTTCCGGATTGTCTTTCAATATCTTTATATTGGTAATCTCTTCGTTCATGTTCAGCGTGTACACTACGTTATTCCCGTCGTAGATGATGCTGGTGATCGTGCCGACTGCTCCCATGTCTATCGGACACTGTTTGTTGGCTACTCCGATCACTGTCTTGAGTTTGGCTTCCTGGCAACCGGTCATTACGAGCATTAGCAATGATATGCTACATAATAATATGAATCCACTGGATTTCTTTAATAAATTTCCTGTCATTTTATTTGTTCTTTTTAGTTTGATTCGCTTAATCTACAGTTGTATACGAGGCAAAGATAACGATAAAAAACGAGAGATAAGTTAGAACGGGAAGATAGTTTAGTGATTACTTGCCATGTGGTATATGCTGCCAACTCTTGTCGCATAGACTGTTCGGCACTACTGAATTGCGGCGTATTACTTGTATAATTATTTGTTGTTTAGAAGAATATGTGTATTTTTGTAACGTTATAAACTCGACGATAGCATGAAAAAGAGAGTATTATTGTTGCTACCATTGTTTTTAGGCGCCTGCTCTGATAGTGGGGAAAGTCCTGTTATCAAGATAGAAAAGCTTTATGCAAAGGTTGAATCGGAGGATGAAAGTTCCGGTTCCGGTGAAAAAGACTATGCGAATCAGAGGGACGAACTGCCGGCCTTGAAGGTGGGGGACGAAGTGAAAGCTCTTCTGCTTTTGGATGGAAATGGAGCTGAACTGAAAACCTTTAGACTTCAGAATGATGATGAAGTGGATACTAAACTCATCTTTGAGAAAACAGAAGTATCTACAGAGGGAAATCTGACAGATGTGGAAAAGGGACAGCTTCGTTTTAAGGATGGTGTGTCAAAAGCTAAAATTATGGTGATTGCAACCATCAAACAAGTAGATAAGAACGGCGATGTAAAATTAGAGTTCTATCTTTCTTCCAAAGCCGAATGTGAAGGAGCACAGGAAGAAATCGGTTTGAAGACGAAAGTGGAAGATGAGAAGTAGAAGTGGTGAGCAGTAAACGGTACAACGGGCAATAAGCGGTACAATCGGAAACTGCAATCAATTGAATATAATAATGAACGGTGAACAAATCCATGTATATAGCATAGTTGTTCACCGTTCATTGTTTATAGTTTACCGTTTATAAAACGTTCTTGATTTATAGTTTTGCACGGATTGCTTTGGATTCCTCTTCATAACCCGGTTTGTCCAGCAAGGCAAACATATTCTTTTTGTATGCTTCCACACCCGGTTGGTTGAATGGGTTCACGCCCAGCAAATAACCGCTGATACCACAAGCCTTTTCGAAGAAATAGAGCAGACCACCGATGTTGTATTCGCTCAATTCCGGAAGTACGATGCGCATATTAGGTACGCCACCGTCTACGTGAGCCAGCTGCGTTCCCAGTTCGGCCATCTTGTTCACTTCGTCCACACGCTTGCCGGCTAAGCAGTTCAAGCCGTCTAGATTTGCTTCGTCAGAAGGAACTTCCAGTTTGTGGTTAACCTTCTCTACTGAAATCACAGTTTCGAAGATAGAACGTTCGCCTTCCTGAATCCATTGACCCATAGAATGAAGGTCTGTAGAGAAATCTACCGATGCAGGGAAGATACCCTTATTGTCTTTTCCTTCCGATTCTCCGTAAAGCTGTTTCCACCATTCGCTTACATAGTGCAGTTTCGGGCAGAAGTTAACGAGGATTTCGATCTTCTTGCCATTTCTGTACAACTCATTGCGGGTAGCAGCATAAATAGCAGCCGGGTTTTCAGCAAATGCAACGTCCGATCCGCATACTTTTTCCATATCGGCAGCACCGGCAACCAGTTTGTCGATGTCGAATCCGGCAACTGCGATCGGCAGCAAACCAACCGGAGTGAGCACAGAGAAACGTCCGCCTACGTTGTCCGGAATGATAAATGTCTTGTATCCTTCTTTGTCGGCAGTCACACGTGCAGCACCTTTCTTGGCGTCTGTCACGGCAACGATGACTTTCTTGGCGGTTTCTTTGCCGCGTTGGTCTTCACATAGCTTTTTCAGCAGACGGAAAGCAAGAGCGGTTTCGGTAGTCGTTCCCGATTTGGAGATATTGATAACGCCGAATTTCTTGTCTTTCAGATATTCGGTCAGTTCATACAGATAGTCTTCGCTGATGTTATGTCCGGCATAGATCATGACAGGAGCAGTTTTCTTGTCCTGCAACCATGTGAAACTGTTAGACAGCGCTTCGATTACGGCACGTGCGCCCAGATAGCTGCCACCGATACCTGCTACGATCACTACTTCGCAGTTGTCTCTTAATACTTTTGCAGTAGCGTTCAGGTCAGCCAGATGCTCTTTGCTGATGGACGAAGGCAGGTGTAACCATCCCAGGAAGTCGTTACCTTCTCCTGTTCCTTTTTCCAGCATTTCCTGTGCAGCTTTTACCTCGGCTTCATAAGCAGAAACCTTTTCTTTGGAGATGAATCCAAATGTTTTTTCAATGTTCAAGCTAATCATATCTATCAATTTTAAGTAATATGTAATAGGTAATAAGTAATAGGTATTAAGTAATAAGTATTATGCATGAGACGTAAAGCTTAGGTGGCTACGGTTAATACCTAATACTTATTACTTATTACCTATTTTTCTCATCTAAAAGAATCAGTCAGCAATTTGATCTCTATCATGGGTGAGATGCGTTCATACAAGATATTGTATACGGCATCCAGTATCGGCATGTTGACGTGGTGATGCTTATTGATCTCTTTGATGCACTTCGTGCCGTAGTATCCTTCCGCGATCATTTCCATTTCAATCTGCGCACTTTTAACGGAATATCCCTTGCCTATCATCGAACCGAACGTGCGGTTACGGCTGAAGTTGGAGTATCCTGTCACCAATAAGTCTCCTAAATAAACAGAATCATCTACATTTCTGTTCAGGGGATGTACTGTATTCAGGAAGCGGTTCATTTCCTGAATCGCATTGGATATCAGTACTGCCTGGAAGTTATCGCCGTATTTCAGTCCGCTGCAAATGCCGGCGGCAATGGCGTATACATTTTTAAGCACCGAACTGTATTCGATGCCGGCTACGTCATCGCTGACGGAAGTCTTGATGAAGCTGCTTCCCAGACGGCGGGCGAAGATGCGCGCTTTGTCCTTGTCCGGGCAGGCGATGGTCAGATAAGAGAGGCGTTCCAGCGCTACTTCTTCTGCGTGGCAGGGACCTGCCAGTACTGCGATGTTTTCGGGTGGTACGCCATATTCTTTTGTGAAATATTCCGATACAATCACGTTGTCATCGGGTACGATTCCTTTGATAGCAGTGATAATAAACTTATCCTTAATCTTTGTTTTCAGCTTTTTCAGATGAGCTTTCAGATAAGGAGAGGGGGTGACGAAAATCAGTGTATCCGATTCCTTCACGACATCGTTGATGTTAGAACTGAAAGTGATACGCTTCGTGTCGAATTTCACCCCTGTCAGATAGGCGGGATTATGTCCAAGTCTCTTAAAATCAGCGATGCGGTCATCTCGTCGCATGTACCAATTAATAGAGTCTTCCTGAGCCAGACACATCTTTGCGATGGCTGTAGCCCAACTTCCTCCGCCCATTATCGCTATCTTACCGGGTAGTTTCATATTTAGTTGAAAGTTGAAAGTTGAAAGTTGAGAGTTGGTCATTAAAAAGGTTGTTCAAGTAACAACTTTCAATTCTCAACTCTCAACTCTCAACTTATTTAAGTTTATTTATCCACTCGGTCACGTCGTTCACGCTTGGATTGGTCAGTTCTAATTTGTATTTCTTATTGATTCCGCAGATGTCCTGGTGCAACTTTTGCGGATTAACATCCTGCATATCAGCTACTGTGTTGTAGCCGGCTTTCTGGATGACCGGCACCCAGTCTTCTGCAATACCCAGTTCCATGTATTTGGCGGCAGGGTCTTTCTTGATTACTTTCTCCGGACGCATTTGCGGGAAGAACAGTACTTCCTGAATGGTGGTCTGTCCTGTCATCAGCATCACCAGACGGTCGATACCGATACCGATGCCGGATGTAGGAGGCATGCCATATTGCAAAGCACGCAGGAAATCCTGGTCGATAATCATTGCTTCGTCGTCACCCTTGTCGGCAAGACGCATCTGTTCTTTGAAGCGTTCTTCCTGATCCAGCGGATCGTTCAATTCCGAGTAGGCATTGGCCAGTTCCTTGCCGTTTACCATCAGCTCGAAACGTTCGGTCAGTCCAGGTTTGGAACGGTGCATCTTTGTCAGAGGCGACATTTCCACCGGATAATCGGTGATGAAAGTCGGCTGGATGTAGCTGCCTTCACAGAATTCACCGAAGATTTCATCAATCAGTTTGCCTTTGCCCATGGTGTCGTCGATTTCTTCCATCTTCAGTTCTTTGCAGATCTGACGGATTTCTTCTTCGCTCTTGCCGTTGAGGTCATATCCTGTCTTTTCTTTGATGGCGTCGAGGATAGGCAGACGGCGGTAAGGAGCTTTAAAGCTGATTGTCTTTCCGTCTACAACGGTTTCGGTGCTTCCGTTTACGGCGATACAGATGCGTTCCAGCAACTTTTCGGTGAAGCTCATCATCCAGTTGTAATCCTTGTACTGTACATAAAGTTCCATACAAGTGAATTCGGGGTTGTGGGTTCTGTCCATTCCCTCGTTACGGAAGTTCTTTCCGATTTCGTATACACCTTCAAAACCACCTACGATGAGTCGTTTCAGATAAAGTTCCGTTGCGATGCGCAGGTAGAGGTCTATATCCAGTGAGTTGTGGTGAGTGATGAACGGACGTGCGCTTGCTCCGCCTGCGATGGATTGCAGGATCGGTGTTTCTACTTCCGTATATCCGGCTTCGTCGAGGGCGTTGCGCAGTGTTCTCACTACGGTGGCACGCTTTTCGAATGTCTCTTTGATGCCTTCGTTTACTACCAGGTCCACATAACGTTGGCGATAACGGAGTTCGGGATCTTCAAAAGAGTCGTAAGCTACGCCGTCTTTATATTTTACGATAGGCAGCGGTTTGATAGACTTGGCAAGTACGGTCAGTTTCTTGGCATGGATACTGATTTCGCCCATTTGTGTACGGAACACGAAACCTTCGATACCTACGAAGTCACCTAAGTCGAGCAGGCGTTTGAATACAGAGTTGTACAATTCCTTGTCTTCTCCCGGACAGATGTCATCACGTGTGATGTATACCTGTATACGACCTTTAGAGTCCTGCAGTTCGATGAACGAAGCCTTGCCCATCACGCGGCGGCTCATAATACGGCCCGCTACAGAAACTTGACGCGGTTCGTCTTCATCTTTGAATTCTGCTTTTATATCAGTAGAGAAAGCATTGGTTACATACTCTGCAGCGGGGTACGGATCGATACCCATTGCACGAAGCTCATTCAGACTATTGCGCCGAATAATTTCCTGTTCACTTAGTTCTAATATATTCATTTCGTTATGTATTAACTCAATTTTGGAGGCAAAAATACGAAACTTTTCTCATATATCCTGTAA
>ENA-ORTU01004050-ORTU01004050.1-human-gut-metagenome-genome-assembly--contig:-NODE-4050-length-11528-cov-2.581103_pt1 | contig 11528 bp, 9 predicted proteins | sample MGYA00241910_ERZ509184 | MGnify/ENA primary metagenome ERZ509184 (study PRJEB26280, sample SAMEA2338847) | human gut metagenome | biome: human gut; feature: human-associated habitat; material: faeces...
TTACCTGTTTGACTGAATGTTTTCTACCTATAATGTCTAGAGTTTCCTGATTCATTGTCTGTGGATTAATGGAAATTCTTGAAACATTTTGTTTTTTTAAAGTCATTAATTTATCTCTTGTAATACTGTCCGGTCTGCCTGCTTCAACAGTAAACTCCTTTACATTACTGAAATCAAAATTATCTTTTAATGCATTTATTAATCTGTCTAACTGCGCAGGTTCAAGTGTGGTTGGCGTACCACCACCAATATATACTGAATTAAGTTCTTTATCCTGTAATTGCTTACCTAGGAATCTCAATTCCTTAATAACTGAATCCACATAAGCATCTACTTTTTCCTTATATCTGTTTAAAGGATAGGATGTAAATGAACAATAAAGACAAGTTGTTGGGCAAAATGGTATACCCACATATAAACTATAATTGCCCTTGTAATTAACATTTGAAAGTACCTTATGTTCCATGTTTGAAACATCCATTGCCAGGTCCAACTTGTTATCAGAAATAAAATATGTTTCTTTCATTTCTTTTCTTATTGCTTCATCTGAAAGTCCCTGTTCCTTTAACATACCCGGAATTTTTGCCGGTCTGATACCTGTTAAATTGCCCCAAGGCAGGTCCTGTCCTATGTCTTTTCTCATTAAACAGTACAAAAGCTTTTTAAGAGCGTTTTTTGTCTCCCTTCTATCCTGAAAGTCACAACAAATTTCGTCTTCAAAAAGCTTTTTGGCCTCATCGTACAATGATGCAGTAATTTTTTCTTCCTGAAAAATCACTTTTAGTGTTCTGTATGACTCTTCTAAATCTTCATTAATTTTAAAAGGCTGTCCCACATAAAAAGCCTGCACCATTGACTGAATATCATATTCAAATTGTTTAGGTTCTATCTGAATGTCTATCATTAATAATATACCTTTTCGTTATCTATAGTTGTCATATCCATATGTCCCGGATAAACAGTTGTTTCGCCTGGAAGTACTAACAATTTTTCTTTAATTGATCTGATAATTGCCGCTTCACTTCCCCCTGGAAAATCTGTTCTACCTCTGCTCTGATGGAAAAGTGTGTCACCACTAAACAAAACTTCATCTTCTGCTATATAATAACAACCGCTTCCCTGCGTATGACCGGGCGTTAAAATAAACTTAATTTCCTTATCTGCAATAGTAAACTTATCACCATCTCTTAAATATTTGTCTGCACAAATGCTTACAGGATTTCCAAACATTGATGATAAATTTGCTCTTGTATCTACTAAAAGCCTGTCTTCTTCGTCAGAAGCATATACGGGAATATTATATTTTTCCTTTAATTCCGTTACAGCACTAATGTGGTCTGCATGACCATGTGTAAGCAAAATTGCTTTTGGAATCATTTCTATTTTACTAACATTAACACTGATTTTTAAAGCATCATCACCGGGATCAACAATAAATCCTTCTTTTGTATCTGTGTTCATACATAAATAACAGTTAGTATAGCATTCACTAACTAATACGCTTCTAATTTTGATATTTCCCATCTATTTCTCCTTTTCAAAAATGGAAGACAATTGTTATCCACTACACTATACCCACTGTGCCACCTGACAAATTAACGAAAGCACGCTCCCGCTGCCAAACGCTCGTAGCGGTTCTATCAAGCCGACTACGCTGCCTTTATGAACCGACGGCATTAGAGCACTTTCTTTTAACTTTGTCAGTTGTCACAGTGAAGAACTTGGTTTGCATAACATAGCAATTGTATTCATTCTTTTACTTTACAAGAAAAATTATTTAAAATAAATGTTTATAGAAATTTTGTAGGAAACTGCACTTTCTCCATAGGGAGATTGTGCAGTTTCTTTATGTAATAGTTTTAAAGTTTATGCAAAACTAGAAAAATACTTATTTTGAATTATAAAATAGAAAATAAACAACAAATGCTTGACTATATATCACAAAAAGAATATAATAACATTCAAACAAAAAGAGATATAATTAAAACTATACCAAACTATGAGGAGGGAATATATGAGTAGTGTAAACAGAGAGTACAAAGACAGAATATTTTGTATGATTTTTGGATATGAGAAGCACAAGAAGAATTTATTGGATTTGTTTAACGCATTAAACGGAACGAATTATACACGAGAGGAAGACTTGGAAATTAATACCCTTGATAATGCCATATACATGAGCATGAGAAATGACGTGTCATGCATAATTGACAGCAACATGGCACTGTTTGAACAGCAAAGCACATGGAATCCCAACATGCCACTTAGAGGGTTTTTATATTGTGGCAGTTTATACAACAAGTATATAAAACAGCATAAATTAGATATTTATAACAGAAAACTAATAAAGTTACCAACACCACAATACTATGTTTTATACAATGGAACAGAAAAAAGAGATGAGGTAATAGAATTAAAACTGTCAGACGCATTTGTTCATCAGGTGGATAAGGGAGAGTTTGAGTGGACAGCAAAAGTAATAAATATAAATACAGGAAATAATAATAGTTTAATTTCAAAGTGTAAAGTGCTGAAAGGATATGTTATACTAACAACTAGGATGAGAGAGTATATCAGTAAATATTCCGGTAAGGATTTCAGTGAAGAGGAAGCAGTGAAAATGGCTGTGGACGAATGCATAAATGAAGATGTGTTGCGAGAATTTCTGCTGGAAAATAAGGCGGAGGTGGTTAAAATGTTCTTGACAGAGTATAACGAAAAGCAGACATTGGAAAACACGTATAACGATGGCGTTGAAGTTGGTAAAGAAAAGGGGATAGAAATTGGCAAAGCTAAGGGCATAGAGCTGGGCAAAGTGCAAGGCATAGAGCTGGGCAAATTGCAGGGAATTGAATTTGGAGAACGCAGAAAACTTATTGAAATGGTATATAAGAAAATAAAAAGAGGAAAAACTGTAGAAGAAATAGCAGACGATTTGGAAGAAGATATAGAAGTAATTAATCCTATTTTTAATGAAATAGAGAAGGTAGGGTTAGATAAAAGTCTGGAAGAGATAATAAAAAAAGTTAAGGTTAAAGTAATGAAAGAACAGTATGGCTTATTCGGAGTTAATTAAGAATCATGGAGGATTTATGCCAAAATACAACGACTTATCAAAAGAATTACAGGAAAAAATAGAACAGGATCGAGCTAATCATGTGGTAAATCCATACGCCTTTCGTAACGAGGATGCTCTTCGTAGAAAGATGGACTGGGACAAAAACAAACTTTTAAGACCGGCGTTTGTACGTGACTGTGAGAAAATCCTACATCTACCAATGTATAATCGTTATGCTGACAAAACACAGGTATTTTCATTATACAGAAATGATGATATTTCAAGGCGTTCCAGTCATGTGCAGTTGGTATCAAGAATAGCCAGAAACATTGGTGGTTTGCTGGGGCTGAATACGGATTTAATAGAAGCTATTTCCCTGGGACATGACATTGGTCACACACCATTTGGTCATGCAGGAGAGCACAAACTAAATGAATTATACAATGGAAACACCGGAAGATATTTTAATCACAATGTTCATAGCGTAAGAGTTCTTGATCAGATTTTTAATCTGAATCTTAGTATGGAAACACTGGACGGAATACTATGCCACAATGGTGAGATGGAGCTTGAAAAATATAAGCCTATTGCTTATAGAAATTTTGATATCTACGATAAGAAAGTTGAAGAGTGTTATGTGAATAAAGAGGCTAACACCAAGTTGATACCAGCTACCTTAGAGGCATGTGTTATGAGAATTTCAGATATTATTGCATACCTTGGAAAAGACAGACAGGATGCGCAGGAGTTGGGACTTTTTGAGACATCGCCAAAATACTACGAAGGTAAAATCGGAACTACCAATTCTGAGATTATTAACAACATGATTGTAAACATTGTGGAAAATAGTTATGGAAAAGACTACCTGAAAATGGATGAAGATTTCTTTGAAGCTTTTTCACAGGGAAAGAGGGAAAACTATTCTTTAATTTATGGTAATTCAAAAGTTAAAAAAGTTTACGAAGAAGAAATCAATCCGATGATGGAAGAAATCTATGAGAAACTTTTGAAGGATGCAAAGGCTCATAATAAGAATTCGGTATTGTATAAACATCACATTAATTACATTAATGATAGAGCAAAATATTATACAAATGAAGATTATGATGAAAACGAGGCAAATGAAAAGGTAGTTGATTATATTGCAAGCATGACAGATGACTACTTTGTAGACTTATACAAATACCTGTTTCCAAAGGGGAAACATCATGTAAAATACATTGGATATTTTGAATAAAAAATATGAAATTTAAAAGAACACTAAAAATGGTTTTATGAAAGAATAATACTGTTCAGGTGTCATCATTTTAGAATGGTGGCTAAATTTTAGGTCCTATTGTTGAAAAAATGGGGGTATGTTAGTATAGAATGTAGACGAATAAAATTGTTTTTATTCATTTTTGACCGAATAGATTAACAGAGGAAGGAGCGCATAATACTTAGTAGAAAGTATTATGTAAAAGCATTATGTTTAAGAAAATTATAGCTGTAGCTACAAGCGTTACAATGTTATTTTCAGGAATAGCATTTAGCCCGGCAAAAAAGGTAAACGCGGCAGTACATTCATCACAGGGAAGCGAGACATGGAAGTTAGTATGGAATGATGAATTCAATCAAACTGTTGGAGGTGCACCTGATCAGTCAGTATGGTCTTACGATATAGGAGTAGGAAATGGTGGCTGGGGAAATGCAGAACGTCAGTATTATACAAACAGCACAAATAATGTATATATTGCAGATGTGTCAGGTGATTCAAGTTCTTCAGATGGAAGGGCATTGGCAATTAAGGCAATCAAGTCTGGAGATAGTATAACATCAGGTAGATTAAAATCATTAAATAAACAATATTTAAGATATGGAAGAATAGAAGCAAAAATCAGAACAGAAAACGGAATGCAGTCAGGTGTGTGGCCTGCATTTTGGATGATGGGAAATGATATCGAAAGTGGAGCACCATGGCCATATTGTGGTGAGATAGATATTATGGAACACAGAAATGCAGAGCAGAATGTTATTGGAACACTACATTATAATAGTGGAAAAGGTACATCAGCAGGTTACGCTCACCAATATATTGGTAGTGAAATCAATGGTCAATATGGTTATATTGGCGATATGAATCAGTGGCATAAATATGCTGTTGAATGGTACGAAGACGTTATCAAGTTTTTTGTAGATGACACTTGCTTTGAAACACTTAACATATCAAGTGATGAAATGGAAGAATTCCAAAAAGATCATTTTATTCTTTTAAATTTAGCAATTGGTAGTACAAATTCACCATTTACACTTGGACAAACAATCAGCGATAGTTTCACAGATGCAACAATGTATGTGGATTATGTTCGTGTATATCAGGGAACAGACAGCTCGTTTAGAAGAGCAAAGTCAACTGAAGGTGTGACAAATCCTGAGCTAACAACTATGGGTGATGGAATGACAGTATGTTCTAATCAGAAAACTTACTTAGGTGATTGGGGCTACTATATTTGGGATGGAACTTACGCTAAGTATTTAGGCGGTGAAAGTTTAGACGGCTTTCAAATGAAAATTGTAGACAACAAAAAACAAAATTGGGGAACTCAGGTTTTTACAAAAGAGATAGCTGTAACAAGTGGAAAAACATATAACGTTAGTGTAGATGTAGATTCAAACGTAGTGACTCCTGCGATTTTAATGAAAGACGAGATTAGTGAAACAGAGTTCGTTAATCAGGGACTCATAGCTGGAAAGAATACATTAAAGGGAACATTTACTGCAAATTCAGATAAAATGCAGTTTATGTTTAACTTACAAAACGTTGATTCAGGAACAACATTGAATTTCTCAAATGTAACAGTAACTGAGGTTTCAGATGGACAGGATACAAGTAAAGAAACATCAACGTCCAAAGAAAATCAGACAACAGGTGGTAATGTAACTCCTTCTAATTTAACAGAAATTAAAGGTGGAGCAGAAAATACATATTACTATGATAAAGATTCAATGGAGAATGTTAAAGAAGTAGTAAATATTCAGCAGGCAGGATATGCTACAGAACCTGGTATTTATGTGAACGTTCCGGCAGGTATCAGCGATGTTAAGGTAAACGGTGTAGCATTGGATGCAACTGCAATTCAGGGTGCAGGCACATGGATTTATTTATCAAAGCTTACAAAAAGGACAAATAATGTTGAAATAACATATGCAGGTGGCGTTGCAAAAATCACAATTGCAAATATGTCAATGTCTGAAGGTAGTGATGTAACAACAACATCACAGCAAACAACAACTAGCAAACAGGAAGTAACGACAACAAAACAACAGACAACAACTAGCAAACAGGAAGTAACGACAACAAAACAACAGACAACAACTAACAAGCAGGAAGTAACTACAACAAAACAACAGATAACAACTAACAAGCAAGAAGTAACTACAACAAAACAACAGACAACAACTAACAAACAGGAAGTAACGACGACAATAAAACAACCAAATACTTCAACAACATTAGGAACAACAAAAGCACCTGAAACTGTGAAGCAGACAACTACAGCTAATAAGGTTGACTCAACTAAGGTTAAGTTAGGAAAAACCAAAATTGCCAAAGCTTCAAAGAAAAAGAATGTTAAGAAGATTAAATTAACACTTAAAAAGATTAAAGGAGCAAAGGGCTATCAGGTTAAAGTTTCCACGTCAAAGAAATTTAAGAAAAAAACAACAGTAACAAAAACTATTAAAAAACTTACTAACACAGTTAACATTAAAAAACTTAAAGTAGTTAAGAAATATTACATTAAGGCAAGAGCTTTTAGCAAGACAAAGGGAACTATAAGCTACGGCAAATGGAGTAAAGTTAAAGTAGTTAAGATTAATTAACCAAAGTTAAATAGTCAAACTGCATAGCAATAAACTTTAATAACAAGAAAGGATTTAGAGAGAATGAGAAAATCAAAATTTATGGCGATACTATTAACACTTGTTCTTACACTAAGTATGGCAAACGGATTAGTGTTTAATGTATCAGCCGCAAGCCCAAAACTTAACAAGAAAAAGGTAACAATTACTGTTGGAAAGACAGTAAAATTAAAAGTTAAAAAGAATAAGGCTAAGAAAAAAGTTAAGTGGAAATCAGCAAACAAGAAAATTGTTAAAGTTACAAAAAAAGGAAAAATAAAGGGAATCAAACCTGGTAAAACAGTTGTAACTGCAAAAGTCGGCAAGAAAAAATTAAAATGCAAGGTTAGAGTAGTTGCAAAGAAAAAGACTACTAAACCAACTGTAAAGCCAACAGTGCCTGCAACAACAAAAGCTCCAGTGCAGACAACAAAGGCACCGGTAACAACAAAAGCACCAGTACAGACAACACAGGCACCAACTACAGCTAAGACTACAACAATAGTTGACGATGGAAAGCCGGGACCAAAAGAAGCTTTTGGAGAGGTAATTATAGGAATAGATGGTTTATCGGTACAATTTGTTTGGGGAAATGATAACGAAATTATAAGTAGTGGTCAGACATTCAACATATACTATGATGGAGTTTTAGGAGAACAGGGTGTAAAGCCTGCAGTAATTACTCATGTATTTGCTACAGGTGGAAAACATGTAATTACTATTAAGGGATATCTTAATGGAAAAGAAAGTCAAGGTGTAGATATTAAAGTGGACCTTGGTGGAAGTGGAGATAACCAGACAACAACAAACAGTTCTGAACCAACGCAACCATCAACAACACAGCCTACAACAACAAAACCAGCAACAACAACTAAGCCATCATCAGAGAATCCAACAACAGCACTTACTTTTACAACTGACAGTTCAATTGAGAAACCATTTGGTTTAAATGTAAGTCAGGCATCAGAAGGATATGTTAATATTGTTTGGGGACGTGGTACAATTGACTGCTATAATGTATATGTAGATGGAGTAAGAAGACGTACAGGTGTATCAGCACAGTTATTAAAACTTCCGGTTTACACAGAGGGAACACATACAATAGCAATTACAACAGTAGTAGGAACAAAAGAATCAGAAAAACTTGAGGCACAGGTTGCAATTACAGGTATAGGTGAAAAAGAAACAGAGCCTGAAACATGTCCACCTGAACTTCAGCCACAATTAAAGGAAAATGTTCCTATGAAGGATGATAGAATCGCAATTGAACTTAACAACAAAACAAATGGAAAATATAGTGATGACCAGATTTATTGGTGTATCTTAGGAAACAATTCAGATAATAAACTTTGTTATATGGACAAGTATGGTAACATGATTCCGGCATCAGAATCTTTAAATACAATTGACGTAAATGGAAAAAAATATGCGAATATTTATCATACACTTGCAGAATCAGACCATGTATATGCACCAACAGTTCGTTCAGGAAGAATGTACTTAAGTTATGGAAAACCTGTTTACGTTACATTTAATACAGATGCTAATGGCAATGCAGGTTATGCAGGACCAGACCTTAACAATCCAAGTGATGTAAATGCAAACACATTATTTGAATTTGCTGAATTTACAATCGAAGGCAAGAGTTATTGGGGGAACACAACTCGTGTTGACTATTTCTGTTTCCCAATGATTACACGTTTAGTTGGAAATGCACTTTATGGTACATATGACAAGACTGTAGGTGATATAGGAACAAGAGATGAAATTTTCTCAGCATTTAAAAACAATGCACCTGAGGCATTTAAAACACTTGTAAGAGATGATAGAATTATTGCTCCATGCAAACTTACATTTGGTGAAGGAAAACAGTATGCAAACTACTTCGATAATTATATTAATGAATTCTGGACAAAATACTCAAATGAAGATTTAAGATTTAGCTCAGAAACAGGAAGCTTTGTAGGAAGAGTAGAAGGTAATAGAATGAAATTTACAAGAGATAATGATTCTAATGTATATTATATTGATAAGCCAACTACTCAGGATATGTTAGAAGGCAGAGGAGCTTTTGATAGAGGTAATGGTGTAGAAAAAGCTATCGAAGCACAGTTATGTGCAGCATTTAACAGAGGTGTTGCAACAGAACCTGACAAGTGGTACATAGTAAGCGAATATTATAAGAAGAGCCCATCAAACTACTATGCAGGTTTCTTCCATGAACATTCAGTTTGTGGTTTAGCTTACGGCTTCTGCTATGATGATGTAAATGACCAGAGTACACTTTTACAGTACGATAAAGCAGATGCGTTAGTAATCGATTTAAGATGGTAAGACATAAAAATACAGAAAAGGTAACGATATTTAATAATGTGTTGACAATATATAGTAAGGCAATAACATTATTAAAAAAATAGAAATATTAATAAATTCAGGAACCTACCTTTTATTGTTAATATTGAAAAGCAATTCGTTGACATTTTAACTGTTTATACATAAAATGCCACTTAAGCAAAAGGCAAGAGGACAAGGACGTCTACAAAAAGATGTTGTTGTCCTCTTTTTTTGTGTAATGGGAAGATTCGTTTGAATTTCCAGTACATAAAAAATGTAACACCAAATAAGTGGTATGAATATTACACCACAAAATGGACAGTTGCAGATAAATCAGTTGTACAAATTGTAAATGATATGGGAGATTTAGTTGATATACAGGCTGTAGGAGTTGGACAAACAGATGTGTATATTAACATAGGTGGAAAAGTAGCTAAATGCCATGTGGTAGTTAAATAAACTTTTTTAACTTTATGTTTTATAACATTGTTGCACTTCTAATATTATGTTAAAATATCAAAGGATAAAAACATAAATATTAATTTGTATTTACATAAAGGAGAAAAGTATGCCAGTATTTGATTTTAACAGTACACCAGATGAAAATAAAAAAGGTGAAGTTACATACACAACGTTTGCTTCAAGTGAGAGCATAGCTTCAAAGGAACATCCAATAATGTTTTTGGATAATAAGAATCGTCAGTGGAAGCATCATTCCAGTGGTGTGTTTACAAATCCTATCAAAAAAACTTCTTTTGAATTTAATGAAGAGGACGGAACAGTTAGTGCTGATATTTTGAAAATAGATTCAAGATTTGTAAGCCTACTTAAATGGCTTGGTGAAAATCATATAAATGTAAGATTGTCAGGTGAAAATCAGGAAGAAGGTTATGCGGTATATAAAATTCGCGAAACTGCATTTGGCGGTAGAACAAAGCTTTCTGCTGAGGACGGCTTCCTTCAGTTTATGATTGAAAGACTATTAGCAAGCAATCCACCTGCAGAAGAAGTGGAAGATGAAGATCAGGAGGAAGAGGGAGACAGCATGAAGCTGACAAGTCTTCAGAGCATTACTGATTTTATGAATTGTGCAGGAAAGACTTTACCTGATAATATCCGTTTGTGGGCGAGAAGAAATTTGGCAGTAGCCCGTTCTAATGAAGTTTCACAGGAAGAAAGACATCACGCTCAAAGAGCGCTTTCAATTATGATGAACGTTCAGTGGAAAAATAATTATTTCGAATCAATTGATCCTGATGAAGCAAGAAGAATTCTTGATGAAGAACTTTACGGAATGGAAAAAGTTAAGCAGAGAATTATCGAGACAATTATTCAGATTAACAGAACACATACACTTCCGGCGTATGGACTACTTTTAGTAGGACCTGCAGGAACAGGTAAATCTCAGATAGCTTACGCAGTAGCACGTATTTTGAAATTACCTTGGACAACTTTAGATATGAGTTCAATTAATGATCCGGAGCAATTAACAGGAAGTTCACGTATATACACAAACGCAAAACCTGGTATTATTATGGATGCTTTTTCAGTAGCAGGGGAGTCAAATCTGGTATTTATTATTAACGAATTAGACAAGGCTACATCAGGCAACGGAAAAGGAAATCCGGCTGATGTGTTATTAACACTTCTTGACAATCTTGGTTTTACAGACAACTATATGGAATGTATGATTCCAACAGTGGGCGTTTATCCAATTGCTACAGCTAACGATAAGTCACAGATTAGTGCACCACTTATGTCAAGATTTGCAGTAATTGAATTACCTGATTATACAGCAGAAGAGAAGAAATTTTCTCAAAATTTGCATTACCAAAAACATTAAAGAGAATTGGTTTGAAAGAAGATGAATGTATTATGACACCAGAGGCTATAGATGCTGTTGTAGACATTTATAAAAATACAAGTGGTATTAGAGATTTAGAGCAGGCAGCAGAGCATATTACAGCAAATACACTTTATCAGATTGAAGTAAATCATGTTAAGTCAGTAACATTTGATTCAAAAATGGTAAGAGAATTACTAGCATAGTAAAAAGGAATGAAACAGTAAAATGTTCATTCCTTTTTTGAAAGGAGTGAAAAAGTTAATGGATAATAAGTTGAAAGATGACATTTTTTATTTTTGTACATTAATAGAATATATTTCAAGAAAAACAAAGAATCATAGGAAAGATGTAATTAATTATTTTGAGGAAGAGTATATCAAATGTTAATTGTGTCTGTGAGTTCAAATGTAG
>ENA-ORTU01004054-ORTU01004054.1-human-gut-metagenome-genome-assembly--contig:-NODE-4054-length-11516-cov-3.135765_pt1 | contig 11516 bp, 9 predicted proteins | sample MGYA00241910_ERZ509184 | MGnify/ENA primary metagenome ERZ509184 (study PRJEB26280, sample SAMEA2338847) | human gut metagenome | biome: human gut; feature: human-associated habitat; material: faeces...
GCTCCCAGATCGCTGTTTCCGTTTTGACTATGCATGGCTCGTAACTTTCAATTTATCGTCATTATTAAACGAAAGAACTACATCATTTATCCAATGATCATAACGCAGATCCCATTCAGATACTATCCGTTTTCTTTTGCAAAATATTCCTTTGTCATCTTCACCACAACGCCGGACAGCAGGAACACGGCGATCAGGTTGGGAATGACCATGAGTCCGTTGAAAGTCTCGGCGATGCTCCACATCAGTCCGAGGTTCATCGTCGCACCCACGATAGCTGTAAGGGAATACAGCACCATGAAAGGCATGTTGGAACGGGAACCAAAGAGGAATTCGATACATCTGGTACCGTACAGTCCCCAGCCGATGATGGTGGAGAAAGCGAAACAGCACATGGCCACGGCGGTGAAAATGGATACCCAGCTGCCATAGACAGCGGTGAATCCGCTGATGGTCAGCTCCGCACCGGCAGCCTCACCGTAATTTACGGGCACGCCACTGCACAGGATGACCAGCGCTGTCATGGTACAGATGATGATGGTGTCCACGAATACTTCAAAGATACCGAAGAAGCCCTGCTTTACCGGCTTCTTCGTATCGGCACAGGCGTGGGCGATGGATCCGGTACCAAGACCGGCTTCGTTGGAGAAGATACCGCGGGATACGCCCTTTTTCATACTCATGAAGAAGCTTCCGACCACACCGCCGGTGACAGAGGCGGGATTGAAAGCACCTTCTATAATAGAAGCAAATACAGCAGGTACAGACTTAATATGGAAAAAGATCACACCCAGTGCCAACACGATATACATGATCGCCATGAAAGGAACAAGTTTGGAGGTAACATTGCCGATACGCTTGATACCGCCGATCAGGATCAGGGCAATGATGATCGCCAGAGCCACGCCGATGATCAGGTTGACAAGCTTCACAGCATCTGCAGGCAGTACGTTAAAGCTGCTCAGAGCAGAATCAATGGCAGTAGTGATCGTATTGACCTGTGTGGCATTACCGGTACCAAACACAGCCAGCACACCGAAAGCGGCGAACAAATACGCCAGAAAGTGCCATTTTTTATCCAGTCCGTTCTTAATATAATACATAGGGCCGCCTACCAGATCTCCCTGTGCATTGGTCTCGCGGAAGTGTACAGCAAGCGTTACCTCGGCGAACTTGGTGCACATGCCGAGCAGCGCAGATACCCACATCCAGAATACCGCACCGGGACCGCCAATGGCGATAGCACCTGCCACACCTGCCACATTACCGGTACCAACGGTAGCTGCGAGAGCGGTACATACCGCCTGGAAAGGTGTCAGGGCTCCATCGGAGGCTTCTTTTTTCTTCATCATACGTCCCAGTGTCACCTTCATGGAGTAGGGGAATTTGCGGATCTGAAGAAAACGCGTCCGGATACTTAAATACAGACCGACGCCGATGATACAGATCATGGCGGGGACACCCCAGATGAAATTGTTGACAACACTGTTGACTGCTTCAATTGTGGATAACATAGACGAAATCTCCTATCATTTGTGGATATAAGACAAATACTTTTATAGATTAACATATTTTCACATATGCTGCCACAAAAATCTTGATTTCCGGGTAGCGTTGTAGCATTGGATCTGTTTTTTCCGAAAGAGAGAAATACTTGTTGCGTGGAAGAAAATTCACAATTATTATAATAGAAAAGGGATAAATAAGGAGGAGCAAAATGGAAGCAAATATCCGTTGGCTGGACGATCCGCAGGTGTTCCGGGTCGGTCAACTGCCAGCCCACAGTGATCATCCGATCTATCAGGATACGGAAGAAGCGGCAGAGGGCAGAAGTTCCCTGGTACAGTCTCTGGACGGGACCTGGGAGTTCGCCTATTCGGTGAACGCGAAAAGCCGGCCGGTGGATTTTTACCGGGAAAATGCCGACAGTGTACAGTTCGATACGATCTGTGTGCCGGGACATATTGAACTGGCAGGTTATGACCAAATTCATTATATCAATAATATGTATCCTTGGGAGGGGAAAATCTACCGCCGTCCGGCGTATACGTTGGGGAAAGGTCTGGCAGAAGGTGCTTTCAGCGAAGCAGAGTATAATCCTGTAGGAAGCTATCGCAAGCGTTTTCACCTGGCGGAAGGTCTGCGGGGGAAAAGGGTGATCATCTGTTTCGAAGGTGTGGAACAGGCGATGTATGTCTGGCTGAACGGGCATTTCGTGGGATATGCAGAGGACAGCTTTACCCCCTCCGAATTCGATCTGACACCCTATATTAAGGAAAAGGACAATCTGCTGGCAGTGGAAGTACATAAGCGCAGTACGGCTGCTTTTCTGGAGGATCAGGATTTCTTCCGCTTTTTCGGAATCTTCCGGAGTGTGGAATTATATGCCAAGCCACAGTGGCATGTGGAAGACCTTTGGGCGAAGCCTTATTTTTCCGTAGAGGATGGAAAAGGCATGTTAGATGCAACGATCAAAATATCTGCTGAGGATGAAGGACAGCGTCCGGGCAAAATGCGTGTATGCCTGTCGGATGCCAACGGGAAATGCCTGTTGGAGCAGACACAGATTTTGCAGTCACAGGTGGAACAGACGTTGCACCTTCGGGAAACATTGGCAGAAAAAGTAATCCCCTGGAGCCATGAGAATCCGTACTTATATCAGCTGGAGATCACTCTGACAGACAGTGAGGGGGAAATGACGGAAGTGGTGCCGTACAAAATAGGCTTCCGTGATTTTGCGCTGGATCCGCAGGATAAGGTAATGAAGCTGAATGGTAAGCGGCTGGTGATCTGTGGTGTGAACCGTCATGAGTGGAATGCGGCATCCGGCAGATGTATTTCAATGGAAGACATGAAATGGGATATTGCCTGCTTCAAACGCAACAACATCAATGCGGTCAGAACCTGTCATTATCCGGACCGCAAGGAATGGTACGGACTGTGTGATGAAGCCGGAATCTATGTGATGGCGGAGACGAATCTGGAAAGCCACGGCTCCTGGCAGAAGATGGGTGACACAGAGCCCTCCTGGAATGTACCGGGTTCTGTGCCGGAGTGGAAGGAAGCGGTAGTGGACCGCGCCAGAACGAATTTTGAATGTTATAAGAACCATCCGTCAATCCTGTTCTGGTCCCTTGGCAATGAATCCTATGCTGAGGATGATATCGCTGCGATGCAGCAGTTCTTCAAGGAAAACGATGACTTGCGTCTGGTGCACTATGAGGGTGTTTTCCATAATAAGGCATATGAGGATGTGATTTCCGATATGGAGAGCCGGATGTATGCATATCCGCAGGAGATTATAGATTATCTGGAAAACGATCCGAAAAAGCCATATCTGTTGTGCGAATATATGCATGATATGGGCAATTCCCTGGGTGGAATGAATTCCTATATGGACCTGTTGGACCGTTTTGAGATGTACCAGGGTGGCTTTATCTGGGACTATATCGACCAGGCACTGTGGGTAAAGGACGAAGTGACGGGACGCAGAGTACTGCGCTACGGAGGAGATTTTGATGACAGACCCAGTGATTATGAATTTTCGGGGAACGGAATCTTATTCGCAGACCGTAGTGAAAAACCGGCAATGCAGGAGGTGAGATATTATTATGGCACTCAGAATCGTAATCGGTGATGTGACTATAGGTATACAGGGACAGGATTTTTCCTATATTTTCTCCGTGGGATGCGGAGGCATGGAGTCTTTATATAAGGACGGCAAAGAGTGGCTGTACAGGTCTCCCCGACCGGCTTTCTGGCGCGCGGTCACGGATAATGACAGAGGGTGTGGATTCGCATTCCGCAGCGCCGTATGGTCCGCGGCGGATCGTTTTGTACGCTGCAGCCGGGTAGAGGCCCGGATGGATGGAGAGGAGATTGCCATCCCGCTGGCACCGGCGAATAATAAATACACCGGAAAAGAGACCTGTGACAGATTCGAGATGATCTATACGTATGAGACGCCGACAGTTCCGGCCACGGAGGTGACAGTGACTTATACGGTGGAAACGGATGGCAGAATCCATGTGCAGGCAGAGTATCGCGGACAACAGGGTCTGCCGGAGCTTCCGGTATTCGGAATGAGGTTCCTGATGCCCACCGCAGCGGAGAGGTATACCTATGAAGGACTGTCCGGAGAGACCTATCCGGACCGTATGGCAGGAGGAATCCCCGGTGTGTATGAAGTACAGGACCTGCCGGTGACACCTTATATGGTACCTCAGGATTGCGGGATGCATATGCAGACCAAATGGCTGGAGATCGTCAGGAAGACTTCCCTGGATAATACAGACCGTGGAGGAAGAAGCAGCCGTTTGAAAATAACTGCGGAAGAGGGAAAAGACTTCGCATTTTCTTGTCTGCCCTATACGGCGCAGGAACTGGAAAATGCCATGCACCACGAGGAACTCCCTCCTGCCCGCAGGACGGTGGTATCCATCCTGGGAGCAGTGAGAGGCGTGGGAGGTATCAACAGCTGGGGTGCTGATGTGGAAGACATTTATCATATCAGCGGAGAGCAGGATATTTCTTACGGATTCTGGATCGAGTGAAATACTTCCCCGATCGGTCCCTGAATCAGGAGATCCGCATTTTTGTCTCTGGGGGTCGCACTTTTGTTGATGACCACCAGCTTATCACCCTGAAAATAATCAATTAACCCGGCTGCGGGATAGACAGCCAGAGAAGTGCCGCCGATGATCAGGACATCTGCTTCGTGGATGTATCTGACGGCGGCATTTATCGTCTTTTCATTCAGTCCTTCCTCGTACAGGACCACATCCGGTTTAATGGTGCCACCGCATTTCTCACAGTGCGGTATGCCGGTGCTGTTTAAGATAGCATTCAGACCGTAGAACTGATGACATTTTTCACAGTAATTGCGAAGTACCGAGCCGTGAAGCTCCAGGACAGTCTTACTTCCAGCGGCCTGATGCAGTCCATCGATATTCTGTGTTATTACAGCACGTACTTTTCCGGCGGCTTCCAGCTCCGCCAGCTTTTTATGGGCGGCGTTCGGCTGAGCTTTTGGGAAGAGCATCTTATTCCGGTAAAAACGGAAAAATTCTTCCGGATGGGAACGGTAAAAGCTGTGACTCAATATGGTCTCCGGAGAATAGTCGTATTGCTGATGGTACAGACCGTCCACGCTGCGGAAGTCCGGAATCCCACTTTCGGTGGAGACACCGGCACCGCCGAAAAATACAATGTTATCGTAGGTATCAATGATCTTTTGCAATTCCTGAATCTGTTCCTTCAAATTTTCCATAAGTTATTCCTCCTTCGTAAATTGTACCGATCGCCAGATATTTAAACAGCTGCAGCAGAATATAGACACCGCAGGAATAAAAGCTGTTGATGAATTTCTGCATATCGTCGGTAAACCATCCGGTAAACAGACCGCAGCCAAAACGCAGTAAAACAGCACTAAGCAAGATCCCGCAGCTTAGGATCCACAGTTCCAGATCGGTTCGGTCTCCATGAAAGAGTCCGTGGATCACGCGGACAGTCAGCACAAGGAGAGCAAGAAGAGCCAGCAAAAATACGGGCTTTCCAAACAGCTGATAGATGGCATTCATTTTGTTCAGAAGAGACACCATACCGGAACTATAGACTTCATTGAAATCATATAAGGTCTCGTCGGCAATGGAATCATAATCTGCCGCCTGGAACTGTGACAGTGTAGGATACACTGCCAGGCAGGAGGTAAATGCCTCCATCCGGCGGATATCCGACAGACGCCCGGTGCTTTTGGCAGAGCTGCTTAGAGCACAGTCCGTATAACCGGCGATCTTCCATATATTTTGCAGAGTATCAGACAGGATACGCGGAATTTCCGAAGGTAATATTCCTCTGGATTGGGAGGAAAAATAGAGCGCACCGTCCTGCCTTTTTGTTAAATCACCCCGCTCTACTGCCGCATGGAGCTCAGAGAGAACGCTGCCGTAAAAGGTCTGCGCACTGACGGCATCCGGGGAATAGCCGGAGTCCTGTACCGCATCCCGTAACACCCAGCTGAAGTGGTCACCGGGGATCTCTCCGTTACTCGTAGACCAGTCTTCCACATAGGAATCTAATAGTGGCTGGAGCTGTTGCAGGGTCGGACTGACGGCCTCCGCTTTGGCAATCGTCTCCCTGGAGATCCAGATGTCGGAGCCTGCTTCCGTATTGCCCTGCAGATGATAGAACAGGGACATCAGTTCGGCAAAATTTCCCTCCGTGCGGTCGTTGGTCAGGAATACACCGTAGTGGACCTGATTGATGGCGGAAATCGTTATATTGCCGCCAAACAGAAGCAATATCGGCAGCAGAAGTATGAAACATTGGAGCAAAAGCTGCCGTCCTGTCCGCTTTTTATGCAGTGCCAGTATCACATAGCCTACATTCCATACTGTCATGACAGCGATAAACGGCAGGATCCAGACGGAATCCTCTCGGATCTGCCAGAAAAAGGCAAGAGCCATGCCGGTCAGAACTGCCCAGGGAAGCTGCTTTTTCAAGGGAAGCTCCTTGCGCAGGGTAAGACCGATCATGCCGGAAAATACAACCAGCACCATTCCGGGAACAATAGCCATACGGTACAGGCGCTGTGTCACCAGCTGCGTCAGACTGATGGGAGAAAATAACAGAAGCAGATACAGGAGCGTCTGTCCATAGGGATTCTTCCATCTGACGGATAATGCGCGGACGAACAGCCAGGCACCCACAGCCTGCAGTAGAGCCAGCAGCACGGAATATGGCAGACATAATTTTTTCGCAAGAACCAGAAACATCGGATATCCGATCCCTTTGGCGAGAGCATAGGCGTCGTAGCTGCCCAGCCATACGCCACTTAACAGATCGTAGGCATTCTCGAACAGCATCCGGTCGTCATAGCGCTGGTCGGCGAGGATCATATAAGGGATCCGCAATCCGGCAAGTATCCGGAGGGCAGTAAAAAACAAAATTATGATAGGAAGACATTTTGTAAAATTTGTTTTTGGTGTCGGTCTGCACATAAGAATCCTTCTTCTCTAAAGTATTATACTAATCAATTACATCACATTTTTCCGCAAGGTACAAGTCAGCCGATGCCGGTAAAAGAAAAATTTTTAAAAAATTAAGAAAACCCTAAACTATGTGGTATTGAGCCAGGTGCTGCAGATATGCTACAATAAGCCATAGGGAAAGATTGGAGGATGTATGAAGAGGGACCGCTTGATTCCGGTGGAAAAAAGTAAAAAAGTGATCTATCTGGATCCCAGAGGCAGAGGCGTGGATCAGAAGCACTACGGAGCAATGGCACTGTATGTTCTGGCGGTGCTGTGTGCGCTGTATTGTGTGGGAATCGGGCTGTTTGTCGGCTTTGGCAGTTATTTTTTCCTGATCTGGGGTGTGATCGCCGCGTTTTGTGCTGCGTGGGGCTGGATACTGACTCATAAATCCGTGCAGGAGAGAATCCCGCGCTGGATCCGGATGACGTTCTGCGGGCTGGTGGCAGCGGGAATACTGCTGCTCCTTATATTAGAAGGAATGATCTTCGGGCAGTTCGGCGCGAAAGCAGAGGCGGGAGCGGACTACGTCATCATACTGGGAGCTCAGTGGAAGACTACCGGCCCCAGCTATGTACTGCAGAAACGTCTGGATAAAGCCATAGAATACCTGAATGCCAATCCGGAGACGAAAGTCATCGTGTCCGGTGGACAGGGTTATAACGAGCCTGTCAGCGAAGCGGAGGGTATGAAAGGATATCTTGCGGATGCAGGAATCGATCCGGAGAGGATACTTGCGGAGGATGCTTCCACGAATACGACACAGAATCTGATCTACAGCGGAGAACTGTTGAATAAATCGGAGGACAGTGTGGTCGTTGTCACCAATAATTTTCATATGTTCCGAGCTCTTGCCATTGCGAAGAAGCAGGGATATCTGCATGTGGAGGGACTGTCAGCCGGAACTTATCCTCTTACAGTACCGAATAATCTGCTGAGAGAAGCTTTTGGAATCGTGAAGGATTTTATGGCGAACAACTTATAGGATACCAGGGTAGGATTGAAGGAGTGCATAGCACGAAGCAATCCGTAGGTATCAAAGTCGGGGGCCTTTGACCCCGACATCCTTATAATAAGGTTACAGGTACCGGCTGCGAAGTGCCGGCACAGGAGTGGACATACAGACAAGAGAGACGAGGAAGAGCGTTATGGATATTAATGTGGGAGATGTATTGAAACTGAAAAAACAACATCCCTGCGGAAGCAGAGAATGGGAAGTACTCCGCGTGGGAGCGGACTTTCGACTGAAATGTCTGGGCTGCGGTCACCAGATTATGATCGCACGGAAATTACTAGAAAAAAATGTGAAAGAAATCGTTGAAAAAGCTTGAAAAGTGCACGGGGATATGGTAACATGTTTTTTCGTGAGACACTTTATTCCTTGCTCATATGTGAAATATGGGCCAGAGACCAAAAGGAGGTAACTAACATGAACAAGTACGAATTAGCCGTTGTTGTTAGCGCTAAGATCGAGGATGATGAGAGAGCAGCCGTTGTTGACAAGTGCAAGGCACTGGTTGAGAGATTCGGCGGCAACATCACAGAAGTGGACGAGTGGGGCAAGAAGAAGCTTGCTTACGAAGTTCAGAAGATGAAAGAAGCTTTCTACTACTTCATCAGATTCGAAGCTGAGAGCACTGTTCCTGCAGAGATCGAGAGCCGTGTTCGTATCATGGACAACGTGATCAGATACTTATGCGTTAGACAGGACGAGGCATAAACAGAAAGCGAGAAGCGAAATATGAATAAAGTAATTCTTATGGGACGTTTAACAAGGGATCCTGAGGTGAGATATTCTCAGGGAGCTACCGCAACAGCGATCGCTCGTTTTTCCATTGCAGTAGATAGAAGATTTAAGCGTGATGGCGAGCCGGATGCTGATTTTATTAACTGTGTAGCGTTTGGTAAGACTGGTGAGTTTATCGAGAGATATGGCCACAAGGGAACAAAGTTCGTTGTGGAAGGACGTATCCAGACCGGCAGTTATACCAATAAGGATGGACAGCGTGTGTACACTACCGATGTAGTGGTTGAGAACGTAGAGTTCGCAGAGAGCAAGAATGCATCTGCCGGCAGTAATGACGGTGGATACCAGAACGCTGGTTTTGGTGGTGGTAATAATGCCCCCGCTCCTTCCGGAGCCGGTGATGGTTTTATGAACATCCCTGACGGCATCGATGAAGAATTACCCTTTAACTAAGTTTCAGTGACAAGCGGAGCTGACACCCGCCTCTGCCCTGACAGATTCCGATAGGAGGTAATAATAATGGCTTTTAATAAGACTGAGAAGACCGATTCTCCGATGAGAAAAAAAGGCGGTATGCGCAGAAGAAAGAAAGTCTGCGTATTCTGCGGCGACAAGAATGGCGTAATTGACTATAAGGATGTAAACAAGCTGAAGAGATACGTATCCGAGAGAGGAAAAATCCTTCCCCGTCGTATCACTGGCAACTGCGCAAAGCACCAGAGAGCTTTAACTGTAGCTATCAAGCGCGCACGCCACATCGCTCTGATGCCTTATACATGTGAATAATTTTGACATGGGAAATCCCCGGAAACTCTAGGTTTCCAGGGATTTTTTTCGCTTTTTTGTACTCAAATGTTTATAAGGGCGTACACCTTTTACTCAAAATTGTTCAAGTTTAATATCCCCCTTGGCCTGGGGGTATGAATGGGGTATAATAGGCCTGTACAGGCATAAGCCTGAAATGAAGAACCGGACATACCGGAACATATTTCCTTTGTATTCGATGCACAGTATTATTCAGATAATAATCCGGATTTGAAATATACGGTGATGATCTGCCGTCCTATTATAATCATTATATGGACTGTGGCTGGGCTGAGGAACGGATTTGCCATTAAAAAATTTATAAAGAGCGGAAAAGTTGTCTGTTTTCTTATGAAAGAGCCATGTAAGAAAATGTAACATTGATAAAAAATACACAATACCGAGAAACACAACAAATTTTACAAAAATACAGCTATAATTTTCATGTTTTCTACAAAATAAAATATTTCTATTTAAAAAGGGTAAATACCTGTGGTAAAATAAAGTACAAAGATGGTTCACAAAGGAAAGGAGAGAACATTTATTATGGCACTTTTAAATTATGATGTGTTGAAGAAATCCGGCTATGACGGATATATCCTGGAGGATGCCCCTGTAAAGGTCCTTCAGTTCGGCGAGGGAAATTTCCTTCGTGCATTTGTGGATTACTGGTTTGATCTTGCAAATGAAAAGGCCGGATGGAACGGAAAGTGCTGTCTGGTACAGCCCATTGCTCCGGGTCTGGCAAAGATGATCAACGAGCAGGAGGGTCTGTACACCCTGTATCTGCGCGGAAGTGAAAATGGTCAGAAGGTAGACGACAAGCGTGTGATTTCCAGCGTTGCAAACTGCTTAAATCCATATGAGAAGGCTGACTATGACAAGATGATGGAGGTTGCCGCAAGCGACGATCTTGAGATTATCGTATCCAATACGACGGAGGCAGGTATTCAGTATGATCCTTCCTGCCAGAAGGATGACTGCCCTCCTGCAAGCTTTCCTGCAAAGCTGACACAGGTGCTCTATCATCGCTATCAGGCTGGAAAGTCCGGTATTATCATGCTGGCCTGCGAGCTGATCGACAACAACGGCAAAGAGCTGTTGAAGTGCGTAAATCAGTACATTGAGCAGTGGGGACTTGAGGACGGATTTAAGAAGTATGTCAATGAGGACTGCACCTTCTGCGGTTCCCTGGTAGACCGTATCGTTCCGGGCCGTATCCGTGATGCAGAGGAAGTAAAGGCTCTGGATGCAAAGAACGGCTACGAGGATCCGCTGACAGACGTTGGCGAGGTATTCGGCGTCTGGGTAATCGAGGGTGACGAGAAGTTAAATGATGTTCTGCCATTTAAGAAGGCCGGACTGATGGACAAGGTATTTGTAACACCTGATATGAGCCCATATAAGAAGAGAAAGGTGCGTATCCTAAACGGCGCTCATACTGGCTTTGTTCTGGGTGCATACCTGGCAGGAGAGGATATTGTCCGCGACTGCATGAACGATGAGGTGATCAAGGGCTTCATGAACAAGATGCTCTATGATGAGGTGATCCCAACCCTTCCTCTGGACAAGGATGACCTGTTAAAATTCGCAGCAGCTGTATCTGACCGTTTCAATAATCCATTTGTAAACCATGAGCTGATGAGCATTTCCTTAAATTCCACCTCCAAGTGGAAAGCCCGGAATATGCCGTCCTTCTTAGGCTACATTGAGGAAAAGGGCTGCCTGCCCCAGTGCCTGACCATGTCCCTGGCTGCATACATTGCATTTTACAGCAATGATATCCAGGCCCTTACAGATGCAGGTCTTGTATGCAAGCGTCCGGCCGGCAATGAGTATACCGTAAGCGATGACCGCTGGGTACTGGAATTCTACTACGACCATAAGGATGATTCCGAGGAGGAGCTGGTACATGCTGTTCTGACCAATGAAAA
>ENA-ORTU01004060-ORTU01004060.1-human-gut-metagenome-genome-assembly--contig:-NODE-4060-length-11509-cov-3.418718_pt1 | contig 11509 bp, 8 predicted proteins | sample MGYA00241910_ERZ509184 | MGnify/ENA primary metagenome ERZ509184 (study PRJEB26280, sample SAMEA2338847) | human gut metagenome | biome: human gut; feature: human-associated habitat; material: faeces...
TAATATTCCAACAGCAATCGATACTTCTGGAATGTTTGATATTACAGATGATATTAAAGAACTACTTAAATTTACAGATTTAGTTTTGCTAGATATTAAACATATCGATAGCACTAAATGTAAGGATTTAGTTGGATTTTCAAATGAAAAAGAACTAGCATTTGCTAGGTATTTAAGTGATAATAATATCGACATTTGGATAAGGCAAGTTTTAGTTCCTGGAATAACTGATGATGAAAAAGATTTATTGAAATTAAAAGAATTTATATCAACTTTAAAAACAGTAAAGAAGATTGAAATTAATCCATATCACGAACTTGGAAAATTCAAATGGGAAGAACTTGGTTTAAAATATCCATTAGAAGGTGTTCGACCTGCTGATAGTAACGATGTTGATAGAGCTAAAAAGATTTTGGAAATAAAATAAATTGAGATAAAATAAATGGGTGCATAATGTGCACCCATTTATTTTATTTTTTACATTCTTCTATTGCCTTTTGTAACTGTTCATCTAATTCTGTTTTTTTATCGTCCTCAACTTCTATGTCTGGATCTATTCCTTTTTTGTTTATTGTATTACCATTTGGTGTTTTAAACTCTTCTATTGTTATTTTTAATGCTCCTCCTGATTTTAATGGGGCAAGTTCTTGCATTACACCTTTTCCATAAGTTTTTGTTCCTACTATTTTAGCCATTATCCTTCATTGCACCAACAAATATTTCTGATGCACTTGCTGAATTTTCATTAGTAAGTATTACAACTTTCATATTATATTTAGCATCTTTTTCTGATTTTGTAATTTGTTCTCCTTCTTTTTTTGTTCTCTCAATCATTATTGTTTTATCTTTTGGTAAGAAAAGTTCTGTTATATCTGTAGCTTCATCTACAACTCCTCCACCATTATCCCTTAAATCTATTATTAATGATTTTGCACCTTTTGATATTAATTCATCTACTTTTTTCTCAAATTCTTCATGACAATTCTCATCGAACCCCATAAGTCTTATATATCCTATGTTGTTTTCAAGAATTTCAGATTCCATTGGATTAACTTGAACTGTTCTTCTTTCTATTGTTTTTGTAAATGTTTCATTCTCTCTTAAAATTTCTAATTCTACAGTTGTTCCTTCTTCACCTTTTATTTTATTAGAAATTGTACTTAAATCTTTACCTACACATTCTTCTCCATTTACTTTTGTTATAATGTCTCCTGTTTTTAATCCAGCTTCTGCTGCTGGTGAACCTTCTATTGGAAGTAAAACAACTATATTCTCATATCTGTCTTGTGTCATATATATTCCTATACCAACATAGTTTCCATTAACACTTACCATCAATTCATCATATTCATCCTTTGTTAAATACTCTGTATATTCATCTTTTAATCCTTCTACATACCCTTTTATTGCTGATTCTGTTAATTCCTCATCTGAAGCAATATCGCCCAAATAATTTTCTTCTAAATATTTTCTTATTAATATTAGTTTAGAATCTAATTTTGTTGGTTCGCTATTTTTTACAACTTTTGTTATTCCTGCATCTGTTTTTGTAACATATTCAGCATATTCATCACATATAAAAAAATATACATTTGGCTTTTCTTCAGACACATATTCTATATTCTCTGAATTTTCCACTTTTTGATAATTTAGTTTTGAGCATATTGTTGGAAGCGCCACAAAAAAATTCATTGCAATTAGTACCAGAAAATATATTCCAATCAACATACAAATATTTTGTTCAGATCTGATTTTTTTCTTAACCAGAATCATAAACATAAATATTATAAAAAATAAAATTACAATTATCTTTTTTCTTCCAATCACATGATCTACTTTGCTTAAAAATACATTAAAATTAGTTAAGATAAAAAGTATTACATCACTGGCTAACACTGCCTTACCAGTATTCTTCATGAAAATAATACAAATTACAAACACTACTATCGCTAATGCCAAAAATTTTTCGAATGCAGGTAATGCATCAATAAGTTTTGCCTCATCGGCATTCTGGAAATACATAAATAAACATGGATACAAAATAACAAACGCTATTGTACTTATTGTAAAAAATTTTTTTATACTTCTTCTCATTTACTTTTACCTGTTTTGTTGCATATATCACTAAAATCCTGTACTTGCCTTAAAACCTTCCGGTGCCGGCAGCATCTCATAATCCGTTCCAAAGTAAGTATTCAGTACCGTTCTCCATGTATTAATACTTGTCATACCTTCTATATCGAGCTTTTCACCCTTATAATAGACACAGTTTAAAATATTCTGCATATATAAAGTCTCTACTGACGCATCATAGGCTTTGGCACCATAATGATCAACCTGCCAGTGCGGATATCTTGCTCCATGGTCAGACATTAGTATAATGAATGAATCCGGATCGTTTTTCTGAATATCCTCTACAATTCTTTCCATACATTTTGTAATATATTTGTATTGGTTAAGATATATGCTTTTATCTTTCCAATTTGTTTCATCCTCTTTCGCTATCCGATTACCATCTGCGTCAAATGTAAAATATTCATGTGGACATTCTGCATAAGCAAAAGTAAATGTTGGTTTACTATCACTCGTATAATCTGTAATATTTTCCATAATAGTCAACACATCACTCAGATTCGTATAATAATCATTGGAGTTTCCGCTTAATTTTTGTTTTCCCCAACTCACAAAAGAATCAACTTCACTCCAGATACCATTGTCAAGAACATAAGTAGATAAATTTTCTTTCTTCTGTTTATAATTTAAAACATTACAATTGGTATCTGAAAATGTATTCAAATGATTGACCATATTAATCTGATATCCATTATTGGCAAAGAGCTGATATAGATACGCATTCTCCGATCGCGCCATATTATCAATAGAGTAAATATCATCACTTGCTACATATGAGAGATTCAGAATATTGGGTACAATTGTAGATGTCCAAATAGACTCTGTGTTATGACTTCCATATGAAATATTAAATCCCCTCTGTGTAAGAAAATCTGAAAATTCCTGATTATCGTAATCATAATAGTGTTCAATATTCTCAAAACCCGCATATTCATCAAATAAAAAGAAATATACATTCGGCTTGTCTCCGGTAAATCTTTTTTCGGCAATATCATTTTCTTCCTGTGAGACAGCTGTCTTATTATTATTGGTTAATATCTGTGGAATTGAACTTATCAGGTTGAAAACTATGAGAACGAAAAACACAATTCCGAGAATTGTACAAATATTTTCCGGCTCATTTATTTTTCTTTTTACAACAGAGAATACTATCGTTAATATAACTGCAACAATCACAAAAAAATATGCTTTTCTCATACCCGGGATTATTTTTTTGATTGCTCCAAGAATCGTATTAAAATTCATAAAAAGAAGTAATGCTATCTCACTTGTTAAAAAAGCCTTTCTTATGTTTCTAAATAGTACACTAAATGCAACTAATAAAACTACTGCTAAAATCAAATTTTTCCCGATCGATGGTAAAATTTCTATAAAATGTCCCTCCGACATGTTCTGAAAATACATAAACATGCTCGGATATAAAATAATTGCGATCATCGAAATAAAGCATTTGACATTGTTTTTAATTTTCATCTCTTTATCCTCTGTTTTATCAAAAGTTTGCCATCCTAATAATAAGAATCTACCATTGGGAAAATTTCATGTAATTCATTATCATATTGATACTGGATTGCACCAAGATTTCCATCATATTCATATTTATAATAAATATTTGCTCCTCCCTGCATTCCATCGTATCTTTTCACATCCGGATATTCCGTATCATATGTTCTATCATAGAAAACACGATGTCGCACCTCATCCTGCTTAAACTCATGAAAACTCTGTCCAAAAACAGAATAATCTTCTCCTAATAACTCTACAATCGTTGGCATAAGTTCCTCATATGTAATAGGCGCATTATTTTCCTGCATTACATCATGCGTCTCATGAGGCTCTTTCATAAAGAAAATAGGTTGGGCATTTCTACCTGTTCCATGATCCGTCATAATAATAATTGTAGAATCATCATAGGAGCCTGATTCCTTAATCTGGTTAATATACTCTGCCGCTAACAAAAAAATACCTTTTATAGTATCATCTCTATCTGGATCCTGTGCATATTGACAATTTGCATCATTAATAAATTCATGTCCACCATTTAAGTGATTCACAACAAAATAATTGCTGGAATCATCAATCGTCAGACCTTTTTCCATCATTGTATTGTAAAAATTCGGATTTGAATACTGCATCGTATTATTCGGATACGATACAATACTTGCATATTGTTCATTCTGTACATCAAATTTTGGTTTAAAATATTCTGGCATATATCGGTATAATGACATTTTCAGCATAGTTTTATACAAAAGTGGCTTATCAATTTCTCTTGCATCATCTTTTTCTATAATATTGTCTACTTTTCCTTCCGCAATTTCAAGACTATTACCTCCCGTCATAACTTCTGACAAATACGAAAACACATTCATCTTATAATTATGACTATGTAAAATATTAAAATATGCATTCGTTTTCTCATTGTCCCAACTTTGTTTAAAATAATCATTTACAGATAAACTTAGATCCAATGGATTTCCTGTCAAGATATGAATAAAGGATGGATATGTTCCATAATAATTACAATCTGCATTGTTATAGTATGTGAAATCTTCTAACCCTTTTGTAATATCCGGATAAGTTGCTCTTGCTTCCTCAAACCATTCATTTGGCAAATTATCAAAAAGAAGTACAATAATATTCTCATTGGAAGAGATTGTAAACTGCTGCTCCATGTTTAAACAAAGTTCATTTTCAGCATAATGAAAAGCTCCATCATCTGTTGTCAGAAATAAGGAGCCGTATGCAACCAGCTGGACTAATAAAAGCACTGTTGTTGTAAGCTGTATTACCTTACTCCATTTCTTTTTGCAAACAAATGTGATGACAAATGTAATTGCAATTGCAGCTCCCCAAAAAACAGCATTCTTTATTACTCTGTCGGCATCTGGAATATACCCCTCTGCTGTCACACCAATCTGGTCAATCCCTTTATTTAAAAACATAACCTGAATATATCCGGCAATGGATAATCCCCAGACAACTGCTAATATAATCTTCCGAATTATTTCTGGGAAAAATACCAAAACGAATGCAATTATGATGGAAATGGTAAATCCAACCACAAAAAATAACCAACCGAATTCCCCATATACAACTCCCAACTCTGTATAATTACCAAAAAAGACTTCGGACGGACCAAAAATTCCAATCATAAAGATAAATAGAAAGACAGATTCCCAACATAAAAAAAATTTTTTCAAATATTCTTTTTTTTTCATTTTTGCACCTCATATAAAGTTAATAACTCATATCATTTTACATGATAACCCTGTGTATTTCAAGAATTTTCAACTGAATACTATCCCTTCCCTGTGTTCTATGCTATAATTGCATTCGTAATTTTTCAATCGAAATACATTTAATAAGAAAGAGGAAATTTATGTTAAAAAAAGCTGTTACACCTGGTTCTTTTCTTAAAAACTATTTATTTACACTTTTGATCGTATTTCTGCCATTGTTCATGTTTGGCGTTTTCGGACCGTCTGAGATTTTTTTCGGCAACTACAGTGAATTTGGTTTTATCTATAGGGAATTTGGATGGAAATTTCTGGGAATTTCTGTAGTCCTTGCGCTTTTTATCGCCCTAATCTTACAGATTGTTCCAAAATTTCCGCGAACACTGATTCTCTCCGTTCTATGGGGTTTTACCATTGCCGGGTATATTCAGACCATGTTTCTGAATAAAAATCTCGACCAGATTGGGGTATCTGCTGAAGGATATACAGCCAATGCTACACGGGTCATCCTGAATGCTTTATTCTGGCTTGTTATCCTGGCTGCATCTGTGCTTATCTGTGTTTTCAAAAAAGACCTTTGTACCCGACTGCTGACCGTAACCAGTAGTATTCTCCTTGGTATCCAGATTGTAGGATTTGTGTCTTTATTTCTTACAGCAGATGCTTCTGCAATGGCTTACAATGACACCGATGGAGAACTCTCCCTAAGCGGTGCCGGACAATATACACTCTCCTCTAATGAAAATATTATCCTGTTTGTTCTGGATAATTTTTCCAACACCTTCTGGGATGAAGCGCTCGCTTCCTACCCAGACATGACAGATTCTCTTTCTGATTTTACATACTATAATAATGCTGACTGTGCCTACTGGGGAACTTATCCATCACTTGCACATATGCTTACCGGTAATCCTCTGGATACCGGTCTTTCTGTAAACGACTGGTTAAACCAATGCTGGAATAACGATTCCACAAACACATACTATAAACTTCTCGAAAAACACAATTACAAAGTAAATCTGTACACTCCTGTGACCAGTCTTCTTACCGGGACCGATACTCTGGAATTACTTCAGGGGAAAATAGATAATGTAGGAACTGAATCTTCTTCAAGAGAGATTGACTATGAAAAACTCAATAAAACGATGCTGCAAATGTCCTGCTATCGTTTTTTACCTGAATATTTCAAACCTCAATTTGATGTAAATAATTCTCAATATACAAGCATTGTATCTTACCCAGACAATGAAATGATGTATTCCAACTATAGTTTTTATGAAAAACTGCAAGATACCGGATTAAGCCTTGATTCAGCATCCAACTATTTTACGATCCAGCATCTGAATGGCACGCATGAATTCGTCAACGACGAAAACTGCGCTTATGATCCTGATAATGCAACCTGCGCAACAACTGTAAAAGGTATTTTTACAATGCTTGATGCCTACTTACAGCAGCTTAAAGACCTTGGTATTTATGATAACTCAACGATTATCATTACCGCCGATCATGGTTCAGAAGCACGTTCACAGATGATTTTCTTTATGAAAGGAAAAAATGAAACGCACGACTCTATGCAGACAACGAATGCTCCAATCAGCCTGAATGATCTTGTTCCTACCATTGTGGAAGCTATAGGTGAAGATTATGCTCCATACGGTCAGAGTGTCCACGATTTTTCTGCTGACGAGTCCAGGGAACGCAGCGTTTACATCCGCGTAAGAGACGATGCATATCCTGCCGTCAAACGCTTCGATGGCGTGACCGAAGGCGGCATGAATGCTTATCATGTATATACTTATTATGGCACACTGAAAGACCTTGTCTTTCTTTATGACAATGGATATTATACACCTGTACAGGTAATTGATTCCTATTTCTAATGATTACTTAAGGAGATTTTTATGTCATTTAACTCATCTGACTTTTTAATTTTTTTCCCGATTGTGGTATTGATATACTTTCTGATTCCACAAAAGCTGAAAAACTACTGGCTTCTGATTGCCAGCTACTATTTCTATATGTGCTGGAATGCCAAATATGCTCTGATCATTCTTTTTTCTACCATTGTGACATACCTTAGCGGTCTTGCATTGGATACGCTCCAGCAAAGATCTGCTGATCCGCTTATCACGCGGAAGAAAAAAATAGTTGTAGCTATTAGTGTTTTATTAAACCTGTCCCTGCTTTTTTATTTTAAATATATTAATTTTGCAATCGGAATTTTAGGGAATGCACTGTCCGTCTTCCATATACAGCTCAATCTTCCATCTGTCGATATTCTTCTTCCTGTCGGCATCTCTTTCTATACCTTTCAGGCACTGGGATATACGATTGATGTTTACCGTGGAAATACCTGTGCTGAAAAGAATTTTTTTCAGTATGCACTTTTTGTATCATTCTTTCCGCAGCTGGTCGCCGGTCCAATCGAACGTTCCAGCCACCTGCTGCAACAGCTTGCCACACCACATAAGTTTAATTCGGATGAAGCCAAAAGCGGTCTTTTACTGATGCTCTGGGGATTTTTCTTAAAAATTGTACTGGCTGACCGTATTGCAATCTTCGTTGACTGGGTTTACGGTGATTATCACACCTTTGGTGGATGGTATCTGATTGTAGCCACTGCACTTTTTGCCATTCAGATCTACTGTGATTTTGCCGGATACTCTATTATCGCTATGGGGGCTGCCCAGATTCTCGGTATCCGGTTAATGGAAAACTTCCAGTCTCCTTATCTGGCAGTTTCTGTTGCTGACTTCTGGAGAAGATGGCATATTTCCCTGACTTCCTGGTTCAGGGACTACCTCTACATTCCGCTCGGTGGAAGCAGATGCAGTAAATGGCGCAAATATATGAACAAAATGATTGTTTTCCTCGTAAGTGGTCTCTGGCATGGTGCCAAAATCTCATTTGTCGTGTGGGGTGGACTTAACGGTCTTTACCAGATCATCGGAGAGATCCTGCAGCCTTTGCGTGATAAACTTGTAAAACTTTTTCGCTTAAACCGCAATTCCATCGGACATAAAGCCGTTCATATTATAGTGACTTTTGTCCTGATTGATTTCACCTGGATATTTTTCCGCGCCAACAGTTTTTCAGAAGCACTCACGATTCTCTCACAGATTATCCATGTACATAATCCATGGATTCTCTTTGATGGATCGCTTTATAATTGCGGACTAAATTCCAAAAACTTCTGCTTTATGCTTTTATGTATTTTGTTACTTTTTGTAACGGATTATTTAAAACAGAAGAAAATATGTATCCGTGAAATTGTCGCCAGACAGGATGCCTGGTGCCAGGTTCTGATCATAGCATTTTCCGTTGTTTTTATTCTTGTATTCGGAATCTACGGGACTTCCTATGACGCATCTAAATTTATTTATTTTCAATTTTAGAGGTAAAAATAATGAAAAAAATAGTATGCTGCATCAGTTGTGCTGCCATCATTGGTATCTCCGTATTCTATGCCGGACGCCTTTTACAACCTAATTTTACAGTGGATGCTTTCCATGCAATAGAATCTTTTCATTCCATGCCTGAAAATTCATTCGATGTCATTGCCTGTGGCTCCAGCCATGTATATAAAGGATTAAATGTAAATGAAATGACAGAAAGATATGGATTCAGTGCTTATAATTATGGCTGTAACTGGCAATTTCTTAATACCACCACTTTGTTCTTTGAGGACGCCCTAAGAACACAATCTCCTAAAGTGATATTAATTGAAACCTTTAACGTAGACAAAGTTCATGAAGACACGGATCTCAATGGTGAAATTTATTACACAAAAGGCATTTCCGATTTTAAAGGAAAAAGAGAATATTTAGCCCAATGCTTTGGTAAGAATAAGGATCGTTACTTATCTTACTATATCCCATTACTTGCCTTTCACGAAAACTGGACAAACGTTAATTATTACAGTTTTGATTCCGGAACTTCCGTCGAAGAGTATCAGGCAGCGCATGGTTTTTCAGGCAGCGACAGTATTGTTCCAACAGTAATCTCTGATCCCACAACTTTTGAACAGAAAAAACTGCCTGATAACTCTGTCGAATTATTAGATAAAATTGTCAGCATCTGCAATGAAAACAATATTCGTCTTATCTTTTATACCGTTCCATATGAAGGGGAGTATCATTATTCGGATGCCATGGCCGAATATGCTGCTGCCAACAACTGTACTTACCTTGACCTGTTTGAACACATGGATGATGTCGGACTCAACGGTGATACAGATTTTATGGATATTGAGCACCTGAATATAAGCGGTGCCACCAAAGTTGCCGACTATCTTGGAGAATATATTGTTTCTCATAATCTGCTCTCTGAAACAAACTAAAAGTGATATGCTGCACGAAAGGAGTTTTCTAATGGCAAAGAAAAACGTTTTCCTACATTTTCTTTCAAACTATATTGTTGTATTGCTTCTATTTTTCACGCTCTTCGTTATGGGGCCATCTGAAATATTTTTTGGCAATTATAAAGAATTTGGATTTGTCTATCAGGAATTTGGATGGAAATTTTTGATTTTTGCTTTCTTAATATCATTTATTTTTACGCTTGTTATTTCATTCTTTCCAGACAAGCTCGGAAAATATATTCTTTCTGTTTTCTGGGGAATCGGAATTGCAGGATATATCCAGACAATGTTTTTAAACCGCCATCTGGAACAAATGGGTGCCCGTGCAGAAGCATACACCGCATCACCTTCAAAAATAATTGTAAATTCCATTATTTGGGCAACTATCATTTTTGGAGCTTTGCTGTTTGCAAAATTTCAACAGAATATCTTCAAAAAAGTAATGTTAACATCCTCTCTCATTATTCTGGGGATGCAATGTGTTGGATACATTTCACTTTTCCCCTCCGCAGATAAATCCGCCTTTACATACTACAGTGACAAGGACGAACTTATCCTGGATGGAAGTAAGCAATTTACCGTATCCTCAAATGATAACATTATCTTATTTATTCTGGATAATTTTTCCAGCACTTACCTTGCATCTGCCGTTGAAAAATATCCGGATTTAAAGGATTTTCTGCATGATTTCACTTATTACAATAATGCCGACTGCAATTACCATGGAACCTATCCATCACTACCGCATTTACTAACAGGAAACGATTTAGATCCTTCGTTATCTGTTGATGACTGGTTAGAAGATTGTTGGACAAATACTACTACAAACGATTATTTTTCTATTTTATCTGATGCCAATTACAAAGTAAATTTATATACTCCAACGACATCTATTCTGACAGGTAATCATTCTCTGCCGCTTCTTGACGGAAAAATTAGTAATATAACTACAAAACAAAGTTCTATTTGCATTGATTACCATAAACTGTATAAGACAATGTTCTACATGTCCTGCTATCGCTTTATGCCAGAATACTTCAAATCCTTTTTTGACGTATCAAATGCAACATATACCTCTATTGTATCTTATCCTGAAAATACTATTTTACATGCGAACTATGATTTTTATAATCATCTCATTGAAAATGGTCTGACAACTGATTCATCTGGTAATTATTTCATAATTCAGCATTTAAATGGGACACATGAATTCACAACCGATGAAAATTGCCAGTTTGATGCTCAAAATGCAACCTGCCAGTCAACCGTTAAGGGAATATTCACTATGCTTGAAGCTTATTTGAATGAATTAAAAACACTAGGCGTTTATGATGATTCAACTATTATTATCACCTCTGATCATGGTGACGTTGAATATCCACAAATAATCTTTTTCATCAAGGAAAAACAGGAATCCCACGAATCACTTAATGGTACCAATGCTCCTATTACTTTAGACGAACTTGTTCCAACCATCGTTCAATCGCTTGATAAAGATTACAGTGAATTCGGATATAGTATACATGATTTTTATCCCGATCAGCAACGGGAACGTCTGCTTTATATCCGGGATTATGACGCTTCTTATCCAGATGTTCCACGCTACGATGGAATCTCTTCCGGTGGATCAAACGTATACCACTTATACAACTATACAGGTAATATTGATGATCAGATTAATGCCTTGCAAAATTATCAATACACAACCATACCAATGGTTGACTCTTATTTTTAAACACAGCCTGCAAATAAAAAGTCAAGGCTAAAATGAAAG
>ENA-ORTU01004063-ORTU01004063.1-human-gut-metagenome-genome-assembly--contig:-NODE-4063-length-11498-cov-5.517696_pt1 | contig 11498 bp, 8 predicted proteins | sample MGYA00241910_ERZ509184 | MGnify/ENA primary metagenome ERZ509184 (study PRJEB26280, sample SAMEA2338847) | human gut metagenome | biome: human gut; feature: human-associated habitat; material: faeces...
GCACGTGCCTGGAGGGTGGCACCTCCATGGGCATCCACGAGAGCCAGAGCCGCTTCTTTGAGAACACCGTGGGTCGCAGCCGTGCCTTTATGGGCCCGCTGCTCGAGGTGCTGCGCCGTCACGCGCCCGAGGTCTACGGCAGCGTGGACGAGGACACGCTCTACCGCGCCGTGAACATCGCACGGCCGTCGCTGATCCGCACCGAGGCAGACGAGCTCACCTATCCGCTGCACGTTATGGTGCGCTACGAGATCGAGCGCATGCTGTTTGCCGGCGAGGCCACGGCCAAGGACATCCCCGCGCTTTGGAACCGCTTTATGGACGAGTACCTGGGCATTCCCGTTCCCGACGACACGCGCGGCTGCCTGCAGGATACGCACTGGAGCGGTGGCTCGTTTGGCTACTTCCCCACCTATGCGCTGGGTAGCGCCTACGACGCTATGTTTGTGCCGGCCATGTGCCGCGACGGCGTCGACCTCAACGGCGCCTGTGCGAGCGGCGATTTGGCACCCGTCCGCGCCTGGCTGGGTGAGCACATTTGGCAGTGGGGCCGCGCCAAGGACGCACCGGAGCTCATTGAGGGCGCCTGCGGCATGGCGTTTGATGCCCGCTACTACTGCAGCTACCTCCAGGACAAGTTCACCACGCTGTACCAGCTGTAAAATCAGAGCAGCACCCCGAGGGGCCGTGTGCAAAAAAGGGCAAATATGAGTACTGTTGCCATGCTTGCAACATTTATTCTGGGCTAAAAAGAGGTCCTAAGTGAGATTCATTCTTACTTAGGACCTCTTTTATTGGACATATGAGGAGATATGCAAGTCGGAATGGTGTTCAAATGGCGCCAACATGAGCTTTGAAGGCAAGTATTGCTGTTACTAAATTTGTGACAGTACTCATATTTGCCATTTTTTGCACACGGCCTATTAGTAACCCCCTGCCAAACGGTCCCGAAGGCCCTTAGAGGGCTTCCAGTGCGGCGGCGATGCGCTTCATGGCGGCGTCGGCGGCGGCTTGGTCCGGAGCCTCAGCCAACACGCGAATCACCGACTCGGTTCCGCTCTTGCGCACGAGCACGCGGCCCTCGCCCGCCAGCGCGGCCTCGGCCTCGGCGATCGCGTTCTGCACGCCCATGTTCTCGAGTGCGGCGTCCTTGTCGGCCACGCGCACGGCAACCTGCGCTTGCGGCAGCAGCTTGCACGGAGCCGTGAGCTGCGAGAGCGTCTCGCGCTCGGCGCGAATCACTTCCATCACACGTAGCGAGGTCATAATGCCGTCGCCCGTGCGCTCGATATCGCCAAAGATCGTATGACCCGTCTGCTCGCCGCCCAGGCTGAAGCCGCCCTCGCGCATCTTGGCATACACGTGACGGTCGCCCACGCCGCTGGTCACGGCGCTTAGACCGGCAAGCTCCAGCGACTTGACCAGGCCAAAGTTGCTGGCAATCGTCGGCACCACGGTACCACCCGAGAGACGCCCGTGCTTGTTCAGGTACACGCCGCACACGTACAGGATCTGGTCGCCGTCGACCACACGGCCGCGCTCATCCACGGCCAAGCAGCGGTCGGCGTCGCCGTCATAGGCAAAGCCAACGTCCAGGCCCTGCTCCACCACGTGGCGCTGCAGGCGCTCCATATGCGTGGAGCCACAGTCCACATTGATGTTAAAACCATCGGGCGCGGCGTTGATCACGCGCACGTCGGCACCCAGCGCGTCGAACACCGGCTTGGCCACCGAAGATGCCGAGCCGTTGGCGCAGTCGAGACCGATCTTAACGCCCTGCAGCGAAAAGTTCGCGCTTGCGATGAGCGAGGCAATATAGCGGTTGCGACCCTGCATGTAATCGACCGTGGCGCCAATGTGGTTGCCCGTGGCCAGCGGCACCTCGCCCTTGCCATCGACGTAATCCTCGATGAGCTCCAGCACGTCCTCGTCCATCTTAAAGCCGTCGCTGTTGACGAGCTTAATGCCGTTATCGCAAAACGGGTTGTGGCTCGCACTGATCATGATGCCGCAATCGAAGCAGCCCTCCACGGTCTGATGCGCCACGCCCGGCATTGGGATCACGTGCAGCATATATGCGTCCGCACCGCTCGCGACCAGGCCACTCACCAGCGCCGCCTCGAACATATAGCTCGAGCGACGCGTGTCCTTGCCCACGATCACGCGTGCCTTGCGCTCGCGGTTGGCACCGTAGTAGCAACCCACAAAACGGCCGATCTTGTACGCATGCTCTACGGTCAGCCCGACGTTGGCCTCGCCGCGAAATCCGTCGGTGCCAAAGTACTTCATATCTTACTTATCCTGTTCGAACGTTTGAGCGGTTGGCGTGGTGCGAACCTTAAGCTCTTTGTGCCTAGAGTCCTTCGAAGTCGTGACCGTGTACTCGACCTTTATGTCTTGTCCAAGAAGCATGTGGACGCCGCCCCATGCAACCTTCAGGCCATCGTGCGTCGCTTCGTTCATCTCGATAGAACCGGAGCCCGAAGTCTTAATGTCCGAAATGCTGCCTCCCGCGGGAGCATAGAGATAGAGCCTCAGCACCTCGTCATCAATATCCTCGCTAATGCCGTTATGGCCCCGGAAATAACCAGGCATCTCGGCCTTCTCCTGAGGGGTCATCGTGTTCTTGAGCGTGGTGGTCACTCGATACGTCGTCGAACCATCGGCATTTTCAACCGAAGAATCGATGGTGACTCGCTTATCAAGGAACCAATCCATCTTTGAATAGCTGTAGTTGTTCACAAAGACGCCCAAGATCGGAGCCTCAGACGCATCGTTTTGGAGAGCGCCAGAAATGCCAAGGGCCTTCGCGGCCTTTTCCTCGTCATCGTTTCTCGAATACATGAGGATGCGACCCTCGGAAGCACCCTTTTCGATGGCGGCAGCAATCTTAGTAATATCGCTGGAGCCCAGTTCGTCCACGATCTTGTTAAAAGCCGAGCCGGCAACCGCCGCAAAAATGGCGTCCTGTTCCTCTACCGGGTAATTCCAATAAATATCGTGCAGCAGCACCTTTGCAGCGTTGCTTCCATCGACGACGGTACCGTCGGGAAGCTGCGTGCCGCCCACAATGCCGAGCATATACTGCAAAAATACCGGATCGACTGCAAATACGCCGTCGATGTCATCTCCAACAATGGCCTTCTGCATATCGCTGGCAAGCTGAGCCGCACGCGGATAATCGGGTGTCATCGTAACGTCGCCCATCGTGTATCCGAGCGTGTTGAATCCGGTCAGGCCCCATCCGGTCGTGAACAAGTTTGCCTCTTCATCGGTGATGGGAAGCGGGCTCAAAGGCTCTTTCATCATGTCGACTTTGACAAAATCACCCAGTTCGAGCTTGCCATCTGTTACCGACATCACGCCGCGAGAACCCGGGAAACCGCCGCAGGCGCGGATCTCGACATTGCTCATCGCGAGCACAAGATAATGACGCGTCTGGCCGTTGGCACCGAGCATCTGGGGAAGGACGGGGGCGACCTTCTCCGCCGCGTCGACCGCGCCGTTGAGGGTGGCAAAGCCGTCCTTTGCCTTATCGACCAGCTCGGTCACCTGGGAAATATGAGTATCGCCAATGCCCTGGATCTTCTCGTTGGCGCTCTTGAACACCTTCGAGCTGCTGGAAAGCGAATCGGCGACCGCCTGCAGCGCGGACACGTTAATCATGCCGTCCTGGAACAGCTTGCCGGGCGTGGCCTGCGAAAGGTTGTCGGCCATGGGAACCAGCGCGTTGCTTGAGACATCGGACAGGACGTCGATCATGGTGCGGGCCGCATTGATGTCGCTGCCGTACACCGGGATAAACGAAGCCGCCGTCCACAGCGGGCTCGAGGTCTCCGCCTTCATGCTGTCGCAGAGCTCATCGATCTTCTTCGCGTCGTCAGGCAGCGTCGAAAAATCGCCCGACGTGACCTTATCCTTAAGGCCACCGACGATCTCGACAGCCTCCTTCGCTTCGCTCTTTACGGTCTTTGCCGAGTTAAGCAGCATAAAGCCGCTTGCGCCAAGCGCAACGAGAAACACCGCGACTACAGCGGCAATAATGGCGCCAGTGTGACGCTTCTTGCCCTCGCCCTTGCGATGGCGATGACGGACCAGACCGTCAGAGGTCGAACTCGACGAAGCGTCGCTACCGTAGTTCAAGCCAAAATCGTAATAATCTTCCTTGGAACCCGAGCCCGCAAACTCGGCACCGCTGTCATCCAGGCGGGCAAACGTGCCGGTCTCGGAGGCGCCGGTGTAAATCGTGCCAAGGTTACCCGTAAGCCCCGCGCCACCGGCAGAGGGAGTATTGTTGTCGGCCTTGCCGGCATTAACGTTGCCGGCGGCATTCGCGGCGTTGGCAGCACCTGCGTTGTTCGCAGGTGCCGAAGGAGCCCCGCTCGGCTGCGACGCGGAGGTTGCACCGCCCGCAAAGACATTCCCTCTTGCACGGCCGGTCTTTTTTGCCTTTTGAGACTGCTCGTACAGAGCGGTAAACATCGCCGTCTCGCCCGGGGACACGCGCTTACCGGAACCGCCCTGTCCAGCGCCGCCCGGCGTGCCGGCCTTACCAGCCCCGTTCGGACGCGGCGGAACTGCAGGACGGCCGCTATCGCTGCCCTTAAAGTGATTACCAGCCATAAAGAAATCCTCGCAATTGAGTCGCAATGAAAAAATCCATAACGTTACTAGTTTATGGCATTTTGAGCATCGACAGCTAAACTCCAGACACGGACGTCAATTGGCGAAAATGCGGCACAACACCTTTTCTGTCTTGGCGGCGGCGCTAGCTACACCGTGAGGAACATCATCACGATGATCATGACAAAGCCGATGAGGTCGGTCGGCAAAAACACCGTCCCCAGCATAACGGCGCTGGTGATGGTCGCCGAAACCGGCTCCACAGTTCCGATGAGGCTCGCGCGCACCGAGCCGATGTCCTTAACGCCCTGCATATAAAGCATGTAAGCAAAAAACGAGCCGATAACCACGAACACCGCGAGCGCCTCGATGCCGGCAGCGTCGAGCGCCGGCATATGCGCCCAGGGCTGCACGAAGACGCACGAGACCACGCCCGCCGTGAGCATTGCCGAGCCCGTGACGATGGGGCTGCCGTATTCGGGCAGGATTTTGGCGGGAATCACCGCCATACACGCGGCGCTGACCGCACACATAAGACCTGCTGCCAGGCCAAGCGGCGAGATATTCAGGCTGGTGGGGTCGCCGCCGGTGGCGATTAAAAAGGTTCCACCCAGAGCCAGGCCAATGCCGATGACTTCGCGAGTACGCGGCATGCGGCGATCGATCGCGCAGGTGTAGCCCATGATGATAACGAGCTGCAGGCACTGGAGCACCGTCGCGGTTCCGGCGTTCGTCAGGCGCACGGCCGAAAGATAGCAAAACTGGTTGAACAGCAGGCCAAAAGCGGTAAAGAGCAGCAGCTGCTTGCGATCAGCGGGCGTCGTCCAAAGCTTGACCAGGCGTGCGCGGTCGCGCGTGACAACCACAGCCATAAAGAGCAGGCCGGCGAGAATCTGACGCACGCTCATAAGCCACAGCGTATCGACATGGTAGGTATCGAACAGAAAGCTCGCGCTGGTGCCCGAGAAGCCCCAAAACGAACCGCCCACCAGCGTAGCCAAGACGCCCGTGATCATCTTGCGCGTCGAAGCGCTGTTCAGGCGGTCGCGCCAGGCGCGGCGGGTGCTACGGCTGAGCTCGTCGGTGCCCTCGGGCACATCAATGTTCGATATATCGGTCATCGGCACCGAAGCCCCTGCGCCTTCGACCTGCTCGACACACTCTTTGCTCATTCCACTCCCCCGAAACAGCCTGGAAACAATTCGGCTTACCTTACCACGGCGAAGGCACCAGCTGGAGGCTTGTCCGCTTATCGGTAGGACAATTCCGCAGGCGTCTTTCCATAGCTCGATACCGTAATGGCTCTGCATTATGCGATAGCCAAATCGCGGCAGCAGGCTCTTTTGAAATGGATATGACAAAGCCCCCGAATTCCACAATGTAAGCGATTTTTAAAAATGTTCTTGCCACCGAGTTCAGGCTCCGTTATATTATCCGTTGCGCGCTTGCGCACCCTTGATCGGGCGTTTAGCTCAGGGGGAGAGCGCTTCCCTGACACGGAAGAGGTCAGAAGTTCAAATCTTCTAACGCCCACCAAATGTTCGCAGCCCAGAGGCTATGTCCTCTGGGCTCTTTTGTTTTATGTCGCCAAATCCGCTGGCAGTTCCAACCGTCCAAACAACCACCCTGCCCATACACAAAACCGCGTCAGCGACCCAAGTGCCTATCCCGGCTGACTCCGTAGTCAATCAAAACCGCCCCAATAGCCACCGAGGCCGAGACCAACACGTCTCGAACCCATCCGCACCGCAACTTCTCAGCAAAACGCCGCGATGTCTGCGCCCTGCGGTATCCTTGAGCCACTTGCACCTGCAGCACCAAGGAGCCGCCATGCGCACCGAGCTCGATGTCCCCTTTTCGCACAAAGAAGAAGCCAAGGCGCTGGGCGCCAAATGGGACCGGACCAAGAAGATCTGGTATGTACCCAGCGGCGTCAACCCCGAGCCCTTTGCCGAGTGGCTGCCCGGTGTTGACCGATCCGACCCCTCAGCGCCGTATATATATCTAGTACTGGGCAAGCGCGAATGCTGGAAGTGTCACAAAGAGACCTCGGTCGCGGCCTTCGGCATTCCCTATCGAACCGATAGCGACGAGTGCATCGCCATCGCGCACGCGCCCAACGAAGCCGGGCACATTGCCATCGACACGGCCAACGCCAACGCACTCGCCATCGTGCCCGCTCTTGGCTGCGTGCCGAGCGAGATCCGCGACTATCTTTCTAAGCGCTGCGGTTACAAGCCCGTAGGCGCGCGAGCCTCCAAAGCCCCGTCGCTCGGCAACACGTGCAGCAGTTGCGACGCGCTGCAAGGCAGCCGCTATCTGTTCGAAGAGTCCTCGTCCCCGTTTGCCCTCACTGCCATCAACAAGCTGCCGGCACTGGAGTTTGTGCGCGTCGAAGTTGCCGGCGTCTTCGGCATCCCGGCCACACGCACCGACTTTGACCAGGCGCTCTTTACCTGGGCACGCGACCATCACGCCGAGTTCCATAAGCAGCTTGGTGAGGGGGTTTATTTGTAGAGACGAAGATGCCTTCACAGCCAGCTCCTCCGCATCACCTATCCCTCGTCGCCGGCGTCATACACGATATCGAGGCCACAAACAGGGCATTTCTCCGGATACACCGGCATATGAACGCCTGTCTGTTTTCTCACTTCGTCGCTGAGTCTGTCACGCGCATCGATGAACCGAATGTCGAGACACGGTATTTGCGAGCCGCAGCAAGGGCAGGTGCCAGCAAACGACCCGCAATCAACTTCTACGCCCGGAAACATATTGTTGTCGATAAGGGCACGCGGCAGTTTTCCGTACTTCCCCATCACGATATCGCCTCGCCAGCTCACGCTCGCTCCCTTCCCGTTATTCAAACCAGGAAGAGCATGCACCAGCAAGTGCGCGCGAGATTGCATCGCCACGCGATCCGATCAAACAACACGATCGTAAAAGACCGCCAAAGCCAAATACGCTAATACGGCAGAAGCCCCGCCTTTTCACGCTTCTTTTCCGAGCGATCGAACTCAATGCGATGGGCCTCAAGAAACACAGTATTGGGTCGCCACTGACGCTCATTCGGCTGCCTTAGCGTCGCACCCGCAAAGGAAACGTAGTCGGTCTTATCCAGCAGGTACGATCCGCACAGCCGATATTCGCCGCAAACAGGCTCAAACGAAATCAGGTGAGCATCAAATAGGGAATGAAGATCGCGCCGAAGCAGAATGCCGTTGCTGGCAACCTGCGATTTGGGTCCCGAGTAATTCTCGATATGTGCAGCCTCCAGAGCTTCGCTGACGCCGCAGTCCGACACCGCGCAACGGCCATCATAGGCGGCAACGAGCTGCTTGCGGAACCATTGCTGCCCCAATCGCTCGCGCCTTAACGCATAGCGGACCTTTTCGTCGTCGGTCGTACCCTGTCCGGCAAACTCAATATCGACGGGCATGTGCTTCAGATAACTCATGTCGGGCGCAAAACGAGGGTCCGGTCCGCCTTTATGAACAGGACCGTGCAGAACAAACCATCCGTTTTCGGGCTCGAACCGTTCAACAAATGCAAGGCCGAGCACCTTGTAGCCCACCTCGGTTGCAAATATGACTCCGACTGGAACGCCACATTCCATGCAGTTGAGCATTTTACGGTTGTAATTCTGGTCTCGAAAACCAACGGTACCCGGCGCTTGAACCGAGTACTTAATGACCCACGTACCATCGTCCAAATAGAGCGGAGGCACATCGGTGTAGAAGCTCTTTTTAGAGTTATGGACCGAAAGCGCAAAGATCTTATTGGGATCTTGCTTCACCCGATCCTGGCCCGGCCAGAAGATCCCTGAATCCCGCGTTACGGGAAAGAAGTCCGAGCCAATTCTCAAACGGTACTGATACTGAGGGCTATCTTCCTTGGTGTGGTGCGGAAGGCTGGTCCAAACGCCGCCGCGCTGCTCCTCACCCAGAAACCACCCCCATGCCTCAACGTATTCGGAAGGCACGAGACTGCAGGCGCGGTCATAGCTTGGTCCATCCATCAACGGAACAGCAAGGTCAATGTCGTTCATCGCCAGCACCTACAACCATACGAACGCGAGTCATGCCCCTCAATAATATGGCCGAGAGTCAATTATTACGAGATCTCATTCCGCGATCGGCGCATCGTTGATGCTCTCGGTTTGCCGCCGGCGCGCTTGTACCCCGCTACCCCACTTCCCTGTATACTGATGTAGCACGTGTTTCATCCGGGCTTGTTGGGCCGGGTCGTTCATGGGAGGGTCTTATGGCTGCCTCGAATCCGCCTAAGGGGAGCGTTTCTTCTTCGTCCATCAAGCCGGTTACGCGCAAGACCGTGCGTTGCCAGCGCGAGGTCGCTTGGCTTGTCACGCAGGCGGCGGGCAGGCTTGTGGCGACCACTCAGGACGTCAATGCGCCTACGCCGAGCTTTGTGTTAGCGGCGGCGCTGGATTTTGTGCGCCAATTGGAGCTTGCCGCGCAGGATGCCAACGGCCACCTCGACTACCAGAACGTTATGGCGCCCGACCTGCAAACGTTCTGTCACATGGCCAAGTTGCCTGCCGCGCCCAATGCGCTTTCGGACGCAGGCTACATGTTTACGCTCTCGGGCGCGGACCTTATCCGCGACATCTATGCATACTGTAGCGAGCTCGCCGAGCGCCACGTCTTTGACGCGGCAGAAGTCAAACCGGGAAATGTCATCAAGCTGGTTCTTAGGCTGTTCTTGATAGACGGGTTCGGGGCCATGCCGGCGTAAGCCGAGTCTTGAGCATCACCGTCGACTGGGCAACAACCGCTTTACCTTAATGGACGCCAATCGAGGGTCGATTATTGGGTCGCCTCGTCCACTAACGCATCTATCCCACGCACTCCGACAGTCGATACTTGCGGTTGCGGCTCGTCGCCGGCGCCGTGGGCTCAAGCTCGCCTTGAGCAATGAGCGCGTTGACGCGCGACCTAACCTGGGAAATTGTGAGCCCTGTGCGCTCTGCCAGCTCGCGCGTCCCCAGCTCGCCGTAGTGTTTGAGTGCCGTCACAATTAAGCCCCCGCCATGATCGACCGACTCGATCTTTGAACGGTAAAGTACGACCTTGAACCGATCGAATCCCGGGCAGAACAGGGGCTCGGCCAGACCATGCGCGCGCATGGCATCGATCATCATCGGGATGCCCGAGCCATTGCCCTCAGCCGGCGAACCTGCGCCATCCGGCAGCGGGACAATCGACATGAGCTTCACAAGCGTCGCGTTACGGCATCGGGAGCTGCCGTCAAACAAGTTCTCGCGAGTCTTTCCCCCGTAAAGGCCGCCAGGATTCGTCACCTCGACACGATCATCAAAGACGTCGACGGCAATCGATTGTCCACAGAACCGATCCCCGTATTCTCGATGGATTACGGCGTTGGCGATTGCTTCGCGCAGAACCTCCTCGGGAATCTCAAGCGAGTCGACACGCGAGACGCCTTGGACGATCGAGGTTCGCCGCAAATTCTTGGCGACGGCTGCGACGGCATCCGAGATCATCTCGCCCAACGTTCCCTCACAGATTGTGCGGTCCATGAACCTTAGTGGCCCCGCAGCTCCCTTTTGAGTTCCCACGTGGACAGCCACATCAATGAAGAGCTTGGGATAGAACTGCTGAGGGTAAACGCCCGCGGCAAGGAGGCCGGCCTTGGTAACATTGCCCTGGAAGTCGAGGAAATTCAGACGCTCCATCTTTGTCTTCTTGTCCGCCGCACCGCGCATCGCTCGAGGCGTCAACGAATAGGCACGCTCTATCGTGCGGTCGACCAGCGACTCGTCGAGATCGCCCACACTCGTGCCGGGCACCGCATCGCGATCGCTAGGACTCGTCCGTTCGTATGACGACAGTGCCAAAACCTCGGTCGACGAAAGCGGGACATCTTTGTCATCGATGCGTTTGTAGCTGCCACCTTGAGCGCCCCGCTCTATGACATAGCAAGGCTTGCTCGACGGGTCGAGCTCCTCAATCGTGATAACGAGAACAACGGTCCCCCGAAGCCCCACGCGCTCAATGGTGTATTTGGGCGGATTGGCCAGCTTTCCGCGACCGCCGGCATCGCCCATGCCCGCCACGAATTGGTTGAGCACCTTCTCGGTCTCAAAGTTTGCAACTGGGACAAAACCCGCGCGCTCGCTCACTCCGAGCACGATGATGCCGCCGGCGGTGTTTGCGAAAGCGCTGACCGTTTCCCATACGTCGCGGGAAAGCGTCATGGCGCTCTCTTTTACTTCGACGCTAAGGTCATCCGAGCCCATACGCCTTAAAGACTCAAGCAGACCGGTCAGCTCGTTTTCGTTCATCTGCACGTCCTTTCGCTCGGTCCTGCGGAGAATGCCACGGATAGATTTCCCTCGTCTCTCAGTTATCTCTCGTAATTATCTCTCATCTATCTTTCTATCTCTCGGCTTAGAGATAGAAAGATAGATAGAGATGGAATGTCTACCATTTGCTTCATTTATACATATTTTTGCTGGTAGAACAATCGGTATTGAGACAATACCATGATTGCCTGTCTCTTTGCTGCTCAGTTATCTCTCATATTTTTCTCTCATCTTCCTGTCATCTCTCATATTAGAGACGAATGAGAGACGAGAGATACGCGAGTGATGGACGAGCGAGGATTTTCGGAGGGTCGGATATCGAGAGTGGATATTTGGACGGTTTTTGGGGCTTTTGGCGGCCGATTTCGCCCGAAAGTCCACGCTCGTTTGGCGAGTGTCCAAATTTCCACGCTCGTGCGGCGGTCACGCGGGGCCTATGCCCAATCCGGCTGCATCGTCGTCAGTTCGCCGCAGAGTCGCGGCCCCATATGGGTATACTCTCGAGGATTCGACTCGATTCGCCCCCGCTGGGGCG
>ENA-ORTU01004073-ORTU01004073.1-human-gut-metagenome-genome-assembly--contig:-NODE-4073-length-11480-cov-2.506783_pt1 | contig 11480 bp, 10 predicted proteins | sample MGYA00241910_ERZ509184 | MGnify/ENA primary metagenome ERZ509184 (study PRJEB26280, sample SAMEA2338847) | human gut metagenome | biome: human gut; feature: human-associated habitat; material: faeces...
GAAGAAGTCATTTTTCCTGAAATTTCATCCAGCCGCGAGAGTGCTTCGCTGATCTGTCCGGAAGAATCTTTGGTTTCGGTACTCAGCTTGCGGATCTGTTCCGCAACGACGGAGAATCCTTTTCCGGCTTCCCCTGCGCGGGCAGCTTCAATGGAAGCATTAAGTGCCAGCAGATTGGTCTGGCTGGAAATACTGTCAATGGTTCCGGTTTCCTGTTTTACGGTTTCAAATTCTGCCTTGAAAGCGTCCAGAATATGTTCTACCTCATTGGACAGAACGGCCATCGTTCCGGCCAGACTCTCCAGATCAACGGAACTTGTTTTTGCATGTTTGCCGGATTCCGCAGTCAGGGATACCATATCATTGATCATGGAAGCAACATTCTGTACCTGGGAATTAATATCTCCTGTCATTTCCTGCGAGGAGGCTGTCCGGGACTGCAGCTGGCCGTTATGGTCGGTCAGTTTGTTCATTCCGTCTACGACAATGTCAGAACCATGTTTGTTTTCCGTGGCACGCCCGTCCGCCAGCACCGTCGAGTTCGCGGACAACGGTGATTCCATCCATGATGGTATTGCTGGCGGTTTTAACCTGTTCAACAGTTGTAACAACCCGTTTTAAATCGGCTTTGATACTGTTTGTCAGGGCACCATCGGATTCGATGAGATGGCGGATAGACATGATATAGCCGATATAACAGAGCAGGAGACAGGCAATCTGCAGCTGATAATTTTTCTGGTCCGTTGCAGTATTCTGACCGAGAACGACCAGATGATAAATGACACTGATAATGACACTGGCGATATTGGCGATTGCACATCCTACCATAAATTTCCGGTCTTTGTAAAGAACCAGAAGACTGACAACCGGAAGAATATAGGTAAAGGCAATCGGTGAATCGGTGGTGCAGATCAGGAACGTGTAAAAAATACCGTAACCGACGACAAGCGCATACCGATAGCGGTCATCAGCCTTTCCCCTGATGCGCAAAAGAAGATCACCGGCAAAAAAAGGAACCCAGCACAGTATTAAAAAAATGATGAAATTTGTGGAAGGATACCCACCCTGGGATACATCTGTGCCGTAGTTTGCACTAAGAAGAAGGGCAAATACAAGCCAGATGCGTCTGGCTTTGATATTGGCCTTGGCCTTAAATTCATTTTCATTATAATCCATAATACGTTTCTCCTATGTGAAAGCTAATTCTATTGTATGACGGGATGAACGTTTTTTCAAGTAAAATGCTTTGTTTTCTGTGCATAATTTTTCTGGGATTCCGGCATACTACCCATACAACATGAATATGGAAAGTAATCTGGAAAACAGGAGGAAATTTATCATATGAAAGCAACTGGAATTGTGCGCAGAATCGATGATCTGGGAAGAATTGTGGTTCCGAAAGAAATTCGCAGGACACTGCGCATCCGGGAGGGGGATCCCCTAGAGATTTTTACAAGCCGGGAGGGCGAAATTATGCTCAAAAAATACTCACCGGTTGGGGAACTGGGCGAGTTTGCACGAAGTTATGCACAGGCACTGGCACAGACCACAGAGGCTCTGGTCTGCATTACGGATCGGGAATATGTGATCGCAGCAGCGGGAACCGGGAAAAAGGAAGTTGAGGGGGAACAGCTGAGCGAAGAAATGGAAGAAATGATTGAAAAGCGCAGCACAGTTGTGAAAACAGGAGAAGAACAGGCCTGCTCCATTACAAAAAAAACAATGTCAACCCTTCCGAAGGGAATTGTGCTTTCAAGTATTCTGTGCAATGGAGACTGTCAGGGTGCTGTGATTCTGGCAGATAACAGCGGACAAAAGGAAACACTTGGACTGTTGAAAGCATTGTCTGCCACAGCTGCAAATTTTCTGGGGAAAAATATGGAACAGTGAAAATAATAAAATCTTAATAAAAAGATAATTTGCATATACTGTCCAAAAGAGATAAAATGTATGATGTATGTTTCCAAAATAAATATGGAGGAGAGTATATGTCAACCAAGAAGAAAAAGAAAAGAAAGAAAAAGCAGCATCGCTTTTTCTGGTTTGTCATAAAGCTGCAGATCGTGCTGATGCTTGTTGTGCTGGCAGGTTTTGGATACTACTATTTTGGCGGATATGCGGATCAGATACAGCAGATGCGCCGTGAGGCAGTGCAGGAAGTATCTGCTTCCGACGATTCTACGTTTATCCCTTCACAGACCTGCTCCGTTTTTGATAAAGACGGAAAACTGATCTCTGAACGAAGGGGAGACAAGAATGCGCAGTATGTCAAATACGAGGATATTCCAAAGAATTTTGTCGCAGCGATTATCAGTATTGAGGACAAGAAGTTTTACCAGCATAACGGTGTGGATCTGAAAGGACTTGTGCGCGCGGTCAAAGCCACAGTCATGTCGAAACTGAAAAAATCGCAGGGTGGTACGCAGGGTGGAAGTACGATTACCATGCAGCTTGCCAAGCTGATTTATATGCAGCCGAAACAGACGTGGCAGTACAAGGTGAAGCAGATGTTTCTTGCGTGGGAACTCGAAAAACGTTACAGTAAGGATAAAATTATGGAATTTTATCTGAATAACGTGTATTTTGCAAACGGCTATTACGGAATTGACGCTGCCTGTCATGGATATTTTAACTGTGAACTGAAAGATCTTGATGTATCGCAGACCGCGTATCTGTGTGCGATCCCGAACCGCCCGTCCAATTATGATCCGGTGACACACCCGGACAATACCATTACCCGGCGGAATCTGATCTTAAAGAATATGCGGGATGACGGGAAAATCTCCCAGGAAGAGTATTATGAGGCAACCAAAGAAGAGATTGCACTGAACCGGCCTAAAAAGAGTGACACGGAGAAAATTAACAGTTCGATTGACACTTACACGTATGACTGCGCAACCCGTGCACTGATGGAACAGGAAGGTTTCCAGTTTAAATATTATTTTGATTCGGATAAGGAAAAGAAGTCTTATGGGGAAGCATATGACGAACTTTACAGTGCGTGTCAGAAGAAACTGTTTTCCGGAGGATACAAAATCTATACGACGATTGATATGGAAAAACAAAAGGAACTGCAGTCTGCCATTGATGATACCCTGAAAGGATTTAAAGACAAATCCAAAGACGGAACTTACAAGATGCAGGCGGCAGCAGTATCAATTGATAACAACAGCGGATATGTTGTGGCAATCGTGGGCGGCCGTAAGCAGGATTCGGATAATTATACGTTAAACCGTGCATACCAGAGTTACCGTCAGCCGGGAAGTTCGATTAAGCCATTGCTGGTATATACTCCGCAGCTGGAGCGCGGGTATACTCCGGATACCGTTGTGGATGACCATAAACTAAAAGACGGACCGTCGAATGCAAACAATACATATGCCGGAAAGATTCCGCTCAGATATGCGGTTGCACATTCCATTAATACGATTGCCTGGCAGCTGTATGACGAACTGACACCAAAAGCAGGCCTGCAGTATTTAAAAAATATGAATTTTGCACAGATCAAGGACGGAGATTATACCCTCGCCACATCTCTTGGTGGATTTACCAAAGGTGTTTCTCCACTTGAGATGGCATCCGGGTATGCAGCGGTTGAAAATGACGGACTTTACAGGGAACCGACCTGTGTAAAATCAATTGTGGATTCTGACGAAAATGTAGTCTATACGTCCAGCCTGACGGAAAAAACGGTTTATAAGCAGGATGCGGCGCGGATGATGACGGATATCATGACCTCCGTTATGGACAGTGGAACCGGACGTTCTGCAAAGCTTGCCGATATGCCGTGTGCCGGAAAGACGGGTACAACAAACGATCACAAAGATGGATGGTTCTGCGGATTTACCAGATATTATACAACCGCAGTCTGGGTGGGATGTGATTATCCAAAAGCCATTTCCAATCTGAGTGGAAGCACATATCCGGCACAGATCTGGAAAGCATATATGTCTGCGGCCCACGAGGGATTATCTTCGCTTGATTTCCTTCCTTATGCTCAGCTTTCGGATGATTTTAAAAATCAGCAGAAGCAGGAAGAGGAAGAACACGACAAGATGCGCGAAGAAAACCAGATAGAAGAAAACCAGACGGATGACCAGCAGACTTCCGAGAGCCAGCAGAAAGATAATACAACGGACGGAAGCTCCGAAAATGATAACCAGCCGGACAATAACGACAGCAATGCCGGTGATCAGAATAACAATTCCAAACCGGAACATAGTGGGGACAACGATTCCGGAGAAAGCGGAGGAAACACTGATACGCCGGAAAATGGAGAAAATACCAATAAACCGGACAATAGCGGAACCACGGATAATAGCGGTGATACCGGAGAGAGTGGAGATACCGGTGGTGGAAACGTACAATAAACATATATAAAACAGTGCAACCGATGTATTTATGGATACATCGGTTGATTTTTTTTATCGATACTAGGCAGAAATTCCGGAATATGGTAGAATATAGATACATGGGGTAGAAGAAAAATACATATCACATAGATCAAGGAGGAATCAGGAATTGAAGAAATATGGATTTGGCGTAGACGTGGGAGGAACCACCGTAAAAATGGGATTTTTTGAGACAAGCGGAGAGCTTCTTGACAAATGGGAAATCAAGACAGATACCAGCGATAACGGAAAGGCAGTACTGCCGGATATTGCACAGGCGATTGATAACAAACTGGCGCAGGAAGGCATCAGTAAGAGTGATGTAGAGGGTGTGGGAATCGGTGTTCCGGGTCCTGTGCGGAGTGATGGCGTTGTTAACGGATGTGTCAATCTCGGCTGGGGAGTGATCAATGTTGCGGAGGAACTCGGTGCACAGACAGGTCTGAAAGTAAAAGTCGGAAATGATGCGAACGTTGCAGGTCTTGGCGAAATGTGGCAGGGCGGTGGAAAAGGAAGTAAAGATGTCATCATGGTAACGCTTGGTACCGGTGTCGGCGGTGGAATTATCGTGGACGGACATGTGGTTGCCGGATATAACGGTGCAGGCGGAGAAATCGGACACATTACCGTAAATCATGATGAGATAGAGCCTTGTAACTGTGGGCAGTATGGATGTCTGGAACAGTATACTTCTGCGACTGGTATTGTACGCATGGCAAAACGTAAACTTGCCAAAACACAGGATGCGACAAAGCTTCGTGATTATAAAGATATTACTGCGAAAGACATTTTTGATGTGGCAAAAGAAGGCGATGAAGTAGCTCTTGGACTGGTAGATGAAGTGGGAGAAATTTTAGGGTCAACCCTTTCGAATATTGCATGCGTGACCAATCCGGAAGTTATCGTGATCGGTGGTGGTGTGTCCAAAGCCGGACAGATTCTAATCGATACGATCCAGAAGCACTTTAAGGAAAGCTGCTTCCATGCATGTCGTGATACCCGCTTTGAACTGGCACAGCTTGGCAATGATGCCGGAATATACGGGGCAATGCAACTCATTATCGGATAAGTTCAAAAAACAGAACCATATGCACAGCAAACATTTTCGTGTAGGAAGAAAGTGTTTGCTGTGCTTTTTTGTACTCTTTTATCATTACCCTGTTGAAAAAATATCTTGACAATCAAACTATCTTTGCATATACTTTGACTAAGAAACTGTTTGACAATCAAACTAATTCGCAATCAAACAAAATTGAAGACAGTAAAAGGAGAACCCATTATGTTAGAAAAGTTAAAAGAAATCATTGCAGACCAGTTAAACGTAGACGCAGATTCTATCACCGCAGAGTCCCGTTTCAAAGAGGATCTTGAGGCAGATTCCTTAGATCTGTTTGAGCTGGTTATGGCTTTGGAAGAAGAGTACGGTGTAGAGATTCCTTCTGAGGATTTAGAGAAGATCCTTACCGTTCAGGATGTCATTGATTATATGAAAAATAAGGGTGTTGAGGCATAAGCTATGAAAACAAGAGTGACAGAGCTTCTGGGAATCGAATATCCGATCATTCAGGGCGGTATGGCATGGGTCGCAACACATGAACTGGCCAGTGCGGTATCCAATGCCGGCGGACTTGGCATCATCGGAGCAGGTGGAGCACCGGCTTCCTGGGTGCGTGAGCAGATTCAGGCAGCAAAAAAAGAAACCGACAAGCCGTTTGGAGTAAATCTCATGCTGATGAATCCGGAAGCGGATGAGATTGCAAAAGTAATTGTGGAGGAAGGCGTTAAGGTAGTAACAACCGGCGCCGGCAATCCGGCCAAATATATGAGCATGTGGAAAGAAGCCAAAATCAAAGTAATCCCGGTTGTGGCAAGCGTGGCATTGGCAAAGCTGATGGAGCGTGGCGGTGCGGATGCACTGGTCGCTGAGGGAATGGAGTCCGGTGGACACATCGGTGCCCAGACGACGATGACACTCGTACCACAGGTAGTAGATGCGGTATCCATTCCGGTCATTGCAGCCGGTGGAATTGCAGATGGACGTGGATTTGCGGCAGCTATGATGCTTGGCGCAGAGGCAGTACAGATGGGAACCCGTTTTGTTGTTGCAAAAGAATCTACGGTTCACAAGCAGCGCGTGGTCAAAGCAAAAGATATTGACAGTGAAGTGACCGGCATGTCCACAGGCCATCCGATTCGCGTTATCCGAAACAAAATGACCCGCGAGTACTTAAAGAAAGAAAAAGAAGGTGCACCGTTCGAAGAACTTGAGCAGATGACACTCGGAGCACTGCGCAAAGCAGTTGTCGAGGGCGATGTCATGTACGGCAGCGTTATGGCAGGCCAGTCTGCGGGTCTGGTAAAAAAAGAAGAGACCTGTGCGGAAATTATCCGGGATGTTATGAGTGGTGCCGAAAAGTTATTGGGACAGAAATAGGAGAAGACAGTGAAGAGAGTATTTATGTTCCCTGGACAGGGATCTCAGTATATTGGTATGGGAAAAGAGTTTTACGACGCCATGCCGGAAGCAAAAGCGGTTTATGATCTGGCAAATGAAGTGACAGGTCTGGATGTGGCAGCTCTTTGCTTTGAAGAAAATGATAAGCTGAACATTACAGAGTACACACAGATCTGTATGCTCACAACCGAGGCGGCTATTTATACAGCATTAAAAGTAGCGGGAATTGGCTGCGACGTTACGGCAGGCTTAAGCCTTGGCGAATATGGTGCGCTGATTGCATCCGGAGCGATGACAATGCGGGATGCATTTGCGGTTGTCCGCAAGCGCGGTATTTATATGGAACAGGCATATCCGGTAGGCGGCGGTATGTCTGCAATTCTTGGACTGGATGCGGAAAAGATCGCAGCAATCTGTGAGGAAACCGCTGCAAAAACAAACAAAGTTGTTTCCATTGCAAATTACAACTGTCCGGGACAGATCGTTATCACTGGAGCAGCAGATGCTGTAGGTGAGGCAGGAGATGCCTGCAAGGAAGCCGGAGCAAAGCGCGTGGTTCCGCTTAAAGTCAGTGGCCCGTTCCATTCTGCACTTTTAGCAGAAGCAGGAAAGAAACTCGGGGAGGCACTCGAAGATGTAACGATTCAGCCGATCACGATTCCGTATCTGACCAATGTGACTGCAGATTATGTCAAAGATCCGGCAGACGTTAAGGATTATCTGGTACGTCAGGTTTCTTCTTCCGTGCGCTGGCAGCAGACAATTGAGCGCCTGATTGCAGACGGAGCAGAGGAATTTGTGGAGATCGGACCAGGACGCAGCCTTTCCGGATTCATGAGAAAGATCAATCGCGATGTTACCACATGCAACATCGACAAAATGGAGGATTTCAATAAATATGTTAACCGGTAAAAATGCACTTGTTACAGGTGCTTCCAGGGGAATCGGAAGAGCCATTGCGCTGGAGCTGGCAAAACGCGGAGCATTTGTTGTGGTGAACTACAATGGTTCCGAAGATGCTGCAAATGAAACGGTTGCAGCGATCAAAGCGGCCGGAGGAGATGCCGTGAGTGTTCGCTGCAATGTCTCTGATTTTACAGCATGTCAGGAGATGATTGAATCTCTTATCAAAGAATATAAGCATATGGATATTCTGGTGAACAATGCCGGAATTACAAGGGATGATCTGCTGATGCGCATGAAGGAAAGCGATTTTGATGCTGTGATCAATACCAACCTGAAGGGAACTTTCAATACAATTCGTCATCTGTCACGCTATCTGTTAAAACAGCGTGCCGGAAAAATTATCAATATTTCTTCGGTATCCGGAATCCTTGGAAATGCGGGACAGTCAAACTATGCAGCAAGCAAGGCGGGCGTGATCGGTCTGACAAAATCTGTTGCAAGGGAGCTTGCATCCAGAGGAATCTGCGTCAATGCGGTTGCTCCCGGATTTGTAGAGACAGAGATGACCGCAGTATTGCCGGAAAAGACCCAGGAAGAATTAAAAAAGCAGATCCCGCTTGGCAGAGCCGGACAGGTACAGGATATTGCGAATGCAGTCGCATTTCTTGCATCACCGGAGTCGGATTATATTACCGGACAGATACTTTCCGTAGACGGTGGTATGGCCATTTAAGGAACCTGATAGAAAGAAAGGAAAAGGAAAATGAGAAGAGTCGTTGTGACGGGAATGGGAGCAATCACGCCGATCGGCCTGAATGTGGAAGAATTCTGGAAAGGAATCCATGCCGGACAGATTGGATTTGGTCCTATCACGAAGTTTGATGCAAGTGAATATAAAGCACATCTTGCGGCAGAAGTCAAAGGTTTTGTCGGAAAAGAGCATATGGATTTTAAGGCAGCAAAGCGTATGGAACTGTTTGCACAGTACGCAGTAGCAGCAGCCAAAGAAGCCGTTGCGGATGCAGGGCTTGATATGGAAAAAGAGGACGCTTACCGTTGCGGTACAGCCGTTGGATGCGGTGTTGGAAGTCTTCAGGCAATCGAGCGCGAGTATACAAAGATTGTGGAAAAAGGACCGGGCAGAGTCAATCCGATTTTCGTTCCATTGATGATCTCAAACATGGCAGCAGGAAATGTCTCCATCCAGCTGGGATTGCAGGGAAAATGTACCAATGATGTAACTGCCTGTGCGACCGGTACGAATAATATCGGTGATGCGTTCCGCAGCATTCAGTACGGAGAGGCAGATGTCATGGTAGCCGGAGGAACAGAGGCAGCCGTATGTCCATGTGCGATTGCCGGATTCGGTGCACTGACTGCGCTTTCTCCATCCGATGATCCGGAAAAATGTTCCCTTCCTTTCGATAAAAACCGCAGCGGTTTTGTATTGGGTGAAGGTGCCGGCATTGTTGTTCTTGAGGAACTTGAGCATGCGAAGGCAAGAGGCGCAAAAATCTATGCAGAAGTTGTGGGATATGGATGTTCTGCAGATGCTTACCATATTACTTCCCCACTCGAAGACGGTGCAGGTGCAGCACGCGCTATGCAGAATGCCATCGAGGATGCGGGGGTAGACAAAAACGAGATCACGTACATCAATGCGCATGGTACTGCAACGCATCACAACGATCTTTTTGAGACCCGTGCCATTAAGTTACTGTTTGGGGATCATGCAAAGGACATTAAGATCAATTCTACAAAGTCCATGATCGGTCATCTTCTTGGTGCCGCAGGTGCGGTTGAATTTATCACCTGTGTCAAAGAGCTGGAAGAGGGATACATTCACCGTACAGTTGGTTATGAGACACCGGATGACGAGATGGATCTGAACTACTGTAAAGAAGAATCCCACGAGTCATTTACCTATGCACTGTCAAACTCTCTTGGATTTGGCGGACATAACGCAAGTCTTCTGGTTCGCAAATACGAGGAGTAGAAGCTATGAGTATGACAACACAGGAAATTATGGAAATTCTGCCACACAGACATCCGTTTCTGCTGATTGATACGGTGGAAGAAGTGGAGCCGGGCGTGCGCGCGGTAGCAAAGAAAAATGTAACTTTCAATGAACCGTTTTTTGCCGGTCATTTTCCGGGAAATCCGGTTATGCCGGGCGTGCTGATCGTGGAAGCACTGGCACAGACCGGTGCGGTTGCAATTCTTTCGCAGCCGGAATGGAAAGGAAAGACGGCATATTTTGCAGGAATCAATAAGGCAAAATTCAAGCAGAAAGTTGTTCCAGGGGATACTCTGGTGCTTGAAACCGAAATTATCAAGGTGAAGGGACCGATCGGTGTGGGGCAGGCAACAGCAAAAGTAAATGGAAAACTGGCATGTTCCGCAGAATTGACATTTGCAATCGGATAGGGGAAAGGCAATGTTTTTTAATAAAAAATATATCAAAGTAAATCACAACGAAGAACCAGAAAAAACTCAGGCAGAAGAGCCAAAGCAGGAAGAGGCAAAGGAAGCAGCACCTGTTGTAGAGACCGTTACCTGTAAAATCTGCAAAAAAGAACTGGATAAACAGCGTGTCATTAAAAATAAATATGTCTGCTATGAGTGCGGATATTATTTCCGTGTCCGCACCAAAAACCGTATTCGTATGGTGGCGGATGCAGGAACTTTTGAAACCTGGGATAATGATCTTAAGACCGAAAATCCGCTGAATTTCCCGGAATACGAAGAAAAAGTTGCTGCAACACAGGAAAAAACCGGATTAAACGAAGGCGTAACCATGGGAAGTTGTACAATCAACGGAGAGAAGACAGTTCTCGGTGTGATTGATGCCCGTTTCATGATGGGAAGTATGGGACACGTAGTCGGTGAGCGGATTACACGTGCAATGGAAAAGGCAACGGAACAGAAACTTCCGGTGATCTTATTCTGCTGTTCCGGTGGTGCACGTATGCAGGAGGGAATTATTTCCCTGATGCAGATGGCAAAGACTTCTGCAGCTGTAAAACGGCATTCGGATGCAGGACTTCTTTATATTCCGGTTCTGACAGATCCGACAACCGGTGGTGTGACCGCAAGTTTTGCAATGCTTGGAGATATTATCCTTGCAGAGCCGGGAGCGCTGATTGGTTTTGCCGGTCCGCGTGTGATTGAGCAGACCATCGGGGAGAAGCTTCCGGATGGATTCCAGAGAGCTGAGTTTCAGCTGAAACACGGATTTGTGGATGCAATTGTAGAACGTGACGAATTAAAAGATACGCTAGGAAAAATCCTTCGTCTGCATCGTCCGGTCGAAGGCTATGCAAATTTTGATCCTGCACATGATGATGACCGTTATGAGCCGACCGAACTGATGCGCGAGAGAAATACGTTTTCCAGACCGTTAGAACCGTGGGATAAAGTGATGGCGGCACGTCAGATGAAGCGTCTGGCATCTGTCGACTATATGGGACAGATTTTTGATGAATTCATGGAACTGCACGGAGACCGTTATTTCCGTGATGATCCGGCAATTGTCGGTGGTATTGCCTATCTGGATGGACAGCCGGTAACCGTGATCGGGGTGAATAAGGGAAAAGATTTAAAGGACTGCAAGGAACGCAACTTTGGTATGCCTTCGCCGGAAGGATACCGTAAGGCAATCCGTCTGATGAAGCAGGCAGAAAAATTCAATCGCCCGATCATTACTTTTGTAAATACATCCGGTGCAT
>ENA-ORTU01004085-ORTU01004085.1-human-gut-metagenome-genome-assembly--contig:-NODE-4085-length-11454-cov-2.615580_pt1 | contig 11454 bp, 9 predicted proteins | sample MGYA00241910_ERZ509184 | MGnify/ENA primary metagenome ERZ509184 (study PRJEB26280, sample SAMEA2338847) | human gut metagenome | biome: human gut; feature: human-associated habitat; material: faeces...
GGCGGTGACACCGCCGTCCCAGTCACCGGTGCCGGCAGCATAGGCGGTAAGGGCGGAGCCCACGCCGTTCTTCCACTCCTCAGAGGGCATGGTGGTGAAGTTCCAGGACACGGGCACCTTGCCGGCGGCAGTCATCTCTGCATCCTGCTGCACGAAGGGGTTGGCAGCTGCCTTGGCAGCCTTGAAGGGGCAGACGAAGCCCATGTCGTTGGCCAGGCAAGAGGTGCCTTCCTCAGAGGTGACCACCCAGTAGATGAAGTCCAGAGTGGCCTGGATGTCGGCCTCATCGGCCTCGGCATTGACGCACCAGTAGTTCTCGGAGCCGGTGCACAGGCCCTGGTTCTCCTCGCCCTCAAGACCGATGTAGATGGGGATCATGGCCAGATTCTCGTCGCCCAGGCTCTTCACGTCGTTGTAAGCCCAGGTGCCGTTCTGATAGAAGACTGCCTCGCCGTTGACGAACTCGGCCACGGCGTCGTCGCCGGTCTTACCGGCCAGGTCTGCGGGGGCGCAGGTGGAGTTGTTGATGTACAGATCCCAGATGGCCTTGTAGTTGTCCAGATAAGTGCCCTTGATGGCTGCGGTAGAAGTAATGCCATCGGCCTGGTACTCACCGTAGATGGGCATGTTGGCCAGGTGGGTCTTGAAGCGCCAGTCGGAGGAGGAGTCCATACCGGCAGAGGTAAAGGCGGCAAAGCCCAGCTCACCGCTGCGGGCAGTGATGTCCTCGGCCACTGCCTTCAGGCTGTCGAAGGAATTGATGTCCTCTGTGGTGTAGCCTGCCTCAGCCAGCAGGGCGGTGTTGCATATGATGCCGTAGGTCTCGATAACGTAGGCAATGCCGTAGACTGCGCCGTCCTCGGTGAGGGCAAAGCTGTCGTTGGTGAGTTCGCCGTAGATGGCGGAGTCACTCAGGTCATAGCAGTAGTCCTTCCAGTTGGCCAGACCCACGGGGCCGTTGACCTGGAAGAGGGTGGGCATCTCGGTCTTGCCCATCTCGGCCATGAGAGTTTCCTCATAGGTGCCGGAAGCGGCGGTAACTACGGTGACGGGCACGCCAGTCTGCTCGGTGTAGGTGGCGGCCAGAGCCTGCCACTGCTCATCCTGCTCGGGCTTGAAGTTCAGGTAGTAGACGGAGCCCTCGGCAGCGGGAGCCTCTTCTGCGGGAGCTTCTGCGGCGGTGTCATCGGCGGCGGGAGCCTCGGCGGTCTCGTTAGAGCTGCCGCAGGCGCACAGGCTGAACACCATGACCAGTGCCAGAAGCAGTGCTAGAGTCTTTTTCATTTCACTTTTTCTCCTTTTAAAATTAGTTTATTCCTCGTTTGAGGTGGTATCTTCAGGCGCTTTTGCGCCGGAAAATCATATTTTTCTCACGGAGCCGCCGGGCCGGAGTCGGGCCTTCAGACGCAAGTGACAGCAAGACTGCTTCTGCTCTATCATACCGGCGAGTATGCTGACGCTCTGCCGCCCCATTTCCTCCACCGGCTGCACCATGGTGGTGAGGGTAGGGTTTGAATATTCCGAGACTGTAAGCCCGTCTATGCCTATAACAGAGCAATCCTCCGGCACTCTTCTGCCGCGATCCTCCAAAGCCTTCATAACGGCCATAGCATTGGTATCGGACAGGGCAAAAACCGCAGTGAACTCCGCGCCGCTCTCGATGAGCTTCACAGTACCCTCATAAGCCTTGGGCATCTCAAAGCAGCCCTCCGTCTCCGCCAGGAGCCGTGGGTCAAATTCCAGCCCGTTCTGTTCCAGAGCCGCCCTGTAGCCCTTGTAGCGCAGCTCGCTTATGGAACGGTCGTGGGTGGCAGGGGCCACCACGGCAATGCGCCGGTGGCCCAGCTTGATAAGAGTTTTAACTGCCTGGAAGGCGGTTTCATAGTCGTCTATGGAGACGGAAGAATAATCCTTCTCGTCCAGACTGCCGAAGCAGTTGGTATATGTGCAGCAGACAAAGGGCACTCCCACCGGGGAGAGGGTATCGGAGCTATAGTCAAATCGACCGCCCAGGAAGATAATGCCTCTCAGCTTTTTCTCTCTTTCCAGGATGGCCCCGGCCATGACCTCGTCGTCATCGGAGCCGATGAAGTGGAGTACCATGGTGTAGCCTCTGCGCTCTATCTCCCGTGAGATAGTGTTGACCATGTCGGAAAAAAACAGGTTATCCCTGCCTCGAACCACCACGCCTATATTGTCCGACTGGGTGCGCACCAGATCTCTGGCGCTGTTGTTGGGTATGTATCCCAGGCGCTCCACAGTGGAGCGGACTCTTTCTCTCACATCCCGGCTTACATCCGGATGGTCGTTTAGTACCCTGGAAACGGTGCTGACACTGACGCCGCAGGCTTTTGCTATATCCTTTATGGTCATTTTTTCCTCACCGTTCCTCCCCGCACCGGAGCTGCCGCAAAATCCGACTGGAATCGATTCCGGTAACGTTTCCAGTTTTTGTTGAATCCATAGTAACAGGGCTCTCCGCCTTTGTCAACGAGCTTCCGGCCTCCTGGGGGTATTTTCAGTTTCTTGCCCAAAGTGTCTTCACTTTTTTGGTGCAATTTGCCAATATGTAAAAGACGTCCCCTTGATTCAGGGGCCGTCTTTGTGGCTTTACACAATTCGCTTATGCCGTTCAGTCTTCAACCTCTATATCCAGCCCCAGTTCCCTGGGCAGGAAACGTGGACAGACATTCTCCGACAGGGTTATCACCGAGGCGGCCAGCTTTGTGCCTATCTTCATGGACTCCTCTATGGTTTTCCCATAAGTCAGGCCAATGGCCACGCCGGCACAGTAGGCGTCTCCGGCCCCGGTGGTGTCCCTGACCGGTACCGACTCTGCCGGGCAAATGCCGCAGTTGCCGTGCATGTCCGCATAAACCGAGCCCCGGCCACCCATGGTTACCACCACCGCCGGGATTTTTGCACTCTTCACCTTTTCCCGCAGTTGCTCACATAGCTCTTCCGGGCTGAGCTTTGAGAAGTCGCTGACAAAGAGTATGCCGGCCTCCAGCACATTGCACACAAAGCAGTCGGTAGACTGTAGGAAATCCCGGCGCTGGGAAGCAATTCCCATGTTGGCCACCACGGCGTATACCTTCTTGTTGTACTTTCTGGCAAATTTGAATACCTGCTTTATTATCTCCTTGTCCAGGTCTATCTCTATAACTATGCTGTCGGCGTCGGCAAAGATCTCATCTCCCCTCTCCTCCAGCAGCCTTGCCAGATAACTGAGGTCAGGGCGCTTGGATATGGAGCCGGCCAGATCCCCGGTGTTGTCGAACACCGCCAGCCACATGCCCATACCGTCGGGCACCTGCTTGACGAAGCGGGTATCCACCTTGTGGTTGTTGAGCTTTTTCAACACCGCCTCCCCCTGGTCGTCGTCATCCACCAGACTGACGAAGCGGGGCCGCAGTTCCACATTGGCAATGTCCTCCGCCACGTTCCTGCCCACTCCGCCGTGGACTATCTCCACCCGCCCGGCGTTTCTACCGGTGGGTATGTAGTTATCTTCGGGAAATCCCTTCACATCCACAAATACCGCTCCGATAACAACTATAGCCATATCTTTCTCCTCTTTCCGGCTCTTTGCCTTTGTGCTCTATCTGAAGTCGAATTTCGGGAGCTTTGCCAGTTCCGGGCGCTGCTCCAGCATATAATTCTGTGAACTTCTGTCCGCCGGGTACCAATGAAGGCTCTCCCCACGGCTCCCGCTGACCCGGAGCATTGCGGGCCGGCGGAGACGGCGGCTCTTTGTTATGGGTTATGGCTGTGATGTCCTCCCAGGCTATGGAAAGGCTCACCTCTCCCTTTTGTTTAAGACGTACGCCCTCTCCGTCCATAATTATCATATCCCCAGAACTGCCACCCCGGCCCCGGATCTCCGCAAGGATTGCCAGGCGGCTCAGCACAGCTGTCGCCAGAGCGGCCCCAAGGGCAATGAGCAGGCTTTTCCAGCCCCCTCCCATACCCAGCCAGAGATAAGATCCATACCAGACAAATGCAATGGATGAAGCGAGGCTCAGCAGCATCCAGTCCGTCAGCAGTCCGCCGTACTGTTTGAATTCCACTCCACACCGCCTCCAAATCCCGTGGATTGTGCATTTCTGTGAATAAAAGAATATAAGTACCGGCGCAGTTTGTCAATATTAAAGCTGTTGACTGTGTTTTAAAATGTGATAGAATTCATAATGAAAAAGTATGGAGGTGCCTTATATGGCAGCAGTGATACGCAGCTTCGGACAGACGGCACAGGGTCAGCCCGTAAAGGCCTACAGCCTTGAAAACAGGAATGGCACTCAGGCGGTGTTCATTGATTACGGTGCCGCTCTCCAGTCTCTTCGCTTCAAAAACCGCCGGGGCACTCTTACTGATGTAGTGCTGGGCTTCGACAGCGTTGAGGGCTACGAGAATCAGGACGCTTACATAGGTGCCACAGTTGGCCGCATGGCAAACCGCATAGGAGATGCCGTCTTTTCATTGGGCGGTCGGGAATACCGGCTCTTTCCCAACAATGGCAAAAACCATCTGCACGGAGGCAAAAAGGGATTTGACAAATATGTCTGGCAAGCCGAATCCGGGGAAAATTTCGTCCGTTTCTCCCGCCTGTCTCCCGACGGTGAGGAGGGCTATCCTGGAAACCTTCAGATTTCCGTCACCTACAGTCTCACCGATAGCGACGAACTGCACATAGCCTATGAGGCCCTGTGTGATGCCGACACTATAGTCAGCCTCACCAACCACAGCTACTTTAATCTGAACGGCGGCGGAAGCGTTCTGGATCAGCAGCTTATGATAAACGCCCAGCGCTGCCTGGAACTGGGGCCGGGCCTTATCCCTACAGGCCGCAGCTTTCCGGTAGATGACGGGCCCTTTGACTTCAGAACGTCAAAGCCCATTGGCCGGGACATTGAAGCTGATGACCCCCAGCTCAAGCTGGGCGGCGGCTATGACCACAACTTCATTCTGTCTGGCCCCCTGGCTGCCATAGCGTACAGCGAGAACACAGGCATCGAGCTATACTGCTATACCCAGCTTCCCGGAATGCAGCTCTATACCGCAAACTTTCTTGGGGAGTTTACCGGTAAGGGTGCTCAGAAGATGGGGCCGCGTCAGGCCTTCTGCCTGGAGACCCAGCTTTTTCCCGATGCCATGGCCCGTTACGGTTTTCCCTCCCCTGTTCTCCACGCCGGAGAAAAGCTCTCCCACGAGACTATATATAAACTCTCCCTTAAATGAGGTACAAAATGGAAAATATGAATGTAACTGATTTTTTCGGCTGCGACGTATTCAACGACTCTGTCATGCGCTCCCGTCTGCCCAAGGATGTGTTCAAGCAGGTGCAGCGCTCCATGAACGAGGGCAAGCGCCTGGACAGCGCCGCCGCCACCGTGGTGGCCAACGCAATGAAGGACTGGGCCATTGAAAAGGGCGCTACCCACTTCACCCACTGGTTCCAGCCCATGACCGGCATCACCGCCGAGAAGCACGACAGCTTCATCTCCCCGGTAGATGGCGGCAGGGTCATCATGGAATTTTCCGGCAAAGAGCTCATCCAGGGCGAACCGGACGCCAGTTCTTTCCCCTCCGGCGGGCTACGGGCCACCTTTGAAGCCCGGGGCTATACCGTGTGGGACCCCGCTTCCTATGCCTTTATAAAGGAGCACGTGCTCTGCATCCCCACCGCTTTCTGTTCCTACGGCGGCGAGGCTCTGGATAAGAAGACCCCCCTGCTGCGTTCCATGGAGGCGCTGAACCGTCAATGTCTGCGTGTACTGAAGCTCTTCGGCAACACCGAGGTCAGCTCTGTCAAGACCACCGTCGGCCCGGAGCAGGAGTATTTTCTAATCGATAAATCCGTATATGAAAAACGCCGTGACCTGGTATATACCGGCCGTACCCTCTTTGGGGCAAAGCCCCCCAAAGGTCAGGAGCTGGACGACCACTATTTCGGCACCATCAAACCCAGAGTGGCCGCCTTCATGAAGGCCCTGGACGAGGAGCTGTGGCGGCTTGGGGTCATGGCCAAGACCGAGCACAACGAGGCTGCCCCCTCCCAGCATGAGCTGGCCCCGGTGTTCACCACCGCCAATATAGCCGCCGATCATAACCAGCTCACCATGGAGCTGATGCAGAAAATAGCCCGTCGCTTCGGCATGGTTTGCCTGCTCCACGAAAAGCCCTTTGCCGGGGTCAACGGCAGCGGCAAGCATAACAACTGGTCCATTGTCACCAACACCGGCGCAAACCTGCTGGAGCCCGGCGAAACTCCTTATGAAAACGCCCAGTTCCTGCTCTTCCTCTGCGCCGTCATACAGGCCGTTGATGACTATCAGGATATGCTGCGCCTGTCTGTAGCCTCCGCCGGCAATGACCACCGCTTGGGCGGTCACGAAGCTCCTCCTGCCGTAGTGAGCATTTTTCTCGGCGAGGAGCTGGAGGGCATACTTCAGGCCATAGAACTGGATGAGCCCTACGGAAGTAAGGAGAAGGAGCTCATCAAGGTAGGGGTCCATGTGCTGCCCAAGTTCCCAAAGGACACTACCGACCGTAACCGCACTTCCCCCTTTGCCTTCACCGGCAACAAGTTTGAGTTCAGAATGCTGGGCTCCTCCGCCTCGATTTCAGGAGCAAACGTAGTGCTCAATACTGCCGTGGCTGAATCCCTGCGCCAATATGCCGACGTACTGGAGCAGGCGGAAGACTTTGAATCTGCCCTCCATGACCTTATCCGGGATGCAATAAGCCGCCATAAACGCATCATTTTCAACGGCAACGGCTATGACGAGTCTTGGCTCAAAGAGGCGGAGCGCCGTGGCCTCTCCAATCTGGTGAGCACTCCCGACTGTGTGCCCTGCTATCTGGATGAAAAGAATGTAGAGCTCTTCACCCGCCACCGGGTCTATACTCCGGTGGAGCTGAGAGCCAGATATGAGATAAAGCTGAGCAGCTACTGCAAAGTGCTGCACATCGAGGCCATGACCATGCTGGACATGGCACAGCGGGACATACTCCCCGCCGTCAGCGCCTACGCCCGGAGCCTGGCCGAGGCCGCTCTGGCAAAACGCAGCCTCAGCGACACCATGGACGTGAGCTTTGAGACCGGTCTTGCCACCAAAATAAGCCGCCTCACCGCTGAGCTCAACTCCCGCACCGCCCAGCTCAGCACTGCCGTTACCAAGGCCGAAGGCATCCAGTGCAGTCTTGACCGGGCAAAGTTCTACCGCAGCGAGGTCTTTGAGGGTATGAATCGCCTGAGACAGACCGCTGACGAGCTGGAGACCCTCTGCTCCTCGGAGTACTGGCCCTACCCCAGCTACGGCGATCTGCTCTTCAGCATAAAGTAATAATTACTAATAAGGTATAGTTAAACCGCAGCGGCAGAAGCCGCTGCGGTTTGATTGTACCATGGTTATTAGTTTTTCCTATAAGGAGCTTTCATTTTCCGGGCATGTAAACGGCTCCCTGCTTTTCGCCTCACTAATATACATTTCTTCACAGTTTCTCTGGGCTTCGATAAGTATCTTTAATGCATCCTCAGCTGCATTTACCATTTGCTTATACATCTTTTCATAGTCCGGCATGACAAGCACCTCCCTATAAACTTTCTGATAAAGCAGTTTGTAATTATGTGATATTAACATAATTATATTCATAAAATATGGTATTGTCAAATAAAATATTTGTTATTACCATAAAGGGCTGCAAAATTTGAAGATATACGGATATAACGGGCAAAAGAATATTTGCGGTGAGAAATTGCGTCAGCTGCGCCTTATGCGTCGGCTGTCCCAGGCCGCCCTTGCCGCTAAAATGCAGACTGAAGGTGTGCCTATGGAGCAGGACATCATCAGCAGGATAGAATCCGGAGAACGGCTTGTCACCGACTATGAGGCCTATACCTTTGCCAAATTATTGGGCGTTAGTCTTGACGAGTTGGTAGGCACTACAGATTTTGAAAAGTGAGTCAATATTGAACAATGTCAAACCGCAGCGGCAGAAGCCGCTGCGGTTTGACTGTACCATGTTAATTATTCTTTCGTTTTCTAATGAGGAAATAATACCAGGACATGACCACCGGTAATGAGTAGAGTATGGGATAGGCATACCTGGGTGTGCCGCTTATGCCCGGAGCCGCTACGACTATCGCAAGGCTCAGCAGCAGCGGCAGGGCCGGGATAAAGAAGCCCCAGTCTCTGCCGCTTAACGCATAGCAGCAGAGGAAAAGCAGCACCAGCACATATATTGCAATATTGCACAGCGGTCCCGCCAGAGGCAGATACATCAGGTCGTAGTTTAATTCATCCCTGATGTTGTTCACTCGGGGCATTACCTCCACGTCTGTAATGCCGATAGTCTCAGCGGCGGTGAGGTGATACTGGTTCAGTGTGTCCAGGGCCAGCCTGTTTCCCTCCTGGAAGGGATATACCAGGGGATAGTTCTGGTTAACCGTAGCTTTAATATACACGAATGGATGTTTCAGTCCCTGCCTTATCCACACTTTGAAATAGTTCATAAGATCCTCAGCGGTAGCCTCAGGGTTGAAATTATTTTTTATTGCGTCGGACTCCATGGGGTAATAGTCGGCAGCCATGTTCTCATAATCCAGAATTGCGCTTATTGCCTCCGCTTCTTCCTCCGTGACCTCGTCCCCCCGCTCCAGCACATAGCGGGCGGTCTGCTGGAAAGGCAGGGACAAAGCCTCTCTTATGCTGCCATTTTCAATGTCGTAATGGCTCATCAGGGCGCTGAGTATGAGGTTTGCAGCAAGCACCGGCAGAAGCAGGCAGAGAACCGGTTTAATGGAAAGGCCGCTCTTCTTCCCTTTTCTGTGCTTAATATACAGCACTATCAGAAGAAGCAGCACCATGGGATAAATAACATATACGCCGTTATTTCTGAAGAGCATGGTAGCCATTATACCCAGGGCCAGCAGTGCTATGTGTCCTTTGCTGCGCCAGTAATCTCTGCCCAGATATAGCATATACACAACTTCAATTACGAACAGAAGCACCGCCCAGGAATATACATTGTCCTTATTGGCCTCGGCATAAGCAGTAGCAAAATAAGGGCTGAACAGTATTGCCAGCAAGAACAGAAGTCTCAGGTACCTGGGGGCTCCCAGCTGCCTCATGGCGTGAAGGGCATAGGCAAATACAGCCGAGTGCAGCAGGGCCTGGAATATCATCAGGGAAAACAGCCCCAGGTTTGCGCTGCCCAGCATCCGCCCCAGAGCAACGAAGCAGGAGATGTATACTGTGTGGGCCGGAGGATGGTGGGATGTAAAAACATACAGGCCCCAGTCCGGCCGCACCACCTGAAAGAACATCCCCAATTGATTCCACGAGTCGGCATTCAGTCCGCCGGGGTATACCAGGGTCAGAGGCAGCACACAACTGAGGAGGATAACAATAAAGGGACACATAAAATCGTGCCGTCGGTAAAAGGCCGTAATGCGGCCTCCCGTCCATTTAAAGTCCGTCCCTCTGCGGATAAAGATATCAAAGGCTATGGAAATCTGAGTGAGGAACCAGGCGCTGCCCAGCAAATAGATACAGCATTTCAGCAGTTGCCCGGTGCCGGAGGTAAGGCTTTGCAGGGTGTTGTCCTGGACAAAGCCCTCCGCCATCAGCCACACCAGGGCAATGGCAAAACAGACCAGCGGCAGCAGGACATAGCTCCGCTCCCCGTCTCTTTTATTCCGGCGGTACAGCATAAAGAACACTATCGTGAAAATGCTGGCCTGCACGGCGGTACCGTCCAGGCTAAGTCTCAGATTTTCCATCATGTTCAGGATGCCGCTGTCCTGGGCTGCCCGGCTCAGTTCCGGTTCGGGGAAACTCATACACAGCGCCATGGCCGCCAGCAGGGAAAACAGTCCCGCCGCAGGCAGAGACAGCCCACGGATCATTCTTTTCACTTGCTTTCCCCCATTCTCCGCCTGTATCTCTCCTGAATATCTATCAGCTCCATCTCAAAGTCATGGCGGTTCTTTTCATTAAGAGTCTCCAATATCAGCCCGGCAAAAAAACTCTGTATAGCCGCAATTGCCACAAAACCGCTGACGATGAGTGTTGGGAAGCGACGCACCTCACCGGTATGGAGAAACTCGTTAAGTACAGGGAAAAACAGTACGGCAGCTATAAGCACCAGAACAAGGGCAATGATGCCGAAGAAAGCGAAGGGCTTGTTGTTCTTATAGAGTTTGCCGATAGTCCCCAACACCTTTATGCCGTCGGATACGGTGTTGAGTTTGGATACGCTGCCTTCAGGTCTGTCCCTGTATGTGACGATGACGCTCTCCACCAGCATATTTTTCTCTATTGCGTGTATGCTCATCTCCGTCTCTATTTCAAAGCCCTTGCTCAGTACCGGAAAGCTTTTGACAAACTGATAGCTGAACGCCCGGTAGCCGGTCATTATATCCTGAATATCACTTTTAAAAAGAGCGTTGATGCTGCGGCGTACCAGCTTATTGCCGAAGTTATGGAAGGGACGCTTGTTTTCGGTAAAATATGTGGCGGACAGCCTGTCCCCAACCACCATATCCACACCACGCTCCAGCACCTTTGCAGCCATCTCCGGAGCAAATTCCGCAGGGTATGTATCGTCCCCGTCCACCATCAGGTAGCACTGGGCGTCGATCTCCCGGAACATCCGGCGTATCACATTCCCCTTACCCTGCTGGTACTCGTGACGCACCACTGCACCGGCCTCCCTGGCTATATCCGCGGTGCCGTCAGTGGAGTTGTTGTCGTATACGTATATTACGGTGTCTTCCGGCAGGGCAGCCTTAAAATCCGCCACCACCCTGGCCACTGTCCTGCTCTCGTTATAGCAGGGTATCAGTACGGCTATCCTGTCCATCCCATTTCCTCCGGAGCATATTCTCTGATCTTTCGTCATTAAACCTTATTACTCTGTACTCCGTACAGAGTAAAGGGCCATGGCCCTTTCATTTTTTTGCTTTAGTTTATCACACCCGCCCAATCAATTCAATATTAACTCCACAGTCAGTACCACTTCGGCCCTTTATTGCCTTTACAATGGTTCTGCCATATTGTAAACTGTTATTAACAGACAATTTTCCCGTCCCATATCTGTAAAAGTTCGGCGTATTTACCAGCAAACTTATCTTTAATGCGGAGGAGAGAGAAAATGAGCCTGACTGTCAACTATTGTCTTCGGTGGATATTTGAGGCAATATATACCCTCATGTGGTTTCTGGTTCTTAACAAGACCCTCAAACCACGCTACAGTTTAAAGATAATCCATCCGGTTCAGTTTATATGGTTTATATCCTATATGATCGTAAACCGTATGCTTCCCTATATGTCTTTTATACGCATGGTTCTGTTTGCAACAATACTGGTTTTCATCAGCATAGCCTGCTACACTGACCCCTGGCCTAAAGTTCTGTTTTCCGTAGCCATGATATTTATGGTTCTTATTACC
>ENA-ORTU01004092-ORTU01004092.1-human-gut-metagenome-genome-assembly--contig:-NODE-4092-length-11429-cov-2.676103_pt1 | contig 11429 bp, 9 predicted proteins | sample MGYA00241910_ERZ509184 | MGnify/ENA primary metagenome ERZ509184 (study PRJEB26280, sample SAMEA2338847) | human gut metagenome | biome: human gut; feature: human-associated habitat; material: faeces...
TGCCCATTTACGGGCTGTAACCCGGTAGGGGCCGGGCATGCCCGGCCCGCGGCTTACCGGCAAATGTGCTGTAATGGGAAGGCCGCTTTATTCTGTTGACCCTGTAGGGGCGCATTCTATATGCGCCCGGGCAGCTTGCGGCTGCGAAAGCCCCCACGGGCGGATATGGAATCCGCCCCTACGCCTTGTTTTATCTACCCTTACTCCCCAAAATCCTCCGCAGCCTTCTGCATCATCTGGCGGATCGGCAGGTTGTACGGGCAGCGCGGCTCACAGGCACCGCACCGGATGCAGGCACCGGCCTTGGTCTGCAGCGTCGCATAGCGCTCGCGGCCCCACTGCTGCAGGCCGTAGCGGTTCAGATACCCCTGGAACAGGAACACACTGGGGATGGAAATGCCCACCGTGCAGGGCGCACAGTAGTTGCAGCGGCGGCAGAACTGGGTGCCCAGCGCGTCGCGCACCTTCTGGCAGGCGGCCTCCTCCTCGGGCGTGAGCGGGGCGGTGTTGGCCGCGCCCGCCACGTTGGCGTTCAGCTCCTCCACCGTCGCCATGCCGGGGATGGACACCGTGACTGCCGGGTTGGACAGCACGTACCGCAGTGCTAGGCGGCCATCCTCAATGGCACCGCCCGCCAGCGGCTTCATGTCGATAAAGCCCTTGCCCGCCGCGGCGCAGCGGGCGATCAGCTCCCTGCCCTGCTGCTCCACGATGTTGTACGGGAACATGATCGTCTCGATCTCGGGGATGTCCAGCGCGGCCTCAAACACAGCGGCCAGGTGCGCCGTGATGCCGATGTGCCCGACGATGCCCCTGGCCTTTGCCTCGAGCAGCGCCTCCATTGCGCCGCCGGGCGCCAGAATGGTTTTCAGGCCGTCGAGGCTCGGGTTGTGGAACTGGAACAGCTCGATGTGGTCGGTGCGCAGGTTTTTCAGGCTCGTGGCGATCTCGGCCTCCATGTCGGCCTTGGTCAGTGCGCGGCATTTGGTCGCCAGAATGAAGTCATCCCGCAGCCCGGCCTCCTCCAGCGACTGGCCGATCCATGCCTCGCTGACCGTGTAGGCGCGGGCGGTGTCGATGTAATTGATGCCCGCCTTATGCGCGGCGATCAGCAGCTCCCTCGTGCCGGGCTGGTCGATGCGCTGAATGGGAATGCCGCCAAACCCAAGGCGGGAGATTTGTAAGCCTGTGGTGCCGAAATTGACGTATTGCATGGTGTTTACCTCTTATATTGCTCTCCGTTTGCTGCATGGGTCGATGCAAGCATCCGCCCCTGCATCATCTACGCTTATTATAGCAAATCCAACGTAAAAATCCAGTCCCCCTAAGCCCTCCCCCGCGTGGGAAGGCAACCGGCTTGCAAGCATGGTGCTATTCTTCTATAATAAACAGTACAAAAACGAAATTTTTGCGGGGTACAGCCACCTCTACGACCCGCTGACCGGGTGCTGGCCGTTTCTTGCGGGGCCGGAGCGCCGCTACGGTGTGTGTGTCGATTTATTGGTGGAGGAATTTTTGCCCAACACAACTGCTGGCGCCTGACGGTAGCCGCGACCACTAGATGCCCGGAAAGTTGTGTCCGCGGTGTCACAATTATCCACAAACAGACCCCATGGATGTTGAAAATTTCGGCGTTTTTCTGTGCACTTTTCCACCCCTGCCCACTTGCGGCGGGGGCTTTTTTCGTGGTATGATTCATTTTGTAATAGTTTATCACTTTTTAACTGTGAGGAACAGGAATGTTTAATAAGAAGAACCCCATGCGGTATTTCTCCGGCAGCACCTTTGCGCGGCTGCCGCTGTATAAGCTGGCCGCGGGCGGCACGGCGGTGGTGCTGACCGCCAGCATCGGCCTGGGCGCGTTTGCGGCCAGCGTCGGTCCGCTCTCCGCGCCCGAGCCCAGCCCCACGCCCATCGTGACGGCCACCCCCGAGACGGCGGCCACGCCGACCCCTTCCCCGACACCGAGCCCCACGCCGGAGCCGGACAAGCCGCTGACGATGGAGGCCAGCGTCATCCAGCAGGACGTCGGTGTGACGCTCTACGTCGAGAACGCCCCCGAGCCCAGCCCCACGCCCGATGCGTCCGCCTCGCCGTCCCCGACGCCGTCCAAAAGCGCGAAGGAGGATGACGCCGAGAACGAAAAGACCCCGCTGCTGGGCGTGGCGGCAACCATCACACTGACCGACGCCAAGGGCAATGCCACGGATTACGAGCTGGATACCGAGACCGGCACCGCGCTGGCCGAGGACGTGACCCCCGGCGACTACACGCTGGCGGTCCAGCCCATCGAGGGCTACACGCAGCCCGAGGCCCAGACCGTGACGGTCAAAGAAAAGGTCGTCTACAAGGCGGACGTCAAGGCCGTTAAAGAGAAGATCGTCCAGGCAAGCCAGGTCAACGAGAGTGCCGAGGACTCCGGCGTCAGCAACGCGGGCTCGGCCCCCATCGTCAACGAGGTCACCGACACCGTGACCTACGCCGACAGCGCTAGGACCGAGACCGGCAGCAAGACGAGCTACACAGCCAAGCTGAGCAGCAGCGGACATCTGCTGCTGGCCGACGGCACCGAGACGCCCTACCTGCCCGTTTATCAGGACGGCACGAAGGACCTGATCGGTGCAATGCGCGATACGAGCTACGCCGCCAACACGGCCACGGCGGCCTGGCTGCCCGGCGCGGCGGATTCAGTCACGCTGCTGGGTGCGGCCAACACCCGCATGGCGTGGGTACACCGCGCGGACGAGCCGGTGACCGTACAGGAGGACACCGGCGGGGCCGCCCCGGCTGCCGAGGAGACCCCTGTCCCGGCGGACCCCACGCCGGAACCGACCCCCGAGAGCACGCCCGAGCCGACCCCGGAGGCGACGCCCGCCCCCACCGAGGCCCCGACGGAGACCCCCGCCGAAACGCAAACGCCTGCCCCGACAGCAGCCCCTACGGAAGCCCCGACAGCGGCTCCGACGCAAGCACCCACCCAGGTGCCCGACCCGACGGCGGGCTGGCCGGATAACATTGCGGTGCAGGAGCTGGCCAACTACGGCTTTGCCGTGACCAGCGCGACCACCACGATATACGAGTACACCGGCTGGCAGGATATTGACGGCGCAACGTATTATTACGACCCGTCCACCCACCAGCCCGTCACGGGCCAGCAGGTCATTCAGGGCAATGTCTACACCTTTGCGGCGGACGGCGCACTGAACCGCACGGCCCGCGGCATTGATGTCTCGAAGTTCCAGGGCAGCATTGACTGGAACGCCGTCAAGGCGGCTCCCGCCCGGGATGCTCCATTTGCTCCAGCAGCTCCAGAGCCTCCCGCGCCCGGCGCCTTGCAAGGGGCAGCATATCCCCGCCCAGCTGCCAGGCCACCCTGGCCTGAGCATAGAGGGAAAATATCCTCAGTCCCAGCTCACGCTCCCTCGACATTATTCTTGCCCCGCCTCTTTACTCTTGGTACATATTCCATGTTTTCATCAAATTATAAACTATGGAATATATAAAGTCAACCATGGTTTATTATAAATTTCGCCCATGGTTGTTATCATCTATTCCATGGATGAAGTATGAATAAACCGGGAGGAAAAAACTATGGGTAATGAAGAGATACTCAGAAAAATAGGCGAGAGGATAATGACACGGCGCAGGCAACTGCGCATGACTCAGGAGGAACTGGCGGACAGAATGGATGTGTCCACACAAATGATATCCTATGCAGAACAAGGGAGGAAGGCCATAAGGCCGGAAAACCTGATAAAGCTCTGCGCTGCCCTGGATATCAGTGCCGATTATATACTGACGGGAAATATCGGTAGTCAGGAATGCGGCAGGATAGCAGCAAAACTATCGCGGCTCTCTCAAAGCCAGCTGCATAAGGTGGAGACAGTAATAGATTGCTGCTTGGAGCTGGCCGGGGTCTCAGATTAATTTTTCCCCGGCACAGCGGCTGAGGAGAAAACTCAGCCCCGGACGGTAGAGCCTATCCCTGGGCCACAGGCTAATTCCCGCAAGTCCGGAGTCACGAGCCATATAAAATCTGGAGCGGATGGAGCGGCTGTCCTCGTACCAGACTACACGCCGCTGCCCTTCTATGCCGCAGGTGAAAAATGGAGCCTGGGCCGTACGGTCAAATTTTATCTCAGCTCCGGTGGACACTGCCATGTTAGTGGCAAGAGAACAGGACAGCATCTTCCCCTCGTCTCCCTGGTGCCAGGGCAGGCTCCAGCAGCAGCCGCAGCTGGACAAGCTTAACAGTGTCTTGCCCGGGGGGATGATGGAGGCAGCGTAGTCCAATACCGCTGCCGTCCTGTCTGCCGGTGAAATGGCCTGGGGGGCGGTGAAACAGCTGCCCCAGTCGTGGCAGAGCAGTATCACCCGGTCGGCGCAGCGGCTGAGAGCTTCATAATCATGGGCGGCACACAGCGGAGATTCTTCTGTAGAGAGAGTCTTCGGTGCCAGGGATATGAAGAGATAGTACCCAACGGCGTGGAGCACTTCAGAGAGCCTGCGGACAAAACGGCTGTAGCTGTCACGGTCAAAGGAGAAGAGGTACTGAAAGTTCAACTCCACTCCCCGGTAGCCTCTGTCCTCCAGCACTTCGGGCAGCCGGGAGACCAGGGCTTCAACGGTATCCCGGTTACTCAGCAGCTGGTGGGCCAGAAGGGCGGAAAAACCGCCCTGGGCCGTATTCGTGAGACTGAGCAGGGGCAGAACGGAGTTCTCTGCGGCAAGGTTCAGCAGGGCACCATCCTCGGGCAAATACAGTTGCCCCTGGGCTGTCAGGGCACAGCTTTGGACGCAGAGCCAACTGAGGCTGGGCATGAGCTCTTTCAACAGGGCTCCCTCTGCCCTTGGACTGAGGGCGGCGCAGAATTCCGCTGATTCGGGCTGGCTTCGTTCACCGGTGTCCAGCACCAGGCTCAGGCCCTGGGTGAGGCGGCGGGGGTCGGCGAGCTGGTTCATGCGCCTTATGTTTTCCGCTTCCAAGCCGAAGCCGCGGGCGATAGAAGGGAGACTGTCTCCCGGACGGACGATATAAATTTCCATAGGCTGCTCCTTATATGGTTTTATATATCTATATTCAGCGGGGCTGCGGTATTTGCAGGCTGGACCGGCATATGTTATAATAGTTGATAAAGGGCGGTAAAACGTCTATATACAATAATGGAGGAACAATATGGCAAAGGAAAGAATACCGGCAAGAGATGAACTTGCCGAGGAATACACCTGGAACCTCAGGGACATATATGATAGCGACGAAAAATGGGCTGAGGAGTTTGCTGCTCTGGAGTCTGTACCGGGGGAGCTGGAAAAATACCGTGGGAAGCTGGGCAGCGGAGCGGAGATGCTTCTGAGCTATCTCAGGCTGGAGGACGAGGTGTCCGTAAGGCTGGAAAAGCTCATGGGCTATGCCAGCTGCAAGGGTGACCAGGATCTTGCCAAGGGTTTTTATCAGGACATGCGGGGCAAGGCAATGCGCCGCTACGTGGAGATATCCGGGGCCTCAGCCTTTGCGACACCGGAGATTATGGCCATTCCCCAGGCAGAGCTGGATGCATTCTATTCAGAATGCCCTGAGCTGGAGGAGTACCGGCGCAGCCTCTACAGGATACGCCGCCGGGCGGAGCACATCCTCTCTCCCGAAGAGGAAAAGCTGCTGGCCTCCGCCGGAGAGATGGCCGACAGCCCGGACAACATAGGCGGAGCCCTGAGAAACGCGGACCTGCGCTTTGAGGATGCAGTGGATTCCCATGGGGAAAAGCACCCTCTCAGCTCCGGAACTCTGGTGCCCCTGATGGAAAGCGGAGACAGGACCCTTAGAAAAAGCGCCTTTGAAAACTGCTTTGACCGTTACGGGGAAGTTAAAAATACTGTGGCCGCAATTCTGGATGCCCAGTTTAAACAGCTGAATTTCTTTGCCAGATCCAGAAAGTATCCCTCCACCCTTGCCGCCGCTTTGGATGCAACAGAAGTTCCGGAAGAGGTTTACATGAATCTCATCTCCGCCGTCCATGAGAACATGGAGGCCATGTACCGCTATGTGCGCCTCAGGAAAAAGGCTTTGGGCGTGGATGAGCTGCACATGTATGATGTGTATACCCCCATTGTATCCGATGTGGCAGAAGAGATAAGCTATGAGCGTGCAAAGGAGACGGTGCTCTCTGCTCTCGGTGTACTGGGTGAGGATTACGTGGAGCTTCTGAAAAAAGGCTTTAATGAACGCTGGATAGACGTATATGAAAATCAGGGCAAGCGCAGCGGCGCCTATTCTTCCGGCAGCTCCAGGCCTCATCCCTACGTGCTTTTAAACCACAAGGATAATCTTGAGTCCATGTTCACCATAGCCCATGAGATGGGCCATGCTCTTCACAGCTACTACAGCTGCCATAACCAGCCGGTGAGCACCAGCGACTATGTGATCTTTGTGGCGGAGGTAGCCTCCACCTGCAACGAAATAATCCTTATGCGAAAGCTGCTTGAGGAGACAACAGACCGGCGCCGCCGGGCCTACCTTATAAACCACTTCCTGGACCAGTTTAAAGGCACGATCTACAGACAGACCATGTTCGCTGAATTTGAGCTGGAGATGGGCCGCATGTCCTGGGCGGGAGAGACCCTCACGGCGGAAGCTCTGTGCGAAAAATACCTCCAGCTCAACAAGCTGTACTTCGGACCTGACATGGTCTCCGATGAACAGATATCCCTGGAGTGGGCAAGAATACCCCATTTCTTCTATAATTATTATGTGTTCCAGTACGCCACCGGCTTCTCCGCTGCGGCGGCTATCGCTCAGCGCATACTCACCGAGGGCGAGCCGGCGGTGAGGGATTACAAGAAGTTCCTCTCCTCCGGCGGCAGCGCCGACCCCATAAGCCTGCTGAAAATAGCCGGTGTAGATATGGCCAGCCCCGAACCGGTGAACCAGGCCTTAAGACTTTTTAATGAACTGATAGGGGAACTGGAAGAGTTGATATAACGTCAGAATAGAGGCAGGCTTTTTATAGAAAGATCCTGAATAAAAAAAGAAAAACAGGAGGATAAGGATATGCCAAATGTAAGCGGTTTGCTCCCTGTGGGCATAGTCGTCATCACGGCGATCGTGGCCCTGTTCATCCTGGCGGTGGTGCTGCTGTTTTATGTCAGCGCCCGCTACAGGTTTCTAAGCGCCGCCGTCAGCGGCTCCGGAGATAAGAGCGGCGGATTTCTCCGCTATGTGAAGGAGGACTTTACCCAAGCCTATAAAAAATACGGCCAGGATGTGAATACACCGGCCCGGGTCTCCAACGCGGTGAGCGTAAAGCTGCCGGGACTGCTGCTGATAGAGCGCTTCTTGAATAACGCCGTGTCCCTCTTCGTGACTCTGGGACTTTTCGGTACCTTTCTGGGCCTGAGCTTGTCCGTGTCCTCACTGACGGAGCTGATAGGCTACAGCAACACCGACCAGTGGCTCAGTGTCCTGGACAGCGTGGGCACCGGACTCATGTCCGCCCTGTCGGGCATGGGTGTAGCCTTCTATACATCTCTGGCAGGTGTGGCCTGCTCCATTGTCCTTACTCTGCTGCGTTCGGTGTTCAGTCCCCAGGCTCAGCGGGAGAAGCTGGAGACTCAGGTGGAACTGTGGCTGGACCACAACCTGGCTCCCACCCTGCCCACTGAGCGAGCCAAGGACGACGTGCAGCTGGTTCACCAGATGATCAGAGCTCTGGATTCCGCTGCTGCAAGCATGGACAGGACCTTAAAGCAATCTACAGACGAGATGAAGCTGACCCTCTCCGCAGCCAAGGAGCCTCTGGCGGAATTCAGCCGCACTGTGGAGGGTTTCAACGAGGGCGTTCGGGACTTCTCGGAATTCGACTATAATCTCCGGGGCACCGTGGAGAGGCTGGACGTGTGCATCCGGGATTTGGTGGGCGTGCTCCGCTCTGCCTCCCGGGGCATTGAAAGGGGCGGCCGGCAATGAGGAAAGGTGCAGGCAGCTACAGACGCCCGGAATCCGGAGGCGAGCAGGGCTTCTGGCCCTCCTATGCGGATATGATGAGCGCCGTTGCCCTTATCCTGTTTTTCCTCATGCTGCTTTCCTACATACAAAATCTTGTAACGGGCAACGATTTGCAGAATACCCAGGAGGTGCTGGAAAATACCCGGATCCAGGTGCAGCTTACCCAGGAGCAGTTGGAGAGCCTTACAGATGAGCTGAACTTGAAGCAGGACCAGATAGAGGACTACTCCCTCCAGATAGTTCAGCAGACGGAAAAACTGGAGCAGCAGCAAAAGCTCATAGGCCAGCAGGAAGCATATCTTATGGCGGCAAACAACGAACTCACCGACATGCGAAATCAGATGCAGACCATAGCAGTGCTGCGCCTGTCCATTTTGGAACAGATAAGGGAGAGCATAGTTGAAGTGATGGGTGACGCCTCCAAGGTGAGCATAGGAGATAACGGCAACATCATCCTTTCCGACAGCGTACTTTTTGATTTGGGTTCGTCCCAGATAAAGCCCGACAGCGTGGGTGTGCTGGACGAGCTGGTGGACGTGTTCTATAAATTCCTCAGCGACGGGGAAAACGCCAAGTATGTGGACAGTATAGTCATCTCCGGCCATACGGACATAACCGGCACCGCCGAGACTAACCGCGACCTGTCCACCGACCGGGCAAATTCAGTCATAAGCTATCTGCTCACCGGGAAAAACGGCATACTGAACAACTATGCCCAGTACTTCTGCGCCGCAGGCTACGGGGCCACACGGCCCGTGGCCTCCAACGACACCGAGGAGGGCAAGGCCGCCAACCGGCGTATAGAGATTTCCATGATACTCAAGGACGACACGGTGCTGGAGATAGTGGACAGCTACCTGGCCATGGAACTGCCGGAGACCACTCTGGCGCCTCTGGCCAGCCCTTCACCGTCACCGGCAGCTTAAAAGGAGGTAGGGGCAAAAAATGTATGAACTTTATCAGGCTATCGGAAACAGCTATTACATCCAGAGCCCGGCCAAGATTGGACTGGTGCGCCTGGATGAAACCAGAGTTTGCCTCATTGACAGCGGCAACGACAAGGATGCCGGCCGCCGGGTACGCAAGCTTCTGGACGAAAAGGGCTGGAAGCTCACAGCCATATATAACACCCATGCCAACGCCGACCACAACGGCGGCAACCGCTATCTCCAGCAGCAGACCGGCTGTAAAATCTATGCCCCCGGCATAGATTGCGTGGTGAACCGCCACCCCATACTGGAGCCCGCCTTCCTATACGGGGCCTTCCCTCCAAAGGAGCTTAGACACAAGTTCCTCCTGGCCCAGGAGAGCGACACGGAATATCTCACGGCGGATAAGCTGCCGGAGGGCATGGAGACCATAGACCTGCCCGGCCATTTCTTCAATATGGTGGGCTACCGGACGGCAGACGACGTGGTCTATCTGGCCGACTGTCTGTCCAGCCGGGAGACCCTGGAGAAATATCAGGTGGCCTTCATCTACGATGTGGCAGCCTATCTGGATACCCTGGAAAAGGTGAAGGTCATGGAGGCAAAGCTCTTTGTGCCCTCCCATGCCGAGGCAGCGGAGAATATTGCCCCACTGGCCCAATACAATATCGATAAGGTCAATGAGATAGCCGGAAGGATGCTGGAAATGTGCCGGGAGCCGTTGATGTTCGAGGAACTGCTGCAAAGGCTTTTCAAGGCATATGAGCTTACGCTGAACTTTGAGCAGTATGCCCTGGTGGGCAGCACTGTGCGCTCCTTCCTCACCTGGCTCAAGGAGAGCGGGAGGATGGAAGCCATCTTCGACGACAGCCAACTGCTGTGGCGACGCATATAAGGGAAGAGAGATATATAAAAGGGGGTCCCGCTGGGCCCTCTTTTTACATATGCTATTGAAATTTCCCTATTTATCTGTATAATGACAGTGTTAAAAATGCAATGAGGTGAAGTCTATGAAAGCAATAGTCAGCGTTTTCGCCAGAGACTCAAAGGGCATTACCGCCTATGTGACCACCCTGCTGGCAGAAAACGAGATAAACATACTGGATATCAGCCAGACCCTGATGCAGGAGTATTTTGCCATGATCATGCTGGTGGACTTGGCTGACTGCAAGCTGCCTTTTGACCGGCTCAGTCAGCTTCTGAAGGACAAGGGTATGGAGCGGGGCCTGGATATCCACGTGCAGCGGCAGGATATCTTCGAAGCCATGCACAGGATTTGAGGCGCCGCCATGAGCTATCTTATAAACAGCAGTGAGATACTGCAGACCATTGAGATGATAGACCAGCAGCACCTGGATGTGCGCACGGTCACCATGGGCATAAACCTGCTGGACTGCGCCGACCGGGATATGGATGTGTGCTGCAAGCGGGTGTATGACAAGATATGCACTCTGGCGGACAAGCTGGTGGAGACCGGCTGCGCCATTGAGCGGGAGTTCGGCATACCAATCGTAAATAAGCGCATTTCCGTAAGCCCAATTTCCCTGGTGGCTGCCGCCTGCGAGGATGATGACTACGTGCCTCTGGCCAAAACTCTGGACAAGGCGGCCAAGGCTGTGGGGGTAAACTTTATCGGAGGTTTTTCCGCCCTTGCCCACAAGGGCTTTACAAAGAGTGACCTGCGGCTGATAAACTCCATTCCCCGGGCCCTGACGGAGACAGAGCTGGTGTGTTCCAGCGTAAACGTAGCTTCCACCCGGGCTGGCATAAACATGGACGCTGTGGCCCTCATGGGCCGTATAGTGCGCCAGACTGCGGACATTGACCCGATGGGCTGCGCAAAGCTGGTGGTCTTTGCCAACGCCGTGGAGGACAATCCCTTCATGGCCGGAGCCTTCCACGGTGTGGGAGAGCCGGAGTGCGTCATCAATGTGGGGGTCTCCGGCCCCGGCGTGGTGGCCCACGCCCTCAAAGCCTGCAAAGGCCAGCCCTTTGATGTGGTGGCTGAGACGGTGAAAAAGACCGCCTTCAAGATAACCCGTATGGGCCAGTTGGTGGCTCAGGAGGCCTCCCGCCGCCTGAATGTGCCCTTCGGCGTGGTGGATCTGTCCCTGGCTCCCACTCCCGCAGTGGGGGACAGCGTGGCGGAGATACTGGAGATAATGGGTCTGGAGAAGTGCGGAGGTCACGGTACCACAGCGGCTCTGGCCCTTTTGAACGACGCAGTGAAAAAGGGTGGCGTCATGGCTTCCAGCCATGTGGGCGGCCTGTCCGGCGCCTTTATCCCGGTGTCTGAGGATGCGGGAATGATCTCCGCAGTGGAGTGCGGCGCCCTCAGCATAGATAAGCTGGAGGCCATGACCTGTGTCTGCTCCGTGGGCCTGGATATGATAGCTGTGCCTGGAGACACAGCTGCCGAGGTGATATCCGCCATAATTGCCGACGAGGCGGCCATAGGCATGGTGAACAACAAGACCACCGCCGTGCGCCTTATCCCTGCC
>ENA-ORTU01004097-ORTU01004097.1-human-gut-metagenome-genome-assembly--contig:-NODE-4097-length-11419-cov-4.909979_pt1 | contig 11419 bp, 7 predicted proteins | sample MGYA00241910_ERZ509184 | MGnify/ENA primary metagenome ERZ509184 (study PRJEB26280, sample SAMEA2338847) | human gut metagenome | biome: human gut; feature: human-associated habitat; material: faeces...
TGCAGCGCCCCAGGCGCAACGGGCGGGTATCGCTTCTCCCGGGCGATGGCGAACCCCGGCTTTATCGGCATCAAGGCCATCCGGGATACCTACCTGCCGAGGGGCTTCACCCAATTCAAGATCGAGGGGCGCGGCCTTGGCAGTGCGCTGATCCTTGAATTTTTGCTTCACTACCTGACCAGGCCGGAATATCAGCTGGCTGTCCGCGAGGAGTTGTATCTGGATACCATGCTGGACCTTTTCTGACTGACTTTGTGTCGAGCCGGGTGAAGCTGTTTGCATTTTCTGCGTTGTAAGGCTCCTGTTACCCCAGTGCCACATCCAGTACCATCATCACACTGAAGCCGACAGCAAAGAATACTGTGCCAATGTTAGAGTGCCGTCCCTGTGACATTTCGGGAATCAGCTCTTCCACCACGACATAGAGCATCGCGCCCGCAGCAAAGCTCAAAAGATAAGGCAATGCCGGTATCACAAGCTGCGCGGCCAAAATCGTCACCACTGCGCCGATTGGCTCAACCACGCCCGAAAGCACACCGCCTGCAAAGGCCCTGCCCTTGCTCTCCCCTTCGGCGCGCAGGGGCATCGAGATGATGGCGCCCTCCGGGAAATTCTGGATGGCTATGCCGAGGGACAGGGCCAGCGCGCTCGCCGCGGTGATCTGTGCGCTGCCTGCGAGAAAGCCGGCGTACATCACACCGACTGCCATGCCTTCCGGGATGTTGTGCATGGTCACTGCCAGCACCATCATCGTAGTGCGGCCCAGCCTGCTTTTTGGCCCCTCAGCCTCCTCACTGCCGACATGCAGGTGGGGAATCAGATGATCCAGGGCAAGCAAAAACAGCACGCCGAACCAAAATCCGGCAAACGCCGGGAAAAAGGCCAACCGTCCCAACTTCTCCGACTGTTCGATTGCCGGGATCAGCAGGCTCCAGACCGATGCCGCCACCATCACACCGGCGGCAAAGCCTGCAAGTGAGCGCTGCACCAGATCTCCCAGAGCGCGCCGCATAAAAAATACGCATGCTGCGCCCAGCGATGTACCCAAAAAGGGGATCAGAATCCCCCAAAAAGTTTCCGTCAAGGTTACCCTCCTCCTATTGTCATGGCTTCATAGCCGGAATCCCCGGCTTTTTGGTTTACGTATGCTAATTGTTGCTTGTTTATGCAAGTTAGTTAACACTAACCATTGGACTGTAAAATTGCTGCCTGCAGCCAAAACGGCACACCGGCAACAATTCTACGATATTTCGGTCTTATAATAACAGTCTGACACCCAAATGTCAATAGGGGGTAGGGAGGCGTTTATGTGTTTGCAATTCCATCATCCGCCGCAAAAAATTGTGGTAATTTGCAGAAGGCTGAACGCTCAGAAAACTTTGAACGCTTGCTGCTGTCCGTGCAGGGTGTAGTGTACGGTCAGACCGTCGTCTGCATCCACGGTGCAATTTTCGGCGTGGTCGGTCAATTCCCGCAGGGCGTTGTATTGGCGGCGCATCTCATCCGTATAGCGACTGGGCATATCGGAGGTGAGCAGGATGCCGCTGAACAGCGCATTGACCCGGGCCAGGGTCTGCTTTTGCTGTAGGGTCAGCTTGCAGTTTTCCTCGCGCAGGAAGAATACATCGGGGTCGCTGCCGTAAGCACGCCCGTTGAGCTGGCGGCGGAAAATCGTGTTGCCGATGGACTGCTTTGTGGAGACCCGCTCGCGGTGGAAAAGCCGCATATACCACACATCGTCCCAGTCCAGCCCTACATCACACCCAATGCGGCAGTAGTCAACGATGCCAAAGGCAGGCATGACCGGCACACCGCAGCCAAGGATCAGCTTGTCGCCGCACCATGAGCGCAGCAGTGCCATGGCGCGCTGCATCCGTCCTGCGCGGGATTCCCGGGCGTTGCCGAACGGTGCTGCGCCGTAGAGAAAGTCCAGCTTAACAAGGTCAAAGCCCCAATCCTGCAGGACGCGGTCAAAGACCTGCTTGAGGTAGGCCTGTACCTCCGGGTGGTCGATGTCCAGCGCATAAAAGCTGCTCCAGTTGCAGCCGCAGCACCAGGGCTGACCGTCCGCCTGCAGCAGCCAGTCCGGGTGATTTTTGCAGAGCAGGGATTCCTTTTCGCAGACGAACGGTGCCAGCCACAGTCCTGCCAGAAAGCCGCTTTCATGCGCTGCATCTGCCAGCGGACGCAGCCCGTTGGGGAATTTGGCAGGGTCAGGCTCCAGCCAGTCTCCTACCTTGCGCTCCCATCCATCGTCGATCTGAAAGAGATCCCCTGCGCGGAAAAGCGTTTTGCAGCCGTTGAGGTCTTCCTGGATCGAGGCCTCGTCAATGTTCTGGTAGCGGTTATACCAGCTGGAATACCCGGCCAGCCTGCGCGTGGTGCGGGGGCGGCAGCCCAGCGCCGCAAACCATGCGTCAAATACCTCGTCCTCGGTGCCCTCGGCAAAAAAGAGGGAGAACGCAGGAAAGCTGCCGCCGGTATGCTGTACCCCGGCGCAGTCGCGTTCAATGCGCAGCTGTGCGGCGCGGCTGTCATAGGAAAAAATCGTATAGCCCGGTGCCTCGTCCAGGCTGGCCAAAAGGCGGTAGGTCTTTCCGCGCCGGAAATAGCAGTAGGAGAAGCCGTGGCTCTGTCCCCTCTTGCCGCTGTAGGGAACAAAATGATAATCGCCGTAACGGTCAAAGCTGTATTTCTCCAAAAGAAATTTCGGGACACGCTCAACACCGTGCTGCCGGTCCCATTTGCCCAGCTCCGGGCAGGCGGTCCAGGTTTGGTAGCCGTTCATGAAGATCTTTTCTTCGCGCGCCATCGTCCACGGAAGCGCAGCAACCGCATTTTGCAGCACTCCGGCGGGCAGCTCTGCCCTCAGGCAGACGGCACCGCTGCGCGGGGTGATGGCTGCCGTGCCGTCAAACCGGCCGCTGTCTGTTGCGGCATACCACTGCATCTCAGCCATTTTGAGTTTCCTCCCTGTGAAGCGCAGCGCTGATTTCGGCTGCGCGGTCATCCGTCAGGGTGAACCTGCGGCGGAACAGTACAAGCGCCGCCGCAAGGACGGCCATGGGTAGAACGGTCATCATGAGCCGCAGCCCGAGCAGTGTACCGGCGCTCTGGGCAGCAACGGGGCCTGTCTCCTCGGCATTGCCGGCCAGCCCGATCAGATCCAGGCCGATGCCGGTCAGAAAAACCGCCACGCCGGACGCAGCCTTTACAACAAAGGTCTGCATCGAGAAGATAACGCTTTCCTCACGGCGCCCGGTCTTGAGCTGGCCGTAGTCCACACTGTTGGAGAGGAAAAGGGTCGTCAGTACGCTGAGCATGCCGTTGCAGGCAAACACCACCACGCCCGGCACGCAGAGCAGTGCCAGACTGCCGGAAAAGCCCGTCAGGCAGAGCAGGAGCAGCACAGCATAACCGCCCAGCGCCAACCCCAGACTTACCGTAAATACGGCAGTGTTGCTGAGCTTTTTGCGCAGCACCGGATAGAGGACCATCATGCCGAGGATCTGTGCCGCACCGCCGATGGTTGAGAACAGCGTGTAGCTGGCCTTCCAGCCTGTGCCGCCGAAATCGTACTTGAAGAAATAGATGATAAAGTTGGAGGTCAGATACAGCGCCGAGTTGATCAAAACGATGCTGCCTACGACCACAAGCGCCTGATCGTTGGAGAACAGCGCCTTGAACATCTCGCCGACGGTGGCGGTCTTTATCTCGGCGTTGCCGGTCTCCTTGACGCTGGCGCAGCAGATCGCCTCGGTAACCACAAAGATGACAGCCACGAGCAGCGCTACCCAGCGGAAGCCGGTGCGCTCGCTGTCGCCGCCCAAAGCACCAACCAGCAGCATGGTAAACATCGCAATGAGCGCCGAGCCGACGCCCGCACAGGTGCGGCCCACGACTGACAGGTTTTCTCGGTCAGCAGGGGTACGGGTCACGGCGGGGATCATCGACCAGTAAGGAATGTCCATCATCGTGTAGGTAACGCCCCACAGTATGTAGATGACGCTGAAGTAGACCATCATGTCGGCACCCTCCAGAACCGGCGCGGCAAACAGCGCGTAGAGAACCACCGCATTCAGGACGGTGCCGCTGAGGATCCACGGACGGAACCGTCCCCAGCGGGTGCGGGTCTTGGCCACCAGCACCCCCATAAATGGATCGTTGAAGGCGTCAAACACACGCGCGATCATCAGGATCAGGCCGACAAAGGTGGCAGGCAGGCCCAGTACATCCTGATAATAGTACATGACATAGGAGGCAGACAGCGCGTAGACCATATCCTTGCCCACTGCGCCGATGCCGAAGGCGGCTTTTTGCTTTGTTGTCAGTTCCATACTGCACACTCCTTCTTTGTGACGGTAAATTCTACGGTGGCAGGCGCACACTGCGTGGCCGAGACGGTCAGCGCGGCTGTACCTGTCTGCCCGACTGTGCGCAGATAAGTCCCGCCCATGCCGCCCTCGGCGGTTGCCGCCGCAGGGCCGACCAGCACGGCGGCACCGGTCACGGCAAAGGTCAGCGGCAGCTGTGCATAGACGGCGGGGCTGCCGTTTTCATCAAGGATCCGCACCCGAACTCCGGCCATATCGTAGGTGTCACCCTCCTGCAGGACGGTGGCGGAGGGCGTTACCTCAAGATGCAGCCGGTGGCTGGGGCAGAGCGTGACGCTCTTTACCACGGTATCCCCATTTTTGGCATCGAACCGCCAACACGTAGCCGTGCCGCCCCAGTTGCCGACATACTTGCCGTACAGCGCCACGCCGTCCGCAAAGCTCATCTTATAGCGCACCATGCACCACGCCAGCTTCAGCTTGTAGCGCAGCGGCAGCCCGGTCAAGCCGTAGCGCCCGGCTGCAAGCAGACAGTCGCGCAGCGTATCGGCCTTGGCCTTGTCAAAATGCTCCTGCGTTTCAAGCAGGACACCGATTGTGTCATCCACGGCCAGCGGCGGGTGCGGCAGCGCAGTCCAGCCGCTTTTGTGCAGGGTCGTCACAAACACATCGTTTTTGTAAAGATCCACCCGCTCGGCGTTGGTAAACACATAGACCGTGCCGATTTGCCCGGCAGGATAGTCACCGATGTCCATCGCGGAGCTGACCGTCAGCACCGGCTCCTCCCCGCCCTGCGATGCGTAGACGGACGCCGCCAGCTTGGGATTGCGGAAGCTGTCCAGCACGCCGTGATAGCAGATGCGGTCCCCGGAGCCGAAATCCTTGTGGGTGGCATAATCAAACATACACCAGCCAAAGCAGCCCGCATGCTCTCCATCTGCGTAGGCGGTGTCCAACACCCGCGCATGGCGCAGGGCATGCTCCTGTCGGTGCGGGGCATCGTCACAGGACTTGGTGGGGTACATGTGGCCGTTGCATTCTGAGATCAGCAGGGCCTTGCTCAAATCAGGCGTTACATCCTTTTTCCGCTTGACCCCGGCGTTTGAACCGTTGTGGGAGAAATCGTTGTAGGCGTAAACATCTTCCAGAAGATGGCTCTTTTCCAGATACCGCACGCCAGAGGTCGCCCGGCTCGGGTCCAGTGCGTGGGCGATTTGGTTGGTGCGCGTATAGAATTCGTCATCGTCCACGCTCTCGTTGATGCGCACACCCCACAGTATGATGCTGGGGTGATTGCGGTTTTGCAGCAGCATCTCCCGCAGCATGGCGCAGGCGCGGTCTTTCCATGCCCCATCGCCGATGTGCTGCCAGCCGGGCAGCTCGGTAAATACAAGCAGGCCCAGCCGGTCACATTCATCAAGGAAATACTGGCTTTGCGGGTAATGGCTCGTTCGCACCGCATTGCAGTGCAGCTCAGTTTTCAGGATGCGGGCGTCCTGCCGCTGCAGGCTTTCCGGCGCGGCGTAGCCAATGTAGGGGTAGCTTTGGTGGCGGTTCAGCCCGCGCAGAAAGGTCTTCTTCCCGTTCAGATAAAAGCCGTCCGCCCGGAACACAACCGTCCGGAAACCGAAGGAGGTTTCCCGGCTGTGCAGTACCTGCCCATCGGTATCGAGCAGCTCTGCTATGCAGCGGTAGAGATTCGGATGCTCGGTGTCCCACGGTGCAGCATCAGGCAGCGTAAGGCGGCATTCCGCCGATTCTTCCGGGGGCAGCTGGCGGCTCACCAGCATCTCGCCCGCACTGCTGCAGAGCCGGACGCGCAGCGCAGCGGACTTTTCCGGTGCTTCTACGGTCAGCTGTACGGCAGCCTCGGTCAGCGTCGGTGTGTACACGAAAAGATCGCTCACACGGCTCTGCGGCGAGGTTTCAAGCCAGACCTCCCGGTATAGACCGCCGTAGGTCAGGTAGTCGATGACAAAGCCGAAGGGCGGCAGGCTGGGATCCTCGCGCGTATCCAGCCGCACGGCCAGCAGATTTTCTGTGCCGCGGTGCACAAGGTCGGTAATTTCGATGGTGAAGCCGGTGTAGCCGCCCTGATGCTGCCCGGCCAGCTGGCCGTTCAGGTAGATCTCCGCCTGATGGGCGGCCCCGTCAAAGCGCAGGAATACCCGGGGCGCATCGGGAACGGTCAGTGTGCGACGGTAACCGCAGACCATCTCATAGTCAGAGGGGTCTGCGTAGTGGAGCGGCAGCTCCCGGCAGGTATGGGGCAGACGCACCGGACGACAGCCAACAGGTTCACCCCGACAGAAGGCATCGCTCCATTGCTCTGTAAATTCCCAGTGATTGCAAAGACTGTATCTCATCGTACCAACAACCCCTCCAGTAAAATGGAAATCATCTCATCCAGGGCATCCGTGTAGGATATGCCTTGCGCATCGAGCGTGCGGTCTGCAAGAAAATCCTCAATGGAAGCGGAGATCATCCGCTGCAGAACCGGCAGGGATACCCGACGGATAACGCCCTCCCCCATCGCCTGCTCCAGCAGTGCCAAGGTAGGCTCCCAGCCGGTTTCCAGATGCTCCCGCACGCGCGCTGCGACTCTGGGATATTTTTCATCTAAAAGATCCATCTGCTGCAGATCCAGCGCGGTGTACTCCTCCGGCAGGGCGATAATGACCGCCCGCAGCTTTTCAGCCAGGGTGCCGGGGCCGTCAAGGATGCGCTGCTTGCGGGCGTGGATCCTTGTGAACGCATCGTCCACCATATCCAGCAGCAGCGCCTCCTTGGAGGGGTAGACTGCGTAGATCGTCTTTTTGCTGATGTGCATCATCGCAGCAGCCTGCTGCATCGTAAAGCGCAGCCCGTTCCTGCGGAACAGCTCCATTCCGACTGCGCGCAGTCTTGTGCGCTGCTCGTTGTGTTCGTCCATCGCTTGCCTCCTGCGGAAACCTGATTTTGCTTTCCAGTTTCCATTGTAGTGCGGAAACCGGTGCGATTCAAGCGGTTTCCTGCACTTTCTACCTTTTTGCCAATCGGGCACAGATTTTTTCGTCATATCGCCCATACGCTAAAGCCGTAACGGGACAGAAAAACGCCCCCGCACAGTGATGCGGGGGCGCTTTGCAGGTGCCTCAGTTCGTTTTTTCAGTTTTTTGCTGCAGGCGGGTCAGCTCCCGCAGCTCACGCACGGTGAAAAGGCCGCAGACAATGGCGGCAGCGCCGTCCGCAATGGGGCCTGCGTACATGACGCCGTCAATGCCCATAAAGAGCGGGAAGATGACGATGAGCGGCAGCAGGAACAAAATCTGGCGTGTCAGGGACATGAATACGCCGAGGCGCGCCTTGCCAATCGAGTTGAAGAAGTTGGAGGTGACCGGCTGGATGCCGTTGATCAGCGTCAGGAACATATAAATGCGGAAGTACCGCTCCGAAAACTGGTAGTACATCTCGCTGCCGGTGCCGAAAATACTGATGATCTGCCGCGGGAAAAGCTGGAAGCAGGCAAACGCTGCCAGAGAAAGCCCGGTAGCCACAGCCAGCGCCAGCAGATAGCTCTTTTTGACGCGGCGGTAGAGCGCAGCACCGTAATTGAAGCCGATGATCGGCTGTACGCCCTGCGAAATGCCGATGACAAAGGACATAAAGATCATGTTGACCTTTGAGATGATGCCCGCGCAGGCCAGAGGAATATCGCTGCCGTAGATAGACAGTGCACCGTAGTGTGCAAGGGTGTTGTTCAAAACGATCTGGACAACAGCCATAGCGATCTGGTTGAAGCAGGCAGATGCACCGTAGCTGAAGATCTTGCGTGTTCTGTCACCGTCAATCGTAAAGCAGCCCCGTGAGAAGGGTACAGATTTAAAATGGAAGAGATACCGTATGCTGATGCAGAACGAGGCGATCTGCCCGAGAATCGTGGCAAGTGCAGCGCCGGTCATACCCATATCCAGCCCGAAGATGAACAGCGGATCAAGGACCGTATTGATAAGTGCGCCGATGAGCATCGACATCATGGAATAGCGCGGGCTGCCGTCTGCCAGAATCAGCTTGCTCATACCGGTATTCATAATGAGGAACGGAAACCCCAGCGCTGTGATGCGGGTGTAGGCCTCTGCGTAGGGCAAAACATCCGGCGTAGCGCCGAAGAATTTCAGCATCGGCGTCAGAAAAAGCAGCGTGACCGCCATCAGCACAGTGCCGAACAGCGCCATCAGGCACAGGCCGTTGCCTGCATATTCAGCAGAACGCTTTTCATTGCCTGCACCCAGCTGGAGACTGAAATTCGTCGCACTGCCGATACCGAGCAGCAGCGCAATGGCTGTGCAGGCAATCGAGAGAGGAAACGCAATGTTGGTGGCAGCATTGCCCAGCAGGCCCACACCCTGCCCGATAAAGATCTGGTCAACAATGTTGTACAGCGACGTCACCAGCATCGAGATAATGCAGGGAATGGCAAAGCCCACAAGCAGCTTGCCTTCTTTTTCATATCCAAGCGGGTTGGCAGCATCAGCCTGTGATGAAACTGTTTTTACGCCCATGCAGTTTTACCTCCTTTAATCCTGTTAATAATCGAAAATATAATAATAGTAACAAAATCCGGTAGGAAATGCAAGTCCGTTTGCCTTGAGGCGCTTGAGCTTGCCCTACATGAGCCGGAGACCGTGACACAAACAAAACCGGGGCGAACTTTTCGTTCGCCCCGGCAGTACCTAAATGATTGGAGTCATAGCCTCATAACCTTTATTCGTTATTTTTCGGAGTTGGTTCCTATTTTCATGGGAAATCATTCCCTTTGCAGAATTTCAGGCTTTGAGATTGAGGATCAACCTCTGACACTTAGTACATTGGAGTTTCTCCTTATGGATCAGGTAGATTTCAGATATCCTCTGTTGGGTGGCGTGGAACCAGTCATGATAACCAGCCTTCTTTCATCCTGATCTATATGCTGCATGGGGGTCTTTGATGACGGCCCCTGAGTCTGCTGTTTAAAAGTAAGCTGCCTGACATCTTGTTCAATATTCTTTGTACAGGTTATGACCTGCGGCTTCGGATGCGGCGCTTTTTCATTCAGCAGGCCCAGGCCCGCCGGTGATGAATAGGATCTTTAAAGTTTGCCATTGGACTTGAGCCTCCTTCCTTACGAAATACCGCCGGTGTCTTGCTTCCTTTGGAGATTTCTTATGACATTTCTCCTTGGAAGATCAGCTTCTCTTGGAGTTGTCTGCTTCTTATCTCCGGCTGTTTTCTTTCTGTGACTATACTATACCACAGCCCCTGGGATTCGTCTATTCGCAGATATGCCAACGATGCAGCGAAAGATTTGTGCAGTTTCAAGCTTGCCGCTCCGGGCAAAAAATGGTATAATAAATATATTGGGCTGCTGTACAGCCCAGACCGTGCGCTGTCCCTTTTGGCAAGGGACGGCGCTTTTTTGGCGGGATCGTGCTGTGGTCCTGCGGGCTGATCTGAACAGGCATTAGGCAATATTCATTTCAAAACTACCGTAAAGCAGCTGCCGCTGCCGGGGCGGCTGTCCACAGTGACAGCGCCGCCGTGCAGTGCGGCTATTTTTTGTGCCATGGCAAGGCCCAAGCCGTTGCCTTGCGTCCTGTGGCTGGTGTCCCCCTGATAGAACTGCTCAAAGATATGGCAGCAGGTCTCGGCGTCCATACCGCAGCCCTGGTCAGTGACAGCCACAACCGGCCTGCCCTGCTCGCAGTGCAGTGTTACGCTTATGGTTCCGTTCTCCGAGCTGAACTTGGCGGCATTATCCAGCAGATTCAGCCAGATCTCCTTTACCAGCGCTTCGCTGCCGTGGTAGGTGCAGGGGGCCAGCTCGGCCTCAAACTGCAGCGGCTTATCGCGCCACTTTTGCCGGGTCACAAGGATGCACTGGCGCAGCTGCTCATCCAGCGAAAAGTCTGTACAGTCGGTCAGAATGGTCTGTGCCTCGATACGATTCAAGAGCAGCACACTGCTGGAAAGCTGCGCCAGCCGCTTGCTCTCATCGCGGATGATTTGCAGATACTCGCGCTGCTCCTCTGGGGTGACATCCTCGTCCAGCAGCAAGTCGGCAAAGCCGCTGATGCTGACGATGGGCGTCTTGAACTCATGGGAAAAGTTATTTACAAAATCCTTGCGCAGCAGCTCCGTGCCGGAAAGCTCCTCCGCCGCTTTGTTGAAGGCTGCTTTAAACTCCCGGATCTCGGTAGGCTCATACCCGTGGGCAGCAGGCTGCAGGCGCACGGTGAAGTCCCCTGCCGCCAGCCGGTTCATCGCCTGTATGATGTTTTTGATAGGCTTTATTAACACAAGGCGAATCGCAACCACAAGGCTGACGGCCATCAAAATACAGCTGGCATACAAAATAACCAGCGCGCCGCCGATGCTGACGCTGCCGTCTTGGATAAAAAAGCCGTGGTCAGCCTCCAATACAACCAGCACCGTCACAGCAGTCAGATTCAGTGTAACAATGAAAAAGAGGTTCAGCACCAGCAGCATCGTCAAATTTACGGTGCGTATGCAGTCGCGCAGCTTGTTTACAAATTGCGCCATATCACACCTTCTTTATAGCACGGTAGCCGATGCCGCGAATGGTCTGTATTTCAAACTCCGGCCAATCGTAAAAGCGGGTGCGCAGCCGATTTATATGAACATTTACCGTTTTATCGTCACTTTCGCTGTCCATGCCCCAGATCTCATCCAACAGCTCCAGCCGGGTAAAGGTCCTTTCCGGGTAAGCCAGCAGCTTGTATAGAAGGTTGAACTCCTTGGGCGGCAGCACCTGCGCATCGTGGCCGCGCCGCACGGTGTGGGTGTCGTAGTCCAGCTCGACATCCCCTATCGTGATTTTGTGTTCATCCACGATGCGGGCGCGGCGCAGCAGCGCCTTGATGCGCAGCACAAGCTCCTGCCGGTCCGGCGGTTTTGTCATATAATCATCAGTGCCAACGATAAAACCCGTGTGCTTGTCCTGCGGCATATCCTTGGCCGTCAGCATTAAAATAGGCAGCATGCTGCCGCTTTCCCGGATGGTCCTGGTCAGGGTAAAACCATCCATCCGGGGCATCATCACATCGCAG
>ENA-ORTU01004099-ORTU01004099.1-human-gut-metagenome-genome-assembly--contig:-NODE-4099-length-11415-cov-14.255106_pt1 | contig 11415 bp, 7 predicted proteins | sample MGYA00241910_ERZ509184 | MGnify/ENA primary metagenome ERZ509184 (study PRJEB26280, sample SAMEA2338847) | human gut metagenome | biome: human gut; feature: human-associated habitat; material: faeces...
GATTCAAATATGTAGTTTCTACTTTGCGCGAATCTTTCTCTGCTACTCACAACGGCTGGAAAGCTATGATCTACAACGGTGAAGAATTCTATACTTCAAAACGTTATGATATCGATCCGATCATTGACCGTGTAGGTGGTGGTGACTCTTTCTCCGGTGGTATTATCCATGGTTTGATGACTAAACCTAATCAGGGTGCTGCCCTTGAATTTGCAGTTGCTGCATCTGCTTTGAAACATACTATCAATGGTGACTTCAACCTTGTTTCTGTAGAAGAAGTAGAAGCATTGGCTGGTGGTGATGCAAGCGGTCGCGTACAGAGGTAAATAAGTTGAGAATTGAGAATGGAGAGTTGAGAGTTTGAAAAATCATTTCATTTAAAATAGTAAATAATAAGATGGCAAAATTCGATAAAATAGCCGTATTGAATAAGATCGGCTCTACAGGAATGGTTCCTGTATTCTACCACAAAGATGCAGAAGTTGCAAAGAAAGTAGTAAAGGCTTGTTATGACGGTGGTGTTCGTGCTTTTGAATTTACAAACCGTGGTGACTTCGCACAAGAAGTATTTGCTGAAATCGTTAAGTTCGCAGCAAAAGAATGTCCTGAAATGGCAATCGGTATCGGTTCTATCGTTGATCCGGCTACTGCTGCTATGTACTTGCAGCTGGGTGCTAACTTCGTAGTAGGTCCGTTGTTTAATCCTGAAATTGCTAAGGTATGTAACCGTCGTTCGGTTGCTTACACTCCGGGATGCGGTTCTGTATCGGAAGTTGGTTTTGCACAGGAAGTAGGTTGCGATCTTTGCAAAGTATTCCCGGGTGATGTTTATGGAACTAACTTTGTAAAAGGCTTGATGGCTCCGATGCCATGGTCTAAGCTGATGGTAACAGGTGGGGTAGAACCTACTAAGGAAAACCTGACTGCATGGATTAAAGCCGGTGTATTCTGTGTAGGCATGGGCTCTAAACTGTTCCCGAAAGATAAGGTGGCAGCAGAAGACTGGGCTTATGTAACTGCCAAATGCGAAGAAGCTCTCGGTTATATCGCCGAAGCTCGTAAATAAGATTAGAGAGCGAAAGCTTATCTATGATAAAAAGAGGTTGATGCGACAGCCTCTTTAAAATATGCCTCGAGGGTTAGTTAGTTTAGTTAGTATATGAGGCATATTTTCATTTTGTTTAAAGGTGTTTAAAGGGGATAGGCCATCGGAATGAGTGACTCATTTCGATGGCTTGTTTTTTATTCCGGAACATAAATAATCTCACCGTTATCCAGTTCGTAGGCTATCCCCACTTTTTTTCCTCTTTTTCCTGAATCCTCCTCTTTCTGACCGGAAGGCTTGTAAGTATTGATTTTCTTTCCTTCCTTGGAGATGATTTCCATATTTTCCTTACCAGGATTCTTCACGATGGTGAAATCTTCCTGTCCGAAAACTTCCGTCATATTCATGTGCATCACCATTGCTACCATCAATGCCACGGCAAATACCATCGCCACGTCGAACAAGTTTACTACTACACTTAGCGGGTCGGTATCCTCTTCTTTGAGGAATTTGCTGACTCTTCTATTTCTTTTCATTATTGGACTCTCCGGTTGTTTCGTTTAATACTCTTGATACATAATCGAGGTTGTTGACATCTTTGGCATACCAACGTTGTTTGAACTGCATGGATATCAGTCCCACAGCACTAATAACCAAACCTACAACAGTCGTTGCAAATACTACCTGCATATTATATGCCATTCCGGAGATATCTCCTGTAGAAAGTCCCACAAGTGCCGGACTCATGGAAATCAATGTTCCTATCAATCCGAGAACCGGACCTATCTTAGCCAGCATTTTAGAAAGAGACACATCTTTCTCTGCTTCATTCTCGAATTTTGTTATCAGGAAGTCTGAGTAATCTGCACTGGCCGGATGGTAGAGCAGATCGCGGAGATAACCCATATATAGTGAATTGTCTTTGTCGGGTAAAGTTGCTTTCAGATCGTCTATCCGTGCATCTTTAATGAGTTGGTCCAGTGCTTTGTCATTTTTACGTTTGGTCATGTACATGTTGTAGGTGCCTCCGATCAAAATAAGTGAACGAACGAACAGGCACAGCAAAATAATGATATCGGGTATAAGTAAACTGTTCGCTACCCAGAATAAAAGTTTAGAGATGAGTTCCATATAATATTTTATTGATTGATTTTACTTCTTTTTTTTAATTCTTTACGTTGTAATAAAGGCCATTTCAGTTTGTTCCAGGCAAATCCAATGAGAAACAGGACAACGAACAGACCGATGGACAAGATAATCGCTTTCCAGTTGAGCGCCTCTTCGGTGGCGGCATAGGTCGTTTTCCCATTGACAGTGGTCAGTAGTCCGAGGATACAGATGAATAAGCTGACAAGGAAATGAACTTCCAACCGGAGATCGTCTTCGGGTACAAGATACTTCATCAGCCGGCTTAATAATGGGATGGCGATAACCACTATCCCTGCAAGTGACCAGGCTGTCACTGAAAAGTCTACGCCAGGTAACCGGAAGATAGCTTCTGTGAGATAGTAGAATAATACGGGGAAGAGCAACAAGCTGGGATACCAGCGAAGTAATTCCGCCCACCATAAATTCTTCTTACCATAAATTCCGCGCAGGAAAGCCACGCAATAGCCGAAGCAGAGTGCTGACTCAAGCGTTATGATAATAGCCATGTTTTGCAATGCTTCCGTGTTCTGCAGATAATCAGCAATCTGTGTCTTTGACTGGAGAATAGCATACTGCCAGGTGCCAGCTACAAAAAGACCGGCTATCAGGCTGTATATTACGGTTTGCCAAAGTTTCCAGAAACTGAGTTTGAAACTGCAGTTAATCACGATAAACAGCATTAATATGTGAATGATTAACTCCATATTACATTACTTTTTCCGTTTCTTTTTAAGTATTAGCAACATGACAACAAATGCTACCAGAACAATACCTGCGATAAGGCCTCCATTCAAAGAATTTTGTTCTTCCTGTGCCCCTTGTACGGCATCGCTAGATTGTTTCTTCAATACCATGCCTCCTTTGGTCGCTTCTCCGTCCAGGGTGGCTTGTTTCATTTGTTTCAGTTCCTTGTTGTAGTTGGCTGCGGTTTGCGCATCTACTTGAGAGGCGATGAACTGCTGTAATTTGGCATTGTCTCCGGTAAATCCGCTGCCCGAAGGACCGAATTGTCTGACAAGGTCTGTATGTAGTTTGGCAATATTGGAGAGTTGTTCCGGAGAAGCTTTCCAATATCCTTTGCGGGCAGTTTCCATCATAACGGCAGTCACTTCCTGTAAAGCTGCGGGATTCTGTTTTTCAAAGAAGTCTTTTACATTCAGTTTGTATTCGTCTTTGACATATACATCATATGTATTATCCCAAAGTTCCTTGTCGATAGCGGCAGGTTTCATCACGTTCCAGCCATACGTATTGGTTACAGTCTGGGCAACTTCGCTTGCTGCAGAAGCACCGCCTTTCATTTTCTCTTTGATATAGGTAGGATTCAGAATCGTTGTACGGCTTTCTACACCGACTGCTTCTTTAAGTTCCTGCATTTTCATGTTGTTGCGGTTCCGGTAGTCGCTAAGATAAGCGTCCGGGTCTTTACCGGTAACATTGCGTACGGCAAGATTCATACCTCCCATGAATTCATATACGTGGTCGAGGCTCAATGCTCCCCAAGTGTTACTTTGGCGGGGCTGAACGACAACATCAGTACTATTCAATGCTGCTTCAAAGGCAAATTTCTGAAAGACTTCCCAGTGTTTTTCGTCACCGTAGAAGGCTCCCATATTGTTGAGGTAAGTATCTGCAATTTCCGATTCACTTTCCCAGCGGTCGCCGGATTCCACCATTCCTTGAATTCCTGTACCATACATGCCATTAGCACCTCCGAATACTCGGAAAGAAGCCATTTCGCGGGCATCTTTCGGACTGACACCTTTTTCGGTCAACACTCTTTCAGCTTCTACCACACTGGCGGCTACCTGATTTTCAAACTTGTCGTCTTTCGCTGCCGCAGCCATTTCTACTGCACGGTTAATCAGGAAGAGGCGGGAAGCGGCGATATCACGGAGTTGTCCGGAAGTCTGAACTACTACGTCGATACGTGGACGTCCCAGTTCGGCTGAAGGAATCAGTTTCAAATCACTGACACGACCGAATGCGTCACGAACAGGTTCTACTCCCAGCATATACAGTACTTGAGCAATAGTAGCCCCACCGGTTTCTATAAATTCGGAAGACCAGAGAGTATAACTCACTTTACGTGGGATTGAATCATTGTGACGTTGCTTGTAAGTATCAATCGTTTGTTTGGCTAAAGCGATACCTTTTTCCCAAGCGGATTCTGTAGGAGTTGCTTCGGCATTGATAGCATACATATTACGTCCGGTTGGTAAAGCATTCGGATTAGCAATCGGATCACCTCCGGGAGTAGGAGCGGTGTATCCACCTTTCAATGCATTCATCAGACTGCTTAACTCTTCTTCGGGACTTTTCAGAAGTGCGTTCTTGTAGTTGCCTACATTCTTGATTGTACGCTCTACTTCAGCGATGGCAAGTGCCAGTTCGATTTCTTCTTTACTGTATTCTTTCCGAGCTTTTCCCATAGCCATCATCATTGCCATCATACCTTTCGGAGCATTGCGGTCTGCCTCTATTTGACGAGCCTTGGCTAGTTCCTGTGCGGTGATACCGGCTGTACGACAAATCAGTTCATCTGTGGCCAGTGCAGGATTAGCGAGCAACTTTTCTACCAGATGGCGAGCAGGAGTCAAGTACTGTTGTGTAAAGAGGCTGCGGTGCTTGCTAACGGCATCTGTCGCTTTACCACGTTGCTTGTCGAGAGCCAGCAGGCTGTATGCGATAGGTTCTGTAGCCATTGCATAGACGGAAGAAGTGATCCGTTCCGCTTCATAAGGAACTCCCATTGTGTAGAGTTGTCCGGTGATTTTCTCGGTAGCCAGTTCTTCTGCGAAGTTTTCTACACGGGCGATTTCATCTTCCGTATATGGTTTGTTGGCAATGCTGTCCAAACCTAAATCACGGTGAATTCCCATTTTCACAGTCAGCGTTTTGACAGCTAATGATTCCTGATCTTTATTCTCTTTGTGAGAGTTATTGTAAATCTTGATTTTTTCCATCAGCTCCCGATAAATACCACGCACACTGCTTTCAAGGAAAGGAGGAGTGAGGTACGACTGTATGGTGGCATACGAACGGCGTTTAGCCATCATTCCTTCACCAACATTACCAATAGAGTAGATATAGAAGTGCGGAACTGCTCCAACCAGGCGATCCGGCCAGTCGTTGCTGCACAATGCCACTTGTTTTCTGGGAGTAAATTCAAGACTTCCATGTGTACCGAAATGGATCAGTGCGTCAGCCTTGAAACCATGTTGCATCCATAGATAGGAAGCAATATAGGTATGAGGAGGTGCCATATTAGTGCCATGAATCACTTGGAAGGAGTTGCCACCACTTCCGGCTGCATTTTGTGGCATTAAGACTACATTCCCGAATTGCAGACGGGCAATACCCAATTTACCGTCGTTAGTCGCCATATAGTTGCCGGGGAATTCGCCGAAAGCATCCACCACTTCCTGATATTTTTCAGGGCGGAGTGACTCTTTCACCCAACTTTCATATTGATCTTTGGTGATAAGTTCGGGATGTCCTTTTTGCATAAAGTCATTAAAGGCTCCCTCTGCGTAAGAGTTGAACACAGCGCCTTGAGCCTGTATCATTTTACCCAGTTCTTCAGCATTTGCAGGCAGACCGGATATGTTGTATCCTTCCTGTTTCATGCGGACCAGAAGATTGTATAGGGAAGGAACCACCTCCATACCGGCAGCGGTCAATGCATTTTGCCCCGGACCTTTATAATAGTAGATAGCTACCTTCTTCTCGCTGTTCGGCTTAGTATTCAGATTCAAATAATTATTGATTGTGGATACGAAAGTCTTCAGGCGTTCGGGTACTGCATACGAATGGCGCAATCCTTCTTCATCCTCATATTGTGCAAAGAGAGCGAAAGGACGGATGGCACCGTCGATTTCCGGAGTCACGATGCTCTGTGACATAAATCCTCCTGCCATTCCCATCGGATCTTTCTCCCATTCATCTACCAGGCTGTTGATGGTGAGCGGAGCAAACAAGAGGATATTCTTAGCTTTCAGATAATCCACCGTTTTGTCTCCCATGCGTCCGTGTGCCATGTTGATGATTGCGTCTGGCTGCACTTCGTCAATAAATGACATGAATTTCGTCATTGACTGAACCGGATAAACATTGTAACCTTCTTTTTCAAGAGCCTCAATAAGTCCGGTGGCATCAGCCATTTGTCCGGTAATCATGATTTTACGTGCTCCTTCTTTATAAAGACGGTTGTCCTTCATGAATTTCTCATAATCTGCCACGGTGAGGAACTCCAGTTCATCATCCGGGTTGGTGAGTCCGGCGTGATAGAGCATGTCGCTGGGCCTTTCTGCCGGGTCTTCCACTTCCGGTATGGAAGAGATTTTACCGTCAATAGCTTTACGGATATAATTCAGCATATTCCGGTAGTTGGTCTTTCCTCCATTAGTCAGATAACCTCGTATCAGATTCTGTTGTACGCTGTCCAGATTACAAATGTTGTTGGCCGGGTTGGTAGCCATGGAAGTATATACAGGAATACCTTTGTCGGCAGCCTGTTGTATCTGTTGACGTTGTTCCTCGACGATACGCAGACCCATTCCGTTGATGAATACCATGTCGTAACCGGTCAGACGGTCGAGGTTGTCGAGCGATACTTCACTGAGTTTGATGGATGAATTGTCGTTGGCTTTCGATATACTTCCCTGTTGTATGGTCTGGAAGTTGATGAAAGCAATCTTTGTAGGACTGAACCAGGTATTCCATACGGACATCCCTATCAGAGCTGCAGCAACGATGCATACACCTAAGATGATTTTACTTTTCTTTTTCATTTCTCTTATTTTTAGCTTTGTATGTAGTTTAACTCTCGTTATAGTCTGAACAAATCGGCAAGATTAATTGAAACAGTTCCGATAAAGCCGATACCTTGCTGTGGTAACTGGATTCCATAATTGGCAGATTTATCTTTGTAATTGAATAAATTGTCTATACCCAGTCCCACAGAGATACCGCGAGGAAAACTTGCACTAGTGTTCAAGGTGCAAATAGTACGTGGAGAGTAATTATATTCAGTTATAGTATTGTCAACGGAATAATAGGAGTATGTGTGTAATTTGGAACTCCACTGCCCGTTCAGTGAAACGGAAGTATTGACTTTACCGAATTTACGGTTAAAGGATGCATTGAATGTTAAACTATGAGGCCGTGTCATGGATAAATTGTATCCTTTATATTCTTCTTTTTCATGGACGTATGCGTAAGAACCTTGTAACATCAGTCCGCAATCCATTTTTACCCGTGCAATAGCTTCCATACTTATACTTTCAGCATTGTCGGAATTCATGTATTTCATGTCCGGCATACTTTTCCCGTCTTCAATATTATCAAGATAAGCTAGTGTAATTTTATTCTTGAATTTATTGTAATAGCCGGATATGGAGGCATAAAAGATGTCTTTGTTAATTTCGGCAGACAGGGAAAACTGCTGGCTGTTCTCTGCTTTCAGATTTTCATCACCATGAATGGTAAACATCCCCAGACCTCCCATGTCATATTCTTCATACAGTTCTTTTAAAGTCGGTGTCCGATAGCCTTGTGCATAGCCGACACGCAGGGTTAACAGTTCTACCGGCCGATACATTACCGATAGTTTAGGAGTCATACGGAAGTGGTATTTGGAATGGTAATCAGTCCGTATGCCCGCTATCAGATTGAACTTCTCGGAGATTTTCCAGTCTTCCTGCACATAGAACACGTATGATTGTTGGTTATAATTGGTACTGTCTTTAAACATATAATGTTTTAAATATTCAAGATTGGCTTCCAGTCCTGCTGTAAATGTATGTTGGCCGTTGAAATTTCCGGTATAGTTCAAACGTGCTGTTTGCACGAAGTTATCGTAGTTCTTTTTGGTATATCCTGCTACAAAATAGTCTATATCCTTTCTATAACTATCGAAGATGTAGGAAAGATCCAACCTGTGATTGACATTAAACAAATATTTTAATTTACCATTTACCGAGTAGTTTGAAAATATATCATTGGTTTTTGCATTAGCCGTAGCATTATCGCGTTTATTCCGATAATATGTTCCTTTTATTTCCGCACTAAACTGGTCGGTAAAAGCATAACCGAACTTCTGCGAGGCATCCCAGATCTGATATCCCCGAATGGTACTGCTGTTAGCACTTTTATCGATGGTGATTGAACCGTCCGGATTGATGACTGTTCTTTCTGTTTCTTTGTCATCAGAAATTGTGTATGTATCTCTTCTTCTGTGGGATATGGTAGTGAAAGAAGAAAAACGGTTTTGTTTGGTTCCACCTGAAACAGTGTATTTTTGTCCACTGTTATTGCCATAACGTGCGTTTACATTTCCTGTAAAAGGTCTGTTGGCGCTTTTCGTGATGATATTGATCACAGCACCCAAAGCATTTGAAGCATAGAGAGTGGATTGAGCTCCTTTGACGACTTCAATGCGTTCAATATCATCTATATTGAAACGGCTGAAATCGGGGTTATGATCCGAACCTTCACCACTTATACGTTCACCGTCAACCAAGAATAATAAGTATTCGCCACTCATTCCTTGATAAGTGATTTCCGGCAATTTACTCATGGAATTGTAATTGAATTGTATACCGGGTAGCTCATACTGTAAAAGGGTCTCTATATCCATAGGATTTAAAGCCTGGATTTCCTTTTGCCCGATCACTCTGGTTAGTATCGGGGCATCTTTGAGCGGTTTTTCTGTCCGTGTACCTGTAACGACGACCTCTTCCAATGAGCTTTGGGTCGGTTTCAGGCGTATGACAATGTTATTGTGTTCATTGTTTTGAATCTTGTATTCCACAGGAGTATACCCGATGAAACTGGCTCGCAAGATAGGAAACCCTTTATCTCTTAAACTTAATGTAAACTCTCCTTGTGTATTAGTGCCGGCACCGATTGTCGTACCTATTACAACGATGGACGCTCCGGGCAGGGGAGTGCCGTTTTCATCTAATACAACTCCTTTGAAACACCGCGTAGTAGCGTTATCGTTCTCATTATTTTCGTAGAGGTACCCCGTCTCCGCTGTCGTATACAACGTGGATAGGACACCCAATAACATCATAAAGATTCTTTTCATGATTGGTTATTTAACGGGATACTCGTAATTAAACGTGACGTGCCCTTTTACATTATCCGCATTTGCAAAATCGGTGAACTGGAGTTTTGCATATGTCCCGTCTTTACATTTTAGAACGAACACATTGTTGGTTGTTGCCAATGTTCCAGCCATAGCCGAACCTTCGGTCCATACCATTGCAGTATTACAGTGGCTTTTCACGTAGCAATCATCTGTTGGCGGCATAGCGAATCTGACGAGTATGTTCTGTTCACTTTCATCTGCGACATATCCGCCTGTCGGAATTGTAGTCACCTTGCTCATATCCGTCATATCTGTTTTTACAACAGAGCCTCCATTGGTTTTTACTTCCGTATAGCGATGTATGGCAATCTGCCAGTCAACGGTAACTGCAGATTCGTCATCACTTCCTTCCATAGTTACGGTTTGGGTTTTGCCATTTTTAAGATTTACATATACCCATTGATTATAAGCAGTAGCGTCAACGGTCAATGTTTTCATCTCTGTTTCTTCTTTCTTTTCGTCGTCATCGCTGCAAGACGTCAATGTTGTTGAGAGTGACAGTGCCATAAAGGCAACCATCCAAAAGTTCAGGATTTTCATACTCTGTTAATTTTGATAGATAATGATTGTTTAATTTTCGGTTGCAAAGTTATAGGGAACTATAAGGATGGAAAATACCTAAAAGAAATGAAAAATAACCAAGCTTTAGTTATATGTAGGTATTAAAAGTGAGGAAGTCGCTTCTTGTGAGAAGGAATATTGTACGGCTTAAATAAAATCCGTACCTTCGCGCCCTTAACTAACTAACCTTTATTTTTATGTTTACTGACTTATTGCATTCCTCTTATTTCTCCCTTTTCCTGATAGTCGCGTTGGGGTTTATGCTGGGAAGAATAAAGATCAGAGGATTATCTCTTGATGTGTCGGCAGTTATTTTCATTGCCCTTCTTTTCGGGCATTATGGTGTTATTATTCCTAAAGAATTAGGAAACTTCGGTTTGGTGCTCTTCATATTCACCATCGGTATTCAAGCGGGGCCCGGATTCTTCGATTCTTTCCGTAGTAAAGGAAAGACGCTCATTCTTATTACTATGCTTATTATTTGTTCTGCCTGCTTGACTGCAGTCGGGTTGAAGTACGCATTTGATATTGATACACCGAGCGTTGTCGGTCTGATTGCCGGTGCGCTGACCAGTACTCCGGGTCTGGCGGTTGCTATCGACAGTACCCATTCTCCTTTGGCGTCCATCGCTTACGGTATCGCATATCCGTTTGGAGTGATCGGCGTGATTCTGTTTGTCAAACTGCTGCCTAAGATTATGCGGGTAGATTTGGATAAAGAAGCCCGCCGCTTGGAGATAGAACGTCGTGGACAATTTCCGGAGCTGATTACTTGCATTTATCGGGTTACCAATTCTCATGTGTTCAATCGTACTCTGATGCAGATAAATGCGCGCGCCATGACGGGCGCTGTCATTTCACGTCTGAAACATAATGATGAAATATCCATCCCTACGGCCCATACGGTGCTGCGTGAAGGAGATTATATACAAGCCGTAGGTAGCGAAGAGTCGTTGAATCAGCTTGCCGTGTTGATTGGCAAGCGTGAAGAAGGTGAGTTGCCTTTGGATAAAACGCAGGAAATAGAATCTTTACTATTGACCAAAAAGGACATGATAAATAAGCAGTTGGGTGATTTGAACTTACAGAAAAACTTTGGATGTACAGTGACCCGTGTCCGTCGAAGCGGTATTGATTTGTCTCCATCTCCCGATCTCGCTTTGAAGTTTGGCGATAAATTGATGGTTGTCGGTGAGAAAGAAGGACTTAAAGGAGTAGCCCGCCTGCTGGGTAACAATGCGAAGAAACTGTCTGATACGGATTTCTTCCCCATTGCGATGGGTATTGTATTGGGAGTGCTGTTCGGCAAAATAAATATATCTTTCTCTGACAGTCTGTCATTCTCTCCGGGACTGACCGGTGGAGTGTTGATGGTAGCCCTTGTGTTGAGTGCGATTGGTAAGACGGGCCCCATCATCTGGTCTATGTCCGGACCAGCCAATCAATTGCTGCGCCAGTTAGGTCTGCTTCTTTTTCTTGCCGAAGTAGGAACTTCTGCCGGTAA
>ENA-ORTU01004108-ORTU01004108.1-human-gut-metagenome-genome-assembly--contig:-NODE-4108-length-11398-cov-2.405448_pt1 | contig 11398 bp, 7 predicted proteins | sample MGYA00241910_ERZ509184 | MGnify/ENA primary metagenome ERZ509184 (study PRJEB26280, sample SAMEA2338847) | human gut metagenome | biome: human gut; feature: human-associated habitat; material: faeces...
ATATTCACCTACGACGCCAACGGAGCCCGCGTGGCTGGCCCCTACTATAAACAGTGGTGGGAGTTCCGCTCGGGCGTCATCCGCGACTTCATCGCCCGAATACGCGCGACGGTGGATGAGCTGCAACCCGGCGTGAAACTGGAGTATTGGGCCGCCTCGTGGCTGCACGCCATCTACACGCAGGGCCAGAACTGGGCCAGCCCGCGTTCGCGCTTCCACGAAGCCTATCTCGACGATTGGGCCACGCCGACCTACAACCGCACCGGATTCGCCGATCTGCTCGATGTCTTCATCACGGGAACCTACCTCGAAAAGGTATGGGGCATGGACGATCCCGAATCCATCGAGTACGGTCTCGCCCGCTCGCTGAAGGATGTCGACGGCGACTGTGCGGTCTACGGTTCGCTCTACGCCCAGAACCATGTCGATCAGTTCGAAGACGCCGTATACCTGTGTCTTTCGCGCACGGACGGTGTGATGGTCTTCGACATCATTCAGGTCATCGAAAACGATCTATGGGATGACATCAAACGTGGTATCGACCGGGCTGAAAAAGAACAGAAAACTCAAAAATGACAAGATGAAAAAATCCATCCTGATACTTTGTGTCCTGCTGATGGCGGCGATTCCGTCCGCCTGCACGGAATCGCATAAAACCCCTCCGGAACTCGACAAGCCGCAACCCGGGCCGAACCCCGATCCGAAACCGGAACCCTCAGAGGGAAAGGAAAAAATGCTCTGGTTCGATGCCGAGGCCAACTTCCAGCGATTCTCGACACAGGCCGGTATCATCGCCATGCTCGACAAAACACAGGAAGCGGGATTCAACAAGATCGTCGTGGATGTGAAGCCCGTCGAGGGGGACGTACTCTACAAAAGCGAGTTCATGACCCAAGCGACGACTATCGGTTCAGTTAACGTTGCCGACAGAGGTTGGGACTACCTCCAGTTTTTCCTCGACGAGGCACATAAACGGAACCTGAAAGTGACCGTCTCGACCACCGTATTCCCCATGGGCATGCCCAGCACCAGACAGGGACCCGCCTACCGGGGCACGACATGGAAGGGGAAAACCTGCATGCAATACAAGCCCGAGGGCATGGTCGACATCAAGGATGACCCCACGAAGGTCGCAGCGTTCCTCAATCCCGTCCTGCCCGAAGTTCAGGAGTTCGCCCTGCGTTTCATTCGTGAAATAGTCACCAACTACGATTTCGATGCCTACGCGCTCGACTACTGCCGTTTTCCGGACTATCAGAGCGATTTCTCGGAAGCATCCAAAGAGGCGTTCGAAAAGTACATTGGCGGACTCGTCGAGACGTGGCCGGGCGATGTCTTCACCTACAACGCTTCCGGCGAAAGAGTCCCCGGCAAATACTACAAAGAGTGGTGGGAGTTCCGCTCGATGATAATCCACGACTTCGTAGCCCGCGTTCGCAAGGAGATCAAGGCAATCAAACCGGACGTAAAATTGGAATATTGGGCCGCTTCGTGGTGGGGCGCACTCTATGCCAACGGACAGAACTGGGCCAGCAAGGCGTTCCGTCCGCTAACGGATCAGGATGCGTGGTCGTTCAACTCTTGGTGTTCGATCAATTACCACCAGACCGGTTTCGCCGATCAGCTCGACACGTTCCTGCTGGGGACCTACCTGCCCCGCGTGTACGGACCCGACGACGGCGAGTCGATCGAATACGGTATCAACCGTGCCGAGCGCTTCCTGCTCAACGCCTGTACCTATTACGCGACGGTGGATTGCTCGCAGAAGACATTCGACATCGAGGAAGCCTGCTATTACTGCCTCAAACGCACGGCCGGGCTGATGGTCTTCGACATCGTTCATGTCATCAACAACGATATGTGGGCCGCCATCAAGCGGGGCATCGACCGTTACGAAGCGGAGACGGCAACCGAATAAGTAAAACAGTTGCACCATGAAAAAACTCCTTCTTATCGCCGCAGCCGTGCTGGCCGGGGCTTCGGGGCTCCGGGCCGAAGAGTACACGGCGATATCTCCCGACGGAAAAATCACGGTGTAATCACGGTGACGGTATCGACCGCGCCCGAACTGCGCTGGAGCGTCACGCGCGAGGGCGAACGGCTGCTCGACGCAAGCCGCATCGGCATGAAGATCGCCGGGGCCGAGCCGTTCGGCGCGGCGCCCGTCGTGCGGCGGGCCGAACGGCGGCGCATCGACGAGCGCAGCACGGCGCCCGTTCCGACCAAGTTCCGCACGCTGCACGATCGCTGCGAAGAGCTTCTGCTTACGTTCCGCGGCGGCTGGGCCGTCCGCTTCCGGGTCTACGACAACGGCGCGGTCTACCGTTTTGAAACGGCGCGAAAGGGGACCGTCGACATCGAGTCGGAGACCGCCGAGCTGAATTTCGCCGCCGATTTCGAGACCCTCTGGCCCCGCGAGGAGAACCCCGATTTCATCTCCCACTGCGAAGCGTTCTTCGACCGCAAGCACCTCTCGGAGCTCGACGCGAAGCGGTACGCCTACCTGCCCGTGTGGTTCTCCTCGCCGCGCGGCACGCGCATGGTCTTGACGGAAACCGATCTGGAGGACTATCCCTGCCTGTTCCTGTTCGGCGGCGAGGGACACAGCCTCCGCGCGCAGTTCCCGCCCGTGGTGCTCGAAGCCCGGCTCAGGGAGGGTTCGGACCGCAACGAGGAGCTGGTGAAAAAAGCGCCCTACATCGCCCGGACCCGAGGCACGCGCACGTTTCCGTGGCGCGTGGTGACCATCGACCCCGACGACCGCGCGCTGCTGGAGAACAACCTCGCCTACCAGCTCGCGTCGAAACCCGTCGAAGGCGACGCCTCGTGGGTGCGGCCGGGCAAGATTTCGTGGGAGTGGTGGCATTCGCTCAATATCTACGGGGTCGATTTCCGCTCGGGGGTCAACACCGCGACCTACAAGTATTACATCGATTTCGCGGCCAAATACGGCATCGACTACATCCTGCTGGACGAAGGGTGGTCCGTGAGCACGCTCAATATCAAGGAGCCGCGCCGGGAGATCGACCTCGGGGAGCTGATCCGCCACGGCCGCGAAAAGGGCGTCGGCGTGGTGCTCTGGACGCTCTGGAACCCCATGAAGAAGGACCTGGAAGGCATCCTGGACACCTACCGCGACTGGGGCGTGAAGGGCATCAAGATCGACTTCATGCAGCGGTCCGATCAGGAGATGGTCCGATTTTACGATGAGATCGCCCGCGCGGCGTTCGACCGCGGTCTGATCGTGGATTTCCACGGGTCGTTCAAACCCGCGGGGCTCCAGCGCAAATACCCCAACGTCCTCTCGTTCGAAGGGGTTTACGGCATGGAGCACGACAAATGCTCGACCGATATTTCGCCCGTCCACGACTGCACGCTGCCCTTCACGCGCATGGTCGCCGGACCGATGGACTACACGCCCGGCGCCACGCGCAACGCCACCCGGGCCGATTTCGCCATCAGCTGGGACAACCCGATGAGCCAGGGCACGCGCGCCCATCAGGCGGCGCTGTACGTCGTCTTCGAAAGTCCGCTTCAGATGCTCTGCGACTCGCCGTCGCACTACCTGCGCGAAGCGGAGTTCACTGCCTTCATCGCCGCCGTGCCGACCGTGTGGGACGAAACGGTGGGGCTCACCGCCTCGGTGGGCGAGTACGCCGCCGTGGCGCGCCGCAGCGGTGAGAAGTGGTACATCGGAGCCATCACCGACTGGACGGCCCGCACGCTGGAGGCCCCGCTGAAGTTCCTCGACGGTGGCCGCTACCGCATGAAGGTCTTCGCCGACGGGGTGAATGCCGACCGCATCGCGCGGGATTACCGCACCGAAACCCGTGAAGTCACGCGCGACGACGCGATCGCCCTGCGGATGGCCCCCGGAGGCGGTTGGGCCGCCGTTCTCGAACCCGTGAAATGAAAACCAGCGCGTTCATCCTCTTTGCGGCGCTGCTCGCCGCCTCGTCTCTTTCCGTCACGGGGCGGGCGGCCACGCGCACGATCGATCTGTGCGGCCGCGTGACGGCTTCCGGCAGGGGCGTGACGGGAGTTTGCGTCACGGACGGCCGCACGATCGTGCGCACCGACGCCAAAGGGCGCTACCGCCTGCCGTCGGACACGGAGGCGGAGTTCGTCTACCTGACGCTGCCCGACGGGTACGAAATCCCCCTGCGCGACGGCACGCCCTGCATCTACCGGCGCATCGCTCCCGGCAGACGGCGCTACGATTTCGCGCTGGAGCCCGCGGTGCAGGACATGACGCGCCACCGCCTGCTGGCGGTCGCCGATCCGCAGGTCTACTTCGAGTGCGAGCTGGACAGCGTGCGCCGGGCCGCGGACGACATGCGGCTGACGGCCGCCGACGGAGTGCCGACGCTGGGGGTGGTCTGCGGCGACATCATCGGCGACATCGACCGCAGGCCCCCGCTTTTCGAACCGGTTAGCGAGGCCCTCGCCGCGAGCGGGGTCGCGTTCTTCTACGTCGCGGGCAACCACGACATGGACCTCGGCGTGCGGACGAGCGACCGGGCGAAACGCTCGTTCAAGGAGCACTTCGGCCCGACCTACTACGCTTTCGACCGCGGCCGCGTGCACTACGTGGTGCTCGACGACTGCTTCTACATCGGCCGCAGCTACCTCTATGTGGGGTATCTCGACGAGCGGCAGCTCCGCTGGCTGGAGCAGGACCTCGCCACCGTCCCGGCGGGCCGCACGGTGGTCGTCTGCCTGCACATCCCGACCTGGTCGCGCGCGGCGCGGAGCGGTGAATGGAGCCGCGAGGAGTCGCACAAGGTGCTCAACAACCGCCGGGCGCTCTACCGGATGCTCGAACCCTACAACGCCCATATCCTCTCCGCGCACGAACATTACAACGAAAACTACACCCCCGAGCCGCACCTCTTCGAGCACGTCCACGCTCCGCTGAGCACCCTTTTCTGGCAGACCCCGTGGAGCATGGACGGCATTCCGGCCGGGTACGGGGTCTACGAGTTCGACGGCGACGGCCTCACGTGGTACTACAAGGCCGCGGACCATCCCCGCAGCCGGCAGTTCACGGCCTACGGCGTCGGCGAAGACCGCCGCCGCCCCGACGCCGTGACGGTCAACGTCTGGAACTGGGACCCCGCCTGGCAGGTCGTCTGGTACGAGAACGGCGAGCCGCGCGGACCGATGACCCGTTACACGGGTTACGACGCGTCGATCTACGACTACGTGGCGCGTTACAGCGAGCATTTCAAGCACAAAAACATCGGCGCGGACCGCACCGAACACCTCTTCTACGCCCTGCCCGCGTCGCCCGATGCGCATATCCGCGTCGAAGTCCGCGACCGCTTCGGCCGGCTCTCGGTCTGGGAGAGCGGCACGGGCTATTCGACACCGAAAAAAACATGACAGCACGATGAAAAAACCTCTTTCGATCCTCTTCGCGGCGCTCGCCGCACTCCTCTGCACCGCCTGCGGCAGCTCAGGCCGCGTCTGCTCGCCCGACGGCACGCTTTGTCTCGAGGTGGCCGAACGCGGCGGCCGCATCGGCTACACCGTGACGCGCCGCGGCGCCCCCCTTTTGGACTTCTCGACGCTGGGATTCGAACTGCTCGATGCCCCTGCGCTGCGCGAAGGGCTCGAAATCACGGGCACGTCGCGCGACAGCCGTGACGAGACGTGGGAGACCGTCTGGGGCGAACAGCGCACCGTGCGCAGCCATTACAACGAACTGAGGGTCAGCGTGCGCGAAAGCGACGCACCCCGCCGCCGCTTCGACGTGGTGTTCCGCCTGTTCGACGACGGCTATGGCTTCCGCTTCGAATTTCCCGAACAGCCCCATCTGGGCGAGTTCGCGATCACGGACGAGCTGACCGAATACCGCTTTCCGTCCGACCACAACGTCTGGTGGATGCCCGCGCGCGAACCCTACTACGAGAGCCTCGCCCGCCACACCCCCATCTCGCGGATGGACACGGTCAACACGCCGCTCACGCTGGAATGCGCCGGCGGAGGGTATCTCGCCCTGCACGAGGCCGATCTGACGGACTACGCCAAAATGAGCCTCTACCCCGACGGAACCACCCTGCGCTGCCACCTCACCCCGTGGTCCACGGGGGTGAAGGTCTACGCCCGGACGCCTTTCCGCACGCCGTGGCGCACGATGATCGTCGCCGACACGCCGGGCGGTCTGGTAACTTCGCGGCTCATGCTCAACCTCAACGAGCCGTGCCGCATCGAGGACACCTCGTGGATCCGCCCCGCCAAATATGTCGGCATCTGGTGGTCGATGCATCTCTTTCAGGAGACCTGGGCGCAGGGACCCCGCCACGGCGCCACGACCGAAAACGCGAAACGTTACATTGACTTCGCCGCGGAACACGGCATCGAGGGCGTGCTGGTAGAGGGGTGGAACGTCGGCTGGGACGGCGAGTGGACCAAAAACACGGACCGGATCCGCTTCACGGAGCCCTATCCGGACTTCGACATCGAAGCCGTTGCCGGCTACGCCGCCCAAAAGGGCGTGGAACTGATCGGCCACCACGAAACGGGGGCCGATACAAAGAATTACGAGGCCCAGCTGGAGGAGGCTTTCGCGTTCTATAAAAAGTACGGCGTCGATTACGTCAAAACGGGCTACGTCAATGTGCTGATGGACGGAAAGGAGCTGCACGACAGCCAGTACGGCGTGCGGCACTACCGCCGCGTGATCGAGACGGCAGCCCGCTGCGGCATGATGATCGACAACCACGAGCCGGTCATGCCCACGGGGATAGAACGCACGTGGCCCAACCTGATGACGCAGGAGGGCGTCCGCGGTCAGGAGTACAACGCCTGGTCGCCCGACGGCGGAAATCCGCCCGAGCACACCACCGTGGTGCCGTTCCTGCGCGGACTGGCCGGGCCGATGGACTACACGTTCGGGACGTTCCGTTTCGACAACCCCGTCTCGCCCTTCGCGCGGGTGCAGTCGACCATCGCGCGCGAGCTGGCGCACTACGTGGTGATTTACAGCCCGCTCCAGATGGCCTCGGACCTGCCCGAAAACTACCGCGGACACAAGGCCTTCGACTTCATCCGCGACGTGCCCACCGACTGGGAGCGGACGCTCGTGCCCCAGGCCGCGATCGGCGACTATGCCGTATTCGTGCGGCAGGACCGCAGCTCGGAGGACTGGTACCTCGGCGCCGTCACCGACGAGGAGCCCCGCACGGTCGGCGTGCCCCTCACGTTCCTCGCGCCCGGGGTGACCTACACGGCGCAGATTTACGCCGACGGCGAGGGCGCCGACTGGAAAACCAATCCCTATGCCGTTGACTACGAAGAGCGTCCCGTAACGGCCGCCGATACGCTGACCGTGAGCATGGCTTCGGGCGGCGGATGCGCCGTTAGGTTCGCCGCACCTGAAAAAACACCGATCCGATGAAAAAAATCCTGATTCCGGCCCTGCTGTGTCTGACGTTCGCCGCGGGCTGCACCTGTGAAAACACCATCCGCCGCCGGGCCGACGTGCTCGTCATCGGCGGCACGACCTCCGGCACGACGGCCGCCATCGCCGCGGCGCGGCAGGGCGTGCAGACGCTCGTCGTCGAGGAGACTCCCATGCTGGGAGGCATGCTCACGGCCCAGGGCGTATGCGCCACGGACGGCAATTTCAACCTGCCGTCGGGTCTGTGGAACGAGTTCCGCGACCACCTGCGGAAGCGTTACGGCGGTATCGGCGCGCTGTGGACGGGCTGGGTGAGCACCACCCTGTTCGAACCGCACGTGGCCGACAGCATCTTTCACACGATGGCCGCGGCCGAGCCGACGCTCGAGGTGGTGCACGGCTACCGCCTGACGGGCATCCTGCGCCGCGGAAAGCGGGTCACGGGCGCCGAGTTCACCGACGCGCGCGGAGGCCGCATGCTGGTGCGGGCCCGCATCACCGTCGACGCCACCGATCTGGGCGACGCGCTGCCGTTGAGCGGCACCTCATACCGTCTTGGCATGGACGCCCGCGCCGACACGGGCGAAGAGCTGGCTCTGGCCGAGGCCAACGACGCGGTGCAGGACCTCACGGTGGTGGCCATCCTCAAGGACTACGGGCCCGGCGCGGACCGAACCATCGAGCGGCCTGCGGGCTACGACCCCGCGGAGTTCGCCGGGTGTTACGACCTCTCGTCGGAAGGGGTGCGCAGCGCCGACCGGATGCTCGAATACGGCCGTATGCCGGGAGGCAAATACATGATCAACTGGCCCAAGGAGGGCAACGACATCAACCTCGACGTGGTGGAACTTCCCCATGCCGAGCGCACAGCGGCCCTCGAAGCGGCGCGGCAGAAGACCCTGCGCTTCGTCTACCACATCCAGCACGAGCTGGGATACCGCCGCCTCGGCATCGCTGACGACGAATTCGACACGCCGGACGGGCTGGCCTACCTGCCCTACCACCGCGAGGGGCGGCGCATGGACGGCGTGGTGCGCATGACGCTCGACGACGTGACCGATCGTTACGCGAGGCCGCTCTACCGCACGGGCATCTCCGTCGGCGACTACCCCGTCGACCACCACCGCAACTGCCGGACCGATCTGCCGAAGATCCTCTTCCCGCCCGTGCCGTCGTTCAGCGTGCCGCTGGGGGCGCTGATTCCCGACCGGACCGAGAACTTCATCGTCTCGGACAAAGCCATTTCCGTCTCGAACCTCGTCAACGGCTCGACGCGCCTGCAACCGGTCGTGATGCTTACCGGACAGGCCGCGGGAACCCTCGCGGCGCTGGCCGCCGAACGCCGCTGCCCGCCGCGGGAGGTTCCCGTGCGCGAGGTGCAGGAAGCCCTGCTGGCCCAGAAAGCCTACATCGCGCCGCTCTACGACGTAAAGCCCGACGATCCCGACTTCGCGACCCTGCAGCGCATCGCCGCGACGGGCATCCTGCGCATGACGGGCGAGCCGTTCCACTGGGCGAACCGTTCGTGGTTCTACCCCGAGCGGACGATCCCGGTCGGGGAATTCACCCGCGGACTGCACGACTTCGCCCCTCGAATCCCCGTCCGGACCGACACGACCGCCCTCACCGCCGCACGCGCCGCGAAGCTCATCGCCGAGGCGGGCGGCAAAGCCCCGCGGATCCGCCCCGCGGATGCGGATAGGCCCCTCACGCGCCGGAAACTGGCGTTGCTTCTCGAGGAGTGTCTCGATCCCTTCGCCCGCCCGGTCGATCTTCACGGAGAATACCGCTAACTGCTTATGAAACGACTGATTCTGACCCTTCTGTCGACCGCCGCGGCGGTCACGCTCGCTGCACAGCCCGACTCGCTCGACTACCGCGGCGACTACTACTTCTCGAAACGCAGTCAGCAGGAGTCCCTCCCCGTGCGGCCGCACCACACGGTGATGCTCGGCAACAGCCTCACCGAGCGGGGCGCCTGGGCCGAATACTTCCCCGAAGCGCACGTGATTAACCGCGGCATAGGCGGGGACTGCGTTGCCGGCATGGCCGCGCGGCTGGACAGCATCGTGGCGGGACGGCCGCGGGCGATATTCCTCATGGCGGGCGTCAACGACCTGATATTCTCGACCATCGCGCCCGAGGCGCTGCTCCGGCAGTACGAACGTCTGCTGGACCGCATCGCCGCCGAATCGCCTGCGACGCAGGTCTTTATCCAAAGTCCGCTGCCCCTCGACGAGGCGCGCAACGAACCATATTTCACGGGTAAGAACGCCCGCATCGAGGCTTTCGACCGCCTGCTGCGGCGGATGGCCGCCCGGCGCGGACTGAAATTCATCGACATCCGCAGCCGCATGCTCCGCGACGGAAAACTCCCCGCGGAGTATACCGTGGACGGCATCCACCTCACACCGGCGGGCTACGCCGTCTGGGTCGAGGCACTGCGCCCTTACGTCACGCCGGCCGGGGCGCGTATCGGCACGGTGACCTGCGCGGGCCGAGGTCTGGCGGGGGTTGTGGTGAGCGACGGCGACAACTGCGCCGCCACCGACTCGGCGGGCCGCTTCGTGCTTCCGGCGAACGACCGGGCGCGCTTCGTCTTCGTCTCGACCCCCGCGGGCTATGCGTCGCCCTCGGAGGAGGGGGTCGTGCGCCATTACCTTCCGGCGAAGTCCGACGGCAGTTCCCACGACTTCCGTCTCCGGCGCAAACCATCCGGCGAAACCCGCCACGGCTTCGTCGTCGTCGCCGATCCGCAGCTCTTCGCCCGCAAGGAGTTCCGCCTGCTGGAGCGTGCGGCGGAGGACATCCGCCAAACCGCTGCCGCCGCCGAGCGCTCCGGACGCCCGATGCACGGCATCTGCGCGGGCGACATCACCTCGGGCGACCACACGTTCTACACCTCCTACAACGAGGTTATGTCGGCGACGGGAATCGAGTTCCGCAACGCGATGGGCAACCACGACATGAAGCTCTGGGGCCGCTCGCACGAAACGTCGGCCGCGGCGTTCGAAGCAATGTACGGCCCCGCGTACTACTCCTACAACGTGGGTGAGGTACACTACGCGGTGCTGAACGACAACTACTACATCGGCCGCGACTGGTACTACATCGGCTATCTCGAGGAGCGGCAGCTGGCGTGGCTCGAACGGGACCTGTCGTTCGTGCCCGCGGGAACGACGGTGGTCGTGGCGCTCCATATCCCGACCGCGTTCGCCGGAAAGGACGAAAAACCCTTCGACTATGCGCAGGCCGAGCGGTCGCTCTGCAACCACCGGGCCCTGCACCGGCTGCTGGAGCCCTATGACGCGCACATCGTCTCGGGTCACATGCACACGACGACGAACTGCCCCGTCCGCGAGGGGCTCTACGAACACAACGTCGCGGCCCTGAGCGGGGCGTGGTGGCAGGGCGCGATCTGCACCGACGGCACGCCGGCCGGCTACGCCGTCTTCGAGGTCGACGGCGGCGAGGTGTCGTGGTACTACAAATCCGTCGGGCATCCGCGCTCCTTCCAGCTGAAAATCTACGATTCCAAGGACGACGAAGCCTTCGCCGGACGCATCGTGGCCAACGTCTGGAACTGCGACCCCGCCTGGACGGTCGAAATGCGCGCCGACGGCGGCCGCCCCGTGCGGATGGAACGCACCACGGCGGTCGATCCCCAGGCCCGGAGGCTCTACGCCGATGCGTCGAAACTTGACCACAAATGGATCACGGTCACACAGTCGGATCACTACTACGCGGCGCCGCTGCCCGCCGGAACGCGTCGCGTCGAGGTCACGGCCCGCGACCGCTTCGGAAACACGTACCGCGCTGAAAAAAGAATAAACCGATGAAAAAACTGATTTTCGCCCTGCTGCTCTTCGCCTGCGGGGCCGCTTCGGGCCGCGGCAGCGGCCCGGTGTTCACCCCCGCCGACTCGCCCGAAATCCGCTTCACGGGCCGCGCCGCAAAGGGCCCCGGCGGAGCGTTGTCGTTCGACTGGAGCGG
>ENA-ORTU01004118-ORTU01004118.1-human-gut-metagenome-genome-assembly--contig:-NODE-4118-length-11375-cov-2.656184_pt1 | contig 11375 bp, 8 predicted proteins | sample MGYA00241910_ERZ509184 | MGnify/ENA primary metagenome ERZ509184 (study PRJEB26280, sample SAMEA2338847) | human gut metagenome | biome: human gut; feature: human-associated habitat; material: faeces...
CGGGTCAGAGCCCGCACCCTGCCCCTGGGTCAGCTTCTCGCCGATCTGGATCTTATAGGTAGCGCTGGAAACGTTGAGCGCCTGCTTATCGGTATTGACCGCGACGAAATCCACGCCGCGGGTCCCGGAGCGCACCATGCGGTTGACCACGTTATTGCCGCCGCCGCCGACGCCGATGACCTTGATCCTGACGACGTTTTCAACGCCGGTATCCAATCCGAATGCCATATCGGTTCCTCCTACTATCTCTTGTAGAATGCGGGCGGATCATGTCGGTGCCGCCACAACATCAAGTGTATTCTGAAACAAGTCTATTGTATAACGCTTTTTTCTCGCGGTCAATAGCCGCGCGCGATTTCCCGAAAACTTTTTTACGCGCCCGGCGCGGACGGGATAAAGCGCATCTCGCCCTTGGACTTGAGCAGCATATAGTTGATCTCGCCCGTCTCGTTCGACTCCAGACCGTTTACCAGATCCTGCACGCTGCGGAAAATATAGTCGAGGTCGGAGTCCCACGGGAGGCGCACGGTGAAGCGGCCCAGATAGGTAAAGGTGATCGCCTCGGCATCAGACAGGTCGACGCTCCCGATGCCCGCGAGCATACCGTAACCGCCCGCCGTCCGCACGAGGGTGAGCAGTGTCTCCGTCGTCAGCGTTTTCTCCTCACCGAGCGAGAGCTGCGCGCTCAGCGCGGGCGACTCCGGCTCGACGCCCGTGATGCCCGGGCAGCCGGACGGCAGCGTGTCGGTCCGCTCAAGGAGCTTTCCGTTTTCGCTGATGAGCCAATAACCCTCCGGCGTGACGACGCCCGCCGCCGCCACGCACTCCCGCACCGTGATAACGATGGTGTCGGGCAGAGCGCGGTTGATCGTCGCCTCCTCCACATAGGGCAGCTTTTCAAAAATGGCCTGCGCGGCGCTGTACTTGTTGAGCAGGAAGAGGTTATCCTCGATCTCGATGCCCGAGGCCGCGACGACCTCCTCGCTCGTGTAGCGCGCGTTTCCGCTCACCGTGATGCTCTGCACCTTGAAAAAAACGGTCAGCGCCGCGACGACCGCGCCGGCGATGAGCAGGATGCACAGGAGCTTCATCAGGAAAGAAAATCTTCCCCGCCGGCGTCTGCGATTCGTGCTGCGATTTCGTGCCATAGCTTTTGTATCCTTTTCGTTTCTATGTAGTCTCCCGGCGGATCTGTGCGCCGAGCGCGGCCAGGTCGCGCTCGATAGCGTCGTATCCGCGATCGATGTGCGTGAGCTCCGTCACGCGGGTCGTGCCCTCGGCGGAAAGCCCCGCGATCACCAGCGCCGCGCCGCCGCGCAGGTCGGTGCATTTGACCGCCGCGCCGTGCAGCGTCCTCACGCCGTTCACCACCGCCACGCGCCCCACGACGCGGATCTCCGCGCCCATGCGTGAGAGCTCGTCAACGTGTCGGTAGCGGTTTTCAAAAATGTTTTCAACAAAGACCGTGCAGCCCTCGCTCCTGAGCAGCGCCGCCATCAGCACGGGCTGGGCGTCGGTCGGAAAACCCGGGTAAGGCGCAGTACGCACGGGGCGCACGGAGCGCAGCGCTCCGGTCGAGCGCAGGGAAACGGCGTCCGCCTCGCTCCTCACCTCGCAGCCGCTCTCGGCGAGCGAGAGCGCCACGGTGGACACCGCGCGGTAGTCCACGCCGGTGAGCCGGACCTCACCGCCCGCCGCCGCCGCGGCGCAGAGGTAGGTCGCGCAGACGATGCGGTCCCCGATGACGCGGTGCGTGCAGCCGTGCAGCACCGCGCCGCCCTCGACCGTGATGATGGAGCCGCCCGCGCCGTTCACCCGTGCGCCCATGCTCCGCAGCAGCGCCTGAAGATCGACGATCTCCGGCTCGCGGGCCGCATTGTAGATGACGCTTGTGCCCTCCGCGCCGCAGGCGGCGAGAATGGCGTTCTCCGTCGCGCCGACGCTCGGAATGGCGAGGGTGATGTCCGTGCCGCGAAGGCATTTCGCCTTGCAGCGCAGCTCGCCGTAGCGCTCGGTAATCTCCGCGCCCAGCTCGCGCAGGGCGGCCAGATGCAGGTCAATGGGCCGCGGACCGAGCTCGCAGCCGCCGGGGTAGGACAAGACCGCTTCTCCCTGCCGCGCGAGGATCGCGCCCAGAAAAATGATGGACGAGCGCATTTCGCGCATCAGCTCGTCAGGAATGTCGCAGCGCGCCATCGGCGCAGTGTCCACCTCCAGCGCTGTGCCGTCGCGCCGCACGCGGCAGCCGAGGTGGCGCAGAATGGCGACGGACGCGTCCACGTCGCGCAGACGCGGACAGTTCTCGATGCGGCAGACGTCCCGCGCGAGGATCGTCGCCGCCAGCACGGGCAGGACGCTGTTCTTGCTGCCCTGTATCGTCAGTTCTCCGTGAAGCGGCGCGCCGCCCTCGATGCTCAGATAGCTCATGTGCCGTTCCTCCCTTTCCCGATGGGTCAACAAACTAAGCCATAGTATGCGCCCACGGTGCGCCGTGGTTCCGGCGCGGGAGGAAAAGGGGGTGTACTTTCGCGGTGTTTTATGGTAAAATTCCGAAAAAATCCAAAAGCGAGGTCATATCATGAAGGGAAAAACGATCTGCAAAACGCTTGGGCTCGTACTGCTCGCGCTGCTCATTCTCGTCGTGCTGTACGTCGTCTATGTGTTCGCGAGCTACCACCGCGTCGGCGACCAGAGTCTCAGCGTAATGCATTGCAGCAGCAGGGACGCAGTCCCCATGGAGGACGCGGTCGAGACCGGCGCCGTCTACCGCGTTTCGTCCGCGAACGCGGGCTTCGGCGCCTACAGCGCCGACTACAGCTTCTTTATGGACGGCGGCAGGGAGAGCCGCGCCCGCAGCCGGCAGGCGGTCGACGAAAATATGCGCGGCATCGTCGCGTTCGTCAAAGGCCTTTCGCCCGACTTTGCCCTCTTTCAGGAGGTCGATACCGACGGCACGCGCAGCTGGCACATCGACGAGACCGCCTATCTGAGCGACGCCATGACGGGATGCGAATTTGACGAGGTGTTCGCGCAGAACTACGACAGCCCCTATCTTTTCTACCCGCTCATTCAACCCCACGGAGCGAATCAGTCCGGCATCGTGACGCTTTCGCGCCACCCCATCGCTTCCGCTGCGCGGCGGGAGCTGCCGGTGGAGAGCGGCTTTATGAAGCTCCTTGACCTTGACCGCTGCTATTCGGTCAGCCACATCCCGACGGCGAGCGGCAAGGAGCTTGTCCTCTATAATCTCCACCTCTCTGCCTACACCTCGGACGGCGCCATCGCCACCGAGCAGCTTGAGCTGCTGTGCGCGGATATGCTTGCGGAATACGAGGCGGGCAATTACTGCGTCGCGGGCGGCGACTTCAACAAGGACCTGCTCGGCAATTCGCCGGAGATCTTCGGTGTGGCCGCCGGGGAAAACGACACCTGGGCGCAGCCCATCCCGGAGGGAACGATCCCCGCGGGGCTGACGCTCGTCGCGCCCTTTGACGAGACCGCGCCCACCGCCTCCTGCCGCACGGCGTCCGAGCCGTACAGCATTGAGACGACCTTCCGCCTGACGGTGGACGGCTTCCTCGTGAGCGATAACGTGGAGGTCGTGGACAGCGCCGTGCTGGACGCCGGCTTCCTCTACTCCGACCACAATCCCGTGTGGATGGATTTTACGCTCAAATGAATATGCTCTGAGCCTGCGGCTTGCGCCGCAGGCTTTTATTTTACAAGCGCCATGACGGTCTCATAGATGCGCTCGGTCGCGTCGCGCACGCCGAGTCGGAGCGAAGCCTCGTGCATCGCCGCGAGCCGCGTTTCGTCGCGCAGCAGCGCGGCGGCCTCCGTAAACAGGCGCTTGCCGTCCAAACCCTCCTCGGGCAGGACAAGCGCCGCGCCGTGCTCGCCGAGCACGGCGGCGTTCTTCTCCTGATGGTGGTTCGTCACATTCGGCGACGGCACGAGGATGGCCGGCACGCCGAGCGCCGTCAGCTCGCTGAGCGTGGACGCGCCCGCGCGGCAGATCACAAGGTCGGCGGCGCGCATGACGTCCGCCATGTCGTAGATATACTCGCGCACGTCGAGCGAGGGATGGTCGCGCAGGTCCACGCCGTACCCGCTCACCCACTCGTGCATTTTCTGCCAGCCGAGCGAGCCGACGGAGTGGACGTGATGGAACGGCTCCTTTGCCGCCTCAAGATAAAGAAGCTCCGCCGTGACGCGGTTCATGTTCCCCGCGCCGAGGCTGCCCCAGAAGGAAACGACGAGCGGGCGGCCGTCGTTCACGCCGAGCTTTTCCTTGGCCTGCGCCTTCGTCTGCGTGAAGAAGTCGCCGCGCACCGGCGTACCGGTGACGACCACGCGGTCCTTGTGCTTATAATACCGCCGGCAGTCCTCAAAGCCGACAAGAATGCGGTCGCAATGGTTCTCGAGCAGTCGGGTCGTCAGCCCCGGAACGGCGTTCGACTCGTGCACCGCCGTCGGAATGCCGCGCGCGTGGCCGTAGCGCACGACGGGATAGCTCGCGTAGCCGCCCGTACCGACAATGAGGTCGGGCTGAAATTCATCGAGAATGGCGTCCGCCTCACGCTTCGCGTGCATCAGATTGCGCACGGAGACGAGGTTATGGCGCAGCTCCTTCGGCCGAAGGGAGCGGTGGAAGGACGAGATGTTGACCGTGCGGAACGGATAGGGCGTGTGCGCGATCAGGTCGCGCTCCAGTCCGCGCTCCGCGCCGACGAAGAGGATGCGGGTCTTCGGGTCTCTCTCCCGCAGGAAGCCTGCGAGCGCCAGCGCGGGGTTGACGTGTCCCGCCGTGCCGCCGCAGGTGAAAATAACGTTCATGCCTTCCGTCCCCCTTTCTTCCTCGCGGCGGTCTGTTTTCCGCCGCGGCATATTTTTGAGCTTTTCAGCCTGGCGGCATCTGCCGCGAAACACTCAGCACCACGCCCATTTCCGCGAGCTGGATGGCGAGCGCCGTGCCGCCGAAGCTGAAGAACGGCAGCGAGATGCCGGTGTTCGGCACAAGATTCGTCACGACCGCGATGTTTAAGAAAACCTGTAAGGCGATCTGCGTGGTAATGCCCACGACAAGAAGGCTGCCGAAGCGGTCGCGCGCGTGGAGCGCGATCCAGTAGCCGCGGATGATGAGCAGCGCGAAGATGGCCATGATGAGCGTCGCGCCGATCAGGCCCAGCTCCTCGCAGATGATGGAGAAGATGCAGTCGTTGTGCTCCTCGGGCAGAAACAGAAATTTCTGCCGGCTCTTGCCGAGGCCGAGGCCGAGCAGTCCGCCGGAGCCGATGGCGATGAGGCTCTGGCGCGTCTGATAGCCCGTGCCCGTCTTAAAGGCGTCGTTGAGCGGGTCGAGCCAGATGGCGATGCGCGAGGAGTTGTAGGTGATGAGGCCCGAGAGGAACGCATACGCCACCGCCGCCACGCCACCGATGCCGATGCCGACCCAGTAGCCGCGGATACCGCCGACGAACATCATCGCCGCGCCGATGCCGAGAATGAGCACGGTGCCGGAAAGGTGCGGCTCGAAGTACATCAGCACCGCAATGAGGGCAAGGATAAAGCCGTAGGGCAGGATACCGTAGCGGAGCGTTCTCATTTTGTCCTTCTTTTTGGAGATGCTGTCGGCAAAATAAAGGATGACGCCAAGCTTGGCGATCTCCGACGGCTGGAACCGCATCGTGGTGCCGGGGATGCCGAGCCAGCGCGTCGCGCCGTGGCTCGTGATGCCGACGCCGGGAATGATGACCGCAACAAGCAGAGCGATGGAAATGCCCAGCGCGATCTTGGCCACGCCGCGGAAGCGCGCGTAGTTGATGCGCCCGATGACGACCATGGCGGCAAGGCCGAGCGTGGCAAAGGCCGCCTGCCGCTTAAAGTAGTACAGCGGGTCGCCCGACTCATAATAGGCAGAGGGGAAGCTCGCCGAGAGGAGCATGATGAGCCCCACGCCGGTGAGCAGCAGCACGAGCAGGAGAAACGGCACATCGATGGGTCCGCGGCCCGCCTCCTTCGCGGCAGCCTCCATGCGCTTCATGTGCTCGCGCTGCTCGCGCCGCAGCTCGCGCTCCTCCTTCGTCATGCCGGTTCACCTCCCCCGATCGTTTTTTGAAATGTGCCTTAGAAGTGGTATCTTCCGATCACGCCCCAGAGCGCCAGCATACAGAACACGGCGGAGACGAGCGTGAAGATGGTCACGAGCTTGACCTCGCTCCAGCCGCACAGCTCAAAGTGATGGTGCAGCGGCGCCATCTTGAAAATGCGCTTGCCGTGCGTCGCCTTAAAGTAGGCGACCTGAATGATGTCCGAGAGCGTCTCGCAGATGTAGACGATGCCGACGAGCAGCAGCACGAGCGGCATATCGTAGGCGAACGCCAGTCCTGCCACCGCGCCGCCGAGAAAGAGCGAGCCGGTGTCGCCCATGAATACCTTGGCGGGATGGAAGTTATAGACGAGAAAGCCGATCAGTCCGCCGACCATCGCCGCGGCAAAAACGCCGAGGTCATTCTCATAGCCCCACCACGAGCCGACCACCGCGAAAAACAGCGCCACCGGCACGGTCACGCTGCCGGCCAGACCGTCGATGCCGTCGGTGATGTTGACGGCGTTGACCGTGCCGACGATAACAAAGGCGGCGAAGATCATATAAACGATCCACGGCAGGATGACATAGGTATTGGCGAACGGAACGTAGAGGTTCGGCGTCAGCATCCCCTCATAGCGCATCAGGCAGAGAAACACCACTGCCGCGGCAAGCTGGAGGGCAAACTTCTGGATCGCCGTCAGGCCGAGATTCCGGTGCATTTTCACCTTCTGAAAATCGTCAAGAAAGCCAATCAGGCCGAACACGGCGGCAAAGGCAAACACATAGAGGTGCGCGAAGCTGCCCGCGCGCATGGCGTCCCAGCCGAACACGAGAATGGTGACGAGGATGCTGAAAATGAACATCAGTCCGCCCATCGTCGGCGTGCCGGACTTGCCGGCGTGCCAGGTCGGGCCGTCCTCGCGGATGCTCTGCCCCGCCTTGAGCCTGCGCAGCTCGGGGAGCAGAAAGCGTCCGGTGACAAGCGTGATGAGAAAGCTCACAATGCAGGCAGCGATCAGTTTCATAGCGTATTCCTTCCGCCGCGCAGAGCGCGGCTCTTTCGTTTTTTATTGGCTCAGATGCTCGCGCACCACCTGCCGCTCGTCGAGCGGCAGCGTCTCGGCGCCGACCACCTGATAGGTCTCGTGTCCCTTGCCCGCGAGCACCACCACGTCGCCGGTGCGGGCGTGGTCGAGCGCGTAGGCGATGGCCTCGCGGCGGCTTTCCAGCACGGCAAACGGCGTCGCGCTGTCCGCCATGCCGGCGAGGATCTCGTGCAGAATGGCGTAGGGGTTTTCCGTGCGGGGATTATCCGAGGTGACGATTACCTCGTCCGCGAGCCGCGCAGCGATGCGCCCCATTTCGGCGCGCTTCGTCCGGTCGCGGTCGCCGCCGCAGCCGAACACGACGAGCACGCGCGCGTCGGCAAAGCCGCAGACGGTCGAGAGAATATTTTTCAGCCCGTCGGGCGTGTGCGCGTAATCAATGAGCACGGTGTAGTCCGTGTCCGTCGGCACCACCTCCGCCCTGCCGCGCACGCCCTGACAGAGTGAGAGGGCCTGCGCCGCGTCCTCGATCGGAATGCCGAGGGCCTGTGCCGCGGCGAGCGCGGCGAGCGCGTTGTAGAGCGAGAACGCCCCGGGAATGTGCAGCGTCACGGGGATGTGCTCGCTGTCGCTGCACGCGGTGAAGCTCACGCGGTCGGCGCAGTAATGTGCGTCCCAGCCGACGAGATCGTTTGCAAGTCCCTGCCCGAAGCGTGTGACCGGACAGGTCACATTTTCGAGCAGCCGCGGCGTCCACGGATCGTCGCCGTTGACGGCGGCGGCGCGGCATTGGCGGAACAGACGCGCCTTGGCGTCGCAGTAGGCTTCCATTGTACCATGGTAGTCAAGATGATCCTGCGTGAGATTGGTGAACACGCCGAGCGCGAAGTCGATCGCGCCGGCACGCCTTTGCACGAGCGCGTGGGAGGAGACCTCCATCACCACATGGGTGCAGCCCGCGTCCGCCATTTCGCGCAGCAGACGCTGGAGCGTCAGCGCGTCGGGCGTGGTGCGCTCGGCAGGCAGAACGGCGTCGCCGATCATGTTCTGATTGGTCCCGATCAGACCGACCTTTGCGCCCAAGCAGCGCTCAAGGAGCTGCTTGAGAAGATACGTTGTGGTCGTCTTGCCGTTCGTGCCGGTCACGCCGACCACCGTCATGCGTCCCGCCGGCTCGCCATACCATCTCGCGGCGAGCTTTGCCGCCGCCTCGTGCGCGTCGGGGACCAGCACGCAGGGCACGCCTTCGGCCGCGTGCTCGGTCACGACGCAGACCGCGCCGCGCGCGGCGGCCTCCTTTGCGTAGTCTGCGCCGTCCTCCCGCGCGCCATGCAGGGCGAGGAAAAGGCTTCCCTCTCCCGCCGCGCGGGAATCGAGGGTGAGGTCATGTATCTCCGTCCGCGCGTCCGCGCGGAGGAGTCGGAAGTGATCGAGGGCGCTCAAAAGCTCGCCGAGCTTCGTAGGCGCGTCGTCCTTTCTCCGTCAAATCTTGCTCTCTTTTGCGGTTTTTAATCCGTCACCGAGCTGTCGCTGAACTGGACGCGCACCACTGTGCCCGCCGCGACCTCCGTGCCCGGCGTCTCCGACTGGGAGATGGCGCGTACGCTCGCAGAGCTGCCGCCGGTCGCGCCGGAGACGGACATGATAAGCCCCGCGTCGGTGAGCTTGCGGTTGGCCGCCGCGGCGCTGTCGCCCACGACATTCGGCACGATGCACAGCTCCGTGGATTTCTCCGCGCCGAGATAGAGGATGATCTCCGCGTTGTTCGGCACGATCGCGCCGCCGAGCGGCGTCTGGTCGGTGACGGTCTCGCCGTCGCCGACGGTGCGGCAGGAGAAGCCCTCCTCCTTGAGCTTTGCCGCCGCCTCGTCGCGCTTGAGCCCGACGACGTTCGGCACGGTATGATCCGCGCCGACGAGTTCATCCGCGCTGTAGGTCGGCTCGATGCCGAGGTAGGGCAGTATCTCCGCCATGATGCTCGACGCCACGGGCGCGGCCATGTTGCCGCCGGAGCGGTAGGTGCCGGTCTTGTCGCTGGCGTTGCTGAGGGTGAGCAGCATCATGATCTGCGGGTCGTCCGCCGGCGCGCAGCAGGTGAACGAAACGGTGACGCTCCCGTCGATCTGGTCGGCAGTGCCGGTCTTGCCACCGATGCGGTAGCCCGCGACCTTGCCGTTCTTGCCCGTGCCATGCTCGACCTCGTACTCCATGATCTCGCGCACGGTCTTGGAGGTATTCTCGGAGATGACCTGCCGCAGCGGGGTGGTGTCGTGGCGGTACTTGACGTTGCCGCTCTGGTCGAGCACCTCGGAGACGATGTGGGGCGTGCGGAGGTAGCCGCCGTTGACGCAGGCCGCCTGCGCGTTGATGAGCGAGAGCGGCGTGACGTTGAAGTTCTGACCGAAGGCGTAGCACGCCAGCGCCAGCGTGGAGTATTCGATCTCCTTGTTGACAAAGCCGCTCGCCTCGCCCGTGGTGTCCACGCCGGTCTTTCCGGTGAGGCCGAAGGCCTTCATGTAATTGTAAAACGTCGTGTTGCCGAGGCGCAGTCCGATGTTGATGAACGCAGGGTTGCAGGAATTGGCGAACGCCGTGATGAGGTCCTGATGACCGTGACCGGGCGCGCGCTTGGAGCAGTTGATCTTCGCGCCCTCGATGACGACATAGCCCGGGCAGTTGAAGGTGTCGGACATTTTGACCTTGTTCTCCTCCAGCGCCATGGCGAGGGTGAGGATCTTGAAGGTCGAGCCGGGCTGGAAGGTGTCGTTGATGGCCTTGTTGCGCCATTGCATATTTTGCAGCGTGTCGGCCGCCGCGGCGAGCTCCTCGTCGGTCATGCCGGCGGCAAGCATCTCCTTGTTGTAGATACTCGCGGGGGCGTTGAGGTCGTAGGTCGGCAGCGACGCCATCGCGAGGATGCCGCCGGTGTTGACGTCCATGACGATGCCGGTCGCGCCCACGCCCGTGCCGTAGCGGCTCTCGAGCTCCTCAAGGCCCTTTTCGAGGTAATACTGCACCGTCTTATCGAGGGTCGTCACCAGACTGTCGCCGTTCTCGGCGTCGAAATACTGCTCATACTGATAGAGCAGCGCGTTGCCGTTGGCGTCGCGCGCGGAGACGACCATGCCCTTTTCGCCGGTCAGCTCCTCGTCATACACGGCCTCAAGACCGTAAGCGCCGCCGTTGGCGTTGACAAAGCCGATGACGTGCGCGGCGAGCGAGGAATAGGGGTAGTAGCGCTTGGAGGTCGGCTCCAGAAAGACGCCTTTGATGCCGTTGTCGCTGATAAACACGCGGACCTTGTCCGCCGTCTCCTGCTCGACCTTCTTCTTGATGACCTTGTACTGCGAGGCGGTGTCCTTCATATCGTCGAGGATGCCGCTCGGGTCCACGCCGAGGATCTCGCCGAGGCCGTTTGCGATCAGATCTTGATCCTGTTCGTTTTTGGCGACGTCGAGAGGCGAGACGCAGACGTTCTCCGCCGTGGAGGAGAGGGCGAGAATGTCGCCGTTTTTATCGTAGATGGTGCCGCGGCTCGCCTCCACGGTCGTGCGCAGCGTCTGCTGGCGCACGGCGAGCGTCTTGAGCTCGTCGTGCTGCTTGATCTGCAGCTTGTAGAGCTGGGCAAAGAGCAGCAGAAACGTGCCGATGCCCAGCAGCGCCAGCAGCAGAAGCGTCCGCTGCTGGATGATGCGGTTGGCGCGGCGCGCGCTGTCCGGTTTTCTTTTCGGGGGTGTCGGCACGGTCTTTCCTCCTCATACGGCAAGGGGCATAATGGCAAAACAAGGAGTAAGGAAGCTCCTTACTCCTTATGTATAGGCTTCGCTCAACTGAAATATTCCACCACGCTGAAAACGCCCTGCCCCAGCGAGGTGAACACGCGGCTGAGCACGCTGACGTTCTGTGCTTCGCAAAGCTCCACGCTGTCCGGCGCGGAAAGGTCGATATAATTGATCTGCGAGGAGCTGGGCTTGTTCATGCCCGCGGCGACAGCCGCCGCCTTAACCGTTTCGAGATCAAAGGTGCGCTCGTACTGCGTGAGCAGCGCGACGTGCTCGGCGTCGAGCGTCTTGAGCTCCTTCTGCATCGACACCACGTCGGCGGAAATGCTCGTGAGCTGCGCGTAGCTCATCAGCACGACCACGACCATCGCGGCCAGCGCGGCAAAGCCGAGCACCAGCACGCCGGAGACTCTCTGCCGCTCGCGCACGCGCGGACGGACGGCCTTCTTCTCCTGC
>ENA-ORTU01004122-ORTU01004122.1-human-gut-metagenome-genome-assembly--contig:-NODE-4122-length-11367-cov-3.040223_pt1 | contig 11367 bp, 12 predicted proteins | sample MGYA00241910_ERZ509184 | MGnify/ENA primary metagenome ERZ509184 (study PRJEB26280, sample SAMEA2338847) | human gut metagenome | biome: human gut; feature: human-associated habitat; material: faeces...
TGATCGACCCCGGGCGCTGTGCGGCAGGCTCGGTGCGCGACCTGCTGATGAAAAACGGTCAGCTGGCACAGCGGCAGCGGCAGGGCATCACCGAATACAATGTCACCGATGAAACGGAATCCTTCAACAGGACCGCCTCCATCTTTTTGGGAGAACAGGTCAAAGGAGCTGTCAACCGCATCGAGCTGGGCTAGGCAGGGCAGGAAAGGGAGAAGGATAGTAAGATGGAAATTGCAAAGGATATGAAAAAGGACGTCCTCATCACCATCAAGGGCACCCAGAGAGTGGGAGGAGAGAGCGACGTCATCGAGATGATGACCACCGGCAGGTTTTACCGCAAGAACAAGCTGTACTACATCAGCTATGAGGAGACCGAAGCCACCGGCTATGAGGGGTGCAGGACCACGCTGAAGGTGGGTCCAAACGACAAGGTGACCATGACCCGCTTTGGACCGTCGCGCTCGCAGCTGATTGTCGAGCAGGGGGTGCGCCATCAGTGCCAGTACGACACCGGGTATGGCGCCATGACCATCGGGGTGATGGGCGACAGCTTTGAAAGCACCCTGAGCGACCGCGGCGGGCTGCTGCGGTTTGGCTACACACTGGACATCGAGGCAACAGTAGCCAGCGAGAACACTGTGAGCATCACCGTCAAGGAAATTTTGGCAAACTGATGCAGATTCGTCAAAACGGTATATGACCATGTTCAATAGACAAAAATCAGGAAAGGAAAGAACAAGAATGAATAAAAACTTTGTGCTGGATGCAAAAACAGAGGTAGAAGCTCTGATTCGGGACGCCTTTGCTGCGGCAGAAGCGCAGGGCAAATTGCAGGGCGGTCAGCCGCTGCCTGCCTTTACTGTGGAGATTCCGGCGGACAGCTCCCACGGCGATTTTGCGACCAATGCAGCGATGGTTTCTGCGAAGACCTTCCGCAGCGCACCGGTCAAAATTGCAGGAGCGCTGGTGGAGTGCATGGACTTTTCCAAAGCGCGTTATATCGACCGCGCAGAGATTGCAGGTCCGGGCTTCATCAACTTTTTTGTCAGCCCGGTCTGGTTTGCAGACATCGTAGCGGGTGTGCTGGAAGCCGGAGATGACTACGGCAGAAGCGACTACGGCAACCACCGCAAGGTCATGGTCGAGTTCGTTTCCGCCAATCCCACGGGTCCCATGCACATGGGCAACGCCCGCGGCGGCGCACTCGGCGATTGCCTCGCCTCCGTTCTGGATACCGCAGGCTACGACGTTTGGCGTGAGTTTTACGTCAATGACGCCGGCAATCAGCTCGATAAATTCGGTCTCTCCCTCTCCATTCGCTACCAGCAGCTCTTCGCGGAAAATCCGCCGGAGCTCCCGGAGGACAGCTACCACGGCGAAGACATTCTTGACCTCGCCAAAGAGTACGCCAAAGAGCACGGCGACGAGCTGATGCACGTCACCGAAGAAGAGCGCCGCAAGGCACTCGTCGGCTTCGGCCTGCCGAAGAACATCGCGAAAATGAAGGCCGATATGGAAAAATACCGCGTCCATTACGACCGCTGGTTCCTCGAAAGCGACCTTCACAAGGACGGCGAAGTCATGGCCGTCGTCGATTACCTGCGCGACCGCGGTCTCACTTACGAAAAAGACGGCGCTGTCTGGTACAAGGCAACCACGTTCGGCGGCGAAAAGGACGAAGTGCTCGTCCGCGCCAACGGCAACCCGACCTACTTTACGGCAGACATCGCCTACCACAAGAATAAGTTCGACCGCGGCTTCGACCTGCTCATCGACATCTGGGGCAGCGACCACCATGGCCACGTCGCCCGCATGAAGGGCGCGATGGACGCCATCGGTCAGAGCGCCGATAAGCTCGACATCATCCTCATGCAGTTCGTCCGTTTGATGCGTGACGGCCAGCCCGTGCGCATGAGCAAGCGTACCGGTAAGGCCATCCAGCTTGGTGACCTGCTCGATGAAGTTCCGGTCGATTCCGCAAGATTCCTCTTTAACATGCGTGAAGCGAACTCCCTGCTCGACTTCGACCTCGACCTCGCCGTGCAGCAGGATTCCCAGAACCCCGTGTACTACGTCCAGTACGCCCACGCGCGTATTTGCAGCATCCTGCGCGCACTGGAAGCCGAGGGCGTCACCCCGCGCGACTGCACCGCAGAGGAACTCGCACTGCTCACCGCGCCGGAAGAGCTTGAACTCATCCAGCACATCGCGTCTTACACCGATGAGATCATCGGCGCCGCAAAGGACTACGACCCGGTACGCATCACGCGCTATGTTATCGAGCTTGCAACAAAGTTCCACAAGTTCTACAATGCCTGCCGTGTAAAGGGCGAGGAAGAAAGCCTCATGCAGGCGCGTCTCACCCTCTGCCGCGCCACCGCAACGGTCATTCGCAACGTCCTCACCATGTTCAACATCACCGTTCCGACGTCCATGTAATCATAAACAGCAAAGGAGTCGCTCCCATTTCCGAGAGCGGCTCTTTTTGTATAAGAAAACCGACGGCACAAGTTTCCTCATGCCGTCGGTTTTTTCTATCCTGTTATGCGCAAATGTGTGGTATTACACGTTATACTCTAAAATTTGCCGGTAGATTATTCGCCTGCGAGCTTCTTGCCAAGCGCAATGCACGCTGCGTCTGCTTCGTCGTCCGGTGCTTCGTTGCAGATGACGCTGTCGCCTGCGAAAACCGCGCCGTCACCAAGGCAGGTCTCTTCCCAGTTGCGCATCCATTCGCCGTCGCCCCAGCCGTAAGAGCCGAACAGCCCGATCACTTTGCCGGAAAGCTTTGCTTCGCACTCGGTAAACACCGGCTCAAACTCCGTGTCCTCCAGCTGCTCGGAACCCATGGACGGGCAGCCGAACGCCACAGCCTCATAGTTATCCATCAAGTCTGCGGAGAACTCTGTGCAGTTATATACATCTGCTTCTGCGCCCGCTGCGCGAACGCCTTCTGCAACCTTTTCCGCCATCATCTGGGTATTGCCTGTACCACTCCAATAAACAACTGCTGTTTTACGCATTTTTTGTAACCTCTTTTCAAAAATTTCTTTATATGTCAGGCAGCTACGGTAAGCTGCAAAACACTTCTGCCTTCCTGCCACAAACGCTTGTAGATGTCCCGGCACTTCTTATACCGCGCAAATGTGCGCACTGCCTCGCATTCGTTGCAGTACACCTTCCAACATCCGCAGCACTTGCAGTTTTGCCCGGCGTTTTCAATGAACCCAAGCACGTCCTCCACCGGGTAGCCGAGGAAAAGCCCAATCTCATGCGGGAACCCGTCTCTGCTTGCAAGCCGCATGCGCAGCCGCTCTATCGCGCCGTCCACGCTCGTGTCGGTGTAGCCGTAGCGTTCCAAAAGCTCTTTTGCGCCGGGGCGCTCCAGGTCTTTTGCAAGCTGCGTGCGGCGGCACACATAAATGAGCATCGCATTTTCTTCGCGCTTTAAGATCAGCAGCTCCACGCCTTTATCGCGGAATATGCGATTCAAATGCTTTACATCGTCCTCCGGGTCCTGCGCCGCGTGGTAGGAAAATAAACTCGCCGTTTTAAGCGACGCCAGCGTCGGCGCACAATGCTCGATCAAGTATTTCTCAAGCATTGAAAGCACACTCTCCGCGCACAGCCGCACAGCAATCTGCCAGTACACTGTGCAGCGCCGAGGCACTGCTGCTCGGCACATACGCGATCGGAATGTTATTTCTTTTCGCTTCCTTGGAAGCGCTCAGCATCATTTTGTGCGAGACCGTGCTGGTGAAAAGCAAAAGGTAGTCCGGCGTGCCGAGCTTCTTTTTCAAGGAGCCGTTCTCCTTCACATACACCTTTGCTTTGCAGCCATGGTTTTTGCAGATGTCCATGTACTGACATACCATGCGTTCATTGCCGCCAACGATCACTACGCTCATATTCTATCCTTTCTGCCTGCAAAAGCGTTTCACAGGCCGCCCGCAAAACTGGGCTTTGCATTTGATTTAAGTTAGCTTGCGCTAACTCTTTTGCTTTAAATAAAGCGGATTCTCACCGCTATGTGTTATCCTTAAAGTTAGTATTAACTAACTTGCTCATAGTATACTAAACTCGTATACATTTGTCAACCCCTATTTTGATTTTTTATTCGGAAGCTTTCACCCCACCGTTTTTCGCAGAACGAAAGTCGCGCTCCATAACCCGGCTTTGTCTTCATTTATTCTGCTTTTACCTATATCCCCAATGCCCCGCTCTTCTTGCGCAGCTTCACTTTCCCCCGAGACGGCAGCGCCGCAGTCCGCCGCACGCAAGACCGGCACGCAAATTTCCGTAAAAAATAAGCGCAGAGAATTCCTCTGCGCCAAGCTTATTCTTCTTTTTTCAAAAAGGCTTCCTGCACCGATTCCGCGCGGCTTTCGGCCACAAGCACCAACCCGCGGCGTTTGTCTCCCGTCAGCACGGCGCTTTCCCCGGCCTTCAGCCCGATAAGCGCCAAGGCCTCTTTCGGAATATGCACACCGCCGTTTTCGTCGATCTGCACCGTCCACATTTTGCGGCCTTTCGGCACCCATTTTTCCATACGCCGCTCCTTAATAATACGCCGTCAGCGGCACATTGCCGTTTTCCTTGCCCGCGTCCATCTTCACGCTGTCTATCCACTGCACCGCGCGTCCTGCGCCGAGAATCACGCAGTCCTCCGGCTCTTCCGCAATGCGCACGCGCATTTTCGTCTGCTTCGAGATAAGCGTGTCCAACCCACGCAGCTTCGCGCCGCCGCCTGTCAGCACAATGCCCGCGTTGCCGATGTCTGCCGTCAGCTCCGGCGGCGTCTCCTCCAGCACACTCTGAATTTTGTGCACAACCTTCACAACGGATTCCAGCATGGCTTCGCCAATCTCGTCGGAAGTCACTTCCACCTTTGCAGGCAGGCCGTTGCGCTCGTCTCTGCCGCGCAGCTCGTATTTTTCAATATCCTTCAGCGGGAACGCGCAGCCCACGGCACACTTTGCCGCCTCTGCCGTCTGCTCGCCGATAATCAGGTCAAACTTTCTGCGCGCGTATTTGATAATATCCTCGTTGAACACCGCGCCGCCCACGGCAATGCTGCCGCTTACGGAAAGGCGATTCATTGAAAGCACGCCGATGTCGCTCACACCCTCGCCGAGCGTGACGACCATGCTGCCGTGCGGGCGGGAAATATCCAGCCCCGCACCGATCGCCGCCGCCACCGGCGCTTCGATCAAGCACACCTTGCGAATGCCGTTCGCCGCCACAGCGTCCACCACCGCACGGCGCTCCACTTCCGTAATACCGCTCGGTACCGCCACAACGGCGCGCGGCATGAAAACGCGGCTGTTCGTCACTTTTTTCAGGTAGTGCTGCAGCGTCGCGTCCATCAGCGTCAAATCGGAAATCACACCGCCCGTCACGGGCTTGACCACGCGCACGCGATCGCTCGTTCTGCCAAGCATTTTATACGCGCGGCGGCCCACGGCCACCACACGGTTAGAGTCTTCATCTACGGCGATGACGTTCGGTTCATCCACCACAACGCCCTTGCCGTCTACATATAATCTGAAATTTGCCGAACCCAAATCGATCGCAATATCCGTACCGGCCATGGTACCATCCTCTCGCGTTATACTGTCCTTTATTTTACATGACTTTTTCCCGTTTTGCAAGGTCTAATCGACCGTCGCGCACGAAACACAGCCCACATAGTCCGCCCCGTTTCGGTACAACACCTTTGCACATTCCACGGCCGTCGCGCCGGTCGTCACGATATCGTCCAAAAGCAGAATGCGCAGCCGCGCCGCACCCTTCGCGCGGTACGCCCCACGCACATTCGCTTCACGTTCCTTGGCGCTCAAATTGTGCTGCGTGCGGTTGTGCTTCGTCTTCTTCAAAATATCCGTGCGGCACGGAATACCCGTCAGCTTCGATACCTCTTTTGCAAGCAGCACCGATTGATCGTACCCGCGCTGTTTCAGCCTCTCCCGGCTGATGGGAACCGGCACAATACAGTCCCAAACCCGGTTTTTATCGATCGCCGGCAGCATTAACTTTGCAAGCGGTTTCGCAAGGTTCGTCTCGTTTTTGAACTTGAACCGCCACAAGGATGACCGAAACGGCTCCTTGTACCGCTGCGGCGCACGGCATTCCAGTGTGTAATCCCGTCTTCCTGCATGCAACGCGAAAAAACGCACGCGAATATCCGGCTGCAGCTTCGCGCAGTCCGCGCACAACTCGTTCCCGTTCACCGCTCCCGCACGCCCGCACAAAAGACATCGCTTCGGGTAAAAGAACGTGAGAACCTTCTCTAAAACGCTCATGCTTCCGCTTCCTCATTCTGCTCCGGCTCGTCTTCCTCCGGCTTTTCGAGCAAAAAGTGCTGCAAGCCGGAAAACCGCCGCGTCTTTTTATCGTTCGCCACCATATCGGCGACTACACTGCGCTTGCCAACCAAAATCAGCAGCTTTTTCGCACGTGTAATGCCCGTATACAGCAAATTTCGGTAGCTCAGCTGCGGCGCGCCCGGGAACATCGGCATTACCACCGCCGTAAACTCGTTGCCCTGGCTCTTATGTACCGTCACGGCGTAGGCGAGTTCCAGTTCTGCCGCCGCGTGCTCAAAATCATACAACACCTCTTTGTCATCGATTTCCACACGCAGACAACCGGCATCTTTGTCCACATCGATGATGATGCCCATGTCGCCGTTATATACGCCTTCGCCCACCGTGCCGTCTTCGCGGCTCCACGGCAGGTTGTAGTCATTCTTGATCTGCATCACCTTGTCGCCCACGCGGAAAACCATGCCGTTCACCGTCACCTGCGGCTTGTTTTTCGCGGGCGGGTTAATCTGCTCGCGCAGCTTACGGTTCAGCTCCACCGTGCCAAGCTCGCCCTTGCGTCCCGGGCATAATACCTGAATGTCCGTCACCGGCGAATACCCGTAGCTTTTCGGCAAGCGCGTCACCACAAGCGACTGCACCGTCTCCGAAACGGAGCGTGCATCTTCGCGCGGCATAAAAAAGAAATCGTTGCTGCGCACGGAAAGCTCCGGCATCTCGCCCTCCACAATTTTGTGCGCGTTCATCACAATGAGACTCTCCATCGACTGACGGAAAATCTCCTTCAGTTGCACTGTTGGGAATACCTTCGACGCAATAAGGTCTCCGATGACATTGCCCGGCCCCACGCTCGGCAGCTGGTCGCTGTCGCCGACCAAGATCAAACGGCAGCCGATGGGCAGCGCGCGCAGAACACTTTCAAACACATACGCGTCCACCATGGAAAGCTCATCGATGACCACTGCGTCACACTCCAGCGGATTGCGCTCGTTTCTCTGGAACACCGGGTCATCGTTGTCGTCCCAGTCCACCTGTAACATGCGGTGAATGGTCTTCGCCTCCACGCCCGTCAGCTCGGACATGCGCTTCGCCGCGCGCCCCGTCGGCGCCGCCAGAAATACCGTCTCGCCTTTTTCCATCAAAATGCGGATAATCGCGTTCAGCGTCGTCGTTTTGCCTGTGCCCGGGCCACCCGTCAAAATCAAAAGACCCTTTTCCAGCGCCGCGCGGATCGCATCCTTCTGCAATTCGGCGTACTCGATGCCTTCTGTGCGCTCGATTTCCGCAATCTCCCGGTCGATGCCCGTAATGGATTCCGGCGGGTAGCGCAGCATCATATGGATGCGGTCGGCGCAGTACACCTCGCTGCGGTGCTGCTTCGGCAAAAACACGAAGTCACGCCCGTTAAAATTCTCGTTCACCGCCTCAAACGTCTGGCACAGCTCAAGTAAAGCCTCCTGCGCACTCTCCGGCGGCACGCCCAAAAGCTTCGCGGCCGCCGCGCACAGTTTATCCGCCGGCAGGCACGTGTGCCCGTTATTCAAATTGTGCCGCAGCACATACAGCACGCCCGCCTTCACGCGCTCCTTGTTGTCGCGGTCATACTCCAGCGACTCCGCCAGCTGATCCGCCACCGCAAACGAAATGCCGATCTTATCGCTGCACAGCCGGTACGGGTCTTCCTGAATGCACGCCACAGAGTCCTGCCCGTACACCTTCCACACCTTCACGGTGTCCTCCGGGCGCACGCCAAAGCTGCCGAGGAATGCCATCAAATCGCGGATACCGTTCACGCGCTGCATCTCCTCGGAGATTTCTTTCGCCTTTTTCAGCGTGATGCCCTTCACGGTTGCAAGCCGCGCCGGATCTTCCTCGATCACCTTAATGGATTCATCGCCGAACGCTTCTATAATTCGCCCCGCCAGCGCGCCGCCGATGCCCTTCACCGCGCCGCTCGAAAGGTATTTCAGCATCGCCGCCGTGTCCGCCGGACGGGAGCGCTCAAACGCCTGTGCGCGGAACTGCTGCCCGAACGTCGCGTGCGATGTCCACGTGCCATACAGGTGCAGCCGCTCCCCCACACTCACATACGGGAACGTCCCCACCACCGTGATGAGCTCTTCGCCGCAATCGACCTCCAACACCGTGTACTGGTTGCTGTCGTTGTGGTAGACGATATTTTCCACGCTGCCTTCCATTTCCAGCAGCCCGTTTTCCTGCGGCATCGGTTGCGCCTCCTTGATTTATCATCAAAACAAATCCTTTTGGGTTTGTTTTATTTCACTTTTCGCGCAAGCGAAAAATTTCACAATACGTAAGTATTATTTCACATTCGGCAAAGCCGAATATTTCACTGAAACATTACTGCCTTCATTACTTAAATTTCTACGTTTCTATTATAGAACATTCTTTCGTGTTTGAAAAGCCCCAATCTCCGCAAACGGGTATTTTTGCACAAGTCTGCGGATAATCGCGTCGATCTCCGGGTCGTTTGTCGGATTCAGGCACACAATGCGGCACATGCCGTATAAATCCAGCCACTTCACGCGCTCCAAAACACTGCGCACAATATACTCTGCGTCGTCCGCGCGGCGAATCGTCGCATACACCGTAAACGGCAGCGCATCCTCCAGCATTTTCGAACGTGTCACGCGCAGGCAAACGCTCCGCACAGCAAATAAAAAGATACACAGCGTAAACGCGCACACCAAAGCAATCCCGATAGGCTCCATAAAAAACACCTCCGTGCCAGTCTATGACGCGAAGGTGATTTCGGTTCTTATTCTATTTTGCGCAAATTAAAGCACGGCAGCCTTCAGAGCCTCGACCTTGTCGGTCTTCTCCCACTGCACGCCGAGCTCCTCGCGGCCCATGTGGCCGTAAGCGGCGAGCTGACGGTAAATCGGGCGGCGCAGGTCGAGGTTGCGGATGATCGCGTTCGGGCGCAGGTCAAAGACCTTCTGCACAGCCTCGGCAAGCTTGGAATCCTCCACCGTGCCGGTGCCGAATGTATCGACCATAACGGAAACCGGGTGTGCAACACCGATGGCGTATGCAAGCTGCACCTCGCACTTCTTTGCAAAACCCGCAGCTACAATGTTCTTTGCAACATAACGTGCCGCGTATGCAGCGGAACGGTCAACCTTCGTCGGGTCCTTGCCGGAGAATGCACCGCCGCCGTGACGACCTACGCCGCCGTACGTATCGACGATGATCTTTCTGCCGGTCAGACCGCTGTCACCCACCGGGCCGCCGATGACAAAACGGCCGGTCGGGTTTACATAATACTTCGTGTTCTCATCGATGAGCTCCGCCGGAACGATCGGCTTCACAACATATTCGATCATATCCTTGCGAATCTGCTCCAGAGAGACAGCCTCGCTGTGCTGCGTGGAAATAACGATGGTGTCGATGCGCTTCACCGTGTCGCCGTCGTATTCCGCCGTCACCTGCGTCTTGCCGTCCGGGCGGAGGTAGTCAAGCGTGCCGTCCTTGCGGACTTTTGCCAGCTGCTTTGCAAGCTTATGCGCCAAAGAGATGGTCAGCGGCATCAGCTCCGGGGTCTCATCGCAGGCATAGCCGAACATCATGCCCTGGTCGCCCGCGCCGATGAGGTCGTCATGGTCAGCGGCGCCGTTTTTCGTCTCAAGGGATTCGTTCACGCCCATTGCAATGTCCGGGGACTGCATGTCGATGGAGGTCAGCACCGCACAAGTCGCACCGTTGAAGCCCGCATCCGGAGAATCGTAACCGATCTCTTTGATGACTTTACGCGCAATCGCATCGATGTCCACATAGCACTCGGTGGAAATTTCTCCCATCACGTGCACCATACCGGTCGTCGCCGTCACTTCGCAAGCTACATGCGCGGTCGGGTCTTTCGCCATGATGTCGTCGAGAATTGCATCGGAAATCTGGTCGCAAACCTTGTCCGGGTGGCCTTCGGTCACGGATTCAGATGTAAAAAGATGTTTGTTATTCATGTTTTGCTCCTTTACTCTTTTCACTCACAGCCCCCACAAGGAATTTTCGGAAAAAAAGAACCGCTCAAAAGATGAGCGGTTCAAAATCCTCATCTTTCGGCATTGCCATGCCGCAGGAATTAGCACCTTGCAAAATGCAGGTTGCCGGACATCAAAGGGCCTGTTCCCTCCGTCACTCTTGATAAGGGCATATTCATTTTTGACTGTAAAAAAGTATAACACAGTTTTTCGCAAATAGCAAGGGAAAAAACCGCAGAAAATCTCGGTTTTATAACGACAAATTCCGGCATATCATACGACTTTGCCGTTGATGACCGGCTCCAGCTTTTTATATACCAGAATCGTGATAACCGCACTGATGAGCCCCTTGCAGAACGTAAACGGCAAGTTAAAGATCAAAAGCGCCTGCCACAACTCCTGCACGGACGGATTGATTGCCTGATACATGCCCATAATGGCCTCCATCGGCATCACATTCGTGTAGATCGGGTAAATGATGAACAGATTCGAGAAGAATCCCAGCACTGCCATCAAAAGCGCGCCAACAACAGAGCCCACAATCGCGCCGCCGTAATTGCGGTGGTGGCGGTAAATCAGCCCCGCCGGCACCACAAAGGTGATGCCCATCAGGAAGTTGCACAGCTCGCCCGCGCCGCCTGTGCTGGAGGTGGGCAGGTTCACCAGGTTTTTGATCAGGCACACCACCGCCCCGCTCACCGGGCCCATGGTGAAGGAGGCGATGAGAGCCGGCAGCTCGGAGAAATCCATGGCCAGGAAGCCGGGAAGAATGATGGGGATGCTGAAGCTGAAGAACATCAGCACGGTAGCCACAGCGCCCAGAATGGCGGTCATGGCCAGAGTTCTTACGTTTACTTTCTTTTGCATGGAACCAGTCCTTTCGGAAAAATTAGGTTCGCAAAAGACCGGTGGGGTGGAAAAAGGGCGAAAAAAATCCCGGCGCCGCCTATCAGACGGTCCGGGGCCTTCGCGATGAAACTGGAATGGATAGAAAACACACGTTTCCAATCTTCTTTCATCCGGACTTTCCCGCGAAACGCGGG
>ENA-ORTU01004127-ORTU01004127.1-human-gut-metagenome-genome-assembly--contig:-NODE-4127-length-11356-cov-2.534997_pt1 | contig 11356 bp, 9 predicted proteins | sample MGYA00241910_ERZ509184 | MGnify/ENA primary metagenome ERZ509184 (study PRJEB26280, sample SAMEA2338847) | human gut metagenome | biome: human gut; feature: human-associated habitat; material: faeces...
TGGGATCTGGAAGCCATCGACATCGAACGCCTCCGCTCGCAGGTAAAGGATGTGGAAGTCATCACCCCTTCCGTTGCCCGTTGGGGATCCAACGCTATTTATGGAGACAAGAAATACGATTGCAGTGTGAAAGGATTATATCCCGACTATCTCCATATCGAATCACAGGAAATGGCATACGGGCGTTTTATCAACGACGTAGATATCCGTGAAGCGCGTAAGGTCTGCGTTATTGGCAAGCGTGTTTACGAAAGCCTGTTCAAACCGGGAGAAGACCCGTGCGGCAAATATGTACGGGTAGACGGCATCTATTATCAAGTCATCGGTATGTCTTCTTCCGAAGGAGATATGAACATACAGGGACGTGCTTCGGAAGCTGTCACCCTTCCATTCACCACCATGCAGCAGACTTATAATCTGGGCGGACAAATTGATGTAATCTGCTTCACCGTCAAACGAGGAGTAAAGGTATCCGATGTACAACCCCAGATGGAAGGAATCATCAAGGCAGCACACTATATTGCCCCTAATGACAAGCAGGCGCTTATGTATCTGAACGCTGAAGCAATGTTTTCCATGGTGGACAACTTATTCACCGGTATCCATATTCTGATCTGGATGGTAGGTTTGGGTACATTGCTGGCAGGCGCCATCGGTGTATCGAATATCATGATGGTGACAGTGAAAGAACGCACTACAGAAATCGGCATACGCCGTGCCATCGGTGCTCGCCCCAAAGACATCCTGCAGCAAATCTTATCTGAAAGCATGGTTTTGACAACTATCGCCGGTATGTTCGGAATTTCTTTTGCCGTCATGGTGCTGCAACTGGTTGAGATGGGAGCGAACTCCAACGGAGGAGATGCCCATTTCCAAGTCAGCTTCGGATTAGCAGTCGGAACCTGCGCCCTGCTGATCGCATTAGGTATGTTGGCAGGACTGGCACCTGCTTACCGTGCGATGGCTATCAAACCGATTGAAGCGATCAGAGATGAGTAGAAGTGGAGAGTTGAGAGTTAAATGAAGAATTAAAAATTAAACATATATATTCAAAATGAAAAAGTATCTGAAAATCACATTATTGGTAATTATTGCCATAATCCTTGTCGGAACGTTCGTATTTCTTTATCAGAAATCCAAGCCTAAAGTAATCGTATATGAAACACTGGCAGCAGAAGTCACGGACCTTGAAAAGACTACAGTAGCCACCGGAAAGGTAGAGCCGAGAGATGAAATTTTAATCAAGCCTCAGATTTCCGGTATTGTAGACGAGGTATTCAAAGAAGCGGGACAGAGCGTAAAAAAGGGGGAAGTAATCGCCAAAGTCAAAGTAATTCCCGAACTCGGACAACTGAACTCCGCAGAAAGTCGCGTCCGCCTGGCAGAGATCAATGCAAAGCAGGCCGAAACAGACTTTACCCGTATCAAGAAGTTATATGAAGATCAGCTTATCAGTCGTGAAGATTACGAAAAAGGAGAAGTAGCGGTAAAGCAGGCACGGGAAGAGAATCAGACTGCCAAAGATAATCTGGAAATTATAAAAGAAGGAATCACTAAAAACAGTGCTTCATTCAGTAGCACCATGATCCGCTCTACCATTGACGGACTAATTCTGGACGTACCAGTGAAAGCCGGTAACTCCGTAATCATGAGTAATACATTCAACGATGGTACCACCATTGCTACGGTGGCAAATATGAATGACCTGATTTTCAGGGGTAATATTGACGAAACCGAAGTAGGACGCATCCATGAAGGAATGCCGATTAAACTGACGATCGGAGCTTTACAGAATCTGACTTTTGATGCTATTCTCGAATATATTTCACCGAAAGGAGTAGAAACCAACGGAGCCAATCAATTTGAAATCAAGGCTGCCATCACTGTTCCGGATACCGTGCAGATTCGTTCCGGCTATTCCGCCAATGCAGAGATTGTGCTCCAGCGTGCCAGCAAAGTACTGGCAGTACCCGAAAGTACGATTGAGTTCAGCGGTGACTCTACATTTGTGTATATCATGACGGACTCTGTACCACAACAGAAGTTCGAACGTACACAGGTGACTACCGGAATGAGTGACGGTATCAAGATTGAGATAAAAAAAGGTGTAACCGCTCAGACCAAGTTACGCGGTGCTGAGAAAAAAGATAAATAACTGACATCCAATGAAAGTAATCAATAAAATGATAGCAATCATCCTGTTGAGCGGAACCGGCATCGGTTCTGTTCAAGCACAGGATACCACTCCGCAGACATGGACTTTACGGCAATGCATCGACTATGCCATCGAGCATAACATCGACATCCGCCAGACAGCCAATGAAGCCGAACAAAATAAGATTAGTGTAAACACCGCTAAATGGGCACGTCTGCCGAACTTAAACGGTGGTGTCAGCCAGGGGTGGAGCTGGGGACGTACAGCTTCTCCGAAAGATAATTCATATAGTGATACTAACAGTTCCAGTACGGGAGTGAACTTAAGTACTAATGTACCTCTCTTCACAGGCTTACAATTATCCAATCAATATTCCCTTGCCAAGCTCAATTTACAGGCTGCTATCGAGGACCTGAATAAAGCCAAAGAGGATATTGCAATCAATGTTACCTCTGCCTATCTGCAAGTGCTTTTCAATCTGGAATTGAACAAGGTAGCACAAAATCAGGTTGAGTTAAGCAAAGATCAGCTGAAACGTATCAAGGGACTGCATGATGTCGGCAAGGCTTCACCGGCGGAGGTAGCTGAAGCGCAGGCACGTGTAGCACAGGATGAGATGACAGCCGTACAGGCAGACAATACATATAAATTGTCACTATTAAGTCTCAGCCAGTTATTAGAACTGCCTACACCGGAAGGTTTCGTTCTTGAGAATCCCAAAGAAGAACTGAAATTTGAACCTCTAACAGCTCCGGATGACATTTATATCCAGGCGATTGCCTACAAGCCCGGCATCAAGGCAGCAGAATATCGCTTACAAGGTAGTTTAAAAAACATTCGTATCGCTCAAAGTGAATTCTACCCCCAACTTTCTTTCAGTGCAGGGCTAGGAAGCAGCTACTATACACTCAACGGTGAAGCAGAATCCGGTTTTGCCCGTCAATTAAAAAATAACCTGAGCAAATCTATTTCTTTCAACCTGAGTGTTCCGATCTTCAACCGTTTTAGCACTCGCAATCGGGTACGCACTGCCCGCCTACAACAGTCAAACCTTGCTTTGCAACTGGATAACACCAAGAAAGTTCTTTATAAAGAAATCCAGCAAGCCTGGTATAATGCAGTAGCTGCAGAAAGTAAATATAACTCCAGCGAAGTTGCAGTGAAAGCCAACGAAGAATCTTTTCGGTTGATGAGCGAAAAATTCAATAACGGTAAAGCTACTTTTGTGGAATACAATGAAGCGAAACTAAACCTGACCAAAGCACTGTCGGATAAACTGCAAGCTAAATACGATTATCTTTTCCGTACTAAAATACTGGATTTCTATAAAGGAGAAATCATAGAATAGAACAGATTTCCGGCTATTTATCAAAAAGCCTTAAAAATAGAATACATCGGAAACGTATTCTGTTTTTAAGGCTTTACTCATGTTTTCAAACTTCCCCAAAAGCACTTGTTATTTATGTAAGAGATTTCTAAAACATATCCACCGGTTCATCCGTTACTATAGAAAGAACCAACAGTTATGAAACATATAATCATCGCAGTGATTCTAATAATTAGTAATGTATTTTTAGGAATTGCAAAACCAATGAAAAGTCAAGCGGAAATTTATTTTGCAGGAGGATGTTTTTGGGGAACCGAACACTTCCTGAAACAAATCAGAGGAGTAGAAAGTACTCAGGTGGGATATGCCAACAGCACCGTTGCCAATCCCAGTTATGAACAGGTGTGTTCGGGCAAGACAAATGCTGCCGAAACAGTGAAGGTTGTTTATGATCCGGAAGAAGTAAATCTGAGTTTATTGCTCAACCTCTATTTTCAGACAATCGATCCGACCAGCCTCAACCGACAGGGAAATGATCGGGGTACACAGTACAGAACCGGTATATATTATATCAATAAAGCCGATCTCCCCACCATCAATCAGGCGATCCAGGCATTAGCCACTCAATACAACAAACCGATTGCCGTTGAAGTGGAGCCGTTGACAAACTTTTATCCGGCAGAAGTCTATCACCAGGATTATCTGGATAAGAATCCGGGCGGATATTGCCATATCAATCCCGCTTTATTTGAAATGGCACGAAAAGCAAATGCTCCCAAGGCTCCAACTTATCAAAAACCGGATGATGCCACTCTCCGTAAGAAATTATCTGCCGAACAGTATGCAGTGACTCAGAAAAATGCCACAGAGCCGGCTTTCCATAACGAGTTCTGGAATGAGCACCGCCCCGGCATTTATGTAGATATCACTACCGGAGAACCGTTGTTTGTTTCCACAGACAAATTTGATTCCGGTTGTGGATGGCCCAGTTTCTCCAAACCGATTCAGAAAGAGCTGATCACAGAGAAGAAAGATACTACTCACGGAATGATACGGACAGAAGTACGCAGCAAGACAGGAAATGCGCATTTAGGACATGTATTTACAGACGGACCAAAGGACAAAGGCGGATTGCGGTATTGTATTAATAGTGCTTCGCTGCGTTTTATCCCGAAAGAAAAAATGAAAGAAGAAGGATATGGAGAATATCTGCCGCTCATTAAATAGAACAACCTAGTAAACAGCACCGCTTTCAGACAGATACAATAAAAACGGTGGATTCCCTCGTTTGGGTAATCCACCGTTTTCGTTTGTTAAAACCTTAAGAGAGAAAGAGAATTTCACAATCCCCGGTATTGTTATCTTCCGGCAAGCAGCAAGTCTGCTTCATCTGTTACCGGAGTCTGTATATTCATAGCCCAGTTGCCGGCTGATTCTTCAATCCATTTATAGTCATTCCACTTGTAGTTCATATATGCGATCGGCATATTAGCATCATTCAGTTCATAAACACTCTTTTCTACAGAATCATCATAAGCTCTGTGAGAATTATTCCAACGTGCATATACCAATGTGATTTCATTAGAAGAATAAGTATAATCGATCTTGAAATACGGAATCCATTTTTCAGTGGATGAGTCCCACTTGAAAGCTTCTTTAGCTGCTACTCTCTTTTGATCATCATAAGTAAAATCATATTTCATGTGACGATAGAGAGAACCATCCAGTCTGTAAATCACCTTCGAAACAACAAGATCATCTACTTTCTCTTCATTAGTAATGAAGTTATTGTCCTGTGCTTTCAACTCTGTATTAGCGATACCGGCAACTACCATTGCCACTAAAACCATCATTCTGAATAATACTGTAGTTTTCATAATTGTATATTTTTTATTAGTTCAACTTTCTTTTTTTGTTCTTCTGTTTATTAGACGGAACGTCTATATGGAATGGTTGCAACTATCTGAACTTTTTTTTCATCTTTTTTGTTGCCCGCCTTCGACTCTATAAATGCAAGGGGTATGCCAAAAAGATAAATACCTAATAGTCAGCGCAAAGAAGGAAAAATGAGATGTACGAAAATGAACAGTTGTACGCTCATAAGCGGACACACTAATAAAAAAAGACTGCTTATATCTTGTTGAACAGAATATTATCTACCTTTGCAGCCAATAACTTATTAAAGGCAAAAGATGAAAAAGAACAGCAAAAAAAGTATTCTTCTTCTATCAATCGGAGGAGGCTTGTTTATCTGCCTTATCAGTATCTATTTGAGCCGCAATATGCTTCTGCAAAGCATAACTAACAAGCGCACGACTCATATCGAACAAACATACGGACTGCAAATTCATTATCAGAATCTACAGATGAAGGGATGTAACGAAGTTACCCTGCAAGGGCTTTCCATCGTTCCCGCCCAACGGGATAGCCTTCTTACACTACAATCCATCAACGTCAGGCTGAATTTCTGGAAACTGCTGAAAGGAAATATTGAAGTCCGCAACGTCCACATGAATGGACTGGCAATCGCTTTTATCAAACGGGACAGTGTAGCCAACTATGATTTTCTATTCTCCGGACACCGCCCGGAAGCAACCACAGAGGCAGTCATAGAAACCAATTACGCCCATCGCATCAACCGAATATTAAACCTGATATATGGTTTCCTCCCCGAAAACGGCCAACTGACTCAACTTAATATAACCGAACGGAAAGACAGCAATTTCGTAACAGTCAATATCCCCACCTTTACAATCGAAAACAATCGCTTTCAGTCCACTATCAAAATAAAAGAAGATACACTGACTCAACAATGGGAAGCAGCAGGAGAACTGAACAGAAAGGTACATACCCTGCAGGCAGAACTTTTTGCCACAGAAAAAAAGAAAGTTTCAATACCGTATATCAACCGCCGTTTTGGAGTAGAAGTTACTTTCGATACCTTATATTATAGTATGACTAAAGAAAATCGTGGCGAAAACCAACTGCAACTTGACGGTAAGGCGAAAGTAAGCGGACTTGATGTATTTCACAAAGCACTCTCTCCCGAAGTGATCCATCTGGATCGCGGACAACTCACGTATCAGATGAATATCGGCAAGCAAACGCTGGAACTGGACAGTACAACGACAGTATTATTCAACCAAATACAATTTCATCCCTATCTGCGGGCAGAAAAGAATGAAAATCAATGGCACTTCACTGCTGCCACAGATAAATCATGGTTTCCGGCCGACGAACTATTCAGTTCTTTGCCCAAAGGCTTATTCAGCAATCTGGAAGGTATAAAAACAAGTGGTGAGCTGGCTTATCATTTTCTGTTAGATATTGATTTTGCCCGACTAGACAGCCTTAAATTTGAGTCCGAATTGAAAGAAAAAGATTTTCGGATAATAGAATATGGTGCAACATCTCTTTCAAGAATGAGCGAAGAGTTTGTCTATACCGCCTATGAAAACGGACTACCGGTCAGAACATTTCCTGTCGGACCTTCATGGGAACATTTTACTCCTTTGGACAGCATTTCTCCATTGCTGCGGATGTCTGTCATGCAAAGTGAGGACGGAGCTTTTTTCTACCACAAGGGCTTTTTGCCTGATGCAATGCGTGAAGCTTTGATTTATGACCTGCAAGTCGAACGTTTCGCCAGAGGAGGCAGCACAATTACCATGCAGCTGGTAAAAAACGTATTTCTCAACCGGAACAAGAACTTTGCCCGCAAATTGGAAGAAGCGCTCATCGTATGGCTGATAGAGACAGAAAGGCTGACTTCTAAAGAACGTATGTATGAAGTTTATCTGAACATAGCCGAATGGGGACCACTGATTTACGGTATTCAGGAAGCTTCTGCCTATTATTTCAACAAACGTCCTTCGCAACTCACGACCGAAGAAAGTATTTTTTTGGCTTCTATTATCCCGAAGCCTAAACACTTCCGCAGTTCCTTTGCGGAAAACGGACGGTTGAAAGAGAATATGGAAGGCTATTATAAATTGATTGCCGGACGCCTCGCCAAGAAAGGATTAATAAGTGAAATCGAGGCGGATAGTATCCGCCCCGATATCCAAGTTACGGGCGACGCCCTGAATAGTCTAGTCGGCGAAACGCCGGAGTCCAGTTCTCCTACCGCTGAGGAGCAATAATTTATTAATAAAGGAATAGGTTTTATCTTCTTGAGCTGCTTCCTCTTTCTGAAGAACGAGAAGAAGAACCTCGGTTGCTGTTGCTTCTCGAACTTTCTGAAGATGAGCTTCTTTCTGTTGATCTGCCGGATACGTTCCCTCTACTGGAACTACTGCCGGAATTGCTGTTCCTACCGGAACTGCTGCCACGGTTTGTACTCGTACCACTACTTGTCGGACGGCGACTGGAATTCGAAGACCCTGTACTCGTTCCCGGACGACTTCCTGAATGACGATCTCCTTCACCTCTGTTGTGGTCTCTGCCCGGAGTTACTTCCTTATTCGGTTTATCATCTTTGGACGGAGTAGATGGTCTGCCCGGAGTGGACGGTCTGCTTGGAGTAGACGGTCGTTCATTGACCGAAGGTCTTTCAGAGTTGGAAGGTCTTCCGGAAGTGGACGGCCTGCCCGATGTAGATGGTCTGCCTGAAGTGGACGGTCGATGGTTCGTTTCTGGACGAGGACGGGAAGTATTTCCCGGACGTCCCGAAGTATTAGGTCGTGACGTTGCGCCCGGACGTCCCGAAGTCCCCGGTCGGGTAGGTGCATTATGCGGACGAACGGAAGTGTTCGGACGGAAACGTACAGAACCGAAGTCTGAACGACGATAAGAATGGAATACCCGCTGATCTCTTACCCGATATGGCGTAGGATAGTGCACAAAATTATTATATCTTCCCCGATAATAACTCACATGATGAATATGCGGACGATAATGTGCACCACAGTAAGTCCGATAATGATAAGGTACACCAAAATAGAATAAACTACGATTCGGATAATTGATATAAATCCGGAAATTCCATCTTCCACCGGTGACATGGGACGATAGAAATACTCAGCTCCCAGGAATCTGCGGTATTGCGCATCGCTCAACACCCAACGAAGATCATCGTTGCGAATATCCAGCGCTTCATAGTAATCATCCAATGCCCACTCATCACCCCGTACTACATAATCCATAATATTACGAAGCGAATAAATGAAATCATAGTTAATCTCATACACGTCATTATATTGAGGATTATTCAAGTCCAGTTCGTATGCCATCTTATCAGTAAGAAAACGTGTCTCCTTACGTACCTTGCTGGTACTCATTCCCGCCATTACAGTGGTACTGGCAGTCACGACTAATAATATAAATAGAATTCTTTTCATGGTTTCATTCTTTTTTAGTTACGTCCGCTATCGTAAGATTCCGCAAACTCCCTCATCTCTCTTTTGTCCATCTCAAAAGTGAAAACATCTGTCAGTATGGAGAAGTTCTTCTTATCTGCGATTTTCGGATAAAGTTTCTTTATCATATTCTTTTTATCTGTCTGAAAAGTACACATATCCACCAATTTACGGCATTGGGCACAAGTGAATCCCGAAGGGGGTACAACTTCATCCAGCATCCTGGTACGGTCAGACTCAAAAGATTTACCTCTATATTCATTGAAGAAACGGTCAAAATCGGCTGTACTCATAGCTCTGGGCCGTACATATCCTACGTCTCCCGGTCGTTGGTCACCGTGGTAAGCCTGGATATATTCCTTCATCTTGTCACGGTCAAAAGACGAAAAGAGCTTATTGACCACCGGAGCAAAATTTTCTTTATCCACTATTTGCGGATACATACGTTTCATCACAGTCATCTGAGCATCCGAACCACTTATCTGATCAATGATCTTTCCGCATTGGGCAGAAGTAAAATTGCAATCCAACAAAACGTCATCTATATATTTAATCTGCTCATCAGACATGATCACCATCCGGAAATCACTAAGAAAACGATCAAATTCATCATGCATCATAAGTGTTCTGCGACGGGGACTTTCTTCATAGCGTGGCGGACGAACCGGATCCGTATTGGTTACAACAACGGAAGGAGACATCACAACCGGAGGCGGCGGAAGAAGTATCTCATCACCATTAAAGGTATCCATACTCGTAACTCTTCCATCTGCAAAATATACAATAATCTTGATCGAGTTGCCGTAAAGCACTGAAGAAATCCGGTGGTACTCCCATTCCTCGCCATCTCCGTCAAAACGTCTGTAATCCGGTTTGCCCAAGATTTTTTCTACATTCTGCCGTGACATTCCCTGCTGAACTTCCATCACTTGCTTGTTGGATACGTAATAAGTAGAACAGCTACCGAGTATTACCCACAACGTGAAAAACAGGATTATATGTATATTTTTCATAACCGTATCGTTTTTAGTGAACTAATGTATGATCAGCGTCCTTCGTATTCCTTGATGAAATCGTTCATTTTGGTCTTATTACTGGAGAATGTAAGAGTACCGATCACTGTAAAGAAAGCCTCTTTATCTACAATATTAGGATACATCATTTTCATAATCTTCAGCCGTTCATTATCAAAGGTATAGAATTTCACCAGTTGAAGACACTGCTCCGATGTAAAATCAGAGTTCGCCAATGCAGTTGTAATCAACCCCATACGATCTTTTTCAAAAGGCTCATTCTTCACACTATCAAAGAACTTCTTAAAAAGTTGGTCATTCATCACTCTGTCGTAGCGGTTATAGTCCGGACGGTGTCCACCCTGACCGGTTCCCGGTCTTCCAGGTCTGCCCGGACGGATATCTCCACGTTCCTCAACAATAATATCTTTTACTTCGTTTCCGTTAAAGTAAACGCGGTCATTATACAACCGTTCTCCTTTCCATACACGTTCTCCCGGGCGAGTCGGGCGGGAAGCGTACACTTCAATAGTATAATTTCCCGGTTTCAGATTGGCAACGAAACAAGTAGTAGTAGGATAACACATCTGCCTTCCGCCAAAATAAACAAGAATCGGAGTATCTCCGCCATCAATCCGGATTCCGCTGACAGACTGCGCTTTTAAAGAAAGGGCAGCGAGCAAAATACAGAAACTTATTATTATCTTACGCATAGCTTATCTGTTTTTAAAATTATTGTCTTTAACTGATATCACAAAAATAGGGTGAGAAAACTCCCCACCCCAATGATTCTCTCTATTCCTGCATAGGGATTTCCCTATTCTGTTTAGGATTCTGCCAAAGTGATGCCGTTCTCATGCAAAGAAATCAATCGTTTCTTATACAAGTCACCTACACCTTTCTTAAAAGTTTTCTTGCTGACACCGAAGGTATCGTAGATATCCTCCGCAGGACTTTTATCGTTCAGATTGATCCGTCCGCCATGTTCCCGAATATACTCCAACAGTGTCTTCGAGAAATCATCGACTTTCTCAAATCCCGGTTTCTGAAGTATCAGGTCCACCTTACCATCTTCGCGTACCTGTTTCACAAACGCCTTCATCTGCATACCGGTCTCCAACGCACGGAATATTTCATTTTCATACAGCAACCCGCTATACTTATTGTCTATAATCGCTTTGAAACCCAAGTCCGTCTTCTGCCAGATCAGAATATCCACTTCCGCACCCGGAGCATAATCGGGCATATCTTTCGACAGGTAGCGTTCTACCTTCGCCGAAGCTACAATACGATAACTTTCCTCATCCACATGAGCATGGACCACGTAGGATCTTCCCACCTGCATTTTCATCTTCTGCTCACTGAAAGGTACAAATAAGTCTTTCATCAATCCCCAGTTGAGGAATGCCCCGAACTGGTTCACCCAAGAGACTTCGAGACAGGCGAACTGCCCTACCTGCACCAACGGAGTCAGTGTCGTGGCAATCAGTCTTTCGTCAATATC
>ENA-ORTU01004140-ORTU01004140.1-human-gut-metagenome-genome-assembly--contig:-NODE-4140-length-11308-cov-2.265974_pt1 | contig 11308 bp, 12 predicted proteins | sample MGYA00241910_ERZ509184 | MGnify/ENA primary metagenome ERZ509184 (study PRJEB26280, sample SAMEA2338847) | human gut metagenome | biome: human gut; feature: human-associated habitat; material: faeces...
GGACGCTAAATCACTGGACCGTCTACAGATCCAGATGGCGACCGCCCGTGAGTTCTTCATACTGGTCCGGTTGCGTGAGGAAACAGGGATGGAGCTGCACACCCACCTCTCCCGCATCCAGAAAAGCCTCGAGGATCAGGGCTTCAAGGCAAGCCTCGCCAGCGGCGAGGATCTCAAGCGCATGCTGGGCGTGTACTTCGAACAGAATGCTACCACGGAAAAATATGAGGATTATGATGGGGAACGCTGGATCATTCTGAATGACTGACCCGTGCCCCACAATTTAATTGATATGGCCGTCAGGAGAACTTCCGGGCCATATCAGGAAGAAACAGTGCGATAAAAGATCTCCTGCCGGCCTGGACAGGAGGTTTTTTCATTGCCGAAAAACAGAACAAAGAACTCTCCCCGGCCTGTGGTGGAGGAACCATATATCAAGGATTTCCTCGACATGGTCGCCCCCTCGGTCATCGACTTCAAGGTGGATCACTACCTGTGCGGCAACACCTGCCGCTGTGTATGGGCGCTGCGGGAGTACCCCACTTCTACCGATGAGCAGGCCATCCTGCGGCATCTGGGCGAGATGGACGGGGTCACCATCCGCATCTACACCCGGCAGGTCACCCCCAGTGAGGAGCGCCGGATCATCCACAACGCCGCCAACAAGCACCGAATGTCCCGCTCCAGCACCGAGGATCTCCAGCAGACTGTCACCGCCGAGGCCAACCTGCAGGATGTGGTTACCCTGGTCTCCTCCATGCACCGCAACCGGGAGCCGCTCCTCCACTGTGCGGTGTTCCTGGAGCTGACCGCCCCGGACTACGACGCCCTCAAGCTGCTCCAGACCGATGTGCTCACCGAACTGGTCCGCTCCAAGCTCAATGTGGACCGGCTTATGCTCCGTCAGCAGGAGGGCTTTGTTTCTGTTATGCCGGCCGGCCGCAACGCCTTCGGCGCCCAATTTGAACGGGTCCTTCCGGCCAGCTCGGTGGCCAACCTGTATCCCTTCAATTATTCTGGCAAGACCGATCCTCACGGATTCTACATCGGCAAGGACAAGTACGGGGCCAATATCCTCGTAGATTTTGATAAGCGGGATGACGATAAGACCTCCGCCAACATCCTCATCCTGGGCAACTCCGGCCAGGGTAAGAGCTATCTGCTCAAACTGCTCCTGCTCAACTTCCTCGAGGCGGGCAAATCCGTGATCTCCCTGGATGTGGAACACGAACAAAAGGATATGTGTGAGACGGTGGGCGGCTGCTTCATGGATCTGATGGGCGGCGTGTACCGCATCAATCCGCTGGAGCCCAAGTGCTGGGATGACGGCAGTGGCCCGGAGGACAGGGACGCGCCGGAGGCATTCCGCAAATCCACCCGGCTCTCCCAGCACATCTCCTTTCTCAAGGACTTTTTCCGGGCCTACAAGGATTTCTCAGACCGCCACATCGACGCCATTGAGATCATGGTGGGCAAGCTGTACGCCAAATGGGGCATCAGCGACAGCACCAACTTCGCCGGCCTCAAGCCCCAGGACTATCCCATCCTTTCCGACCTCTATGAACTCATTGAGCAGGAGTATAAGGAGTACGATGGGAACTGCCACCAGCTCTACACAGCGGAACTGCTGCAGGAGATCCTGCTGGGCCTCCACTCCATGTGCCAAGGTGCCGAAGCCCAGTTCTTCAATGGACACACCAATGTGACCTCCTCCCGCTTTATTGTTTTCGGTGTAAAGGGACTCTTGCAGGCCAGTAAGAATGTGCGGGGGGCCATGCTCTTCAACATCCTCTCCTATATGTCCGACCGCCTGCTGACCATTGGCAATACCACGGCGACGCTGGATGAGTTGTATGTGTGGTTGTCGGACAATGTGTCGGTGGGGACCACCATCATCGAGTATATCCGCAACACTCTCAAGCGGGTCCGCAAGAAGGAATCCAACCTCATCATGGCCTCGCAGAATCTGGAGGACTTCGACCGAGAGGGCATCCGGGAGTTGACCAAGCCTCTGTTTGCCATTCCGCCTCACCAGTTCATCTTTAACTGCGGCTCCATTGACAAGCGGTTTTATATGGATCTGCTCCAACTGGAGGAGGCAGAATACAACCTCATCCGATTCCCCCAGCGCGGCGTGTGCCTATTCAAGTGTGGCAACGAGCGATATCTGCTGGAAGTCCACGCCCCAACCTACAAGGAGGCGCTGTTCGGCACAGCGGGCGGGCGATGAATGTGGTCGGGTATGGAGGCGGAACGGACAGCACGGCAATGCTGATAGGATTGTGGCGACACAATGTCCCAGTCGACCTGATCCTTTTTGCCGATCCCGGAGCCGAGCAGCCGCATACCTACGCCTACCTGGACACCATGAGCCGCTGGCTGGAGAACCATGGGATGCCGGCGATCACGCGGGTGTGGTACACCGAGAAGAACGGCCAGAGGCTGACGCTGGAGCAGGAGTGCCTCCGCTCAGGAACACTGCCCTCAATTGCTTATGGGTACAAAAAATGCTCCCTCAAGCACAAGGTTGCCCCGCAGGAAAAGTTCTGCAGGCACTACCAGCCCTGCATTGATGCCTGGGAGAAAGGAGAAAAGGTCGTCAAGTTCATTGGATACGATGCCGGAGAGGAGCGCCGTCTGCTCAAAGCCCTTCCTCATGACCTTCAGGATAAAAAATACCAGAAGGAATATCCCCTGATGGAGTGGGGCTGGAGCCGAAAGGACTGCATCCAGGCGATCCGGGATGCCGGCCTTCCCCTGCCGGGCAAGTCTTCCTGCTTCTTCTGCCCCAGCATGAAGCGGTGGGAAATTCGGACATTGTACCACCGCTACCCGGATTTGCTGCGGCGGGCTTTGGCGATTGAAGACGCAGCCATGCCAAACCTCACATCAGTGCGGGGGTTGGGCCGGAACTGGGCCTGGCGGGATTTTATCTGCGCGGATGAAAATCAGCTGGCGATTCCGGGCGCTTTCTCAGATGAGGATCTGCCCTGTTCCTGCTGTATGAAGGGTGAACTGCCAGCAGCAGATATATAAAAGAGAAAGGAAATTCGAATGAAAAAAATTGAATTGGAGCAGTGGGAGCCGTTACCGGGAGATCCCCGACGGGCGCAGTATGCCGGACAGCGCACCGCTCAGGAGGTCTTCGAGGAGTTAAAGCACCGCCTGGAGGGTATGGGGTACCTGCCGAACGAGTATTTTCTCATGGACCGGGAATGGGAAAATGGCCGGGAGATCCCCAAAGACGCCGACATCTTCTGTACCACCGACTACGGCGGCAGCGAGGGCGTCTATTTAGATGTGTACCTGAAGTGGTATGAAGACAGCCGCCCCGTCACCAAAAGTTTCATCACCGGCAAGACGCTGGGCGAAACCGGCGCAGATCTGGACCGGATGTTCCTCATCTCCTCCGCCATCACCAAGGCGTTTCACGGTGAGCAAGGTGCCTATGCCAGATACCGGCAGATGGAAGACGGCACGAAAGCGGAGGGCGTGGTGCTCCATCTCAGTCCGAAGGAGCAGCGGGTACTCATGGATGCGCTGCTGGAACAGCGGATGCGGCAGGAGGCACAGATGACGAATACGGAGCAGCTCCTGCGCCGTATGACCGGCAGCATCACCGCCTATATGGACGAGGTGGGCGCCCGCCCCCTGCGCATGAGCACGGCGGACCGGGCGGTGCTGGCCATCCGGGATGGGGAGCTCTATGCGTTTTCTTCCCTGGCAGTTCAGATCACGAAGCCGGAAGAGCGGGGCAGCCTGCTGGCCGCAGCGGCAGGCAGGCCAGGCCCAGTGGGCAAACGGATGGCCAGACTGATGCTTGGGACAAAGTCACCCTACCCGGAGGACGTCTGGTTGGATGCCTGCAAACGGGCGGTGGACACCGGGGATCTCCAGCGGGTGCAGATGATGCTGGATCAGACAATGGACAAGGTGGCCAATCCGTCCCCCGCCCTGCCCGGTGAGGTGCTCCGGTACGCCTTCGGGCAGAACCGCGCCATGGCCAGGGAGCTTATCCGCTGGGCCACGCCGGAGCAGGTTGCCGCCGCACCCTCCAGGCTGCTGTGCGGCGCCGCCTATGCCCGTGATCTGCCCATGCTCACGGAGCTGCTCCAAAAGGGCCTCCAGCCGGGTGACCAGGCCGCCCCCCTGCTGCGCCCTCTGCTCGCTGCATACGACGAGCAGAGGGTGGCACATCTGCTAAGGGACAGCCTGCGGGTGCAGCCGGAGGACTATGAGGCGATGAACGTGTGTCTGCGGGCGCAGGCGCAGGCGGCGGCGGAAGCCCTGCTGGAGCGGGGTATGAAGCTGGACGGCTACCTGGCGTGGGCGGCAAAACAGAACGTCCTTCTGGACACGCAGGCCCAGGTAAACAGCGCGCCGGAGCAGAATGGGCCTGTACTGGGAGGGATGAGCCTGTGAGTGTTCCCGTACTGACCCACCGCAGGGATCTGCGGCAGGGGGATTTGGTGTTCCCGGAGGAGATCCTGCGCATCGGCCACACGCTGGATTTCCAGCTCGACTGTGTCAGCAAAGAAGTTCAGCAGGAGGTGTTTGGCCCAGAGCTGGATACCGGTTCACTGTGTGATTGGCTGAACCTCCATACTGCCTATGATTTTGCGCTTCAGGATGTGGCGGACCACATAGAAATAACCCTCTGCCGGAATTTTGGAGAGGAGGAGCACCCATTCACGTATCCGCTCAACAGGGCGGAGCGGGACGTCCTGCGCGGGGAGATGGAGGCATGCTGTCAGCGGCGCACCGACCGTTCTCTGGCGCAGCAGTACAGTCATCTGCTGACAACGGAGGAAGCCGAGCCGCCGGAGCTCACGGTCGGGACACACCGGCTGCCCATGGGGGAGGTTGGCTTCGCGGAGGATCTGTCCGAGTGCGGTGGGCTGCTCCAGTTCTATATGCCGGTGACCTTTGACCCGGACGCGGTCTTTGGCACCCACGTGGCGACCGCGGAAAACGACGACTGGCTCAACGTGTACGCCGCCTATGACCTGAACGCCAGCCGGCCGTGCTCCGCACTAGACGTCATCCTGGTGTGCGGAGACGGCAATGAGTTCGCCTTCCGGTATCCGCTGGCCAAGCAGGAGCAGGCCGCGCTGCTGGAGAAGATGGACGCCTACTGCCTGGAACAGACCGGCATGGCGCTGGCAGATTTCCGGGCCCGGTATCTGGTGGAGGAACCGCAGCCCCGCCAGGCCCCCAGCCTGGCCCAGCTGTGAGCACGCCGTCGGCCCCGTGTGCGCCCTGTGTGCCGGTTTCAGGAGGAGGGCGGGCCAGGGCCCCGCCCAGCCAGAAAACTGCCCCGTTGGGGCCAGTTTCGCCCCGGTTTGGGGCGTTCGATTTTAGTACGAGGATAAAGGAGCGCCGTGGTGAGCCCCGGCGCTCAGGCCACAAAGCCCCGCAGTGCGGGGCTTTTCCCAGGTTCAGGTACCGCCGTCGGTAAAGGCCCGTTCCGGGGTTTGGAGCGGTGGTACGTTTGAAAAAGCACGGTGTTGTAGGGGCTTGAGGCCCTTTTGCACCGCCGTGGTGAACGAGGAGGAAGCATGGACGAGGAAAACAGGCTGAAAATCACCCTCTGGCTCAAGCCGGGCATCGTCCGCCGGATGGACGGCTGGCTGGAGGAGGACAACTGCAAAAGCCGCGGGGAGTTTGCCGAAAAGGCCCTGCGGTTCTACATGGGCTACCTGGCCACGGAGGACACCTCGGAGTACCTCTCCCGCGCCCTGGCGGACACCCTGCGGGGTACATTGGCAGACAATGAAAACCGGCTGCGCACTTTGCTGTTCAAGCTCTGCGTGGAGGTGAACATGATGGGCCACACCGTGGCCGCCCACTTCCGCGCTGATCCGGTGAACCGCCGGGAGCTGCGGGCCTTTGCAGTGGACGAGGTGCTGCGCACCAACGGAAAGATCCGCTTCGATGATGCACTGGATCTCCAGCGGCAGGTCTACCCTGACGGATGAGCCGCGTCCGGTTCATGTCCCCCTACCTGAAGGGCGGCAGGGATACAGCCAAGCTGTCCAACCGGGCCCGCTACATCGCCACCCGTCCCGGCGTGGAGGTGATCAGGGGTGAACAACAAGACCAGTCCGCTACGAGCAAACAGCAGGCTTATATCCAGAGCCTGCTCCGGGACTTCCCCGGCGCGAAGGAATTGCTGGAGTATGAAGACTACTGCAACGCGCCCACCCAGGCAAACGCCAACACTTTCATCCGCCAGGTGCAGGAGGACTTCGCGGAGCCCATGAGCCGGATGGAGAACTACCTGGACTACGTGTCCCACCGCCCCGGCGTGCAGCTGGACGGTGAGCACGGCCTGTGGTGCGCCGGGGGTAAGGTGCGCAATCTCTCCCAGGCCGTCCGGGAGGTGGCGGAGCACACCGGCAGCGTGTGGACGCCAGTGGTGGCTATCCGGCGGGAGGACGCGGAGCGGCTGGGCTACAACGACGCAGCGAGCTGGTGGGAGCTGGTGTGCGCCTGCGCGCCGGAGATCGCCAGGGGGTACAAGATCCCGCTGGAGCATCTGCGGTGGTACGCCGCCTTCCACCGCAAGGAGGACAGCGTCCATATCCACATGGTGGTGTTCTCCTCCGATCCCAAGGAGGGCTATCTCACCAAGCAGGGCATCCGGCAGGTGAAGTCCGCCTTCGGCCGGCGGATCTTCCAACAGGATTTGCTCCACGTCTACGAACAGAAAACCGAATACCGGGACGCTCTGGGCCGGGATGCGGAGCGCACCATGGCAGAGCTGATCACCCAGATGGAGACTGGCCAGATCCAAAATGAGAACCTGGAGCGGCTGGTGCTGGAGCTGGCCCAGCGGCTGCACAACACCCAGGGCAAAAAAGTCTACGGCTACCTGCCACCCAAAACCAAAGTATTGGTGGACGCCATCGTGGATGAGCTGGCAAAGGACGAGCGCGTAGCAGCCGCCTACAACCTGTGGAACCAGATGCGGGAGGAGGTATGCCGCACCTATTCTGAGTAGCTGCCGGAGCGCCTACCTCTTTCCAAACAGAAGGAGTTCAAGGCCGTGCGCAACATGGTCGTCCGGGAGGTGCTCCAACTGGGGCAGGGTGAGCATCCCACAGCCGATGAGATAGTACACATGCCCACACCGCCTGCACAATCCGGTATGCCGCATGGGGTACATCACCCACAGCAGAAGGTCACGCACCACCAGCGTACACAGACACATCGGGCGGTATCCCACGCGGATACCGCCCGATGTGTCCTCCAGTTGTTCCACAACATGGGCCGCATCTTCCGAGAGCAGTCCGCCTCCGATGCCATCCAGGCTTGCCTGCACATCGACAGGAAGCGCCGCCGGATGCTCCGGGAGAAGCGCATGGCCCTGGGACACAAGGCCGATGACCATGAGGAAATCCCCCAGCATTCTCAAAGATAAGATGGGGGACTGCCATTGAACTGGTAGTCCTCCGTGGTTTCTTCCGCTACTTCGGCTCCAGAAATCCTATGACCATATCTACCGCCTCTGAGGAGATATCCTCCGGAGCACGCTCCACAAAGGAGGCATGGCGGCTGTTCAGATCCAGCATCCGGGCCTGATCACACAGGATGACCCCGTCCGTCCTGGTGCGCTCATCCAGCCGGAGGTGGAACGGGTGGCCCCGGTCTGTGTGGGTGATGGGGCAAACCATGGTCAGGCTGCTGACCCGGTTGAACAGGTTGTTGCTGATCACCAAGGCAGGACGGCGGCCCTTCTGCTCATGGCCGGACTGGGGATCAAAGTCCAGATAGACGATATCTCCCTGTTCAAAAATCGTCACCATGCCTCAGAGCCCTCCGCCTTCCCCCAATCCAGCTCTTCGGCCTCAATTCGGTCGATCTGGTCAATGGGCTTTCCGTAGAATGCGGTGAGGCGTTCCTCCAGGGTGCGGTGCGGGATGGCAGAGGCACGCCGGATGTTGATACCATCATCCATCTGCACCAGTTCCACCCGGTCGTGTTCTTTCAGACCAACTGCGTCCAGGAGGGCCTTGGGGATCCGCAGGCCCTGGCTGTTGCCCCATTTTTGGATCGTCGCGTACATGAACGACACCTGCCTTTCAAAGATAGTATATACAGAGTATAAACAAAAGTCAACCGTTTGATTCGAGGTGAGCCAGCATGGGAACCTATATCCATTTTACCGATGAACAGAAGGAGCGGGCCAACTCCGTTGATCTGGAGGAATTCCTGCGGCAGCGGGGGGAGAAACTGCTCCGCGCCGGGCGGGAGTCCCGGCTGGCCAGGGTGCACCATATCACCGTCCGGGGCAACGAATGGTACGACCATATTGCCCGGCAGGGCGGCCATGCGGTCAGCTTTGTCCAGCACTACTACGGGACAACCTATCAGGAGGCCATGAAGCTCCTGCTGGGAAAAGAGTTGGGGGAGGCATATCCCGCCGCGCAGCCAAAGCGGGAGGAGCCGCCCAGGCCCTTCGCCCTGCCGCCGCCCCACACCGATATGCGCCGTGTGTACGCCTACCTGATGAAGCAGCGGCACATCAGCCGGGAGGTGGTCACCCACTTTGTCCGGGCCGGACTGCTGTACGAGGACGCCCAATATCACAACTGTGTCTTTGTGGGGACAGACGAGCAGGGCGTTCCCCGGCACGCCCATAAGCGGAGCACAAACAGCCAGGGCAAATCCTTCAAGGTCAATGTGGAGGGCAGCAGACCCCAGTACAGCTTCCACCACGTGGGACAGGACGGCCTGCTCTATGTGTTTGAGGCCCCGATTGATCTGCTGAGTTTCCTCACGCTGTACCCAGAGGGCTGGCAGGAGCACAGCTATGTGGCCCTGTGCGGCACCGGCGGCCAGGCCATACATTGGATGCTGGAGCAGAACACCTGCCTCCGGGATGTGGTGCTCTGCTTGGATCACGACGAGCCGGGACAGACGGCGGCCAAGCGCCTCGAGGAAGAGTTACAGGGGGCAGGATACCACAGCGGCATCCTGCTCCCTGTGCATAAGGACTGGAACGACGACCTGGTGCAAGGGCAGACCATGGCCGGCCTTGTAATGACCATGGGGCAGAGTATGTAGGCCGCAGAGGCGCACCGCCCGCCAGGGGGATGGTACGCCCTGCCGCTGAACCGGGGGCCGGTTCATTTTGGCCCGCCCAGAAGGTCACACTGGAAGCAGATTGAAACGCAGAGAGCAGACAACGAAGGGATGATTGCAGTGAACAACGACACCTGGATGCTGATCCTCCTGCTGGCGGTGGTATTCGGCGCCCTGGTCGCCATTACCACCTTTTCCGGCCGGGGCAGCCTGGACAGCATCAAGAGTAAAACCGTGGGCGACGGGCAGCACGGCACCGCCCGCTGGGCCACGCAGGGGGAAATCAAGAAGACCTTCCGCTCCGTCCCCTTCCAGACCGCGCTGTGGCGGAAGGGGGAACGCCTCCCAGACGCACAGGGGCTGGTGTTGGGCTGTACCGGAAAGAAGGGGCAGCTCACGGCCCTGGTGGATTCGGACGATATCCACTGCCTCATGATCGGCGCCTCCGGCGTTGGCAAGACCGCCTTCTTCCTATACCCCAATTTGGAATACGCCTGTGCCAGCGGCATGAGCTTCTTTGCCAGTGACACCAAGGGAGATCTGGCCCGGAACTATGGGGCCATCGCCCGGGACTGCTATGGCTACCAGGTGGCGGTGGTGGATCTTCGGAACCCCACCCGCTCAGATGGCTATAACCTGCTCACTCTCATCAATCACTACATGGACGCATGCAGGAGAGATCCGGCTGATCTGGCCGCCCGAGCCAAGGCGGAGAAGTACGCCAAAATCCTCTCCAAGACCGTCATCAACCCGGATGAGGAGAACTTTGCACAAAATCAATATTTTTACGACGCGGCGGAGGGCGTGCTCACCGCCGTGATCCTGCTGCTGGCAGAGTACCTGCCACCCAAAAGGATCCACGGGGAGTTGCGGGAACGGCGGCATATCGTGTCAGTATTCAAGCTGGTGCAGGAGCTGCTGGCCCCCAGCATTCTGCCCGACAAGAATGAGTTCCAGCTCCTCATGGACCGCTTGCCGGAGGAACACAAGGCCAAGTGGTTCTCCGGCTCCGCCCTCACCGCCGCCGAGCAGTCTATGGCCTCCGTCATGTCCACCGTCCTCTCCCGGCTGAACACCTTCCTGGACTCGGAGCTGGAGCAAGTGCTGTGTTTCGACAGCACCATAGACGCCGAGAGCTTTGCCGCAAAGAAATCTGCCATCTTCCTGATACTTCCGGAGGAAGATCAGACCAAAAACTTCATGGCTGGGCTGATGATCCAGACCCTGAGTCGGGAGCTGTTCTCTGTGGCGGATGAGCACGACGGGAAGCTGCCCTGCCGGGTGGTGTTTTTCTGTGACGAGCTAGGTACCATGCCCGCCTTCGACATCCTGCCCCTATTCTCCGCTGGCCGCTCCCGGCGGCTGACCCTGGTGCCCATCATCCAAAGCCTGGCCCAGTTGGAGAAGAACTATGGCAAGGAGGGGGCGGAGATCCTGACGGATAACTGCCAGGACACCATCTTCGGCGGCTTTGCCCCCAACAGCCAGACCGCCGAAGTGCTGTCCAAGGCTCTGGGCAGCCGCACCGTGATGAGCGGCTCCATCTCCAGGGGGAAGAACGACCCCAACCAGAGCCTCCAGATGATCGAGCGGCCCCTCATGACCCCGGACGAGCTCAAGTCCATCCCCAAGGGGCACTTCATCGTCATGAAAACAGGCACCCACCCCATGCAGGCCCGCCTGCGCCTGTTCCTGGAGTGGGGGATCACCTTTGGTGCGGCCTACCAGGTACCCCAGCAGGCCGCCCGAAAGGTCTACTACGCCAGCAAGGCAGAATTGACCGATGTTATATACCGGGCATTTCCTGCGTCTGCCCGCCAGAACAACTACCGTACGCCGAAAAAGGAGAAAACCATACCATGAGCTATTTTAGCGAGATTTACGGCGACCCGGAGCTGAGTGCCAGGGCCAAGCAAGTGCTGGTGTACCTCCACGACCGGGCAAACAAGGATGGCAAGAGCTGGTACGCCATCGCCACCATGGCCAAAGACCTGAGCATCTCCCGCTCCACCATAAAACGAGCCCTGGCAGAGTTGATCCACCAGGGCCGAGTGGAGAAATAGGCAAGATTCCGGGAGAACAGAGGGTGTACTTCGAACTGTTATCAAATAAAGCAATTGATGCGCATCTAATGTGATAACTCAGTCAGTTAAGATATAAAGTGTTGTGGGGAGAATTTTTGCGTTTTATGAAATAGCCCATAGTATTCATGAAGGATTTA
>ENA-ORTU01004145-ORTU01004145.1-human-gut-metagenome-genome-assembly--contig:-NODE-4145-length-11287-cov-4.428419_pt1 | contig 11287 bp, 11 predicted proteins | sample MGYA00241910_ERZ509184 | MGnify/ENA primary metagenome ERZ509184 (study PRJEB26280, sample SAMEA2338847) | human gut metagenome | biome: human gut; feature: human-associated habitat; material: faeces...
CAGCTGCCGGAGCGGTGCTTAAGCCGCAAGGCGGGAATTGTGCGGTGTTGCCATAAGCGCCGATACAGCGGGAATCATCTGGTATTGCTCTATCTCACTTTGCACGCTGAGCGCACAAATAGGCATCAATATCAAAGTCCAGCAGCTGCGTATCCTTTTTTAAGTACAGTGGGTGGTGCGGCTGACCAGATTTTAACAGCGGGCCTGCGGTGTACCACTTTGCGCCTGCCGCTTTGCCGTCGGCGGCAAAATCCCGCATACAGTCCATCAGGTAATCCCGTTTCAGGATGATGTTCCCCCACGCTGCCCACACGGCAGGCTGGTCCGATAAAGACAGCAGATACCGGAACGCCTTGCGGTTTTCCGCGTGCAGGGCGGGGTTCAGCGCATGCTCCATATCATCGGGGCGGGTGGCGCGCTGGGCGTACACGTTGAACATCAAAAAACTGTCATACCCGTTAGCCAGGGCAATGCGCTGGGCGCTCTGCAAGGTGGGGTCCAGGGCATCCGGGGCCGCGGTGGATGGGTTGATGCCTACGCAGATCAGCGGCTTTTTGCCGCGGGTGCCCAAAATGTAACGGTACTCGGAGTAGGTATTGGGCACATACAGCCAGCGGGCCGCATCATAATCCGGGGAAGGCTGCAGCGCCGCCTGCAAAGCGGGTTCAAACAGCGCCAGTTCCAGCCCGGCGGTGGGGCCTTTTGGGATATGCATACAAGAAACCTCCTGAGGTACAGTTAAAAAGCTGCGTTTTGGACTGCATCGTAATTACTATACCACCGCCGCACACCTTGCGCAAGAGGGAACCGCGTGATATAATACCCTTTAACCTTTCAAGATTTTATGCAACAGACTTTCTCAAAAAGGACGTGTTAAGATGGAAAAGCGCCACAATTATGCGGCTGCCGGATTCCTGCTGCTGGGGATCGGCGCAGCGGGGCGGGCGTTCCTGGGTGTGCCGGAAGGCGTTACCATGGCGGAACTGAGCCTGACCGTGCTGCTGGTGATCGGTGCCCTGCTGCTGACACGGCAGGGGCTGGCTGCGCTTGTGTGCGGGTTGGCGGCCACGGCACTGGAGCTTGTTTTGTGCGGTTCCTGGGTGCAGGCCGGCGGGGCTTTGGCCGCTGCTGCGCCGTTTTTGCGGCTGGCTGACCTGTGGCTGCTGCTGGGCCTTGTGTGGGGCAGCCTGCCTGTGGCCCGCCGCGCTGTGGACGACCTGAAATACACCCGCTCCACCCGCATGATGCTGGTTGCCTGCGGGGTGCTGCTGGCTGCCCACACGGTGCTGCGCATTGCCAGCCTTGCCGCGCCTGCCAGCGTGCCGCTGGGCAAGGCTTCTTCCGGCAGCTTTGTGGTATTTTCGGTACTGCTGCTGTGGTACACCGTGCTGATGGTCAAAGCCTACAACGTTCAGCGCACCAAACATTGAGCATACGGCCGTTCTGCGCCCTTTGGGGCGCGGGATGGCCGTATTTTTATTCTATTATTTTGCGCGGAATCTCTTTACATCTTTAATGCATAAAAGTATAATAAATTCATCTATTCCCGCGTAACTTGGTGGGTTGTGGATGAAGAGGAATGGAAGAGGTTCGGAAGAGATTAAAAGAGGAGAGTATATTCATGCAACTTGATCTTTCCCGGTTTTCACCGGTTGAGCGCAGCACTTTGCAGCTGCGTGTATTATACGAGGGTGCAGGCTACCGCAAATTTCGCTGCTCCCATTTTGAGGAATATTCGCTCTATCAGCAGAATGAGCGCTTTCTTTCGGATTCTCAGGTCATTACTTTTACCGACCTGGACGGCAAGCTGCGCGCCATCAAGCCGGACGTAACGCTTTCGATCGCCAAGAACGCCCAGCCCGCCGCCGGGGAATGCAAAAAGTATTATTATACAGAGCAGATCTGCCGCCCCAGCCGGGAAAGCCACACCTTCTCGGAGATCAGCCAGATGGGCCTGGAGTGCATCGGTGCGGTTGGCGCTGCCGAACAGGCCGAGGTTGTGCGCCTTGCGCTGGAAAGCCTGGCCAGCCTGGAAGTTCCCACCGTGCTGGAGGTCAGCCATATGGGCTTTGTGACCGCCCTGCTGGACACCCTGCATGTGGATGCCGCCGCCCGCCCGCGCCTGCTGGAGCTGCTGCGCGACAAAAACGCCCACGAGCTGCATGCCGCCGCGCTGCAAAGCGGGCTGGATGAAGCCGCCGCCAACGCGCTGACCGCTATTTTAAGCCTGCACGGTCCCTTTGGCACCACGCTGGCCGCCGCCCGCAGCCAGTGCCAGTGCGAAGCCCAGCAGGACGCCCTGCTGGAACTGCAGAGCCTGCAGAATGAACTGGGCGATGCCGGACGCGGCATGCAGCTGGATCTGAGCCTTGCCGGTGATATGGAATATTACAACGGCCTGGTGTTCAGCGGTTATGTGGCCGGGGTGCCCCGTGCCGTGCTGAAAGGCGGCCGGTATGACCTGCTGGCCCAGCGCTTTACCCCCGGTGCCTGCGCCCTGGGCTTTGCCCTTTACCTGGACGAGCTGGAGCGCCTGAGCGCTCCCCTGCCGCCGGTGCAGCAGCAGGGCACCGAGCGCCAGTGGCTGAACATCGCCCTGCCCAAAGGCCGCCTGGGCGACAAAGCCTATGGCCTGCTGGCCGCCGCCGGGTATGAAGCCAACGAAAACTATAACGAGACCCGCAAGCTGGTGGTGGAGAACCCCGAAGCCGGGGTGCGGTACTTCCTGGTCAAGCCCAGCGACGTTGCCATTTATGTGGAGCACGGCGCTGCTGACATTGGCATTGTGGGCAAGGATATCCTGACCGAATCCGGTGCCGATGTGTACGAACTGCTGGATACCGGCATGGGCAAGTGCCGCATGTGCGTGGCAGGCCCCAGGAACTTTGTGGACGATGAAAGCCGCGCCCTGCGCGTTGCCACCAAGTTTGTGAACATTGCCCGCGCCCATTACGAGAGCATTGGCCGCGATATTGACATCATCAAGCTGAACGGCTCCATTGAGCTGGCTCCCATCCTGGGGCTTTCGGATGTGATCGTGGATATTGTGGAGACCGGCACCACCCTGAAAGAAAACAATCTGACCGTACTGGAAGAGTTCATGCCCATTTCGGCACGGTTCATTGCCAACAAAGCCAGCTACAAATTCAAGTACGCGCAGCTGACCGAACTGCTGAACAAGATGAAGGAGGCGCTTGCCAAATGATCCGCATTTTTGAGTTTGACGCTTTGAAGCCTGAAGAAATCCTGAACCGTGATATCCGTGCGGAAGCCAGCGTAGAAGCAACCGTGGATGCCATTATCGCCGATGTGCGCGCCCGCGGTGATGCCGCCCTGAAAGATTACGCTCTGAAATTTGACCACGCCCAGCTGGACGAGCTGCGGGTGAGCCAGGCGGAAATTGACGAAGCCTTTGAAGCCGCCGGTGAGGATTTTGTGACTACCCTGAAGATGGCCGCCGCCAACATCCGCGCCTTCCATGAGCACCAGGTCCACAAGAATTTTGTGATGAACGATACCCCCGGCATTGTGCTGGGCCAGAAATATACCCCGATTGAAAAAGCCGGTGTGTATGTGCCGGGCGGTACCGCCGCTTACCCCAGCACCGTACTGATGGATGTGATCCCTGCCAAGGTGGCCGGTGTGAAGGAGATCGTGATGACCACCCCCGCCGGGCCGGATGGCAAGGTGAATCCCTCCATCCTGGCTGCTGCGGTGATTGCCGGTATTGACAAGATCTTCAAGACCGGCGGCGCCCAGGCCGTGGCCGCGCTGGCATACGGCACCGAGAGCATTCCCGCGGTGGATAAGATCGTCGGCCCCGGCAATATTTACGTTGCCACCGCCAAGCGCAAAGTGTTCGGCAAGGTTGGCATTGATATGATCGCCGGGCCTTCGGAGATTCTGGTGCTGGCGGATGGCAGCTGCAACCCCGCCTGGGTAGCAGCTGACCTGCTGAGCCAAGCCGAGCATGACAAGCTGGCCAGCCCCGTGCTGGTAACGGACAGCGCCGAGCTGGCCAAGGCCGTACAAGCCGAGCTGGAAGTGCAGATCCCACAGCTGCCCCGCGCCGCCATCGCCCGCGCCAGCGTGGACACCAACGGCAAGATCATTGTGACGGACGATATGAACAAGGCCATTGACGCCGTGAACATCATTGCCCCGGAGCATTTGGAAATTTGTGTGGACGACCCGTTCGCCGTTTTGAACAGCGTAAAGAACGTGGGCAGCATTTTCCTGGGCAAGAATGTGCCGGAAGCACTGGGCGATTATTTTGCCGGCCCCAACCACACCCTGCCCACCAGCGGCACGGCACGTTTTTCCAGCCCGCTGGGCGTGGACGATTTTGTGAAAAAGTCCAGTTTCATTTATTACACCCGCGATGCCCTGGGCAAAGTTCAATCCCGTATTGCCGATTTTGCCGAGCATGAGGGCCTGCACGCCCACGCCAAGAGCGTTACCATCCGTTTTGAAGACCAGTGAAGGATGGGGGTACCGGAGCGGAAGGCCAACCGTTTAGCAACATATAATTACAGCCAATCCGGTGTGTATTTCATTACGATTTGTTCCAAAAACAAGCGTTGCACCTTTGGAACGATTGTAGGGGGCGGCGTCCCCGACGCCCCGCGAACCCGATTGTCACCAACCGGTAAAATTGTTGCACGGCAGTTGGGGAATATGATTGCATTTTATCCCCATGTGCGGATTGAAAAATATGTTGTAATGCCCAATCACATCCATTTATTGATTGCCATTCAGCAAGGCCCATCCGGGGCGTCGAGGACGCCGCCCCCTACATCCGCCCGCGCAAGCCAGGTCATCCCGATGTTTATCTCCACTTTGAAACGGCTGACCAACAAAACTGCCGGGCATGCACTCTGGCAGCGCGGATATTACGACCACATCATCCGCTCCCCGGACGATTACAACACCATCTGGCACTACATCGACACCAACCCCGCCAAATGGGCGCAGGATACACGTTATGTCACGGACTTTCCTGATCCGGTGCGGCGGCCCGACCGCTGCACCAACAAAGAGGTGACCCAAATGAGCCGTTATTTTACCAAAACGCTGGCTGCGCTGGAGCCTTATACCCCCGGCGAGCAGCTGAAACTGCCTGACCTTGTCAAGCTGAACGCCAACGAAAACCCCTACCCGCCTGCCCCCGGCGTGGCGGCGGCGGTGGCCGGAGCAGTGCCGGGGCTGCGGCTGTATTCCGATTTGACCGAAGCCGCGCTCTGCGCCGCCATTGCCCGCCACTGCGGCGTGCAGCCGGAAAACATCCTGTGCGGCAACGGCAGCGATGAAAACCTGCTGCTGGCGCTGCGTGCTTTCTGCGATGAAACCCACCCGCTGGCGTTTGCCGATATCACCTACAGCTTTTACCCGGTTTTGTGCGATTTGTTGCACATTCCGCAGCATGTGATCCTGGTGGAGGAAGATTTCTCGCTGGATTTGAGCAAGTACCACGGCCTGAATGAGACCATCGTGATTGCCAACCCCAACGCTCCCACCACCCTGCTGCAGCCGGTGGCCGCCATTGAGGAAGTGGTGCGCACCAACCCCGACAGCATTGTGATTGTGGACGAGGCGTACATTGATTTTGCCGGGCCAAACGCCAGCTGCGTTCCGCTGACCAAGAAATATGACAATGTGATTGTGGTGCAGACCTTCTCCAAATCCCACAATCTGGCCGGTGCCCGCGTGGGCTTCTGCGTGGCAAACCCGGAGCTGATTGCCGATATGAACCGCATCAAGTTCAGCTACAGCCCATACAACGTCAATTCCCTCTCCCAGGCTGCCGCCGTGGCCGCCATGGAGGATGAGAATTACTTCCGTGATACGGTGGGCAAGATCTGCGCCACCCGCGCCGACACAATGACCAAGCTACGGGAGCGCGGTTTTGCCGGGCCGGATTCCGCCACCAACTTTTTGTTCGTTACCACCAGCCGCATGCCCTGCAAACAGATTTTTGAGCGCCTGCGGCAAAAAGGCGTGCTGATCCGCTATTTCAGCGCCCCGCGCCTTTCCGATTATCTGCGCATCACCATCGGTACCCCGGAACAGATGCAGCGATTTTTTGAGGAGCTGGATTTGATTTTGGGGTAAAGTGGCATGGGGACGGAATTACCAGACCGCAAAGGGAACCGGTTAAAGGGGTATGATTACAGTGCCCGCGGCGTGTATTTTGTTACCATATGCACCCAAAACCGTGTATGTAACCTTGGTTCCGTTGTAGGGGCCGATGCTCGCATCGGCCCGCATGACGGGCTCAACCCTGATGTGCATATTGAATTATCACCGCTGGGCCGCATTGCTGAACAGGCATTATTGCAAATGGATGGTTTGCTGCATTATGTAATTATGCCAAACCATATTCATTTTTTGGTGGGCATCCAACCCAAAGCGGACGGGACGATGCAAGCATCGTCCCCTACAAATATTTCCCAGGTTGTCCGCATTTTCAAAGGGCGCGTTGCTCACAGGGCCGGGCATTCCGTATTCCAACGCTCTTTCTGCGACCACATCATCCGCACTGAAACCGATTACTGGGCCATTGTGCAATAAAACCCGCTCAAATGGGTTTTAGACCCACTGTATCAGGAGAGAACACCATGAACCTGTATGACAGAATTAAACCCGGCAAACGGCGGCGTGGCTGGGGCGGGGCGGTGTTCCTGGCGGCGGCCTGTGTGGTTCTGGTAATCTGCATTGGCACCATTGGCTGGGCGGCGCGTTACCACCAGCGCTACCGCAGATTTTCCACCGATTTTGCCGCCAGTGTGGAAAACGCGGGCAAGATCGGCGCTGCGCTGACCCGCAACGGCGAAACCTCCTCCCTGGACTCGGATGCCAGCAGCCGGTTATGCCGGTTGATCTGCGCCGCCGGGGCGGGCAAAGTGCAGCCAAGCTGCCCGCAGGGGGAGCCGCTCACCGTCCGCTACCACAGCGGCGCGGTGCTGGACTTGTGGGAAGTGGAAATACCCGAAGAGACCGCCAAAAACCCCACCGGCGTTTTTGTGCGTTATACCTTTGCCGATGGAACGGTTTACCAATATGACACGGACCAGATCCAAATGAACGAGGTCCGGCTGGCCCTGGGGCTACATTAACCCCAGGTATTAAGAGGGGCGCTGCAACAGCAGCATACAAAAAGGGGGAACGTATATGATCGCAATTATTGATTACGGCGTGGGCAACTTGTTCAGTCTGGCTTCCAGCCTGAAAAGCCTGGGGCTGGAAACCAAAGTGACCCGCGACGCTGCCGCCATCCGCGCGGCGGACCACATCATTCTGCCCGGTGTGGGCGCGTTTGCCGATGCCATGGCCAAGCTGGAAGCCACCGGCCTGGTGCCCGTTATCAAGCAGGAAGTGGAGCACAAACCGCTTTTGGGCATCTGCCTGGGCATGCAGCTGCTGTTTGAAAAAAGCTATGAGTACGGCGAACACACCGGCCTTGGCCTGATTCCCGGCGAAGTGTGCCCGCTGGCAGACGATTTGAAAGACCCCAGCCTGAAAGTGCCGCACATCGGCTGGAACCGGCTGGACATTGTGCCGGGGCGGGAAAACGACCCGCTGTTCAAGTACACCAAGTCCGGTGAGTATGTGTATTATGTGCACAGCTTTTACGCCAAAAACTGTGCCGCCAACACGCTGGCTGCCAGTGAGTACAGCATCCCGGTAACGGGCGCTGTGAAAAACGGCCTGGTATACGGCACGCAGTTCCACCCCGAAAAATCCGGCGATACCGGCCTGCGCATGCTGCGGGCCTTTGCAGAATTGTGAGGTGCAGCCATGAAGTTATATCCTGCCATTGATCTGCGCGGCGGGCAGGCCGTGCGCCTGTACCAGGGCGATTACGACCAGATGACCGTTTACAATGCAGACCCCGCCGCCCAGGCACGGGAGTTTATTGCCGCCGGGGCCAAGTACCTGCATGTGGTGGACTTGGACGGCGCCAAGGATGACACCACCGCCAACATGACCACCATTGCCGCCATTGCTAAGCAGGGCGGGCTGTTTATCGAGGTCGGCGGCGGCATCCGTGACGAAGCCCGCATTGAACAGTATCTTTCCCTCGGCGTGGGGCGCTGCATCCTGGGCACCATTGCCGTAAAGGATTTTGATTTTACCGCCCGCATGGCGCAGAAATACGGCCCCAAAATTGCCGTTGGCGTGGACATGCGCGATGGCCTTGTGGCTGTGAACGGCTGGAAAGAAGTCACCCCCGAACCGGGCGTTGCTTTCTGCCGCCGCTGTGCCGAAGCTGGCGTGCAGGCGATCATCGCCACCGATATTTCCCGCGACGGCACAATGCAGGGCACCAACATGGACCTGTACCGTGAGCTGTTGCAGATTTCCGGCCTGGAGATCACGGCATCCGGCGGCATTGCCCGCATGGAAGAGCTGGCGGAGCTGCAGGCCATGGGCTGCCACGCCGCAATTTTGGGCAAATCCATCTACACCGGCGCCATCGACCTCAAACAGGCTGTGGCACTGTATCAGGAATAAGGGGGCTGGGCGCATGATTACCAAACGCATTATCCCGTGCTTGGATGTAAAAGACGGCCGTGTGGTCAAGGGTGTCAACTTTGCCGGATTACAGGATATGGCCGACCCGGTCGAGATGGCCCGCTATTACAACGCGGCCGGGGCTGATGAGCTGGTGTTTTATGATATCACCGCCAGCGTGGAGGGCCGCACGATTTTTACCGATATTCTGCGCCGCGTTGCCAGCGAAATTTTTATCCCGCTGACGGTCGGCGGCGGCATCGGCAGCCTGGAAGATTTTGACCGGGTGCTGAAATGCGGTGCCGACAAAGTAAGTGTCAACTCCGGTGCCATCAAGAACCCGGCCATTATTTCCGCCGCTGCCCAGCGTTACGGCAATCAGTGCGTGGTGCTTTCGGCGGACATCAAGCGGGTGGATGGCAAGTTCAAGCTGTTCACCAAAGGCGGGCGCGAAAACACCGGCATTGACGCGCTGGACTGGCTGGAGCATGGCGTGAAAAACGGCGCGGGCGAGCTGGTTGTCAACTCGATTGACACGGACGGCGTAAAGAACGGCTTTGACCTGGAGCTGCTGGACGCCGTGGCCCAGCGCTGTGCTGTGCCCATCATCGCTTCCGGCGGTGCTGGCAAGATGGATGACTTCAAGGAGCTGTTCTTGAACCACCCCCGCGTGGACGCCGGGCTGGCAGCCTCCATCTTCCACACGAAGCAGGTGGACATCCGCGATTTGAAGCTTTACCTGCGTGAAAACGGCGTGGAGATGCGGGTATAACAGGCAAAAGCAGCCCATATAATTGGGGCTTGCCAAACAACGCAAAACACGCTAAACTATACTTATAGTTTTTTACTGAGAATGGGGAAACTTTTGGGAATCCGGCTGTGCGGTTCGCATGAATCTGCGGCCCGGCAGAGTGTACCCAGCCTTTCGCCGTTTTAGATAAGGAGTTCACCATGGAAATCACCGAAAATTCCAAAACTCTGAAATTTGATGCCAACGGCCTGATTCCGGCCATTGTGCAGGATCACTACACCAAAGAGGTTCTGACCCTGGCTTATATGAACGCCGAAACCCTGGCTTTGACGATTGCTGAGGGCCGCACGGTGTTCTGGTCCCGCAGCCGCCAGGAGATCTGGCGCAAGGGCGAAACCAGCGGCAATGTGCAGCGCGTGGTTTCCATCACCGCAGACTGCGATAAGGACGCTTTGGTCGTGGATGTCATCAAGAGCGGCCCCGCCTGCCACACCGGCGCGGAAAGCTGCTTCTTTAACCCGGTCTATGTTTCCGATGAGCTGAAGCAGTTCACCTGGCAGGGGCTGTATGAGCTGATCGAAGGCCGCAAGACCAACCCCAAAGAGGGCAGCTACACCACCTACCTGTTTGACAAGGGTCTGGAAAAGATTCTGAAAAAGGTCGGCGAGGAATCCACCGAAGTGATCATTGCAGGCAGCAAGCGCGACAAAGAGGAAACCGTTTACGAGATCAGCGACCTTGCCTACCATGTGATGGTTTTGATGATTGAACTTGGCATTTCCGTAGAAGACATCACCAAAGAGCTGGAAAAGCGCCATGTTATTGACCATAAAGTGAAACAGGAGAGGATGCAGTAATGGCTAAGGAATATCTGCTCAGTTCGGTCCATGTTCACACCAAGCTGTGTGACGGCAAAAACACCCCGGAGGAGCTTGCCCTGAGCGCCTGGAAAGCCGGGCTGAAAACGCTGGGCTTCTCTGGCCACAGCCACACCCCGCACGACATTGAGTATTGCATGACCAATGCACGCACCCAGCTGTACCGCGCCCAGGCAGCCAAGCTGAAAGAGCGCTATGCCGGCAAGCTGGACATTTTGTGCGGCCTGGAATGGGATCTGTACAGCGATGACGACCCGGCTGCCTATGATTACTGGATCGGCAGCGCCCATTATGTCAAGGGCCCCAAGACCGGCAAATATTACGAGATTGACTGGCGCGAAGCGGACCTGGCTGCCTGCATCCAGGACGACTTTGACGGCGACGGCCTTGCTGTGGTGGAAACGTATTTTGCCAACGTAGCCGCAGTTGCCGCCAAAAAGCCCACCATCCTGGGTCATTTTGACCTGATCAAAAAGGTGAACGGCAGCGGCAAGTTTTTTGATGAATCCGACCCGCGCTACACCGCCGCTGCCCACAAGGCACTGGAAGCCGCTGCACAGGCTGGCTGCGTGCTGGAAGTGAATACCAGCTCGGTTTATCGCGGCTTCCGCGAGGATTACTTTCCCTCCCCGGCCATCCTGAAAGAATGGCTGACCATGGGCGGCAATGTGACCATTACCGCCGATGCCCACGAAGCCAAGGCCCTGACCTTTGGCTTTGAGGAAGCCGCCGCACAGCTGAAGGAACTGGGCTATACCCGTGTTCTGGTGCTGGGCAAGGACGGTTTTGCCCCCTGTGAGCTGTAAAACGCAAAACACACCGCATTTTGCCGGGTGCGCACTTGCCGCACCCGGCTTTTGCTGTTATAATGGGAAAAAGCGTTTTTCGGGAAAGTCGGAAAGCCATATAAGACGTTAGATCCATTGAAATGTGCGGTATAATTATTGCCCATTCGGGGCGTCGGGGACGCCGCCCCTACAAGTAATTTGTGGATTCGTCACATATTTTCAATGTTCAATCCGACCTAAGTTCCGGCGGGGTCAGTGACCCCGCCCTACATATAATTTATCATTCATTTCAATTTCTAATTCCTAAGGCAACACCGCACAATTCCCGCCTTGCGGCTTAAGCACCGCTCCGGCAG
>ENA-ORTU01004148-ORTU01004148.1-human-gut-metagenome-genome-assembly--contig:-NODE-4148-length-11277-cov-4.610052_pt1 | contig 11277 bp, 13 predicted proteins | sample MGYA00241910_ERZ509184 | MGnify/ENA primary metagenome ERZ509184 (study PRJEB26280, sample SAMEA2338847) | human gut metagenome | biome: human gut; feature: human-associated habitat; material: faeces...
GCACAAAGCTGGCGTAGATGTCGCCCGGGGTGCCGAATGCGGCAGTGAGGGTGCCGAGCTCATCGAGGGCGTACACCACGGCAAAAATGCCCAGCGCTACCAGGATGCGGTTGCGCTTATGCTCGAGTGATTCTTTTTTCTTGCGCTTCTTCTTTTTCTTTTTGGGGTCGGCGGTGGCCATGACTCGTATCCTCCCATTTGAATGAATGAACACTCGTTCATATAATTTCGCGAGCAAAGGCCGCGGCAAGCGCGGCCTTGCAGGTTGGCGTAAACCTGGGCTAGAGAATGATCTCGCAGTCCGGCTCGGCGTCGGCCGTAAACTCAACAACGCGGTTGAGCACCTCGTCGAACTCAGCATCATCGGCCTCGAGCGTCAGCTTCTGGGTCATAAAGTTGACGGACACGGATTTGACGCCCTCGAGCTTGGCCAGCTCGTCCTGAAGCTCGCGCGCACAGTTGGCGCAATCGATCTCATCGAGCTTGTACTGCTTTTTCATGGTGGGTTCCTTTTCCTGAATTTGCGGCTTGGGTGCAGGCCGCGCTGGTACCGTGGTTGGCTGCTATTCGCAGATGTGGCTCATGCCCTGGTTGAGCATGGTGTAGACATGGTCGTCGGCGAGCGAGTAGAGAATGTTGCGGCCGTCGCGGCGGAATTTGACCAGATGCGACTGCTTGAGTGTGCGCAGCTGGTGCGATACTGCCGACTGCGAGGTTTCGGTCGCTTCGGCGATGTCTGCCACGCAGAGCTCGCGGCCCATGAGGGCATAGAGGATCTTGATGCGCGTGGTGTCGCTGAAGACCTTGAACAGGTCGGCGAGGTCGTAGAGAAGCTCCTCGTCGGGGAGGTCCTCGGGCGAGCAGGTGGTGGGGATCGCGGGTTCGGTGGCCTCGATGTCGGGTTTCGTTTCATCAACGCGGATGCTCATTGCAATATCCTTTCATATGAACATGCGCTCATATAACTTGCTTCCGATTATATGGGCGCATGTTCACATGTCAATAACGTTCAGGTAATTCGTCGTACAAAATGATGGGGGATAGTGGACGAGATCCCGGCCTAAGCGGTTTTGACAAGCGATGCTGGGGTGGGTGCCCCTGCGCCGTGCAAAAATTGGAGTATTCTGCAACAATAGGGGGTCTGTTAACTTATTACAGGCCAAATAATGCAGTTCAAGAGTTATCTTAGAGCGTTAAACCGATGAGTTCTTCCTCAAATGTTGCCAAACGTTGCCGTTCTATAGCGATTTTGCTTCTTACTTGAATCAACTTGTGGGTGCTGGAGGGCCGGCCCTGCTGAATACTCGCAATTTTGCACATCGCTAGGGTACCCACCTTGTTAGCCAGTCTAGCTTCCGGCCCCGAAGATCCTGCCCTCGGGCGCGAGGCTGCTTGTTTGGGCAAATGATGGGCTGTCGGATTCGACAGTCTGCATGTCATCGATTGTCGGAACTTCATTAATTGTCGGGTCATCCAGCGTGATGCCTTCGAGTGTTGCTTTTTCGAGGTCGATTCGTTGATGCTCTTCGGAATCCTGGCGAAGCTGCTTCTGAATTCGCTTTTTCTCTTCTATAAACCTTCTGAGCACAAACTGTCTCAGGTCCTCTTGCATGATTTGAAAGTCTTTTGGCAGACGCGAGGGGCGTATGCCCTCTTTTCGTTGGATCGCCTCCATGACCCTAACGAAAGCGCTGGCATGCATAAAGGAATAACGGCTGACGGTGATGATTCCGTACCCCATGGACGCAAGTGCATTCTTGCGCTCCTCATCGATGGCGCGGTCTTCTTCCGCGTCATGATAAAAACCGTTGTATTCAATGTCTGTGCGAGATTTCTTTAGATACGCATCCATAAAGAACTTTTTGCGTCTCGTGAGATTCTTTGCGGCAGCGGTGACCTGCACCTCGTAATCGGTCTCAATTCCCCTAATACCAAGCCCTCCTTCGCTTTTGGGCAGCGTTAGCATCATGACAAAGGCCGTTTCCATAGGAGACCGGCATCCGTCGCGCACACATTGGATCGCCTTTCGGGCAAGAGCCAGACCGTCGCATCTGGTAATGGAATTAAAGAACTGCTTTAACCTCTCGGTCGAGGTGAGCGCGAAACGCTCGGTATAGGAGGTGGAAGAGTCGGTTCCAAGGGAATAAGCGCCGCACAGTTCAAAGTAGTACTCCACTAGTTCGCGAAAAGAAAGATAGGTGGCAGCCTGAAGCGCGCAAAGCTCAACGCCAACAACGAAGATGCCATCTTTGAGCTCTATAAAGCGTGAGTTCGAGAATCGTTTTGAAGAAACGTGGCATTGACAGTTCATTGCATAGCGCGCATTCCTGCGATCAAACACCATCACCTCGAGGGAATCATTTGCGCCGAGGGAAACATCATGTTTGGTGAGCCATTCTGCGGCTGCGTCAAGGAGCGTTTCGGTGGGACATGATCCGTAAATCGCGGCAGGACTACAGGACTCGATGCCTTTCGCAGACACCGAATGCGCGGCCTGGTAGACCGCTTTTGCAGTGGTATGTGACAATACGATACTCATGGTATATATCGTGTCAGCTAATACCGTGCTGATGGCGCTGAGTGGAAAAATCGTTTTAGAGGTCTAACCAAATGCTGTCCAAAAGCTTGACGCAATAATGGGTTGGTACGCCCTAAATTAATGTTTTCGCAGCTCGGCTATAGCATAGAAATACTCAATTGCTGCGCATTTGATATCGATGCATCACCATCCGACAACGAATTACGTGTCGGGAATTGGCCGAAATCGTTCAAAATGAGGGTTTAGAATTTGTGATGGCAGATCTATCTGTGGAACGTAGAGCGGCCCCGCTGCGGGGTTTCCCGCTGCGAGGCCGCTCGTGATCTACGCCGGGGTTTGCCGCAGGCGTTTCTACTTGGCAAACAGGTTCTTGAGGTTGAACTCGGCTTGGACGGTGCGGAGCATGAGGTCGGTGTCGTCCAGGCCCAGATGCTGCTCGTTGGCGTCGGCGGCGAGGGTGCCGCGGCGGCGGGCCCAGTTCTCGAGCGCGGCGGGCGCGGATTCGCGGGGGAGCGAGCGCACGTCGGCGTCCAGGCTGCGGCAGATCTGGCGTGAGTCGATGACGATGATCTTGCCGGCGCGGCGTGCCTCGGCGTAACCGTCCAGGTGGATCTTGAACCAGCTGTCCTCAAAGGCGGCGTTGTGCGCCATGTACGGGTACTTCTTCATAAGCTTGAGCAGCTGCTTTTGCAGCTCCTTGTTCTCGCGGAAGGGCGTTTTGCCGTCGATGTCGTCCCAGGTGATGTGGTGGATATTCGACAACGGCACATCCTCGCCGCGGTAGATATCGGGCAGACCGCAGTAGTGTGCCTCGGCGTCGTGCGGGACGGCATCGCTGGTGAGCTCCATGATCTCCCAGCCCACGTTGATGATATAACCGCGCTCGGGTGCACGGCCGGTGGTCTCGATGTCGATACCGAGCACGGTGCCCTGGATGGGCTTGCGGGCGTAGGCCACGCCGAGCGCGTCGCGGTCGCCGCGGATTTCGCGCATAACGGACGCGGCGGTGCGCTTTTGCATCTTGCCGATGGCGGCGCAGGTGTCGGCATCGGAGAGGCCGCGCGAAAGCGTCGCGGGCGTCACGTTGCGCAGGCGTGCCTCGCCAATCTGGTCGCACAGGTCGCGGTTGCGGTCAGCCAGGTCGCGCACGGTGGCAAAGTCGAAGCTGGGGTCGCCCTCGGCGGTAAAGTACTCGGTTTCGAGCACCTTAAGGGCCTCCTCGCCCTTCTGGCGCTCGGATTCCATGGCGCCGTGATCGCCATAGATAAACATGGGGATAAACGGCTGACGCTCGTATTCGAGTGCTTGTGAAACGTTCATATAACTGCTCCTTGGACGGGCCGCACCGTGCGGCTCGGGTTCATTGAGATGTGGCGAGATGATAGTTTACCATGGGCAACTATTGGCATCGCGCCTAGGACAACTACAATACCCTAGTTGACCGCTAGGACTTTTACAATGCTGCCGAAAGACACGAAAGGTTCCATCCGTCATGGATTTGCTGATTGATATTTTGTTCGACGCCGGCAAGGACACGCTGTCGCTGGTGCCGTTTTTGTTGGTGACGTATCTGGCCCTCGAGACCTTGGAGCACGTCGCGGGCGACCGCGTTAACGGGGCCATCAAGCGCGCCGGCGCCGCGGGTCCCGTGGTTGGCTCGTTGCTGGGCATGGTGCCGCAGTGCGGCTTTTCGGCAATGGCGGCCACGCTGTACGCCGGTCGCGTCGTGACCTTGGGCACGTTGGTGGCGGTGTTCCTTTCGACCTCCGACGAGATGCTGCCGCTGCTACTTGCCGAGCAGGTTCCCGTGCAGACTATGGCGATGTTTTTGGCTTCGAAAGCGCTGATCGCACTGGTCACGGGCTTTATCGTAGATGCCGCCATTCGCGGTCTGCGTCGCAACGCCCGCGCGCATGCGGCGATTCGTCGTACCGTGTTGGGGACCACTGTCAATCCGGCGTACGTTAACTGCGCGCATGACGACCGCAGCGGCGGTGACATCATCGACGAGGTGGCCGAGGCGGGCGTGAGCGCCGATCACATCCATGAGCTGTGCGAGCGCGACCATTGCGGTTGCGATGAAGACGAGGACGAGCACGAACACGGACATGGACACGATCACGGTCATGGGGGCGAGCATGAACACCATGATGGCCACGGTCACTCCCACTCTCACGAGGGCGCGCCCCTCCTGTCGATTATTCGCAGCGCCATCTCGCACACCGTGCAGGTATCAGTATTCATTTTTCTGGTGACGCTGATTCTGGTCGCCGTGCTCGAGACCTTCGGCGAGTCCGCGATCGAGCAGTTCCTGCGTGGCAACGAGACGCTCGCCGTCCTGGGTTCGGCGCTTGTCGGCCTGATCCCCAACTGCTCGGCGAGCGTGGTCATTACGCAGCTGTACCTGGAGGGCGCGCTACAGCTGGCACCGATGCTCGCCGGCACGCTTATCTCCGCCGGCGTGGGCTACCTGGTGCTGTTCCGCACCAACCGCAGTGCCCGCGAGAACGTCATGTTCCTGGTCATGATGTACGTCATCGGCGCCGGTTGGGGACTCGTTCTCTCCGCCTTTGGTCTCTAAGCCCAAAAATCTACCTTGTTTAGCGTAACAGCTCGGTGAGGTTGCGTTTAAAGCGGGCGCGGTCTTCGCTGGTAAATGCCGCCGGACCGCGAGTGCGACCGCCGGCGCGGCGCACCTTCTTTTCCTCGTGGCGAATAAACAGTTGCATGTCGATGGTCGCTTTGTCGTAGACGCGCCCGCGCACACCGATGGCGGCGGCATCGCGCCCGAGCACCATGCTCGCCAAGCCAATGTCCTGCGTCACGACTACGTCGCCCGCCTGCAAGTGTTCGACAATGGCAAAGTCGGCGCTGTCGGCGCCCACGCTCACATCGAGCGTCGTGACCCAAAAGCCGCGTCGCGCGTGCTCGGCATCGCGCGGGTCGTCGCGGCGAATGTGCCGTTCCAGGTTTTGCGTGCTGTTGCCGGCGATAACAACGGCGACGCCCGCCCGCCGCGCGCAGTCAATCGACTCGCGCGTGACCGGGCAGGCGTCGGCATCAATAAAGAGCGTTCGCGGCATCTAGTGCACCAGTTTGCCAAATTGAATAGCGCGAACAATCAGCGTTACGCCAAACACCAGCAGTGCGGCGCCGCTAAAGATGACGAGCATCTTGGCCGACCACAGCGGATAGACAAACACGAACATGCCGGCGATGATGGAGAGCGCGCCGCTCAGGATGGCGAGGGCACGGTTGGACGAAAGCTCGGACTCCAGAATGGACATGACACCTTCGACGATCCAGCCAAAGCCGGCCACGATAACCACCATCGTGGTGAGCGTCGCGGTCGAGAAGGCCTGGTTGCGCAGGATTATGACGCCGCCCAAGATAATGAGTAGGTTGGAGATGATGCTCGTCACGCGCCAGCCGGTGGGCAGCAGCGGCTCGAAAACAGCGGTAAACAGCCTGATCGCGGCCGTGATCACAAAGTAGAAGCCCAAGACGGTCGTTAGGAAGACGAGGGACTTGGCGGGCGCAAACAGCAGTGCGATGCCGGCGACGAGCGCCAAGACGCCCGTGATGGCGTAAATCCAGCGCATGGCCTTGACGGCCTTGCCTGCCATGCTTTTCTCGTCAAATCCAAACTGGCTCGATTTTTGGTCATCGTTCTTAAAGATGCCCATAATGTCTCCTTTCCGTGTGGTGCACGTCGCGTTCATTGCTCTCCGTGCGGCGTACGCCAAAAGTGCTGCAACAAGTATCGCCTAAGGGCGCCGATACATGGGGCGGGAAGGACGAATTGCCGCCCCACATTCCCGAATTATTACTTTTGTTCCCGCTCCAGTGAGGATTAATCAACAATTGTAGAACATTACGCCGCTGTATGTAATTGTCTAGGTTTTAGGTTAGATTCTCCTAAGAACAATTGCCCGAAATTGGGGGTCCCTATGAACGAAACAGTTCCCGCGGCGCCGGTAAGCGCTGAGTCGATGGCAAAGCAGGGTTGCGAAAAGCTCGGCTTGGACGCGTTTGATGCGCTGGTTCGTCGCGCCCGCACGTGCCGTCGCTTTGACGAGTCCATGCACGTGCCGCGTGAGTTTTTGCTCGAGCTGGCAGAGCTGGCTCACCTAGCTCCCTGTGGTGCCAATGCTCAACGTCTTCGTTTTCATGTGGTGAGCGGTGCCGAGGACTGCGCGCGCGTGTTTGACGAGCTTGCATGGGCCGGCGCGCTTAAGGATTGGCCGGGTCCTGCCGAGGGCGAGCGCCCGACCGGCTACATCGCGATTCTGGCCGAGCGCGCTGTTCCGGGCAAGCCCGCTGCTCCCATCACCGAGGTCGACACGGGCATTGCCGCGCAGACGATGATGCTCGCCGCCCGCAGCGCCACGCCCGAGGTGGCAGCCTGCATGTTCAAGGCCTTTACGCCCCACGCGATCGATGCCATGGGACTCGATAACGACAAGTATGAGCTCAAGCTGATCATGGCGTTTGGCGTTCCGGCCGAAACGCAGGTGATCGATGCGATCGATTCCAACCCCGACGGCTCCATCAATTATTGGCGCGACGAGGCGCGGGTGCACCACGTACCCAAGCGTTCGCTCGCCGACGTGCTGGTGTAGTTGAGCGTCATCGCGGCGTGATCAGACGGTAAACCACCACAAAGGTGCCTGTCCCCTTTGTGGTGGTACGAGGGGAGGGTGTGTGGCAGATCTGTATTTGGTGCGGCATGGGCAGACTGAGCTCAATGTGCAGAGCATTTTGCAGGGCTGGCACGATTCGCCGCTTACGGCGCGCGGGCGCGAGCAGGCGCTGACGGCGCGTACGGCGTTTGCGGCGCGTGGCGTGGCCTTTGATTATGTGTATTCCTCGCCGTTGGGCCGGGCGCGGCATACGGCCGAGCTTATCGTTGGCGAGGGCCGTTCCATAGAGCTGGTCGATGACCTGCGTGAGTGGCATTTTGGCTCGCTGGAGGGCACATCAAATCGCGAGATGCCGCCGCAGCCCTGGGGTGATTATCCGGTTGCCTTTGGTGGCGAGTCGGAAAGTGAGCTTCGCGCACGTATGGTCGCGGCGCTGTCTCGCATCATGGCCAGGCCGCAGCACGACTGCGTGCTGGCGGTTTCCCACGGCTCAGCCTGCCAGGAGTTTCTTGAGCATGTGACTGGCAGGGGAGAGCTACCCGACAACGGTGCCGTGCTTCATTTTGGCTATTGCGACGGGGCGTTTTCGCTCCTTGATTGGTAACGAACGAAAGGACCCCTATGAATAAAGACCTGTATCTGGTTCGCCATGGACAGACGATATTCAACCTTAAGCGCATTATTCAGGGTTGGAGTGACTCGCCGCTCACGCAGTTGGGCTGCGACCAGGCGGCGCGCGCCGGCATGTTTTTGCGTGCGCGCGGCATTGAGCCCGACCACGCCTACACCTCCACGCTTCATCGCACCGAGCAGACTATCGCCAACTTGTGGCCGGGCTTGGCGTACGAGCGCCTGGACGGTCTGCGCGAGTGGTTCTTTGGCGACTTTGAGGCCGAGCGCGTGATGCTTATGCCCGAGCGCCCGTGGCGCGACTTCTATCGCCAGTTTGGCGGCGAGGGCCAGATGCAGGTGCGCGAGCGCATGGTGGCGACGCTGACCGAGCTTATGCAGCGTCCGGACCATACGTGTGTGCTCGCGGTAAGTCATGGCTCGGCTATCAAGGAGTTTATGGACCACGTGAAGGGTGCGGCGGCCGACGAGCGCGATCGCGTGCCGGGCAACTGCTCGGTGCTGCACTTTGCGTTTGATGATGCGACGGATACGTTTGAACTGGTTGAGATTTTTACGCAGGAAGACTACGCGCGCGAGCTGGGGCTTGAACCGCTCGTGGCTACTGCGGGTCCGCAGCGCGGATAACGCGAGCGCGGCGGCACGGGTCGCCGGCATAACTTCTCGACGTAAAAGGGGCGGAGATGCATGTACCTGCTGCATCTCCGCCCCCTGTTTGTTGAGCTGCCGATTTTTGTGCCGGGCGGTCTGGTCTCGCTAGAACCGCGCGATCTGGTGGGTGAGCAGGCCCATCGGGACCTGCGGCGCGCCGCCGCTGACCTGCGCGGCGGGGAAGAGCACAGCTACGGTAAAGTTGAACGGCTCTTTGCCCGTGTAGGTGCCGGCGGCACGGGCATCGTCGGCCAGGAGCTGTGATGCCCCGACCAGCGCGGCAGCGTAGGCAGGGTCGTCGGCCAGTGCCGGCTCCGGCGCCTGGTCGAGCATGGCACGGATGGCGCCGACGGCGTCCTCGCGCTTGACCTCCCACACGCGGTGCGTAATGCCCGCGGGGTCGGTGACGGCGTAGAGCGAGGCGCCCTCTTTGGCAGCGCCCAGGATGATGTCCATGACGGGCGACGCCTCGTAGGCGAGCGACACGGGGCGCGGCTGAACTTTGAGTTCGGCGATCGCGCGCGCGGCGGCGGCCACGTCGGCGCTGGCATCGCCCTTGCCGCCCGCAAGTACACTCGTCGGGCAGATCGCCACGACACCCGTCACACGTCCCGGCTCGCCCGAGCATTCGTACACGTAATACGCCGCACCCGGGTCCTTGAGCATCAGGCCATCGGCAATGGCTTCGCGCAGGGCTTCGTTGTCACTCAGAATACTGCCCATTGCAGGCAGCGCCTCGAGCACGCGGTCCTGAGCCGGGCGGATGCAGGGAAACGGAAGTGCTTTCATGGGCGGTCCTAACGCGCGAGTCGGTTTGTTCGCGGCTTATTATGCCCCAACTTGGCCGCTCGCGTCCCAGAGCACGTTATCGGCGAGCGCGATTAGCACCTGCTGACAACGAACGATATCGGCGTGGGGCACATATTCGTTGGGCTTGTGCGCGAGCGCGAGCGACCCGGGACCGTAGCTCATGCAATTGCGGTTACCTGTCTTGCCGGCAATGACGGCGGTGTCGGTGTAGCCGGTAAAGAAGCCGACGGTCGTGTCCGCGTTCGTCACGTCATCGGCGGCACGCTTGAGCGCTGCTAGAAGGGGAGAGGTCGGATCGCGCTCGATAGCGGGGCGGTCGCCTGTCACGGTATAGCTTCCATGGCAGCCGGGGACCGCGGCTTCGGCGCCGGCGATGGCCTGCTCTACCATGCGCTTCGCGACGGCCGTATCGGTCGGCGGAGTCAGGCGCATATCGACCCAGACCTTGGCGCGGTTGGGCACGACATAGGGGCGATATCCGCCCTCGATTTGGCCAAACGTGATGGTCGAAGACCCCAGCTCATCGTGCGCGGGCAGCGCCACAAACGCGCGACGGAGCGAACACACGACCTCGGCCATGGCGGCGACGGCATCCGCGCCCTTCCACGGCTGGCTCGCATGCGCTGTCACGCCAACCATTTCAATCTCGAACCACGTACGCCCCTTGTGCGCCACCTGAATCTGTCCGTCGGTGGGCTCGGTATCCAACACCCATTCGCGCGAACCGACCCAGCCGGCATCGATGGCTGCCTCTGAGCCACGCATAAAGTCTTCCTCGTCGACCGAGCAGATGAGTGAAAAGCCGCGGCGGGGCAGCGCGCCATCCGCCGCCACGCGCTCGAACGTATGGACCAGAGCGGCAATGGCGCAGGCCAGACCGCCCTTCATGTCGCAGGCGCCGCGGCCATAGAGCTTATCGTCCCGCACGGTCGCCCCGAGCGGCGGCGTGTCCGCGTCCCAGCCATCTCCCAGGGTGACGGTATCCATGTGGCAGATGTAGATGAGTCGCGGCTCGTCGCTTTGGCCCGGCACGGTGACCATTAGATTGCGGCGCCCGGGGAGTACTTCGTGCTCTGCAATCTGCACGGCATCGAGTACCGGATGGCTCAGCTGCGCCAATCGTTCCTCAACCAACGCTTTGATATAGCGTTCAATCTCGCCCTCATACGCACCTGGGTCGGAACTGTCGATCCGCACGAGCCCTTGCGTAAGCCGCCAAGCAAAATCTGTATCAACCATAGGCACCTCACAGATAGTTAGGTCAACATACAGATTGTATGCCAAGAAGCGGCTCGGTGCATTTAATGGAGCGCTCACAAAAACAGGGGGCGCCTCTCGTGCGAAAGGCGCCCCTGCGGGCATTCAATGTCAGTGACGGGCAGGCCACATGGGGAACTGCCCGTCAGATCGGCCGGCGCTACTTGATCACGCGCACGCGATACATCGACGGAATCTGCTTGAGCGCCTCGATGGTGCTGCTGTCCAGGTGCTCGTCGGTGTCGAACATGGTGTAGGCGTTCTCGCCAGCGGACTCGTTGGTCATACGCTGCACGTTGGCGTTGTCCTTGGCCAGGATCGCCGTGATCTGGCCGATCATGTTGGGCACGTTGGCGTGCAGGCAGGCGATGCGGCTCGCGGCGCGCGCCTTGCCCATGCTGCAGGCGGGGTAGTTGACGCTGTGTGCGATGTTGCCGTTCTCCAGGTAATCCTTGAGCTCGCTGATGGCCATGTCGGCGCAGTTGGCCTCGGCCTCGCCGGTGCCGGCGCCCGAGTGCGTGGTGATAAACGTATTGGGCATCTTGACGGTCTTGGGCGTGGCAAAGTCGCAGCTAAACCAGCTGAGCTTGCCCTCGCGCAGGGCGGCGTCGACGGCGTCCTCGTCAATGATGGTCTCGCGCGCGTAGTTGATGAGCACGGCGCCCGGGGCCAGCAGGTTGATTTGCTCGGTACTGATCATGCCGATGGTGTCGGCCTTGCTGGGCACGTGCACCGTGAGGTAATCAC
>ENA-ORTU01004154-ORTU01004154.1-human-gut-metagenome-genome-assembly--contig:-NODE-4154-length-11263-cov-3.366613_pt1 | contig 11263 bp, 9 predicted proteins | sample MGYA00241910_ERZ509184 | MGnify/ENA primary metagenome ERZ509184 (study PRJEB26280, sample SAMEA2338847) | human gut metagenome | biome: human gut; feature: human-associated habitat; material: faeces...
GGGAAATTCCCGTTTAGGAATATCATACCCCAAAAACAATTCGATTCGATGGAATTTACCCTGTTCTTTTTCCGACACGAATGTAATAGCTGTACCGTCGGCATTGGCTCGGGCCGTGCGACCGATACGATGAATGTAATCTTCCGGGTCATGCGGTACGTCATAATTAATGACCAATCCTATTTGATCGATATCGATACCTCTGGAAATAACATCGGTTGCCACCAAAATATCGATTTTATTATTTTTAAAATCAAGCATGACCGATTCGCGCTCCGATTGCTCCAAGTCTGAGTGCATCGCCTCTACCTTATATTTTTTTCGTTTCAAGGAAAATGCCAACTCCTTTACTTTCTGTTTCGAAGAAGAGAAAACGATCGTTTTCGTTCCAGTCGGTTCCTTGAAAAGCCAATCGACGATTCCCATCTTCTGACTCTCATAACAGACATAAGCCGACTGGTCTATGGCCTCGTTCGGTTTCGAGATAGCCACATTGACCTCTACCGGTTCGTTCATGATATTCTTGGCTAACTGCCGAATCTTGGGAGGCATAGTCGCCGAAAACATGACCGTTTGACGATTCTCGGGCAATTTTTTACCTATTTTCATAATATCGTCATAAAAACCCATGTCGAGCATCCGGTCGGCCTCATCGAGAATAAAACACTCCACTCCCGAAAAATCGATATTCGAGATATTCAAATGAGAGATAAGCCGTCCCGGTGTGGCGATAATAATGTCCGCACCCATCGTTAACCCCCGCTTTTGCTGGTCCCATGAAGCGCCGTCTCCCCCACCCGAAACCACAACAGTAGAAATAGGAAGAAAATAGGAAAATCCCTCGAACTGCATGTCGATCTGTTGCGCCAACTCCCTCGTAGGAGCGACAATCACAGCACGCACTCTATCTCCGTCGCCCTGCTTTTCTGTAAGCAGATTCAGCAATGGCAGTATATAGGCGGCCGTCTTTCCCGTACCGGTTTGAGCACAAGCTATTAAATCTCTTTTTTGCAATATCACAGGAATGGTTTGTTCCTGAACAGGAGTAGCCTCCTTAAAATTCATGGCATCCAGCCCTCGCATAACATCTTCGGACAATCCGAACTCTTCAAACGTCATATTTTCTATTCTTGTTTTTCTTTTTTACTTAACGAATAGCCGAAGAATAAAAATCGGTTAGATTTCATGCCCCCACTATTCTCATCAATCATATGCAATGGTAATACAAGCCAGAGGTATAAACAAAAGTCTATTGGGTCCATACCACGGCGATGCTTATCCTCGCAAGTGCAAAGTTACAAAAAAAGGCGATATACCACTGCATATCGCCCTCTATTCCATGCCGATTCCCACACTTTACTGATGCTGCGGACGGAGTAAATCGTTAACGGTCTTGACCGGATTGAACGTCTCTGCGGGAACCTCCACAAAAACAGTACTCCAATCGCTCATGGCCCCGTTCCAAAGTCCCGGTAATTCAAGAGCTTTCAGCTCTCTGCCATTCTTCGATTTAAGTGAAATAAAACCGGTATTTTTATCTACGTATTTCGGCAAATCATATTTCTCTCCCTTATTATCCCTCACGGCACAAACCAAATCTACCGGATTAAAATGAGTACCCGACTCGAACTGCTCCTTAGCATCTGGATTCGACATATCTATTTGAGAACTCTCCAAAATCTGCAAAGATGTGGTTCCGTCCTGATTATAAGCAATAAAGGGCCCCCCGCCGGGTTCGCCGGAATTGCGAACCATTCCGCATACACGAATCGGGCGATTCAACTTCCGCAACAAATACAAAGCCAGCTCCGCATCCTCCAAATGTTTGGTTTCCTCATTTCTGACGAAAAGCTTTTTATGCAAAAACTGTATCATTTCCCGTAAATCGTCGATCGTATATTTCCCGCTTTTCAACATGGTAATATAACGGTTTATCTCCGTTTGTAACGATACCAACACCCCTCCGATGATTTTCTTAAATCGTACGGTCGGCTCTTTCAATCTGTCGGGCACTACATTATCTATATTTTTTACGAATATGATTTCGGCATCGATGTCGTTCAGATTCTCGATTAAAGCCCCATGTCCCCCCGGACGAAACAACGGCCTACCATTCTCTCGGAACGGCTCGTTATTCGCATCGACCGCAATAGTATCGGTAGAAGGCTTTTGCTCGGAAAAACTAATATGATAACGTACGCCATAGCGTCGTTCATAATCCGCTTTTTTCTTGGCTACTAATACTTTAAAATCGGCAAGGTGCTCATGAGATACCGTAAAATGAATATTGACCTCCCCGTCGGAACTGGCGGCATAAAGAGCTCCCTCCGTCAAATGTTCCTCCATAGCCGTACGGTTATTCGTCGCATAACGATGAAATTTCAATAACCCTTTCGGTAAAGAACCATAATTCAAACCCTTCGTTTCGAGCAGATTGGATACCACCGCTTTGTAATTGCCCGATCCTATCAAATCGGTTATGCTCTTTCCTTCATTCTTCAAACAGGCTTCGTCAAGATCGGAGTAAAAAGCAAAATGTTCGATCGAATTGAAAAATTTCTTTTCGAAATCAGTTTGTGGCTCACTGTAATCGGCAGAAAGGAATGCGAACAAATCTTTGAACATACGACTCGCAGCTCCCGATGCCGGAACAAACTTCACGACCTTATGATTATCTTTCAAGTAACCTTCCCACAAATCGAGATAATATTGCGTTTGCTGTTCGTCAAGCGATAAAATACCGTTCCCGACAGAAGCAGAAGATAATATCCTTAAAAAAGGAAATCCGCTTTTAAACGAGGCCAACTGCTCCTCAACCGTATGTACGTCAATACCTTTTTCGGCAAACAAATCTAAATCTTCCGGTGTAAACATAGCTTGTAATGAATAATGAATTTTAATTCCGTTCCCAAAACTACAAAAAGCTCTAAAAAAAAGCGCATTTTTACCCACAAAAATATATATTTGAGACAGAATTTTTGAAAACAGTCGCACCTTATGCCCGAAAAAAGCTATTTTACACTCGACGAAAAAGAAAATGTCCTATCGGTCTATCGGCAACTGTTACGCAATAGTCGCCCGGTTTTAAGAGTAGAAGACTTCAACCGCATGCGTCGCCTCATTTCCGAAGCCGTCGAAACAGGGCACTATCAGCGAAACAAACAAGGAATAAATCCTGTTGTCCGTAATCTGAATACTGCGCTCATCTTATGCGACAGGGTGGGATTAGAACGCAGTATGCTTATTTCGGTTCTACTTTTCAACTTGGTCGTCAGCGAATTCCTCACTATCGAAACCGTAAAAAAAGAATTCGGGGACGACATAGCCCAGCTCATTCGGGGTCTCATTAAATCGAACAGCTTGTATGCCAAACAGGCTGCCGTCGAAAGCGAGAATTTCCGCAAACTGTTACTATCGTTCGCCGAAGATATACGAGTTATCATCATCATGATCGCCGACCGGCTTTGCGTCATGAAAATGATAAACCACCACCCCAACGAAAAATACCGTTATGACATCGCCTGTGAAGCCTCCTATCTTTATGCTCCACTGGCGCACCGATTAGGACTATACTCCATAAAATCGGAACTGGAAGACCTCTCCCTGAAATACACCAATCGGGAAATCTACGACCAGATAGCCCACAAGCTCAACGAAACCAAGAGGAACAGGGATAAATACATCATGGAATTTATCCAACCGGTAAAACAAAAACTCGAAGCCGAAGGTCTACATTTCGAAATCAAGGGCCGCACGAAATCCATCTTTTCCATCTGGAATAAGATGAAGAAACAAAAAGCCGATTTGGAAGACATTTACGACCTGTTTGCCATTCGTGTCATACTGGAAACTCCCCTCGAACAGGAAAAGGCAGACTGTTGGAAGGTATATTCGATCGTCACCGATATGTACCAGCCCAACCCCAAGCGAATGAAGGACTGGCTGTCCATTCCCAAATCGAACGGATACGAATCGTTACACATCACTGTGCTGGGACCGAAACAACGCTGGGTAGAGGTACAAATACGTACCCGGCGAATGGACGAAATAGCCGAACGAGGACTTGCCGCCCACTGGAAATACAAAGGAATTAAAAGCGAGAACGGGCTGGACGATTGGATGAACAATGTGCGCGAAGTACTCGAAGCGGCCGGAAACGGTGGAGCTTTGGAACTCATGCGCGATTTCAAAATGGATCTCTACGACAAAGAGGTATTCGTATTCACTCCGAAAGGAGACCTATACAAATTGCCTTTGGGAGCCACGTTACTGGACTTCGCATTCCTCATTCACACCGGGTTAGGCTGCAAATGTGTCGGCGGCAAGGTAAACGGAAAGATCGAAACCATAAAATACAAACTGAAAAGCGGCGATACGATCGAAGTACTTACCTCTCCCAACCAGACCCCGAAACAAGACTGGCTCAACATAGCCGCGACATCGAAAGGGCGGGTAAAGATAAAGCAAGCCCTGAACGAACAGCAGAATAAAGCGGCGGAATATGGGAAAGAGCTTTTGCAAAGACGATTCAAAAACCGCAAAATAGAGATGGAAGACGGTGTAATGATGCGCCTTATAAAAAAAATGGGCTATAAAACCGTCACCGATTTTTACAACGAATTGGCCGATGAACATATCGACGTCAATCGCGTAATCGACCTTTATCTCGAAATCGATAAAAAAGAAAACGAAGAACAATACGAAACTCGTACGGCAGAAGAATTTACTTTACAAAAAGAACCCGACGAATCGAAAGAAGACGAGCTCGTCATAGGCGGCGATGTCAAAGGTATCGACTATAAATTGGCCAAATGCTGCAACCCCATTTACGGCGACGAAATCTTTGGATTCGTCTCCACGGAAGGAACTATCAAGATACACCGTAAAGATTGTCCGAACGCGCGACACATATACAGTCGTTACCGTTACAGAGTAGTCAATGCCCGCTGGTCGGGAAAAATGGGTTCTAAATACGTCACCGTCCTGCGAGTTATCGGAAACGACGATATCGGTATCGTAACGAACATTACATCGATTATTTCAAAAGAGAAAAACATATATATGAGAGGCATCTCGATCGACTCGAACGACGGCCTTTTTCAAGGGCATATCACCGTCACGGTCGATGACACCTCCTCCCTCAACAGTCTAATGAAAAAGCTCAAAACCGTTAAGGGCGTCAAAGATGTACAGAGAGGGTCTATTAGATAGAATTAACATCAAATACAATACACCGATCAATTATGGCTAAATATCTTTACTTTTGGATATGCTCCTGTGCGATAGTATTATTCTCCTGCGGAGACAATAGTAATGAAGCTAACGCTCAATATGAAAAAGCTCGGAAGTTATTCGAAAACGGTCAATACGCCAATGCTAAAAACGCTATCGACAGTATCGAATTATTATACCCTAAAGCCTTCAAACAGATAAAAGCGGGTATGTTGCTCATGTGCCGCGTAAAACAAAAAGAAAGCGAGCAAAACCTGCTTTATATAGACAGTGTACTCAAAGTGAGACAAACCGAACTCGAAGCGGCCAAGAAAAACTTCCGGTTCGAAAAAGACGCCAAATACCAAACGGAAGGGAATTATATATATAAGAAACTTCCCAAACAAGCCGCGATAAATCGTAGCCAATTGAAAGTTTTGGTCACAGAAAACGGACAAATGCAGTTGGCAAGCGTATATTACGGAAGCACACCGATAAAACACAGTTCCATACGGGCGACGCTCCCGGACAAAAGTAAAGCCGAAACTCTCGTTATCGGGTACGACGGAGCCAATAATTACCGGTTCACCAACGACGGCAAATATACCGAAATCGTGACATACAAAGACGGGCAATGTTCTGCCGTCGCAGCACTCATAGCGAATAATACGAGTAAAAAAATAACCCTCACTTACTTGGGTGGAAACCGATATACTCTATCGCTCGACCCCGTCACTCGCGAGGCCGTTAAAGCGACCCGTGAGCTCGCCAACCTCATGAAAAATGTCGATGACCTCAAACGAGAATATCAACTGAACGTACGCACGCTCGAACTCGCAGACAAACAAGTCTTACAGTTGGAAAAACAGCAATCCGAACAGAATGCCGAATAACAACGTCTTTAACCGGAGACCGGTGAAATGAGAACGATATTAGAAACCCAGAGATTAATTCTTAGAGAGTTATGCCCGAACGACTTTCATGAAGTTTGTAAACTCTTACAAGACAACGAGGTGATGTACGCCTACGAAGGCGCATTCAACGGCACAGAAGTCCGGGAATGGTTAGACCGACAAATAAAGAGATATGCCGAAGACAAAGTCGGTTTATGGGGAGCCGTTCTTAAAGAAAACGGAGAACTCATCGGACAATGTGGCATCACTATGCAACCATACAGAGAACAAACCGTTCCCGAAATAGGCTATCTCCTTCGCAAAAATTTCTGGCACAAAGGATATGCTACCGAAGCCGCACGGTCTTGTGCCGACTATGCCTCGCACATTTTGGGTATAAAACGCATTTACTCCATTATCCGCGACAATAACCTTCCTTCGCAAGGAGTCGCAAAACGAATCGGTATGATTCCCGGCGATACCATCGTAAAACACTACCGAGGCATCGATATGCCCCACATCGTGTTTTCGATGCTCCTCGGAGAATAAACGAACTTTGGGGGTATCATTCGTTCAATCCATTGCTCCGAAGCCAACGAAACATCTCGGAATAAGCAGCTTGACGAGCCGAAGGTTTCGAAAGTACGAGATCGTGCATTCCTTCCTGAACCTCAAACTCTGTGACTTTTGGTCCCAACATGCGACCATAGCGGGCAATATCCTTTACATCGAGTACAGCATCTCCCGATTGATGTTGAGGCGTCCATTTATTTCCGTCTACCGATTGACTCGAATACATCAACAAAACGGGACAGGGAATATGCAACCCTTTATGAATTTGATTGTGACCACGATGTATCGCCCGTATCCATGCCGAAGAAACAGGCGGAGATACCTTAAATTTCAAGTCGGTATCATAATCCCATTCCCCATGATGATCTTTTAGCAAACTCTCGGCATAAGCGGTAGAATTTCCCTGACTTATCTTCGTTCCTTTGAACCAACGCCCCCAAGCCGACACGATAGGAACCAGAATCTTCTCATAGAACCAATTCATATTCATGTCGAGAAACGGACTGTTCAAAATGAGTCCCTGTACCGGCAAATCGTTACGATGAGCCTCACAATAAAGCGATGTTATCAATCCTCCCGTCGAATGAGCCATCAACACAATATCGGTATTTCCCTCCTCCCGAATAAGAGTCAGAGCCGTATCTATATCGGCAAAATATTCTTGCAAATCTCGAACCTCGAACGGCGTTTGTTCCGGCAATAACGAGCGCCCGTATTTTCTCAAATCCACGGCATAGAAATTAAAGCAGGAATCGTTAAACGTCCGAGCCAGCGTTTCCTGAAAGAAATAATCGTTATATCCGTGCACGTAAAGCACCGCTTTATGCGTGTCGCACGATGACAAACTCCGAACAAGAGTCGTCACTACCTTTCCGCTGTAATCGTCCGGCATGACAATAGTTTTTGCTTCAAAACCTTCTCCCAAACGATCGGGCTTGTATTGCGCGAAAGAACAAATCGTCCCTGCCGCAAGCCATACAACTATAAAAATGAATATGTGCCTCATATATTTAATTATGACAGATTTTCTTAATCCTCCAATGAATTTTTCAAATTACCGAAAACTTTGGTCAACATTCTCCCGGCCATCTCGACTTCTCTATCCGAAAAGCCGTCCAACGCAGTTCTCATAATAGCCGTCACCAAAGGCTTCGTAGCCACCTCCAACTCCCGACCTTTATCGGTAAGATGAATCAAATTGATACGCCGGTCTTTCACGCCCGGAGAACGGACGACAAGCTGTTGCTTTTCCAAATTATCTATTAGCCGGGTCATGCTCGGTTTGTCTTTAAATGTAACATTACACAATTCCTGCTGAGTCACTCCGTCCCGCGACCATAAATAATACAATACAGTCCATTGTTCGGGAGTTATATCGATAGACAATTTTCGAAAACTACGATATAATTTCCGATTAATCGCAGCAGACAATTTACCGCTCATCAAAGCGAACACCATTTCTATATTCAATTCAGAAAAGTTCATATATTAATCATTGCTTAAACAACTACAAATATAAAGTAACTTCACCATAAAAACAAATTCACCTCCCTTTTTGCTCACTCTCCGAGAAAAGGGAATGTATTTAACCTCCTGACATACTTATCTATTAATCCTTCCGTCACTTGGTGTGTGTGTGTGTGTGTAACCCTTTCACCCCTTTGTTGCATAGCAATATAGTAGTGAAACCGAAGAAATGGTAATTTCTAAGGAGAGGGGTTGGAAATATAAAGGGCAATCCCTACTGATTTCCTACTGAGCCAAAAACAGCTAAGGGGGAAACAAGAACATAGGCACAAGCAGGCGACCGGGAATCGACTGATCGAGGCTTGTCTCGGTCGAAATTTCCAGAGTGATTTACAAATCTGTTTTTTACATCTGTTCGTAATCTTTGGCAAGGCCACCCTCCCCGGTCTCCTTGTACAAGGAGGGCAAATCGTGCCCAGTTTGTTTCATTACAGCCACCACCTTGTCGAACGATACACGATGATTTCCATCGGTAAAAGCCGAATAGATATTAGCATCCAAAGCCCTCGCCGCAGCATAGGCATTCCGTTCGATACAAGGTATCTGTACCAATCCGCACACCGGATCGCAAGTCATACCCAAATGATGTTCCAGCCCCATTTCGGCGGCATACTCGATTTGTGCGGGACTACCGCCGAACAACTGGCTGGCTGCCGCCGAAGCCATAGCACATGCCACTCCCACTTCGCCTTGACACCCCACTTCGGCTCCCGATATAGAGGCATTTTGCTTCACGATATTCCCCACCAAACCGGCGGTCGCCAACGCTCTTAAAATGCGGGTATCGCTGAATTCCCTACTCTTTTGCAAATGGTACAATACTGCCGGCACGACTCCACAGGATCCGCAAGTGGGTGCGGTTACAATACGCCCGCCCGATGCATTTTCTTCACTCACGGCCAACGCATAGGCAAATACCAATCCCCGGCTTTTCAAACTGTCTTTATAACCCTTCGCTTTTATATAATAGGAAGAGGCTTTCCGCCGTAAATTCAACGGACCGGGCAATACACCCTCCTGATCGAGCCCTCGTTCGATAGCCTCGCGCATAGTCGACCACACCTCGGCCAAATAGTCCCAAATATCGTGGTCTTCGCATTCCTGCACATATTCCCAATAACTACGGCCCGTCCGTTCACACCAAGAGAGAATCTGAGTCATACTATTCATTTCGTACAATTCCGGTGTCTCGTCGAAAGGCTTCCCTTCTTCGGCCAAAGCCCCTCCTCCCACGCTGAACACGGTCCATTCGTCGGTCACTTCGCCCGAACTATTTTTCGAGCGAAAAGTCATACCGTTCGGGTGAAACGGCAGAAATACCGACGGTTTCCACACAATCTCGACCGTGGCATGAGGTTGAAGGGTATCGAGAATCGCTACATCGGTCAAGTGCCCTTTTCCCGTAGCGGCAAGACTACCGTACAAAATGACCTCGAACGCCACAGCCTCAGGGTGGCGGTTCAAAAATATTTCGGAAGCCTTTCTTGGCCCCATTGTATGACTACTCGAAGGGCCATACCCTATGCGATATATCTCTCGTATCGTTTTCATCGTTCCGTAAAATTGTAGAGTCCATGCAAGCAAAGGGAGCAGAACCGAATTCCATTTTCACGCCGAGCCCGGCCTGCTTTCACAATATACGCAAAGATAGTACAAATGAGGGCAAAAGCAAGCTCGCTTGACTTTGCCGAATGTAGCCTATTTTCGCATTCTGCGCAAAGATAGCTCAAACAATTTTCAAAACAACCTTACCGAATAGAAATTTGCGCCTTTTCATCTGCAATCTATTTTCGATGCGATTTTCCACGAGTCGTAACCGATTTTATTTTCAATCCGTTAGGTAGATTTCGCACTGCCGCCGACCGGGAAGGTACAGCCGTCATATTCTCTACCCCCGAACGAGCAGAAACACAAGGCATAGTTTTCCCCGACAGTACATCGATACTCTCCGACTCTCCCTCTTTGTTCCGGGAAACTTCTCCCGATCCCCCGTTTTCTACGGGAGCAGACTCTATGGCCGATTCTTTCGGTTCATATTTACGGGCATAGCGTTCGAGCGTATTGATACTGCTCATGAGAGCTTTCACTTCTTGGGTTTGCTCCATGATATCGAGTTCGAGCAATTGTGCGTAATAACGCAGCAACACTCGATTTCTCAATAATTCTATTTGCATACGGCTCTCCGCCAGTTCCCGGACAAATTGTTGTTCTTGTATTTCCATACTCTTCTCTTTTTTTGAGCAAAAGTATAATCACACCATACCCGATTTATGGCATAATCGAAAAAAACTATGACTTATCTATCGATTCCCGGCGTCTTCCCCTGCCCGAAAAAAGTGACAATAATTACTCTACGGAATAATTTTGTCCACTTTGGATAACTATTGTCATACATATCCGAACAATAAACCTCGAAAAATATATTGGCACGTCGTTTGCAAATATCCGAATGACGTCGGTTATCGAAAGAGCCGAAGTCAAAGAAAAGATTAAACAACTTAAAAATAGGAGATTAAAACTATGTTACCCACAAGAAAAAATCAAGGTTGGTTACCGAGTATCTTCAATGATTTCTTCGATAACGATTGGATGGAAAAAGCTAATGCAACGGCTCCGGCAATCAATGTGGTAGAGCATGAAAACGACTACTGCATTGAAGTGGCGGCTCCGGGTATGACAAAAGACGATTTTCAAATCCACATCGATGACAATGACAATCTCGTTATCACGATGGAAAAGAAAAGCGAAAATAAGGAAGAAAGAAAAAAAGAGCACTATCTGCGTCGTGAATTTTCTTATTCTAAATTCCAACAGACAATGATATTGCCCGATAACGTAGACAAAAACAAGATAGCGGCTCACGTCGAACACGGTGTTCTGTCTGTCGAACTTCCTAAATTACCCGTTCAAAGTAATGACGGAGTCGTAAAAACAATCGAGGTCAAATAATGTAAATCTGGCTCATTGAAACTGCAAATCCTTGTTGAAGAAGGATTTGCAGTTTTTTTTTGCAATATCTTCATTTCAATAAGAAGCTGTTTTAAATTTATTCCGATACA
>ENA-ORTU01004155-ORTU01004155.1-human-gut-metagenome-genome-assembly--contig:-NODE-4155-length-11259-cov-3.947162_pt1 | contig 11259 bp, 6 predicted proteins | sample MGYA00241910_ERZ509184 | MGnify/ENA primary metagenome ERZ509184 (study PRJEB26280, sample SAMEA2338847) | human gut metagenome | biome: human gut; feature: human-associated habitat; material: faeces...
AAAGGTAGGAGTTCAAAGAGGAAGGGAAACCGCAGGTGTCCCTTCCTTTTTGCCCCCGCGGCGGGCGCCGCGACGTTCCCGCCGCAGCGGCGGCGCATCCCTCGCTGAGGTTCAGCGAAAACTCTCCGCCCCGTCAGGGCGAACCCGCTTACGCAGTTCGAGCCCCCCGGCTTTCCGGTGCAGGAAAAAGCTGCCGTCTGTCAAGGGCGAACCGCCTGCGCGGTTCGTGCGCCCCGGTCAATCGGTGCAGAAAAAGGGTGCCGCCCAGAATGGGCGAACCGCCTGCGCGGTTCGTGCACCCCGTAAAGCGGGCGCCTTGCAAATCAAAATTCCCAAAGGAGAATCCCCATGCCATCGGTTGATGACAGCATCCAGTTCGTCAAGGGCATCGGCCCGAAAAAGGCGAAGCTGCTCGAAAAACTGCATATCCGCACGCTTCGTGACGCGCTCGAGACCTACCCGCGCGACTATGAGGACCGCACTCACATCACGCCGATTGCGGAAATCGACATGGAGGACAAGTACGCCGTGCGCGCTGTGGTCGGCACCGAACCCAGGGTCAACCGTATCCGCAAGGGCCTGACGCTGGTCAAGTGCACGATTTACGACGAAACCGGCACGCTGAACGTCACCTATTTCAACAATCCGTATGCTGCGGCGCAGCTCCGCGTGGGACAGGAGTATGTGTTCTACGGCAAGGTGCAAGGATTCGGGCGCGGCCGCACAATGGTTTCACCGCAGTCGGAGAAGGTCGCACCGGACGCTGACCACCCGGGACGCATCGTGCCGGTCTATCCGCTGACGGCGGGACTGACCCAGCGCGATCTCGAGCGTGTAACCGCTGCCGCGCTCGACACGCTGACCGGTGAATGGCCCGATCCGCTGCCCGAACTTTTGCGGGCGAAATACCGCCTGCCGGACGCAGTAGACGCACTTTCTGCAATTCACCGGCCGAAAACCAAGGACGATGTGGCGCAGGCACGCCGACGTATGGTATTCGAGGAGCTGTTTTTGCTCTGCTGCGGTCTGCAGCAGCTGAAGGAGCGCCGAAAAGCGGATTCCGGCATTGTTTTTACCTCGAATGGATTGGATTCGTTCTTTGAAGCCCTGCCGTTTACGCCGACCGGTGCACAGCGGCGTGCGATTATGGAGATCGCGGCGGACTGTGCCTCCGGACGGCCGATGAACCGGCTGGTGCAGGGTGATGTCGGCTCGGGCAAGACAGTGGTAGCGGCCGGATTGTGTGCGCTGGCCGCGCAGAACGGCTGGCAGGCGGCTTTCATGGCGCCGACCGAAATCCTCGCCGCGCAGCACGCGGAGACGCTTGCCCCTATGCTGGACAAGCTGGGCATCTCGTGCACGCTGCTCACCGGCTCGATGACTGCCGCGCAGAAACGTGCGGCACTGGCCGCCATCGAGACCGGTGCGGCGCAGGTGGTCGTGGGCACGCACGCGCTCATTCAGCAGGGTGTGCAGTTCCACCGGCTGGGTGCCGTTATCGCGGATGAGCAGCATCGGTTCGGTGTGGCGCAGCGTGCCGCGCTGAGCGCGAAAGGCGGCTCGCCGCATGTGCTCGTCATGTCGGCTACGCCGATTCCGCGCACGCTCGCACTTATCATGTACGGCGATCTGGATGTGTCCGTGCTGGACGAGATCCCGCCCGGAAGAAGTCCGGTTGAGACCTACGCCGTGGGCGAAAACATGCGCAAGCGTATTACTGCCTTCATTGATAAGCAGGTCGGTCTCGGCGGACAGGCTTACGTTGTGTGTCCGCTTATCGAGGACAGCGAAAATGCGGAAACAAAGCTGAAAAGCGCGGAGCAGCATGCAAAAGACCTGCAGAAGCTGCTTCCGCACCGGCGCGTGGCTGTACTGCACGGACGCATGAAAAACGCGGAAAAAGATCAGATCATGCGCGATTTTGCAGCGCAGAAATACGATATTCTGGTCGCAACAACGGTGATCGAGGTCGGTGTGGACGTGCCGAACGCCAATCTGATGGTGGTCGAGGACGCAGACCGGTTCGGTCTGTCGCAGCTGCACCAGCTGCGCGGACGTGTCGGCCGCGGTACACGGCAGTCGTACTGCGTGTTCTTTGGCGCGGACAAGGGACAGGTCGCGCGGGAGCGCCTGCGCATCCTGTGCAGGACCGGCGACGGCTTCGAGGTCGCACGCGCAGACCTCGCGCAGCGCGGTCCGGGTGACTTTTTCGGTCAGCGGCAGCACGGCCTGCCCGCACTGCACGTTGCGGATTTAGCGGCTGACCTTGCGCTCATGCAAAACGCCCGCGAGGAAGCGGAAGCGCTGCTGTCTGCCGATCCGACACTCGCCGGATATCCCATCCTGCTCGACCGTGTGCAGCGCATGTTCGCCGAACAAAATGATGAAGCGTTCAACTAAATAAAAAACAGGAGAGAACCGAGGTTCTCTCCTGTTTCAGTCTGTCAATAAAGTCCGGTTTCGCGACAGTTATTTATACGGGTCGTCCGGCTTGAGGTAGCAGCATTTCTTATACTTCTTGCCGCTGCCGCACGGGCACGGATCATTCGGGCCGGGCTTCTTGCCGGCACGCTTGGGCTCTGCCTTGACAGAACCGTCGGCTGCGCCTGCTGCGCCGGTCTCCTTGGCTACCTGCTCACGCTTGGGTTCCTCGCGGGTGCGAACCTGTGCGAGGAAGATCATGCGGACGGTATCCTCACGGATGGAGTCGATCATCGCGTCAAACATATCAAAGCCTTCGCGCTTGTACTCGACAACCGGATCGTACTGACCGTATGCACGCAGGCCGATGCCGTTTCGCAGTTCGGTCATTGCATCGATGTGGTCCATCCACTTGCTGTCTACGTTCTTGAGCAGTACAACGCGCTCCAGCTCACGCATGATAGGCGAGCCGAGGGCCTGCTCCTTGGCTTCGTAGACCTTGTGCGCCTGATCGGACAGAATGTTGGTCAGCTGGTCAGCGGTCAGGTCATCGCACTCCTCGGGCGTGAAGGTGCAGTCCTCCGGACGGAGGAATACGCCGATGAACGGACGGCGCGCCTGTTCAACCATTTCGGTCGAAATCAGGCTGTGTTCGCCGATAGCAGCATGCACCGCATGGGCGATGGTATCGTCGATCATCTTGACAATGTTGTCCTTAACGTCCTTGCCCTCGAGCACCTGCAGACGCTGTGCGTAGATGGTCTGACGCTGGGTGTTCAGTACGTCATCGTACTCGAGAACGTGCTTACGAACGCCGAAGTTGCGGGATTCGATCTTCTTCTGGGCATTTTCGATCGCGCCGGACAGAATCTTCTGGTCGATCGGCTCGTCATCGGCAATGCCGAGGGTGTCCATCATGTTCTGGATACGCTCGGAGCCGAACAGACGCATGAGGTCGTCCTCCAGCGAAATGTAGAAGCTGGATTCGCCGGGGTCGCCCTGACGGCCGGCACGGCCGCGCAGCTGGTTGTCGATTCGGCGGGATTCATGACGCTCGGTGCCGAGGATATACAGACCGCCTGCCGCACGAACCTTTTCGGCTGCCGCGTCGGTCTCGGTCTTGAACTTGCTGTACAGCTCCTCAAACTTGGCGCGGATAGCCAGAACCTCCTGGTCGTCAGTGTCGGCATGGCCGTTTGCCTCGTAGATCATATGGTCGATGTAGTCGTGCGCAACGCGCTCGTCCATCTCGCCCTTCTGCACACGGTCCTCGACCTCGCGACGGAGATACTTCTTAATTTCATCCAGCGCCATGGTCTCAGCGTTGCCGCCGAGCATGATATCGGTACCACGGCCTGCCATGTTGGTCGCAATGGTAACTGCGCCCGGCTTGCCGGCCTGTGCAACAATCTCTGCCTCGCGCTCGTGATACTTAGCATTCAGGACGGTGTGCTTGATGCCCTTGGCCTTCAGGATCTTGCTCAGTTCCTCGGACTTTTCGATGGAAACCGTGCCGACCAGAATCGGCTGACCCTTTGCGTGGCACTGCTCAATGCGGGCAATGGTCGCCATGATCTTGCCGCGCTCGTTCTTGTAAACCGCATCCGGATTGTCCTTACGGGCTACCGGCTTGTTGGTCGGGATCTCGATAACGTCCAGCTGATAGGTGTGGCGGAATTCCTCTTCCTCGGTCAGCGCGGTACCGGTCATGCCGGACAGCTTGCCGTACAGACGGAAGTAGTTCTGGAAGGTGATGGTTGCCAGTGTCTTGCTCTCGTGCTCGACCTTTACGCCTTCCTTGGCCTCAATCGCCTGATGCAGACCCTCGTTGTAGCGGCGACCGAACATCAGACGGCCGGTAAACTCATCAACAATGATGACCTGACCGTCACGGACAACGTAGTCTACATCGCGCTGCATAACGCCGCGTGCCTTGATGGCCTGGTTAATGTGGTGCTGCAGCGTGGTATTCGCGGGGTCGGACAGGTTTTCTACCTTAAAGTAAGCCTCGGCGCGCTTCTGACCGTGCGGGGTCAGCGTCGCGGTCTTGGCCTTTTCATCGACGATGTAATCGGCATCAATGTCGTCCTGCTCCTCCTTGGCATCCACTTCCTTGACGCGCAGGCAGGAAAGCTGAGCGGCAAAGCGGTCAGCAATCTCGTACAGCTGAGAGGACTTCTCGCCCTGACCGGAAATGATCAGCGGCGTACGCGCCTCATCAATCAGGATGGAGTCAACCTCATCGACGATGGCGAACGCATGGTCACGCTGAACCATTGCATTTTTGTAGATCGCCATGTTGTCGCGCAGGTAGTCGAAACCGAACTCATTGTTCGTGCCGTAGGTGATATCAGCGGCGTACATCGCCTTGCGGGCCTGCGGCGGAACCTCGTGAATGACAAGACCGACCTTGAGACCGAGGAAGCGGTATACCTTGCCCATCCACTCACTGTCTCGCTTGGCGAGGTAGTCGTTGACGGTGACAATGTGTACGCCCTTGCCGGTCAGTGCGTTCAGATAAGCGGGAAGGGTAGCCACAAGGGTCTTGCCTTCACCGGTCTTCATCTCTGCGATACGGCCCTGATGCAGGACGATACCGCCGATGATCTGCACACGGTAATGACGCATACCGAGTACGCGCCATGCTGCCTCACGGCAGGTGGCAAATGCCTCCGGCAAAAGCTGGTCGAGCGTTTCGCCGTTCTGGTAGCGCTGCTTGAATTCGTCTGTCTTGGCGCGCAGCTCGTCGTCGGTCAGCTTTTTGAACTGCTCCTCGAGTGCGTCCACTTTATCCGCAATGGGGTAGATCTTTTTCAGCTCGTGCGACGAGTGCGTGCCGAAAATCTTGGTCAAAAAATTAGCCATTACTTTTCTTCAGCCTTTCAAAAGGGCGCAATAGCCCCATTTGTTACATATACGATAGTATTATAGCATAAAGTGGACAGGATATAAATAAATTTTTTGTGAATAAGCAAATTGCTGATATTATAAAGCTGTTAAAGCGGCGGCTGTGGCGGCAAACACGGCGGCGGACGGGTCGTTTTCCTGTTCGGACAGGGGATGCCACAGTCGGTCTACACGCGCCATGCCGCCGGAAAGCCGGGTGTAGACTACCACCTGCTCCATGCCGAGCCGCACACCGGTCAGCCGCAGGTGCATCATGCAGCGGTTTTCGCTAAGATAGATGGGCTGGGTGCGGTGCAGTGCAACGTAGCCGCGCACGTTGGCCCAGCGGTAGATTTCGCTTTCGGCGAGGTCGTGGATGCTGCCGTGCTCACCGAGATGGACGGCGGTGCTGCTCAGCACCAGACTGCGGTCCACCGATGTGACTTCATCGTGACCGGTCAGCGGCCGTTCGTCTGCACCGAGCGTGCACAGCGCGATATTGTTGCGTAACGGGTAAAATCGCAGCGGAAGCGCGTTTGTTTTAGCCGCTGCGGTGAAAACTGCTGTCTGCGTAAAAACTCCTCCGTTGCGGCGTGATTTTGCACGGATTTATCCACAGACTTGTGGATAATCGAATGGTTCCATGCCGGTGCCGCGGAGTGTTATTGTATCACGCGGAATGCGCGGGATTTGTCAAAATGGAAATTTCAGCAAGCGGGATTGCCCGGGTGGAACCTTTTCAGCACCGACTGTGCGGGGAGCACGAACTGCGTGAGCGTGTTCGTTCCTAACGGGCGGGGAGTTTTTTGCTTGTATCAAGCGGGGGAGTTGCGCTCTGCGGAGCGCGGGAGACTGCCGCGCCCCGCGGCGGGGCAAGAGGGTAGACACCAAGGTTTCTACCCTCTTAACTCCCACTTCCTTTTATTTCGTAGTCCGGCGCAGACCAGAGACCGGCGACCGCTTCGAAAAGGGGAACGGCAGTCGGGTTATCACAGCGTGTCTTTCGTGAAATATTCGCAGTTCACAGACAGCGTACTGCTACACATGTCGGCTGCTCTACGCAGGCGCGGCACAAGGTGAATTGCCCAAAGGGCAAGAGAGGGTCCCCTGGGGGATGACCATGCCGCGCAACCCTTTTGCACGTTGTAACGGACGGCACCTGCGAATTTAGACGTTCAGTATAATTTATCTTCGCAGGTGCTGTCTATCATAACGCGCTAACGAATCGTGCGGCACTGTTATGCCGCACTCAGCGTAGACTGAACCGTATGTGTAGCAGTACAGTAACTGAACTGCGAATAGGTAAAAGAAAAGGACGGACCCCATAGGTGGTCCGTCCTTACAACCGGAAAAATCCTCTGCCGTATCTCTTTTTCGAAGCGGTCGCCGGTCTCTGGTCTGCGCCAGACTAAGAAATAAAGGAAACGGGATTCACAAGGGTGGAAACCTTGGTGTCCATCCTTGTGCCCACCGCCGTGGGTACGGCGGTAACGCGAAGTGCGGCAAATTACATGCTGCCGCCCTTGCTGCCTTCCCACACGCCGGTAGCGAGTGCAGACAGGTATGCGTTGATAAAACCGTCAATATCGCCATCCATTACAGCGTTGATATTGGCATTTTCAAAGCCGGTACGCGTATCCTTGGCAAGCGTATACGGCATGAAAACGTAGGAGCGAATCTGGCTGCCCCATTCAATCTTCTGCTGAACGCCCTTGATGTCCGAGATTTTCTCAAGATGCTCGCGCTCCTTGATCTCAACCAGCTTGGAACGCAGCATGCGCAGACAGTTCTCCTTATTCTGCAGCTGGCTTCGCTCGGTCTGGCAGGCTACAACAATGCCGGTTGCCTTGTGAATCAGTCGAACCGCAGACGAGGTCTTATTGATGTGCTGACCGCCTGCACCGGACGAACGGTAAACCTGCATTTCGTAATCATCCGGCTTGATCTCAAAGTCCGTGGAGGTATCCGGAATATCCGGAACGACCTCTACCGCCGAGAACGAGGTCTGACGGCGGCCGGATGCATCAAACGGAGAGATACGGACCAGACGGTGTACGCCGTTTTCACCCTTGAGGAAGCCGTAGGCATTTTCGCCCTCAATGAGAATATCGGCGGACTTGATACCCGCGGTATCGCCATCCTGATAGTCCATGATCTTGTAGGTAAAGCCGTGACGCTCTGCCCAGCGGGTGTACATGCGGTACAGCATTGCGCACCAGTCCTGCGCCTCGGTGCCGCCGGCACCGGCGTGGAAGGAAACGAGTGCGTTGTGGCTGTCGTACTCGCCGGTCAGCAGCGTGCGCAGCTTCTGCTCGGCAATGCCGTCTTCCAGCTCTTGGTAGCCGCTTTCCAGCTCCTCAAGCATGGATTCGTCGTTTTCTTCGATCGCCATTTCGCAGATAGTGAGCAGGTCATCGCACAGCTCGGTCATCTTGTTATACGCTTCAACCTTGCCCTTGAGCGAGCCCATGCGGGAGACGATCTTCTGGCTCTCCTCCGGATTATCCCAGAAACCCGGCTGAGAGGACTTGATCTCCAGCTCCTCTACCTCACGCTTCGCCTGCTCCAGACCGAGCGAGGTGTACAGCTCCTCAAGCTCGGGCTTGAGGTTGTTCAGCTTGACCTTGTATTCCTCAAATTCCAGCATGAAAATGCTCCTTCACTTTCAGATTGTTCAAAATTTCAGTACCTTATAGTATATAGGTTCACGAGGGACTTGTAAAGATTTTTTCGTGAATTATAGCAGTTTAGATAAATAATGCGGCAAAAGTAGCGTATAAAGCGCGCAAAGAGCAAGGAAATTTTATGAAGCCATGCTGGGCGCATGGCGAATGAAATTGACGATGCTATTTGCGTGCTGTATGCGCGCACTTGTTGCAGTATTTGTCTGAACTGCTATAAGGGGGTTGTCCCGTAAAGATTGTGTACATTTCCACAAGTTCGGCTTGACTAATCGCTTTTTTTCCCATATGATAGTTACTGTAAAAGGGAGTAGCTCACGCGAGAGCGCGTGGTCGGTGCCGACAAGCCCGATTGACGAAAAGTCAATCCGTACCGAGCCGTAAGCAGCAAGACTTTTACCGCAGTATGCGGTAAAAGTCTTTTTTTGTGCTCTGCAGCCGGAAATCGAGCGAAAACTCCCTCGTAAGCATGTACACTGTTGGGGACAAGGGCATTGCCGTGAAGGTGCGGTGCTGCCCGAGATTTTCCGGAAACGAAGGAGGAAACTGTATGCTGTCATTTGTATTTCTGGTGATCGGCTTTGCACTTATGATCTGGGGTGCGGATAAGTTTGTTGCGGGTGCATCCGCACTGGCGCGCAAGCTGGGCGTATCACCGCTGCTGATCGGTCTGACCATCGTTGCGTTCGGCACGTCCATGCCGGAGCTGGCGGTCAGTGTCACCGCGGCCCTGCGCGGTGCAAACGAGATTGCGGTCGGCAATGTTGTCGGTTCGAACATTTTTAATCTGCTGATGGTGGCTGGTCTGTCCGCCGCTGTCTGCCCGCTTGTGATGGATAAAACGCTGCTCCGCCGTGACTGGCCGCTGTCCATTCTCGCGGCTGTGCTGCTGCTGGGCGCCATCGCACCCGACCTGACCATCGCCCGCTGGGAAGGCGTTGTACTGCTGATTATATTCGCATTCATCCTGACATACCAGATTCGCACCGCACTGCAGAACCGCGAGCAGCTTGCTGCCGCAGCTGCAGAAGCCGAGGCCGAGGAAGCGGAAGCACCCATGTCCGCTGCGATGATCTGGGTGAATATCCTGCTCGGTCTGGCGTGCATCGTGATCGGCGGTCAGCTGGCCGTAAACGGCGCGACCGGCATTGCGCGTATGTTCGGCCTGAGTGAAACGCTCATCGGTCTGACCATTGTGGCCATGGGCACCAGCCTGCCTGAGCTTGTTACTTCCATCGTGGCTGCACGCAAGGGACAGAACGACATTGCAATGGGCAATGTTATCGGCTCGAATCTGTTTAATATTTTCCTGATTCTCGGCGTTTCGTCGGTTATCACGCCGATTCCGGTACAGGCGACCTCTATCGTTGACTGCCTGTTCCTGATTGCCATCAGCGCGGTATTTTATCTGCCGGCGCGCAAGGGCAAGCTCGGACGTGTGCCGGGTATCGCCATGGTGGCAATGTATGCTGTCTATACAGTGTATCTTATTATGCGATAATCTATCGCGGGTTTGCCGCACCCGCAGCTGGGGCGAAAAGGAAGGGACACCTGCGGTCAGTCTGTCAATAAAGTCCGTTTTCGCAATGCTGACGCTGCTGCGCGGCAACGCGCATGAAATAGTATTATTTGCGAAGCAAATGCATGAAAACCGGGGGCGTGTACCTCGGTTTTCGTGCTTTCTGAAGCTATGCGTGCGAAACCTTTCGCATATGCCGCAGATAGACGATCAGCAGCGCTCCGCCGGTGAACACCCACGAGGCAACGTAAACGTCCATCAGCATCTCGAATGTGGGCACGAGACGGAAAATCGTTGCCATCCAGATGAGTCGGAAAACGACCGTGCCGAGCACGGTGAAGATGGCAGGCTCAAGAGACTTGCCCATGCCGCGGAGCGCTGCGCTTTCGACCTCGTAGGTGGCGGTGAGACCCTCGAGCGAGCAGACGTGCCGCATGCGGCTGATGGCAAACGCCGCGACGGCGCTGCTCGTGGTGTAAATGCTGACAAAAAAGTCGTCCCAGATCATGAATACCGCACTGAGAATCTCGGTAAACACCACGCCGAACAGCATGCAGTAACGGAAAATCTTTTTGCAGCGTCTGCGGTCACCTGCGCCGTAGTTCTGGCTGGTGAAGGTGACAGCCGCCTGCGCGAAGGCGTTGGCAATATCGTAGGTGAAATACTCAAAATTCAGTGCGAGAGATGAACCTGCGATGGCATTTTCACCGAATGAGTTGATGCCGCTCTGGATAAATACGTTGGACACCGAGAAAATAGCACCCTGAATACCGGCGGGAATGCCGATCTGCAGAATGCGGAGGAGCGGCGTTTTTTCAATGTGCATACGTCGGGACCGGAACGCGAAATCGTCATTCCGGCGTGCAAGGTGAGTGAGCACCATGCCTGCGCTCAGCACATTGGAGATAACGGTCGCAATCGCTACACCGGCCACACCAAGCTGCAGCGCAATGACGAGAAACAGGTTGAGGATGACATTCACCGTGCCGGAGATAAGCAGGTAGTACATGGGGCGGCGGCTGTCGCCGTAGCTGCGCAGAACGGCCGAGCCGAAGTTGTACACCAGCATGAACGGGATGCTCAAAAAGTAGATGAATATGTACAGCAGCGCCTGATCGAGCACGCTTTCCGGCGTGCCGGACAGCACGAGAATGGGCTTTGCCGTCAGCCAGCCGACAATCATCAGTCCCACGCCGAGCGCCGCGCCGAATGTGATAACAGTGTGCAGCGTGCGGTTGATCTCCTCGCGGTTGTTCTGCCCGATGAGCAGCGCGAGCACGGCATTCGGCCCGACCGACAGTCCGACGATCAGGTTGACAAAAATACCGACGAGCGCCACACAGCTGCCGACCGCCGCCAGCGCCGTATCACCCGCAAACCGGCCGACAACGGCCACATCTGCTGAGTTGAAAAGCTGCTGCAGAATGCTGCTGAACGCCAGCGGCAGCGCGAAAAGAATGAGTTTTCCGGCCAGACCGCCGTGCAGCATGTCCATTTCCTTGTGTTTGTGCCATGAAACAGGATTCTCCTTGCATGAGGGTTACAGCATTATCTTATCATGCGGCGGACAGCGGCGCAATACGCGGGGAACGGATTTCATCATTGTAATTTTTCCTCGAAAATTGTATAATATTTTTGTATAGAAAAGCAATTTGCGTGCCGAATCTATCGTTTTGCGCCGCAGAGGAGGATAGAGGACATGAAATTTTTTGAAGCCGTGCCGGACGAGCTGTTTTCGCCGCTGGCGTCACC
>ENA-ORTU01004158-ORTU01004158.1-human-gut-metagenome-genome-assembly--contig:-NODE-4158-length-11251-cov-2.520900_pt1 | contig 11251 bp, 10 predicted proteins | sample MGYA00241910_ERZ509184 | MGnify/ENA primary metagenome ERZ509184 (study PRJEB26280, sample SAMEA2338847) | human gut metagenome | biome: human gut; feature: human-associated habitat; material: faeces...
CACCAGAAAGAAGAAGCTGCTGGAAAAGCAGAAGGAGGGCAAAAAGAAGATGCGCCAGCTGGGCACGGTGCAGATTCCCACCGAGGCCTTCCTGGCAGTGCTGAAGCTGGACGAGTAGCATCAGAAAGCGTTTGAATGTCACAGCCTGCGCAAAAGCGCAAGGCGATGAGGATTCAAACGCTTTCTTCCTTTCCGGCCCAAAGTCTTTCGGCTCCGGGCCGGGCAGGGCGGAGGGACCTTAAACAAATCTTAAATCATTGCCCCATTGGTTTTTAAATTTTTTTGACGTAGAATAAGGGCGAGGTGAGAAAATGTACAACATACTTGTGTGCGACGATGAGAAGGATATTGTTTCGGCTTTGAAGATATACCTGGAGCCGGAGGGCTACCGGGTACTGGAGGCCTATAACGGACAGGAGGCTCTGGATATCCTGGACAGGGAACAGGTACACCTGATACTGCTGGATATAATGATGCCAAAGATGGACGGTATAAGCGCAGTGGTGAAGCTGAGGGAATACAGCAATGTGCCGGTGATATTGCTGACTGCCAAGAGTGAGGATACCGACAAGGTGCTGGGCCTCAACATCGGGGCCGACGACTATATAACCAAGCCCTTCAATCCCCTGGAGGTCTTGGCCAGAGTCCGCAGCCAGCTGCGCCGCTACATGCAGCTGGGCGGCAGCGTCAGCGGCGAGGGCGCCGTGACCATAGGTAACATCAGCCTGGACGACAGCAGCAAGGATGTGACGGTGGACGGGGAGGCGGTGAACCTCACCCCCACGGAGTACGAGATACTCAAGCTTCTCATGAATAATCCGGGCCGTGTGTTCTCCCCCCGGGAGATATACAAGCTGGTCTGGAAGGATGAGCCCTACGGCGCGGAGACTACCGTGGCCGTACACATACGGCATCTTCGGGAAAAGGTGGAGATAAATCCCGCCGAACCCAGATATATCAAGGCCGTGTGGGGACAGGGTTATAAGATGGAGAGAGGGAAGAAGAATGAAAAATCTTAAAAGCAGTTCCCTGGCCAAGATATTGGCTTTTGTACTGATACTGGTTTTTGCCGCAGTGATGTTTATAAGCTTCATGGGCGTTGGGGTGCTGTATAGCTACGGAGGCTATTCGGGTTCCAGCCTGGAGGGCGTGCTGCGCAACTATCTGGAACCCTGGTGCGTTAATAAGATGCTCAACAACATGGAGGGCTACCGCTACGGAGCTGACCCGGAGGAGCTGGACAGTACCATCGGAATGACCTTCACCATATATGACCAGTACAAAAAGGTGGTATATGACGGTCTGGGCTCCCAAAGCTATATGCTGGAAACCAGCCCCTACGGCTTCTGGTATCCGGCGGAAGACGCCGCCATATATAATGCCCAGCCCATGGAAGAAGAGGCGAGCCGGGAGGGGATCGCCCCGATACCCAGCATAAGCCCGGATATCCAGACTGCCGTGATACAGGCGGAGGACGCCCTGAGCAGCCCGCAGCCCACGGCCGAGCCCAGCGCGGCGCCGAGCCAGGAGCCCCAGACCTCCGCCAGTCCCGACGGGGAGAATAGCGGCCTCAGCGGAAGTATGAGCAGCCCGGAACCCACGGCGGCCGCCCAGACTCAGGAGCCCGCAGCAAGCCCAGCCCCCACGGCGGAACCCAATCAGTCGGCCTATGTGGAAGCGGCCCCGGTCCCGGTCCGCTACAGCATGGTGGGTTATGTTCTGGACACCGTGACGGAAAACAGCGAAGTGGCCACCATGACCAGGATTATCAGCGTGTGCTTTGCCTACAGCAATCTGCTGCTGGGCGTCATGGTAGCCAGCACTCTGCTGGCTCTGGCCTGCTTTGCCTTCCTCATGGCCGCTGCGGGACACAGGAAAGGCTGCGAGGAGATACAGTCCGGTATAACCGAGCGCCTCCCCTTCGATGTGCTTACTGTCCTTGTTGCCACAGCTGGGGTCATACTTATGCAGCTGCTGATCGGATTCAGCTATGGGGACGCCAATGCGGCAAAGCTGGTGGCCTATGTGCTCATCTTTGAGGCGGCGGCGGCTCTGTGCCTCTGGTGGTGTATTAGCTTTGCCCGGCGGCTGAAAATAGGCAATGTTATAAAGAGCTGCATCAGCATCCGCCTGCTCCTCTGGTGCTGGCGTGTGTTTAAAAATCTGCTGGACTTTGTCGGCCGAACCCTGAAAGGCATGGCCCTTATACCCAAGGCCTCTGTGATCATATTCGGAATTTTGTTTATAGAGTTCTTCTGGATAGTGGGCTTCGGCGCTGACGGAGCGGCCTTGGTGTTCGGCTGGTTTATAGAGCGCTCCGTGCTGGTGCTGCTGACGTTGTATGTGCTGCTGTGCATGAAAAAGCTTCTGAAGGCAGGAAAGGAGATTTCCCAGGGAAACATGGACTATCATGTGGACACCGGGAAAATGTACGGCCCCCTGAGGGAGCACGGCGAGCAGCTCAACCGTATAAGCGAGGGAATGAACAAGGCTGTGAATGCCAGAATGAAGTCGGAGCATTTCAAGACCGAGCTTATAACCAATGTCTCCCACGATATAAAGACTCCTCTCACCTCCATTATCAACTATGTTGACCTGTTGGAGAAGGAGGAGATAGACAATGAGAAGGCAAAGGAGTATATCCAGGTGCTGTCCCGCCAGTCGGCAAGGCTGAAAAAACTCATAGACGACTTGATAGAGGCCTCCAAGGCCAGTACCGGGAACCTGAATGTGAACATGGAACGCTGTGAACTGGGAGTTCTGATAGACCAGAGCGCCGGCGAGTATGCCGAAAAGATGAAGGCGGCCGGACTTGAGCTGGTGATCACAAAGCCGGAGGAGCCGGTGGTGATAATGGCCGACGGGCGGCACATGTGGCGGGTGTTTGACAACCTGCTCAATAACGTGTGCAAGTACGCCATGGCCGGGACAAGGGTGTATCTTAACCTGGACAAGGCCGCAGGCAAGGCCACCGTCACCTTCCGCAATATCTCCGCCAGTCAGCTGAATATCAGCGGCGAGGAGCTGATGGAGCGCTTCGTCCGGGGCGACAGCTCCCGCAACACCGAGGGCAGCGGCCTGGGGCTCAGCATAGCCCGCAGCCTTGTACAGCTGCAGAATGGCGAACTGGAGCTCACTGTGGACGGAGACCTCTTCAAAGTTGTCCTGAGATTCAAGGCCGTGGATTAAATTATCTTATCTGGAAATTTTCTCTGGGCTGTGCTACAATAGAACAAAGAAAATCATCAGGGGTCCGGCAAGGACCCCTGAACTTTATAGGGAACGGTGGGAGAACAGCTTGAGAAAAAGAAAAATAAAAGTCAGCCTCGTAGCCCTGTGCCTGGCCCTGCTGCTTATTGCCGGCTGCGGCGCCGCCCCGGCGGCAGCAGCCTCGCCTGCGCCGTCGGCTTCTCCTGCTCAGACGGCCCCGTCACCTGAGTCGGAAAACCTGCCGGATGGGAGCAGCTTCTCGGTACACTTCATAGACGTGGGCCAGGCGGACGCCGCCCTGGTGGAGTGCGACGGACATTATATGCTCATAGACGGCGGCAACCGGGGCGATTCCGATGTTATATACACGGTGCTGAAAAAGGCCGGGGCGGAAAAGCTGGACATAGTTGTGGGCACTCATGCCCACGAGGACCACATCGGCGGACTGCCCGGCGCCTTCAGCTATGCGGAAGCGGAGCTGAGCCTCTGCCCGGTGACGGAGTATGACAGCGGAGTTTTTGAGACCTTCAAGGAATACGCCGAGGAAAAGGGCGGCGGCCTTACGGTACCGGAGGTGGGGGACGAGTATGACCTGGGCAGCGCAAAGGTGGAGATACTGGGCCTCAACGCCGGGGAGGACACCAACAATAGCTCCATCGTACTGATGATACGTTACGGGGAGACCTCTTTCCTCTTTACCGGGGACGCGGAGCGGGAGGCGGAGCAGGCCCTGCTGGATGCCGGAGCCATGCTGAAAGCGGACGTTCTGAAGGTGGGCCACCACGGCAGCGACACCAGCACCAGCTATCCCTTCCTCCGGGAGGTAATGCCGGAATATGCCGTCATCTCCGTGGGAGAGGGCAACAGCTATGAGCACCCGGAGGAAAATACCCTCAGCCGCCTGCGGGATGCGGAGGCGGAGATCCTGCGCACCGACCTGAACGGGGACATTATTATCAGTTCTGACGGGAAGGAGCTCACCGTCACCACGGACAAAAGCGCCACGGAAGAACAGCTGCTGACCCCCGGAGGAAAGAGCCGGAGCATAGCAAAGCCTGCCGCCGATGAAAATCAGGAGCCGGACCCGGAGGAGACGGACTTGCCTCAGAGCCAGGAGACCATGGTCTGGATACCCAAGAGCGGCTCCAAGTACCACAGCGACCCGGAGTGCAGCAACATGAAGGACCCTGCCCAGGTGAGTCTGAGCCAGGCGGAGAGCATGGGCTATACCCCCTGCAAAAAGTGCTGGTAAAAGCCGGAGAATCCGACGGAAAAAGAGAAGTTTTAAAACAGTAAACACCCTGCCCTTCGGCGGGGTGTTTTTGTGCCCGGGCCGCCGGGCAAACTATTGTTAAAAAAGACCGGCAGTCCTTGACCTGGCAGGGCTTTAATGGTAAAATACACTGTCTAATTATGGATAGATATATAATTCGGAGATAAAAATGTGGATTTCAGATAAATGGAAAGACTTCGAACTCATTGATTGCTCAAAGGGAGAAAAGCTGGAGCGCTGGGGAAAATATTATCTGGTGCGTCCGGACCCCCAGGCCATATGGGATACTCCCCGGCGCAACCCCCACTGGAATGACCGTGACGCCAGATACCGCCGCAGCGAGACCGGCGGCGGCAGCTGGGACAAGGGAAAGCTGCCGGCAAACTGGCAGATACACTACGGGGAACTGACTTTCAACGTAAAGCCCATGAACTTCAAGCACACCGGACTTTTCCCGGAGCAGGCCTGCAACTGGGACTGGGCCATGGCCAAGATACGCTCTGCGGGCAGACCCATCAGTGTTTTGAATCTTTTCGGCTATACCGGGGCGGCCACTGTGGCCTGCGCAAAGGCCGGGGCCCAGGTCTGCCACGTGGACGCCGCCAAGGGCATGGTGGCCTGGGGAAAGGAGAATGCCGCCGCCTCCGGGCTGAGTCAGGCCCCTATCCGCTGGATAGTGGATGACTGCGGCAAGTTTGTGGAGCGGGAGATACGCCGGGGACGGCGTTACGATGCCATAATCATGGACCCGCCTTCCTACGGCCGGGGGCCGGGGGGAGAAGTGTGGAAGCTGGAGCAGAATCTTTGGCCCTTCGTTTCCCTCTGCGCCGGGGTGCTCAGCGATGAGCCTTTGTTTGTAATAATCAATTCCTACACCACCGGCCTTTCAGCCTCGGTGCTCAGCTATGTGACGGAGAGCATATTCACAAAGAAGTTCGGCGGACGCTCCGACAGCCGGGAGCTGGGGCTGCCGGTGACCGACAGCGGCCTCTGCCTCCCCTGCGGCGCGACGTGTCGATGGGAAAGATAATGAGCCAAAACGTCGGAGCAAAGTCCGCCGGACTCCGTTTCCGGCGCCGGGCTTTGCCCCTTGCCGAAAACTGCGCCGGTTCCCTTGCTCCTCCTTCCCGAATCAAACCCGCTGAGGCTGGGCTTCGATTCGGGGGACAAGACGGTTTGGGGACCGCGGCGTCGCTTCCCGTCTGCCGGTTCCCATCCCCGCCGAGGGCGGAAACATAAACCATACAGCGGCTTAGACCGAAAGGATAAAAAGCCTTGAGCATAATCAAATTTGAAAACGTACATTTTACCTACCCCGGCGACCAGATGGAGAGCCTGTGCGGCATAGATCTGGAGATAGAGGCGGGCAGCTTTGTGGCGGTGCTGGGCCATAACGGCTCCGGCAAGTCCACTCTGGCAAAGCACATGAACGGCATATTGGTGCCAAACGAGGGAAGGGTATTGGTAAAGGACATAGACAGCGCCGACGAGAGCCGACTCATTGAGCTGCGGCGGAACGTGGGCATGGTGTTCCAGAATCCGGACAACCAGATAGTGGCAAACGTGGTGGAGGACGATGTGGCCTTCGCCCCGGAGAATCTGGGGGTGGAGCCCAAGGAGATACGCCGGAGAGTGGATGAGGCCCTGAAACTGGTGGACATGTACGACAAGCGCCGCCACGCCCCCCATCTTTTGTCCGGCGGCCAGAAACAGAGAGTGGCCATCGCCGGAGTCATTGCCATGGAGCCGGAGATAATAGTGCTGGACGAGCCTACCGCCATGCTGGACCCTCTGGGCCGGGAGGAGGTAATCTCCACCGTCACCCGGCTGTGCCGGGAAAAGGGCATGACTGTGGTGCTCATTACCCACCACATGGATGAGTGCGTAGGGGCCGACCGGCTCATAGTCATGTCCGCAGGGAAAATTATAGCCGACGGGAAACCGGCGGAAGTCTTTGCGGATATTGAGCTTATGGAGCGGGAGGGACTGACGGTCCCGGAGACCACAAGGCTCCTGTACGACCTGAACAAGCGGGGCATGGACCTGCCCCTCACGGCGCTGGACGTGGATTCCTGCGCAAAAGAGATAGCAAAACAGCTCAGAGGTTAAAGAATGTCAGAGATTATTGTGGAGAAGCTGCGCCATATATACAGCGCAGGAACTCCTTTTGAAGTGGCCGCTATAGAGGACATTGACCTGGTCATACCCCAGGGACAGCTGGCAGCGGTAATAGGCCATACCGGCTCCGGCAAATCCACCTTCATCCAGCATCTCAACGCCCTGCTCTCTCCAAGCTCCGGCAAGGTCAGCTGCGGAGGAAAGGACATAAACGAGAGCAAGCTGAGCCGTAAGGAGGTAAAGAGCCAGGTGGGCCTGGTTTTCCAGTACCCGGAGTACCAGCTCTTTGAGGAGACGGTTTATAAGGACATTGCCTTCGGCCCCAGGAACATGAAGCTTCCGGAGGAGGAGATAGACCAGCGGGTCCGTGAAGCGGCGGGCTTTACCGGCGTGGACGAAGAGCTGCTGGATAAGTCCCCTCTGGAACTATCCGGGGGGCAGAAACGTCGTGTAGCTATAGCGGGAGTTATAGCCATGCGCCCCGGAGTACTAATACTGGACGAGCCAACCGCAGGCCTTGACCCGGCAGGCTGCCGTCAGATACTGGAAAACATCTGCGCTTATCGGGAAAAGACCGGTGCAACCGTGATAATCGTCAGCCACAACATGGACGATGTTGCCCGTATTGCGGAGCGGATAATAGTATTCAGCCATGGCCGTATAGTCATGGACGGCACGGCGAGGGAAGTCTTCTCCAGGGCTGAGGAGCTGGTAAACATAGGGCTGGATGTGCCCCATGCCACTGAGCTGGCTCTGGCCCTGAAAAAGCAAGGGCTTCCCATGCCCGACGGCATATATACCCATGAGCAGCTGCTTCAGGCAGTTCTGGAGCTGAAGGGGGTGGCGGCATGCTGAAGGATATCACTCTGGGCCAGTTCTTCCCCGGCGATACCATTGCCCACCGGCTTGACCCCCGCACCAAACTGCTGTTGGTGACGCTGTATATCGTGGCTCTGTTCCAGGCCAAGGGCTGGGTGGGCTACGGCATAATCACCGTGGTCACCCTCACTTGCATGCGCATTTCCCACATCAGCCTTAAAAACATTTTCAAGGGCTTAAAGCCCATGATATTCATTATAAGCCTTACGGCACTGCTGAACATTTTCTACACCCAGGGGACGCCCATAATCCCGGGCTGGATAATAACCTGGGAAGGCATCGCCCGGGCGATACAGATGGTACTGCGCATAGTGCTGCTGATAACCGGCACCTTCCTGCTCACCTATACCACCAGTCCCATCGCCCTCACCGACGGGCTGGAGATACTGCTGGGGCCTCTGAAAAAGCTGAAGCTGCCCATACACGAGATGACCATAATGATGAGCATGGCCCTGCGCTTTATCCCCACTCTTATCGAGGAGACGGACAAGATAATGTCCGCTCAGAAAGCCAGGGGCGCAGACTTCGAGACCGGCAGTCTTATGGACCGGGCCAAAGCCCTGCTGCCGGTGCTGGTGCCGCTTTTCGTCTCGGCTTTCCGCCGGGCGGACGAACTGGCTATAGCCATGGAGAGCCGCTGCTACCACGGCGGTGAGGGGCGCACGAAGCTCCATGTCCTGCGCTATGAAACGCGGGACTATCTGACGCTCGCGTTCTACGCCGCGCTGTGCGCGGCGATGATCGCGCTGAAAAAGTTTTTCTAAAATTCAAAAAAAGGACACGAATCATGCGTAACATTGCGCTAAAATTGATGTATAACGGCACGGCCTATCACGGCTGGCAGATGCAGCGGACCGAGGCGAGCGTGCAGGAGACGCTCCAGCGCGGTCTTTCGATGGTCTGCGGCGAGAGGGTCAGGCTCACCGGCGTCGGCCGCACGGACGCGGGCGTTCACGCCGAGCGCTATGTTGCGAATTTCCGCACGAGCTCCCGCATCCCCATCGACCGCCTGCCCTTCGCCGTCAACACCCACACGCCCGAGGACATCGTGGTGCGCGAGGCGCTGGAGGTGGCGGACGAATTCAACGCCATCGGCTCGTGCCTGAAGAAGGAATACACCTACCGCATCTACAATTCGCGCATCAAGAACCCGTTTTATGTGAACCGTGCCTACTTCTACCCCAAAAAGCTCGACGAGGCCGTGATGGACGCGGCGGCGCGGGCGTTTGAGGGCACGCACGATTTCCGCGCCGTGCGCTCGGTCGGTACGGAAACGAAGACCACCGTCCGCACCGTGCACTACTGCCGCGTGACGCGCCGCGGCGAGCTTCTGGAGCTCAAGGTCTGCGCGGACGGCTTTCTCTACAACATGGTGCGCGCCATCACCGGCACGGTGCTCTACGCCGCCGAGGGCAAGCTCACGGCGGAGGACATTCCGAAAATACTCGACTCCGGCGACCGCACACTCGCCGGCCCCACGGTGCCGCCGGGGGGACTGTACATGACCAGACTTTGGTATGAGGATGAACGGCTCAATGACTGACAAGGATAAGCTCTCGCGCGAGGATCTGCGCGCGGACCGCGCCGCGCCGCCGCGCCACGGCACGCTCCACCGTATTCTGGTACTGGTGGCGGTGCTCGCGGTCGTGCTGGGAGCGGTGCTCGCCGCGGCGTATCTGGACCTGTCGAATTTCGACAGTCTCCGCCGCGCGCTGAGCTACGATAAGGCCGACGCCGCGGGCGAGAACACCTATGATTACGACAACGACCGCACGAACCGCTTCGCCCTCCTCGGCGACCGCCTGCTGGTCGTCTCCACCACGCGCGTGAGCGTGCTCGCCGACGACGGCAGCGAGGTCTACGCGCAGGAGGTCAAGCTCGACTCGCCCGCCATCGCCCTCGGCGGCCGCACCGCCGCGGTCTACGACGTTGGCGGCACGACGCTCTATATCCTCGGTGAAAGGGGCCTTGTGCGCGACCTGAGCACCGAGACGGAAAACGGCACTATTTCGGCGAAGCTCAACTCCTCCGATATGCTGGCGCTCGTGACGGACAAGAGCGGCTACAAGTCCTCCGTCTCGGTCTACAACGCCTCGGGAGAGCGCGTGTTCACCTTCAATTCCTCCAACCGCTACATGATCGACGCCTGCGTGGAGCGCGGCGGCAAGCACGTCGCGGTCGCGACGCTCGGCTCAGAGGACGCCATGTTCGTCAGTATGATCCGCCGCTACGCGCTCGATCAGGAGACGGCGGTCTCCGCCTGCGTGCTGGACGATTCGCTGCTCTACGAGCTCTCGAGCTTCGGCGGCACGCTCGTCGCCGTGACGGACGACCGCTTTCTCGCGCTCAGCGGCGACGGTTCGCTCGGCGGCTCCTACGACTACGCCTATCCCTATCTGCGCGGCAGCACGCTCGACGGGACGGATTTCGGCGCGCTCGTGCTCTCGCGCTACCGCTCCGGCAGCGCGGGCAAGCTCGTCACCGTCGGCGCGGAGGGCAACCTTATCGCCTCGCTCGACACACAGCGCGACGTGCTGGACATTTCGGCGGCGGGCAAGTACCTCGCCGTGCTTTACAGCGACGAGCTGGTCATCTACACCTCCGACCTCGCCGAGTACGCCTCGCTCACCGACACGCAGTACGCGCGCGGCGTGCGGATGCGCGCCGACGGCTCGGCGGTGCTGCTCGGCTCGCAGCACGGCTGGCTCTTTGTGCCGTAATTAGAAAAATGTTTCACTTGAAAGGTAAGTGAAAAGCATGGATAATGCACTTATCATTGATCTCGTCCTGGCTGCCGTGCTGGCAGTGTTCGCGCTCCTCGGCGCGCGCAAGGGCCTCATCCGCAGCCTGATGGCGCTCGTGAGCGTGGTGGTCGCGCTCATCGGCGCGACGCTGCTCACCGCAATGTTCGTCGAGCCGGTTACCGACCTCGTCTACCCCAAGGTGGAGGAGAGAGTGCTTGAGCAGTTTGAGCGCGATATTCCGTCCGACGCGCTGGCCGCGGAGGACGGCGACCTGAGCGCCGGCGGACTGCTGCCCGACGAGCTGAGCGATCTGCTCGGCGAAGCGCTCGACACGCTCAAGCGCTTCGGCGTCTCCGACGACGCCATCGACGGCGTGACAAAGAGCGTGACCGATTCCGCCGTTTCCGCGGCGGAGCGGGCGGCGTACCTGCTCGTCAAGACCATCGTGCAGGCCGCGCTGTTCCTCGCGTTCTTCCTTGCGCTGATGCTGCTGCTCCGCCTGCTCACGCACGGGCTCGACCGCCTTTTCTCGCTGCCGGTGCTCGCGCAGCTCAACGGCCTCGGCGGCGCGGCGCTCTCGCTCATGGAAGGCGCGCTGCTTATTTTTCTCATTGTATTCCTCGCGCCGCGCCTCGGCGTGACGTGGTTTGCGGACCATGCGGCGGGCACGCACCTGCTCGCGTGGTTTCTGAACAACACCCCGCGATCCATCATCGCATCTCTCACATAACGGAGGTTTCCCATTATGCAGCCACAACTTTGCTCCAGATGTAAAAAGAACGTTGCCGTTGTCTTCATCACCCGCATGGAGAACGGTAAAAATATCAACGAGGGTCTTTGCCTCAAGTGCGCCAAGAATCTCGGCTTGCCGCAGGTGAACGAGATGATGCAGCGCATGGGCATCACAGACGAGGACCTTGACAACATCTCCAACGAGATGATGAGCGCTTTCGGCGGCGCCGAAAACCTTGAGGGTTTATATAATATAATTATTTTTTCTTCTAAAATAGCCTTTTCTTCTTCATTT
>ENA-ORTU01004159-ORTU01004159.1-human-gut-metagenome-genome-assembly--contig:-NODE-4159-length-11246-cov-2.772853_pt1 | contig 11246 bp, 9 predicted proteins | sample MGYA00241910_ERZ509184 | MGnify/ENA primary metagenome ERZ509184 (study PRJEB26280, sample SAMEA2338847) | human gut metagenome | biome: human gut; feature: human-associated habitat; material: faeces...
CTTCGTGACACCTCCCCTATCGCACATTCGTGCGCAGAGGAGGAGTACAAATCCCCTCCGATTTTGTGAAGTGCCCCCAAAAAGTCGGATAGCCCCATTATTTTGCCCGTAAAGAGATACAACATCTGTAAACTACTACACAGATTCCCCTGTTTTTATACAAATTATAAATATTTTATTACCTTTGCTTTTATCATAAACAAGAACATAATTTGCCTATGAAACATAGCGTATAATTTGATACGCACATTTTAGACATATTGGAAAAGCGTTTTAGCTTTATTCTGCTGCTCAGAAAGTTTGGCGACTAAAAAGACAGAAAAGAATAAGAGTTGAAATGCTCGCGTTTGTTAGCGCGGGCTTTTGGTCTATTTTTCTGTCGTGTTACGCCAAACACCTCTGAGCGGGAATATACTGAAAGTACTGCGTTTTTTTGTGTGCGTAATCTATCTCTTTCAAGGTACAAACCGGAGGAATCCGAAAAGCCGATAAATGAGTAGGAAAATCTCAAACTAAAAAAACATGAAAAAATTAATTATTGCCATTATGTTACTTGGCGGAGGAATCATATTTTCTTCAAACGCAAATAAACCGATTGAAAATATCGCTTCCTTCGAAACTTGTATATCGCAAAATGTCGTTTTCCGTTCAACCCAACGCCTCAAAGCCAACGACGGTAGACAAATATATCTTTACAGCAGTGGAAAGTGCGAATTATGGGACGGCGACCGGTTAGTCGTCACCGCTACTTATAGATTACAAAATGGAGAGGTGAGATTATTGGACGAAAATGGGAATACCATTTATAAAGGTTCTTACAGATTAGCACGAGACAGACGTAATATTTCATCTCTCACACTTGCCGGGACGACTTATTATAAAATGTAATCATTAAAAAGCGAGGCAGTTAGAAAACTGCCTCGCTAAATTCACTCTTATTTATCTCCTCTCACTTCTCTCCGATATAAATCGTGCAAGCCCCGAAAGTGAGCCGCCGACAATAGCAATGGCCGAAACCCGCGCGACGGAAAATAGCGAGCATATCCTCACCTTGTGGAACGGCCGCTACCGAACGGGGCAGATAGCTGTAAGCCCGGCGGTCTTTCGACACCAACCGACCCACGAAAGGAATAAACGTATAGGTATAGAACTTATAAAGCTGGCGAAACGGGAATCTTTCGGGAGTGGATAACTCGATCACACACAGTGCGCCGCCGGGACTCAACACCCGGTACATCTCCCGAAAACCATCTTCGAGATGTTCAAAATTACGCACCCCGTAGGCGACCGTCACCACATCGAAACTGTTGTCGTCGAATGTCATCGACAAGCAATCCTGCACCTCGAAAAGGATCCGCTCTTGTGCATTTCGCTCGGTCACTTTCTCACGAGCTATGCGCAACATGCCTTCCGATAAATCGATACCCACGACACAGTCTGGATGCAGACGCTCGTCCAGCAGCAACGCCAAATCGCCCGTACCCGTAGCCACATCGAGAATACGACGGTGTGAATAGCGACGCAGCATCTTCACGGCCACCCGACGCCACCACCGGTCTATACCCAGTGTCATTGTCCGGTTCATCGTGTCATAAGCCGGAGCGATAGAATCGAACATCTCCCGCACCTGCGTCGTCTTGTCCGTCTCCTCGTCATAAGGCTTTATTCCCTCCGCTTTATAATCCATTCGTCACCAATCGATTTTTACCGGTTATTTTTTACGGTTGTTCAAAAAATCGGTCACGTGCTTTTCGATACGGGCGGCAACGTCCTCGCCCTCGGCTTTCACGAACTTTTCGCCCACGATATGCTCATATAGCTCGATATAGCGATCCGACACGCTGTTGCAGTATTCCTCGGTCATTTCGGGAACCTGTTGACCCTCTTTACCCTGAAATCCATTCTGAATCAACCATTGACGCACGAACTCTTTCGATAACTGACGTTGTTCCTCGCCACGGGCAAGACGATCTTCATAACCTTCGGCATAGAAATAGCGCGAAGAATCGGGCGTATGAATCTCGTCGATGAGAATGATTTTATCGCCTATTTTACCGAACTCATACTTCGTATCCACCAAAATAAGGCCCTTTTGAGCAGCCATCTCGCAGCCTCGTTGATACAACGCCAACGTATATTTCTCCAACTGTTCATAGTCCTCTTTCGAGACGATACCTCTGGCGATAATCTCCGCCTTCGAAATATCCTCGTCGTGACCCTCATCGGCTTTGGTAGTCGGCGTGATGATAGGATGCGGGAATTTTTCGTTCTCTTTCATGCCCTCGGGCATCGTCTCTCCGCAAAGCGTCCGTTTACCGGCCTTGTACTCGCGCCATGCATGTCCCGTCAAATATCCCCGCACGACCATTTCTACCTTGAATGGTTCGCAACGCAGCCCCACGGTCACCATCGGATCGGGAGTAGCCACCTTCCAGTTCGGGACAATGTCCGACGTAGCATCCAAAAACTTAGCGGCAATCTGGTTCAGCACCTGCCCCTTGTAAGGAATACCCTCTGGAAGAATCACGTCGAATGCCGAAATACGGTCACTGACCACCATCACCAACAGCTCGTCGTCGATATTGTATACATCGCGCACTTTGCCGTGATACACACTCTTCTGTCCGGGAAATTTGAAATCGGTTTTTACCAAAGCATTTTTCATTTCTGTAATACTTTTTCTGTTTATACTATAATCGGTTATTCGTCTTCGATAATGACCTTGCAAAAAACGGTGCAAGCCGAGAGCTGTAACAAATTCCTTTGAGAGTGCCGAGGCTCAGCCCATTTTCACATCTGTGCGCAAAGATACAACATAAAAACGAGATAGTGTACCGATTGCAAGATTAAGATAAATCTATTTCAAATACCCTCTCGACTTTCGTTTTAAACGGATATAAACGGGAACAAACAAGCAGACAATCATCAAGCATTTTCCCGTCAGTTCGACACAACCCTCTAAAATGGTTCGTTCACCGCTAAGTACCCGTTCTATGCTGGGATAAGCGAATATAGCGACTAATGCCAAACAACAAACGGCTATCTTCACTTTATCTATCCAACTCGCCTTTCCGGTCGAATCCTCTACCTCGTCTTCCTCATCGTCTTTATCAGGAGCTACGGCAGCCCAAACCCCTATCGCATAACCCACCACGCATAACAGTCCGGAGAGCAAAGCCTTGTTAGATGACTTCTCGACAGGCAGATTCCCCCAGTAACAAATAAGGAATATAACAGCGAATCCTGCCAAGAATGAAGGAAATACCCCCATCCACAAACGAGAATAAACAAAAGCCTGCACTCGGTTACGCCCCGGCTCGTCACTCTCTCCCAGCCATTTTCTCCACAGGTTACCGCCCATTACTCTTCTCCTTTTTTCTCGGCTTGTTCATACTTTTTAGACATGGAAGCCTTGCGTACTTTCTCGTCGTGTTTTTCATAAGCCTCGACGATACGCTGTACCAATTTATGTCGCACGATATCTTTCTTGTTGAATTCCACTCGGGCTATACCCTCTACATTTTTCAGAATCCCTATCGCCTGTACCAACCCCGAAGTCTGCGACGCAGGCAAATCGATCTGCGTCATATCGCCGGTAACGATCATTTTCGCATTCATACCCAATCGGGTAAGAAACATTTTTATCTGGTGTGTGGTCGTGTTCTGCGCCTCATCGAGAATAATCACCGCATCGCTCAACGTACGCCCCCTCATAAATGCCAACGGAGCGATTTGTATCACGTTCGTCTCCATGTACTCTTTCAGCTTCACTGCCGGAATCATATCCTGCAAAGCATCGTACAACGGTTGCAGATAAGGATCTATTTTATCCTTCATATCCCCCGGCAGAAAGCCCAATTTTTCTCCTGCCTCCACAGCCGGACGGCTCAGGATAATCTTCTTCACCTCTTTGTTTTTCAACGCTTTCACCGCAAGGGCTATCGCCACATAAGTCTTGCCCGACCCCGCCGGACCGAGCGCAAAAGTCAAGTCGTTTTTGGCGAAAGCCTCCACCAGTTTCTTTTGGTTTGGCGTACGCCCCGTAATCGGTTTACCGTTCACTCCGTAAATAATGAGGTTCTCCTGCGGTTTTATCGCTTGCGGTTCATCGCCCTTGATAATATCGATGATTACCTCCTCGCTCAACTGGTTATATTCGGCGCAATGTTTTTCAAGCAACTTGATTTTCTCCTCGAAAACCTCGGTCTCCTTCTCATCGCCGATCACCTTCATCACATTCCCACGGGCGGCGATACGCACTTTCGGGAACAAATTCTTAATCAACTGTACATTCGCGTTATTCACGCCGTAAAACGCTACCGGATCGACAGCATCCAATATGATTACTCTTTCTATCATTCGATTGTTTTATGTTGTGTCAAAGATAGTGCAAACCGAGAGTAGAAACAAATTTTAGAGACAAAACACTCTAACCTTCTCCCCTGCCATGTCCCGTAGCATTACGGGGTGTTACAACGCAAAATATAGGGAAGAAACCGAAAAAACGATAATTTTCTTCGGAGAGGGGTTAAAAAGCAACTGAATAGATTTAAGAAAACTCAACCCCTCCGGCACTACGTGCCACCTCCCCTATCGCACATTCGTGTGCAGAGGAGGAGTACAACACATTTCTTAGCTTTTGTTACAATCCGACGAGCTTTCTACGCAACAAGACAAACATTCTACCTTCTCCCTTGCCGTGTCCCGTAGCATTACGGGGTGTTACAACGCAAAATATAGGGGAGAAACAGAGGAGCGGTAGCGACGATGAGAGGGGTTAGAAATACTACATCATTCTTGCTTATGGTATTTTGAAAAACGACATCTCATCAGTCTGCTTATATCGGACATATCCCTTCCTCCCTACTTTTACCCGATACCGATCGGGTAAAAAAATTCAATCATGCCATAAAATGCGAATGCCACGACCATACATTTGCCTCAAAAAAAGTATGGAAACACAAGAACAGAAATTCACCCGGGAACTGGCAAATAGCCGTATGCAAATAGAACTGTTACGCAATCAAGTATTGCTGCGTTATTACGCACAATTGCTCGAACTCGATATTATGCAGCATCCCAAAGAAGTGAAAACGCTCATGAGCAGCATTAACACCCTCGAACGTTATGCTCGCAAATACACCCCCAAAGACTCCGCCAAAGTTACTCCCGTCTCTAACGAAACCCAACCGATGACAAACGGGAAAGAAACGGCAACAAACACAGTTCCACACGAAGGAGAAAAAACCGAAACTATTGAACCGAAAAAAATACAGAATACGGCTGTCGCAAACCCACCCCACATACGCCGGTCGAACCGCCACACCTCTCATCAGTGACAAATTTCCCCGAAGGAATAAAGATAAAGAAAGTTGTCCATCGAAGTAAAACACACCGAAAATAACCTCCGGGGGAAAACACAAAGTCGATTTTTCGACCACACGGTCGTCTCCGGCATAAATTTTCATATATTTAAACTTACCGAATACAAAAAGCACATTCGGTATAAAAATAAATAAACTTGTTTGTTCTGCGCTCGACTTTCATTATATTTGCACGTGATGCAAAGGAAATCGAGCCCGGCCGTGCAAAAAATTTTTACATCGGGTCATTTGTTTTTTCTTTGTACAGAAACAACGGGCAGAAGCAGTAACTTCATCGCTCTTTATATTCCTCCTTAAAATACAGCCCTATGAAAACTCTGAAACTGATAAAAAACGACCCGTGGCTGGCTCCCTATAAACAGGCTATCGAAGGCCGGCACAATCGTGCCGTGGAAAAAATTTTGGAACTAACCAGCGGAACAGGAAACCTTTCTGATTTCGCCGACGGCTATCTTTACTTCGGATTACATAAAGAAAACGGCCACTGGGTATTTCGGGAGTGGGCGCCCAATGCCAATGCCATCTATTTGATAGGAAACTTCTCGAACTGGAAAGAACGCCCCGAATATCGGTTATTGGCCATCGGCAGAGGAGTATGGGAAATAAAACTTCCACTCGATACGTTACACCATCTCGACTTTTACAAACTATCTGTACACTGGCCCGGAGGACAAGGAGAACGCATTCCGGCATGGGCCACGAGAGTCGTGCAAGACCCCGAAACATATATCTTCTCGGCACAAATTTGGGATCCCGAAAAGCCTTTCGTTTTTTCAAAAAAGCCGTTTCGCCCCCAAACCTCCCCGCTACTGATTTACGAATGTCACATCGGTATGGCGCAACAAGAAGAAAAAGTTGGCAGTTATACCGAATTTAAAGAAAAGATACTTCCCCGCATTGTTGCCGACGGATACAACGCCATACAAATCATGGCTATACAAGAGCACCCCTATTACGGTTCTTTCGGGTATCACGTATCCAGTTTCTTCGCCCCGTCGTCTCGCTTCGGAACACCCGACGAATTGAAATCGCTCATCGACGAAGCTCATAAAATGGGAATAGCCGTTATTATGGACATCGTACACTCTCACGCTGTCAAGAACGAAGTCGAAGGGTTAGGCCGATTCGATGGCTCGTACAATCAATACTTTTACGGCGACCACCGGCGAGAGCACCCCGCTTGGGACTCTTTGTGTTTCGACTATGGAAAAAACGATGTAATCCACTTCTTGCTCTCCAACTGCAAATACTGGCTCGACGAATTCAGGTTCGACGGTTTCCGATTCGACGGCGTTACCTCGATGCTCTATTACAACCACGGTTTGGGACAAGCTTTCGGTTCGTACGACGACTATTACAACGGAGGGCAGGACGACAATGCCATCGTTTATCTCACTCTGGCCAATGAACTCATTCACCAAGTAAATCCTCGGGCGATAACCATCGCCGAAGAAATGAGCGGAATGCCGGGATTAGCAGCGAAATTCAACGACGGAGGAATAGGGTTCGATTACCGAATGGCTATGGGAATACCCGATTTCTGGATAAAGACCATTAAAGAGAAAAAAGACGAGGACTGGAAACCCACGGCCATATTTTGGGAACTGACCAATCGGCGTTCCGATGAAAAGACCATCAATTATGCCGAGAGCCACGACCAAGCACTGGTCGGCGATAAAACCATTATCTTCCGGCTCATCGACGACGTCATGTACTGGCACATGAGCAAAGGAGATACCAATCTGATCGTAGATCGAGGCATGGCCCTGCATAAAATGATACGGCTGGTAACCCTCTCAACTATCAACGGCGGTTACCTCAACTTCATGGGAAATGAATTCGGCCACCCCGAATGGATCGATTTTCCGCGTCAAGGAAACGGCTGGTCCTATAAATACGCTCGTCGGCAATGGGACCTCGTAGATCGAAATGATTTGAAATATCAATACCTCGGAGCTTTCGACGAAGCCATGATTCACATCATAAGCCAAAAGAAAAAATTCGAACGAACCCCTATTGTCAAACTCTGTGAAAACGACGGAGACCAAGTACTCGCATTCCTGCGCGACGATCTGCTTTTCGTATTCAACTTCCACCCGTTCAAATCCTTCAACGGATACGGCATTTTGGCCCCGACAGGAGAATACGAGCACATACTCAGTAGCGACGATCCTGCATTCGGAGGATACGGACTCATCGATATGAAAGTGAAACACCTCACCCGACACGACCCGTTATTCGAAAAAGACAACAAAGAATGGCTCATGCTCTACCTCCCGGCACGGACAGCTCAGATTTTAAGATGGAAAAAGCCCGAACCCGGAGAAACGAAGAATGCAAGTAAATCGAAAAAATCGGCAGGTTCGATAAAAAAAGAGAATAAAAGCAAAAAGAAATAGTCCATCGACAATCCGTTTAGATATGGAAAAGCGTAATAAATGCAAAGCTCGAAATGCAGTAATTCACACAATTGGCATTTATTAAGTAGTAATCTTTCATTCGGAAGCTCATGAAAAAAATACTTGGAACGCTACTGATACTCACAAATATCGTGATATTCTCTGGTTGTATTCTTAACGAAGATGAAAAATTCAATCCAGTCGCTTTGAAAATCGAGAGTACAGATTTGACACAAACGACCCGTGACGAATATACGATACCGGCGGGAGGAGGGCAGCTAACTGTTTATAGTACAGAAGAAAAGAATCCTTTTTGCTTCGTCAACTGGTTAGAAGTAAACGGTATAGAATGCTATCTGGACAGCGTAGAAAATGACCTATACAACGACAGGGCAGACTATTCCTACGACTGGGGAGAAATTATCATCTCATCGGCCACTCTACCGGTCAAAAACAATATTACAATTCGTCCGAATCTTTCTGAGAAAGAGAGAAAAATTCGCATAGGATTCAATTGTTTCAGATACGATTATAGAATTCTGGATATAATCCAACGTTCTAATGAAAGCAAACCTTAACGAGCTTTACAAAATCGAGTTACGATGAAGATAGTCTATTGAGAAAGCCATGATACCGAAAGTAATCGAACAATTACCGAGGACATTTTTGCCTCTTACAGAATCTCCTGCTCGAATTTCCGGCACTCCACCGACGAAAATCGAAGAAAAGAAACAAGATAGATACATGTTTGTAACGCTTCTGTAACATCAATATCGTTTCTTTGCGAGTGAAAAAACATGCAAATTGGACATTATGGAAACGTTCTATCTGATCATCGTTATTTTTATCTTTCTCATCGCCATTTTCGATTTATCGGTGGGAGTCAGTAACGATGCCGTCAACTTCCTCAATTCGGCTATCGGGGCAAAAGCAGCCCCCTTCAAAGTAATTATGGCGGTCGCCGCAATAGGAATCTTTGTAGGAGCCTCCATGTCGAACGGTATGATGGATATCGCACGGCATGGAATATATCAGCCCCAATATTTCTACATGAACGAAATCATGAGTATCTTGTTGGCGGTCATGCTCACAGATGTAGTTTTACTCGACATATTCAATACGATGGGACTTCCCACATCGACCACCGTATCGATGATATTCGCATTGTTAGGCGGCACATTTGCTTTGGCTATCGTGAAAACGATAAATAGCGCAGGAGCCTTGCAAATGGGAGACCTCATCAATACAGACAAAGCTCTGCAAGTAATCGTAGCCATTTTCGTATCCGTAGCCATCGCCTTCTTCTTTGGTGTTTTGGTACAATACATCGCCCGCTTGATTTTCAAATTCAATTACCAGAAACAGTTAAAATACTTCGGTGCGCTGTTCGGCGGATTCGCGGCTACCTCCATCATCTATTTCATACTTATCAAGGGATTAAAAGAGTCCACGCTGATGACTCCCGAAAACCGCCAATGGATTCACGACAACACACAAATACTTTTAGGCTGTTGCTTCCTATGCACGACAATACTCATGCAAGTACTCATGTGGTGTCGCATAAACATTTTGAAAATAGTCGTCTTGTTGGGAACTTTTGCTCTGGCATTAGCTTTTGCGGGAAATGACTTAGTCAACTTTATCGGTATGCCTTTGGCCGGTTATTCGACCTACCACGACTACATCGCCAACAGCAACGGCGTCAGTCCCGATCAGTACTTGATGACCTCTCTTCTCGATTCGGCTTCAACGCCTTCCATATTCCTCATCGGTTCAGGCATAATTATGGTTGTCGCCCTGCTCACCTCCAAAAAAGCACATAACGTAATCAAAACCTCTCTCGACCTATCCCGTCAGGAAGCCGGAGAAGAAAGTTTCGGGACTTCTCCCATCGCTCGTAAATTGGTGCGCATGACAACAAATACATCTTCTTTTATTGTCAATAACATACCGCCCAAAGCCAGAACTTGGCTCAACGCCCGATTCGACAAAGACGAAGTCATACTCGAACACGGTGCGGCATTCGACTTAATTAGAGCCTCGGTAAACTTGGTGCTTGCCAGCTTGTTGATCGCATTGGGAACCTCGTTGAAACTACCCCTATCCACTACCTATGTCACCTTTATGGTTGCTATGGGTACGTCTCTTGCCGACAAGGCTTGGGGTCGCGATAGTGCCGTTTACCGTATCACCGGAGTCATCTCCGTTATCGGAGGTTGGTTTCTCACGGCCGGAGCCGCTTTTTTGATTTGTTTTACAGTGACGATGATTGTCTACTTCGGAGGTAGTATCGCTATTATCCTGTTGGGAGCATTAGCCGCTTATATGCTCATACACAGCCAAATATCATACAATAAAAAACTAAAACAAGAAAAAAACAGCTCGCTGGCACAACAGATGGTCGCCAACAAAGACAAGCAAGAAGCACTTGTCTTATTGAGAAAATTCAGCCGGGAAGAATTCGCCAAAGTCCTCGAATGGAGTGCCGACCTATATCATCGAGTCACCACCGGTTTCCTCAACGAAAGTTACAGAACCCTGCGCAAAGCGATGGGCGATATAGAAACGGAACGGCGATACTTCAAACAAGTAAAACGTTTGGGAACCATAGGAGTCTCCCACTTGAATGACAAAGTAGGATTAGAAAAAGGTCTCTATTATTTTCAAGGGAACGATTTCTCTTACGACATTATCCACTCCATAAAAAGAACCTGCGAACCTTGTTTGGAACATACCGACAATAATTTCAATCCTTTGGAGCAAAGTCAGAAAGACAGCTTTGGAGAGATAGCACAATCGATCGTATCGTTCTTGGAGGAAAGCCGGCAATCGATCGAAAAAGATGCGTTCGGAGATCTTGCCGCCCTCTACAATCAAGGGAATATACTCATCAATCAATTAGGTGTACTCAAACGGGAAGAAATACGTCACATGCGGGAACAAGTCTCCTACATCAAAGTAGGAATCGTTTACCTCACTGTCATTCAAGAATCCCAAAATGTAGTAGCTTATACGATAAACCTGTTGAAAATGAATCAAAAATTTCAGGAAGGGAATTAACAATCATATAAAGTCTCAATTTGCATCTTTTAATTTTTGAGAACTTGGGTTGCCTTTTGCGGGAGTAAAGGGCAACTCTCTTTTTATAGACAAAAATAGGGCTTATCATTTCTGAATATGCCCTATCGGTTATAACGACTCTGTCGATAATTTAGCAAGGATATGACTCCGTGGTAAATCAGGAGGAGTTATGTTTTTTACCCATCTAACCCCTCTCCTCAGAAACTGTCGTTTCTGAGGTCTCTCCCCTATTGCTAACGCAACTCCCCGAATGCTACGGAACACGGCAAGGGAGAAGGGTAAATGTAATCCTTCTCTTTCGATAAAATAATGTGGCAGAAAGGTATTAAACCTCCTCCTCTGTGTTTTGCACCGCAAAATATAGGGGAGGTGTCCGAAGGAC
>ENA-ORTU01004161-ORTU01004161.1-human-gut-metagenome-genome-assembly--contig:-NODE-4161-length-11244-cov-7.664671_pt1 | contig 11244 bp, 9 predicted proteins | sample MGYA00241910_ERZ509184 | MGnify/ENA primary metagenome ERZ509184 (study PRJEB26280, sample SAMEA2338847) | human gut metagenome | biome: human gut; feature: human-associated habitat; material: faeces...
GAATGAAAAATTCGCGGCGCATCTTGGCGCATTCTTATCTGGAAATAGTATAACAACGGCTGCCTGCAAAGTACAAAAAAAGTACGGGTAAGAATTCGCAAAACACAAAAAAGCGTGTACAACCACGCTTGCACGCTGAAAATAAGTATGCTATTATACAGAAGATGAGGGAAAACGAGAAATAGCGGCATCGCGCAACGACATGAAAACGCGGGATGTTTCTTGCGACCCTTCGTTTCAATCGCAAGCGTTTTGTCCTCCGCAAGCTGCAAGGTGTCACTCCCTGTGCGGGGAGCGTGGATTGAATTATCATTTATCCGAGATTCACGAAAACTGGAGGGATTTACGAATGCCAAAGGTCTGGACGGACGATACCGCGCTCATGGAGGGAATGACAGACAATCTCTTCGAGGCGCTCTACAAAATGCCGAAGTATTTCCTGCGTATTGATGACATTGCGCATTCGCTGGAGATGCCGATTTCCAGCCTGCTGGTGCTCTGCGTGCTGCGCGAGGGGAAAATCAGCATTGGGGAAATCAGTGAACGGCTGTGCATCGCCAAGCCGAATGTGACGCCGCTGGTGGAAACACTCTGCACGCGGGGGCTGATTTCACGCCAGCGCAGCGACAAAGACCGGCGCAAGGTGCTTGTCGGGCTGATGCCGGAAGGCGAGGCAATGGTAGAGCGCATTCGTGGCGCAATACGCGACCAAATGATGAGCTGGCCGCGCGACTATAACCTGAGCGAGATGAAGCGCGTCAACAATGCACTGGCGGCAACGCTGGAAGTGGCGGATGATGTGATGCGCCGCCGCCGCTGAGGTTCGCAGAGCAGCCAATGGTATCCGACGGGCAAACTATGCCCAAAACATGAACCGGCACATCCGCATCAAGGGCGGGACATGCCGGTTCTTTTCATATGGTTTTTTTTACTGCGAATCTTCCTCCGCACGGCAAAACAGCACCGTCAGCACGCCGTTCTGCGCGGATGCGTGAATCTGCACCCCGTACGGCAGCAGATTCACAAACGTGAAGTCGCTGTAATTGCCCACGGCGGCATCAAAAAACTGCGGCACATACACCGCGCCCTGCTTGCTGTGCAGCGCCCACTCCTCGATTTGCAGCGGCAGCGTCAGCGCGGCGTTGTAGAGCGTCGTCGTCACCTGATACACCCCGCCGCCGTACCCGAAGCCGTCCGTGCTGACATTCGGCGCAAGCTCATAGCCGTTTGAATGGCGGTATGGCGCACACAGCGCGTTGAAGGAGAATGTTTCCTCGCGCTCCACCGCCACGCCGTCAATGCGCTTGACCCCTTCGCTGATGTTGTGCTCGCGCGCCGCTGCCTTGCCATGCCCCTGCTGCTTGCCGTAGAAGGTGGTGAAGCCGCCGATGATGTCGCCGGGTTCGGCGGTTTCCCAATCCGCGAAGGGATGATAGGTACAGATTTCGTCCGTCAGCTGCATCTCGCCGCGCCAGACGGGCAGCAGGTACGCGCCGTCAGCCTGCGCTTCCACACAGGCGATTTGCCCGGCGGACGCGGTGCAGCCTTTGAATTTGCCGCCCGTAATCAGCGTGTCCTGCGAAAATTCTACATATCCGTTCATGCGATGCGGCAAATTTTGCAGGGGATAATGCAGCGCATCCAGCGACTGCACGCGGTACAGCCATTCCGGTTTGGCATACCCGACCTTATTGCCGACCTGCACCTTGCACCACGCGTCGTCCCATTCCAGAATGAGGATTTTTGTCTTCTTCTGCACGCTGATGCCGCGGTCGCTCTCGCTGGGCGTTCGGCGCAGGCTGAAAGTGGTGTAGGAATATGCCTGATACTGCGCTTCGCTGTCCTCAGCGAGGCAAGCGGTGGCGGCAAGGGCGAAAATCAGCAGAGAGGTCAGCAAGACTTTCCAAATGTGCTGCATGGGGTGATGCTCCTTTTCTCTGGGGTGGATGAGGGCTGGAAATGTGCGCCCTGCATATGAAACGAACGAAGGGGGAGGAAAATTCCCGGAAAAGGGAAATTTGTGGGGGAATTTCGGCACTTTCTTATCTGGAAATGCTATTACAGGTTGCTTTTTCTATATTCAATTGGAGAGATTCCGTAAATTTCTTTGAATTTGCGGTAAAAATATGGGACATCGTGAAATCCGCATTCTTCTGATATGACCGCAACCTTCATTTCCGTGTTTGCCAGCAGTTCAGCGGCTTTTTTCAGTCTGTACTGTATTAAGTAGGAAACTGGAGACTGTCGAATGCCATTTTTGAAGATTTGCATACAACTGTTATTGCTTACATGGGCAAAATTTGCAATATCAGCAAGGGAAATCTGGTCAGCATAATGACTATGAATAAAACTCATCATCATTTGCAGGCGAGAAGCATTGAGGTCTCTTTTAACAGGCTGCCCCTGCTGAAGCCTGGATTCCATATTTTCATACAGCACTTCCCAAATGGAGGTCAGCAGTCGCAAAGTTGTCAACTCCCTGAAATTTGGCTGCTCTTGTGTTTTGAAAACTTGATTCAGCAGTGAAAGTATCTCCTTATGCCATAAAGAAAGCGGCTCAAAAACCAAATAGGGAATGTCGGAAACAAGCAATGGCTTAACATATTGTTGATATACAAAACTTTCTGGTGAAGCTAACAGCACCGGAGAAAAAACAATATTAGGTATCACGGTGGGGTGCTCTGCTGTAAATTGATGTAGTATTTTCGTATTGATAAATAAGCCGCTGCCTGCTGGCAGAGAAAAACGATCTTTTCCGACACAGCAGTGTGCTTCGCCGCTTTGCACATAAACAAATTCAATTTCTTGATGCCAATGCCAACCGAGCGTATGAAAGTCGAAATCCCAGATGTCTTCCAGATAGTATTGGAACGGAAATGCCGGTTGACCGTGGTTTCGCTTTTCCATGAGCGTTTCATCTGTGATGATTTTCAATTCGTTATTATTCTCCAAACATGCCAACCTCCTCTGTATTGTGATATTGTACAACAATAAGGTGGAAAAGTCAATTGATATTCCAAAATAAACGTGATATTATTCAAGAGAATTCTGAAAGGAGCGCTTCGAGTCATGAAGAACTACAGCAAAACATTAAGAGCCTGCTATCTTGGCCTCATCACGCAAGCAATTGCCGCTAATTTTGCGCCATTGCTTTTTTGGTCGTTTCATTCTGATTTCAACATTTCGCTGGGTCAGATTGCCTTAATTCCTGCGGTGTTCTATGTGACGCAATTGGTCGTAGACTTAATATGCGCAAAGTATGTAGATGCTATTGGCTACCGAAAGTCCATTGTGGCGTCGCAGCTGTTAGCTGGTCTTGGTCTGATTGGCATTGCGGTTTTACCCAATATCGTATCGCCCTATATCGGAATACTGATCGGCGTGTTTTTTTACGCATTCGGGAGCGGCCTTATTGAGGTACTGTGCAGTCCGATTGTGGAAGCCTGTCCCTTCGAACATAAGGAAAAGGTGATGAGCCTTCTTCATTCTTTTTATTGCTGGGGCAGTGTGGGCGTGATTTTGCTTTCTACGCTGTACTTTGCAATTTTCGGCATCGACAAATGGCAGATACTGGCTTGCGTATGGGCAATTATTCCGCTGTATAATATCTACAATTTTGCTACTTGTCCGATTGAGCGTCTGGTAGAAGACGGGCAAGGAATGTCGCTGCGTCAATTGCTGAAAAAGCCTATTTTTGCAGCTGCAATCATCCTTATGATTTGTGCTGGAGCATCTGAAATGTCAATGGCGCAGTGGGCATCAGCTTTTGCAGAATCCGCATTAGGATTAACGAAATCTGTCGGCGATTTGGCAGGGGCGTGCTTGTTTGCAACCACAATGGGAATTTCGCGTATGCTGTATGGCAAATTCGGAGAAAAGATAGATTTGATAAAGTTTATGCTTGTATCGGGCGTTATTTGCGTCGTGAGCTATCTTTTGGCCGGTCTATCTGCAATGCCGATTTGGGGCTTAGTTGGCTGTGTCATGTGCGGCTTCTCAGTGGGTATTATGTGGCCCGGAAGCATCAGCATCACTGCTCCGAGGATTCCCAAAGGCGGTACGGCGCTGTTTGCGCTGCTGGCAATGGCAGGGGACATGGGCGGCGCATTTGGGCCGAGTGTGGTGGGATATTTTTCGCAGCATGCCGGGGATAATCTTCAGGCGGGTCTGCTGACGGGCTGTATATTCCCTTTAATCATGCTGGCAACGCTGATTGCAATGAAAAAAATGACCCCCGAAGGATAAAAGCGGATATATCAGGACTGTTCCCAATTGCAGCATAGCATTGCAAACCGCGGCACATGCTCTTCTTCCTTTACAGCCAAATCGGTTCATGCCCCAATGTCGGCACGACCTGCGTCCAGAAAACCTCCTGCGCAAACACCACCGTCGCCGTATTATCACATGGATGGAACGCAATCCGTCCTTCCCGCTTCACATCATGGTCAAAGACCAGCTGAATCCGCTTCTCCTCGTCAAACCACAGACCCAGCGGCGACAAGCTCCCTGATTTCAGCTCCAGCATCGTCGGCAGACATTCCGATGGCGCAAACGACAACCGCGAGGAATGCAGCAGCTTGCTTGTGTCCGCCGTGCGGAAAGGCTTGTCCGGCAGGGTCACATACAGATAGAACGCCGTCTGCTGGCGGTTGCACAGCAGAATGTTCTTGCAGAAGGTGACATCCGGCGCGGCGTAGGGCAGCGCGAGGCACTCCTCCATGGTGAAAACCGCGGGATGCTCGTAGACAGCGCAGGGAATGCTAAGCGCCTGCAGGTGATTGAGGACGCGCGCTTTGTTCGACATGGGCAAAATCCTCCTTTTTCGGCGTGATGGATGGAGAAAAACGCCGCAATTTGCGTGTGTTTCTAATACTATTTCCAGATTCAACTGCGCCAACTGCTTGCGCCTTTTCCCTTCTGGCGTCCGCTCATTCCACTTAGCGTAGCGCTGCTACGCTGCGTTTCATTCACGTTAGCCAGAATGAAAAATTCGCGGCGCATCTTGGCGCATTCTTATCTGGAAATAGTATAAATTCGCCCGGCAGCATTTTCGGCATCTTTTCTTGCACTTCCGCGTCTTCAAACCTCGATTTACCGCCAGTAAACCTTCGGTTTTCATCCTTGAATTGCAAGAAAATCTGCTCGAAACTGCATTGGTCTCATTTTAGAAACACACGATAGACACAGAACGGGCAATTTCGTCAAAATGACGGTGGAAATTTGCCTGCAACCATGTTATAATACGCTTGAATCCAGCAAAAATCAAGAGGAGGTCAGGTTTGGCAATGAAAAGAAGAATCGGTATTCTGACCAGCGGCGGCGACTGCCCCGGCTTGAACGCGGCAATTCGTGGCGTGACCCGCGCGGCGTATGAATTGTTTGACGCGGAGATTGTCGGCATCCACGACGGCTATCGGGGTCTCATCACGGGCGACTATCAGGAGATGAAGCGCAGCCAGTTCTCCGGCATCCTGACCCTTGGCGGCACGATTCTTGGCACGGCGCGCACGCCCTTCCGCGATATGCGCAAGATTGGCGAAGACAACGTGGACAAGGTTGCCGCGATGAAAAAGACCTACAAGGATTTGAAACTTGACTGCCTTGTCACCCTCGGCGGCAATGGCACGCACAAGACGGCGAACCTCCTTTCCAAGGAAGGGCTGAACGTCATCGGTCTGCCCAAAACGATTGACAACGACCTCTATGGCACGGACTTCACGTTTGGCTTCCACACAGCGATGGACATTGCGACGGAGGTCATCGACCGCATCCACACCACGGCGGCGTCGCACGGGCGCTGCATGGTGGTGGAAATCATGGGCAACAAGGCGGGCTGGCTGACGCTGTATTCCGGCGTGGCGGGCGGCGCGGATGCCATCCTGATTCCCGAAATCCCCTATAAAATTGAAAAGGTTGCCAAGGTCGTCGAGAGCCGCGCCAAGAGCAACAAGGGCTTCACGATTATCGCCGTGGCGGAGGGCGCAATGACCCCCGAAGAAGCGAAGATGGGCAAGAAGGAACGCGAAGCCAAGCGCGCGGCGGAACATTTCTCCTCCAGCGCGTATGTGGCGCAGCAGCTCCGCGACCTCGTGGGCGTGGAAGCGCGTGCGGTTGTGCCGGGTCACATCCAGCGCGGCGGCAGCCCGAACGCCTACGACCGCGTGCTGTCCACGCAGTTTGGCGTGCACGCGGCGGAACTTATCCGCGACGGCGTGTACGGCGTAACCGTGGCACTGAAGGGCAACGAAATCACCCACAACAAGCTGTCCGACATTGCCGGCGTGCCGAAGCTGGTTCCCCCGGACAACACGATGATTACGACTGCCCGGAATATCGGCATCTCGTTCGGTGACTAATCATACTGCTTTATCTGAAAATAGTATAATTGCGCAAGAGGCTGCGGAAGGACAAACCGTTCTTTCACAGCCCTTTTTCATGTACGAAAAGCAAAACGGAAAACGAAGTTGACAAATTCCTGTATTGTTGTATAATGGAAACAAAAAAAGATGCTGACAAGCACGAAAAATGGTGAATTACACGCCGTCAGCAGAAATTCGTAATTTCAAAAGGAGGCAGTCTATGCGCTTTTTCCACCTATCCGACCTCCATCTGGGCATCAAACTCTACGAGCATGACCTGCTGAAAGATCAGAAGGCAATTCTTGATGAAATCGTCGCGCTGACCCGGCAGTATCAGCCCGACGCCGTTGTTTTCGCGGGGGATATTTACGATCGTTCCGTGCCGCCTGTCGAAGCGGTTGCGCTGTTTGACGACTTCATGACGCAGCTCCGCGCGGCGCTCCCGAACGGCGAAATCATGCTGATTTCCGGCAACCACGACAGCGCGCAGCGGCTCGATGTCTTCCGCAGCGAACTGTCTGATCGCGGCATCCACATGATCGGCAATCCGCCCATGCAGAAGGGCGAAACCATCGAGCGCGTCACCCTGACGGACGATTTCGGTGCGGTGAATTTCTACCTGCTGCCGTTCGTGCGGCCGGGCATGGTGCGCCTTGTGACTGGGACGAAGGAGAACGGTGACAATTTGAGCTATCCCGAAGCATTTTCGCGTCTGCTGGCGCTGTCGCCGCTGAACCCCGACGAGCGGAACGTGCTGGTCAGCCATCAGTTCTTCCTGCCCGATGGCGGCGACGCGGAGAACATCGAGCGCGCGGAGAACGAGACGAAGCAGGTCGGCAATGTGGATGCAATTCCCGCGTCGCTGATTGCGGATTTTGACTATGCCGCGCTGGGGCACATCCACAAGCCGATGAAGGTCGGCAGTGAAACGCTGCGTTACTGCGGCACGCCGATGCCCTACTCCCTCAGCGAGGAAAATCAGCAGAAGGGCATCTTGATGGTGGAAATGGGCGCGAAAGGCGACGTGCAGACGACGGTTTTGCCGCTGCACCCCGTCCATCAGGTGCGGAAGCTGCGCGCGACGCGGGAAGCGCTGCTGTCCGGCGCGAGCGAGGATTTCGTGTCCATCTGCGTGACGGACGCGGAGGCGGCGGAGATGGTGGGTCTGCGCGAGCTGCTGCGGGAGAGGTACCCGAATCTGCTGGAGCTTCGGCGCGAGCGCGAGGAAACGGTGGAGCTGGCAGCTCTGCAGGAGCGCACGGAAACGCTCTCCCCCTACGAGCTATGCCTGCAATTTGCGGGCGAGCGGCTGAACGCCGAGGAAAAGGCGCTGCTGACGGAGGTCATGAACGCCATGAAGGAGGAAAACGCATGAAACCGATTCTTTTGACGATGCAGGCCTTTGGCTCTTACGGCGAAAAAACGGAGATTGACTTCCAAAAGGGCGGCGATTTTTTCCTCATCAGCGGCGACACGGGGTCGGGCAAATCCACCATTTTCGATGCGATGATGTTCGCACTCTACGGCGAAGTGAGCACAAACGGCAGCGGCAAGGAAAACGAGCTGCTGAGCCAGTTTGTGGACGTGCGGAATGACAAGCCGCTTGTGTCGCTTGTCTTTACGGCGCATCAGCATGGGCAGGAGGAAACGTACAAGATTACGCGCACGCCGCGGCACATCCGCCCCGCCAAGCGAACAGGTGCAAAGCAGCAGGAGGAGGGCGAGACGGCGGAGCTGCTGATGCCGGACGGCTCGCAGTATCCGGGCAAGCTGTCGGACACGAACCGCAAAATCGAAGAGATTGTGGGCTTGACGGCAGACCAGTTCCGCAAAGTGGTGATGATTGCGCAGGGCGAATTTATGGATTTCCTGCGCGCGGGCAGCAAGGAAAAGACGGCACTGCTGCGCGATTTGCTGAAAACGGACTACTATTATCAGTTGAGCGAACGCCTGAAGACGCTGGCGAAGGAGAAGAACACCGCGGCGAAGACCCTGCGGGCGAATATGTCCTTTTTTGCGGGGAGAGCGGTGACGGAAGGACTGCCGGAGGAAGATGCACAGGCGTTGGAAGCGGCGAAAGGCACGGTTATCACTGCAAAAGAATTGCAGCCCGAACAGGTGGATGCGCTGGTGGATGTGCTGTCCGACGTGTGTGCGCGCTTGCAGATGCAGCAGGGTGAATTGGCGCAGCAGCAGACGGCGGCGCAGAACGACCGCGACGAGTGCATGAAGTGCATCGAAGCCGCACAGCCGCTGATGCAGCGTTTTAAGGAACTGGAGGATGCGGAAAAGACACTGCAAGAATGCGCGGCACAGGCGGATGAAATCGAGAAAAAGCGCGGGCTGATTGGCAAAATCCGCGATGCGTGGGCAATCGAACCGAAGTATCAGCGCATGAAGGACGCACAGAAGGCATTGACGGATGCACAGCGGGAATTGGCAGCGAAGCAACAGGAACTTCCGCAGCTGAAGCAGATGGCGGCGGATGCGGCGGCGCTTCATCAGCAGATGGAAAAAGCACAGCAGGACGCGACGGCGCACGAGTCGGAGGTCAAAACGAAGGTCAAGGATGCGCTGGAAACCTTTGATGCGCTGGAAGGGGCGGAAAAGGCGCTGCGTCAGGCGGAAGAAGCGGATACGAAGGCGAAGGCGAATGCGGAATCAGCCAAGAAAGCACTGGATGATTTCAAGAAGCAGGAAGACGCATGGCGGAAGCAGGAAGCGGAATTGCAGGGCGCAGAAGCCGCTTATGAGGTCTGCAAGCAGCAGAACCAGCAGTATCGCGACCTGAAGAAATCGCTGGAGGACTTGCACGGCAACCAGAAAGACGTGCAGGAGAAAGCAAGGCAAGCAGCGGCAGCGAAGGACGCGTATGCCAGCGCAACGCAAAAATATCAGCGGGCACAGAATGAATATGATGATTATCGCTTTGCGTTCCTCAACGCGCAGGCGGGCTTGCTGGCGCGTGAACTTGCGCCCGGAAAGCCTTGCCCGGTCTGCGGCGCACTGGAGCATCCCGCGCCGTGCCAGCTGACGCAGGAAAATCAGCAGCTGAACCGCGAGCAGCTGGATCGGCGGCATAAGGCGGCGGATGACGCGGCGAAAGCGCAGGAAGAGAAAGCAAAAGAATCGGAATCGGCGCAGGTCAAGCGGACAGAGCGGCAAAAAGCTGCTGAAGAAGCGGAAAAGAAGCTGGTAGAGAACGCGAAGAACATCCGCGAAAATGTGCCGATGGCGACGGCGGCGGATGTGGAAGCGATGCTGACGGCGTGGCTGCCGGAACTGCAAAGCGCGTCGAAGTCGGTTCAGGCGAAGGTGGACGCACTGAAGAAAGTGCGGGAGAATCTCGACGGCGCGAAAGCAGAGCGCGAAAAGCTGGAAAAGGCAGCAGCCGACGCGCAGGAGACGGCAAAATCCACCACAGTGAAAAAGGCTGAAGCAGAAAAAACGTGGAATCTGCATCAGGAAGAACTGTCCGGCGGGACGTACCGCACGCGCGAGGATGCGGTGGCACAGCGCACACAGGCGCAGGAAGCAAAGCAAAAGGCGGAAGCAGCGGCAAGTCAGGCTGCGGAAAAAGAACGTCAGGCGCAGAAAGCGGAAACAGAATGTACAGCACGGATTCAGCAGCTGGATGCGGAAATGCCGCAGAAACAGGCGAATGCGGAAGAATTTAACCAGCAGTATCAGCAGACGATGGCGGAAAAGTCGCAGGATGAAGCGCAGTGGCGGCAGCTGGCGGAAACCTATCCTGATGTGAAAATAGCTGACCGCTTGCAGGAGGAAGCCGAAGCGTTTAAGGAGAAAAAAACCGCAGCAGAGGAAAAGCGTAAGACGGCGCAGAACGCTATTGCCGGGCGGGAAAAGCCGAACATGGAGCAGCTGAATGCGGCGTTTGAGGCGGCAAAAGCAGCATGGGAAAAGGCATCAGCAGCGCTGAAAGCCGCGGAAAACCTACATTCGGGCAATGCAAATGTGCTGAAAGACTTGCGCGATGGACGCGAACCGCTGGCGGAGGCGTGCAAGGCAGCGAACACCGCGCAGCACCTTTCGGACGTGATGGCGGGCACCGAAAGCGGCAACCGGATGAATCTGGAGACGTTCGTGCAGCGCAGTTATATGGAAAAAATTCTGTGCGACGCGAACCGGCGCTTCCGCGATATGTCGAACGGGCAGTTTGAACTGAAGCTAATTAACGTCGAGGACGCGGGCGAGGGCAAAAACAAGGGGTTAGACTTGGAAGCGTATTCCATCGTGACGGGCAAGACGCGCTCCGTCAACACGCTGTCCGGCGGCGAGTCGTTTATGGCGGCGCTGTCGCTGGCGCTCGGCATGGCTGACCAGATTCAGGCGGCGACGGCGGCGATTCATCTGGATGTGATGTTCATCGACGAGGGCTTTGGCTCGCTGAGCGACAACGCGCGCAACGAGGCAGTCAACATATTGAAGGAAATGGCGGGCAAGCAACGGCAGATTGGCATCATTTCGCACGTTTCGGAGCTGAAGGACGAGATTGAAAATCAGCTGATTGTGAAGAAGGACGACCGCGGCAGCCACATTCTGTGGCGGCAGTGAGCAAAAAGGGGCGTCCGTGGCAGAGAAAGGCTGCGGATGCCCCTACTCTTTTGGCGGACAAAAGGAAAATGATGGACGGAAAAGGTTCGCCCAAAAGCGACGAACAATGGACTACTAAATCAGGCATATTCGTTCGTCTTTCTAAAAAGTCTTGAAAAAAGCCAAAAAACAAAAGAAAAAAGGGTTGACGCAGGACAGAAATTGTGTTAAGATAACAAAGCTGGTTGCGCGAGCCGCCTCAAAGGCGCTTGCGAAACCGGTACGAACCTTGAAAACGATACAGAACAATAACAACGCAAACAAGACAGTA
>ENA-ORTU01004162-ORTU01004162.1-human-gut-metagenome-genome-assembly--contig:-NODE-4162-length-11243-cov-8.316857_pt1 | contig 11243 bp, 9 predicted proteins | sample MGYA00241910_ERZ509184 | MGnify/ENA primary metagenome ERZ509184 (study PRJEB26280, sample SAMEA2338847) | human gut metagenome | biome: human gut; feature: human-associated habitat; material: faeces...
ATGTTTAAGACAGATAACAAAGACTTATTTGACTTCTCCTTAGAGCAGGTAGAAGAAGCAGGATGGATCCTGGAAAATCACACATATGATCTTCATCACAGCGAATATAATGAAGGGAATGTTATGACAGAATACGAGGAGAAATTTTCAGCCAAAGGAAATCCAATCTGTCGTCTAGTCGCATATCGTCATGCAAAGTAAAAGGATTGCATAAAATAAACAAAAAGTGGTAATATAATCATGAAACAAGGAAAGTTTCGATGCAAGATCCAGTTGTTTCTGTATTTGCATCCATGCATGAACAGATGGGTCTGTCAATTTTTTCAGTCACTAGACGAAGCAAAACGATGTTTAAATAAATAGCAAAGGATAGGTGAATGATTATGGAATATACATTTACAAGTGATAATTTTGAAGAAGAAGTATTAAAAAGTGATGTGCCAGTATTAGTAGATATGTTTGCAACATGGTGCGGACCTTGTAAGATGATGGCACCAGTGGTAGCACAATTAGCTGAAGAATATGAAGGAACTGTAAAAGTCGGAAAACTTGATATCGATCAGAATGTTGATATCGTAGCACAGTACAAGATCATGTCAGTTCCAACATTTTTAGTGATCAAAGATGGAGAGGTTAAGGCAAAACTGATCGGAGCAGTATCCAAAGAAGAATTAGTCGAAGCGATCGATCAGGCAAAGTAGTAAGATGAATATATTAAATATTGAACATATCAGCAAAATTTATGGAGAGAAAGTCATTTTTGATGACGTGTCTCTTGGAATCCACAGTGGCGATAAGATCGGTGTGATCGGGGTCAATGGTACAGGAAAGACTACATTATTAAAGATCATTGCCAAGATCAACGAGCCAGACAAAGGACAGATTATCTGTGGAAATGGAATCCGTGTATCTTATCTTCCACAGAATCCAGAATTTCCGAAGAAACAAAGCATTCTTGAATATGTGATGGATGGAAAAGAACATCAGGACTGGAAGACAGAGAGTGAAGCAAAAACGATCCTTACAAAACTTGGAATCTATGATTTTGACGAAGGATGCGATCATTTATCCGGAGGCCAGAAGAAGAGAGTTGCACTCGCAAGAACTTTAGTAGATCCAACCGAAGTACTGATCCTTGACGAGCCAACCAACCACTTAGATAACGATATGGTTCTATGGCTGGAAGAATTCTTAAACAGCTTTAGAGGTGTATTGATCATGGTAACCCATGACCGTTATTTCTTAGATCGTGTAACGAATAAGATCGTAGAGATCGACAAAGGAAAGCTTTACGAATACGATACCAACTATTCTGGATTCGTAGAGTTAAAAGTCCAGCGCGAAGAGATGGAACTAGCGACAGAACGTAAGCGCCAGAGTTTACTCCGCGTGGAAATGGAATGGATGAAACAGGGAATCAAAGCGAGAGGAACGAGACAGAGAGCCAGAACGGAACGTTTTGAAGAACTTAAGAATGCCAAAGGTCCATCCATGCAGCAAAATGTTGAGATGGATTCGATCAGCAGCCGTCTTGGAAAGACAACGATCGAGTTAGAACACATTTCCAAAGGATTTGGTGATAAACATCTGATCAATGATTTCTCTTACATCGTATTAAGAGATGACAGGATTGGATTTATCGGACCAAATGGATGTGGAAAATCAACTTTGATGAAGATGATCATGGGAATCTTAAAGCCGGACGAAGGAAACATTACGATCGGTGACACCGTAAAGATCGGATATTTTGCACAGGAAAATGAAGATATGACAGGAGATATCCGTGTCATTGATTATATCAGAAATGTCGCAGAATATATCCAGACAACAAAAGGGCAGGCAAGTGCATCCCAGATGCTAGACCGTTTCTTGTTCCCGCCAGAACTTCAATACACACCGCTTGATAAACTTTCTGGAGGAGAACAGAGACGTCTCTACTTATTAAAAGTATTGATGGAAGCACCAAATGTTCTGATCCTCGATGAGCCGACCAACGACCTTGACATCCAGACATTAACGATCTTAGAAGATTATCTGGATACGTTCGCAGGAATCGTGATCACAGTATCTCATGACCGATATTTTCTTGATCGTATTGTAAACAGGATCTTTGCGTTTGAAGAAGGTGGTCATTTAAAACAGTACGAAGGCGGTTATACGGATTATCTGGAGAAAGTAAAGCCAATTGCGAAACAAGAGAAAAGTAAACCAGAGAAAAAAGAAAACAATGGAAAGAAATTCCAGAAAGAACACCAAAAGAAGCTCAAGTTTACATACAAAGAACAAAAAGAATTTGAAACGATTGATGATGATATTGCGAAACTGGAGGAAAAAATAGAACAGTTAGATGAAGAAATCATAGAAAATGCAACGAATTCTGGTAAATTAGCAGAGCTTACGCAGCAAAAAGAAGAGACAGAAGAAGCTTTGAATGAAAAGATGGACCGTTGGGCATATTTAAATGATCTGGCAGAACAGATAGCGAATCAATAACAATAAAAGAGGATTGACTCACAAATATCATATGAGTCAATCCTCTTATTATGTTAAGCTTCTTTTTCTAACTTAATATTCTTCTTATACAATCGATAATCCACCCAGTTTCCGATCAAAAATTGAACTGTAGCAAAAAACGGAACTCCAAGGAACATTCCAAGTGGACCGAAATAAGCGCCACCGACAGTGATGGAAAATAAAATCAGTAGTGGACGAACTCCGGTAGATTCTCCAAGGATCTTAGGTCCAAGGATCAGACCGTCAAACTGCTGCAGGACAAAAACCATGATAATAAAGATCAGGCACTTCGTCGGGCTTACGATAAAAAGAATAAAAGCACCGGGAACCGCACCAATGATCGGTCCAAAATAAGGAATCATATTTGTGACACCGATAATAACACTGATCAATACGGTATAAGGAAGTTTTAAAATAGTCATCGCAACAAAAGCCAGTAAACCAATGATCAGAGAATCAATGGATTTTCCGATAATGAAACCAGAAAAAATATTATGACAATCTTTTAAAGTGCGAAGTACACGATAAGAGAAATTTTCATTAAAGATTGCAAGAACCAATCGTTTTCCAGCATTTTTTAAAATAAATTTATCGATCGTCATATAAATAGAAACAATAAATGCGATAAACAGGTTAAATAATCCCTTGGCAAAAGACATGGAAGCCTCATAAAGCATAGGGACGATATTGGTCAGAAGATTGTTGGTCAGTTCGAAAAGCTTTGGTAATGTTTTTGTCTCGATCATATCGGCAATCTGACCAGGAAACATATCTGTGCTGTTCTCACGATAATGTTCAAAGATTGACATGATCGATTTATAAATATCGGGAATCATCAGGGATAGTTCACGAATACTGTCATATAACTGTGGGATGATAAATCGTAGACATACAATGATAAAACCAACCATGACAAGATAACTGATCAAAATGGCGAGTCCACGCTGTGCATTGGCAGATTTCTTTTTTAAAAGTTTCATTGATACATTTCTTTGGAAGAAAGCTACGACGGGATTTAAAATATAGGCAATCAGAAATCCCATGAAAAATGGAAATAAGATGTCCCATAATTGAGAGATCAGTTTGCTTGTATTAGACCATTGTGTTATAAAACGGAAGATCACACATCCGATCAGGATAACAGCAATGGTATAGATAGAAATCGTAAAATACTTTTTATTCGATTCGAATTTGTGGTTACTTGACATTTGAGACTCCTCTTAGAATGATAATTAATCAATAATATCATTTATTATAGACGTTTTTAAGATCAGTTACAAGACAATATAAGATTTCAATAAAAGAAAAACACCATCCCCGGCTACAAGATCAACCAAAAACAGTGCTTTAGTACGCGATGAGGGGTTCGAACCCTCGACACCCTGATTAAGAGTCAGGTGCTCTACCAACTGAGCTAATCACGCTTAAATTATGTTGTTTTTACTGCGCTTCCTTAACGCAAGATTTATTATATACGAATGTTTTAAGAAATGCAAGCATTATTTTTAATTTTTTTTATTTTTTTTTACAAAAAATTTAAAGAAAGTTAATAACGGTACAAAAAAAGCCCGAAATATGGTATTCTAGAGACTGGAAAGGGGATAAAATTTCATGGATAAAATAGCGGTCGCACAGACAACATCTTCCGGAAACTGGAGAGAAAATATAGAAAAAGCAAAACAATATATAAAGAAAGCAACAGAAGAAGAGGCAGTTATGATCATTTTTCCAGAATATTTCATGAATTATTATCCGGATGCTGAACACAACTATACAAAAAAGGCACAAAGCTTGCATGGCGAATTTGTACAGGCAATGAAGATGCTTGCAAAAGAGTTTAAGATGTGGATCATTTTTGGGATGAATGAACAGACTGTGGATGAAACAAAGAACTACAATACAATGGTAATCCTGAATGACCTGGGAGAACTTGTGTCTGATTATAAAAAGACACATTTGTTTAATGCATATAAATGGAATGAATCAATGAATACGCTTAAGGGGGATTGTTTGTTTACACCGATTAAGACACCTGTAGGTGTGATCGGACTTGGAATCTGTTATGATCTCAGATTTCCGGAACTTGCAAGATATGAAGCATTATCTGGAACTCAGGTCATGTTGTATCCAGCGGCATGGGTTAAGGGTAAAGGAAAATTTATGCAGTGGGAGACACTTCTTCGGGCAAGAGCAATTGAAAATGAGATGTATGTTTTAGGATGTTGTCATTACAGTAAGGAACATTACATGGGAAGAAGTACTGGATTTGCACCAGATGGAACCAGATTGTATTTAGGAGAAGAAAAGGAAGAGCTGCTCTATGCACAGATAGATAAAGAACAGATTCAAAATATAAGAACAGCCAATCCTGTCTTTGAAAACAGGAGAAAAGATCTCTACGATTAAATAATACAGATCAAGGTAGGAATCAGAAAGAGGTAGTATCATATGGAAGATAGAAGAAGTATAGCAAAGAAGGCAGCAATAGGAGTCGCACTGGTGATCGCAGCTGCGGGAGCTGTATTATTCTATAAGAATAATATTGCGATGAATCCAGGTGACACATTATTAAAATATATGTCATATGCAGAAGATGGAAAGTATGAAAAGATGTACGATCTTTTGAATGAAGAAAGCCAAAAAAGTATTTCAAAAGAAGAATTTATCAAGAGAAATAAAAATATTTATAAGGGAATCGGGGTCCAAACGATCGATGCTGATGTAACTTCAAAGAAGAGATCAACAACCGTGACATATCACGTAAAAATGCAGACAAATGCTGGAATTATTACCTATAATAACCGTACAGATTTTGTCAAAGAAAATCATAGATATCGCATAGATTGGGATGACTCCGTTATTTTTCCACAATTAGGAGCAGAAGACAAAGTCAGAGTAAAAACTTTATATGCCAAAAGAGGAAGGATCAAAGATGCACAGGGAAATGCACTTGCTGTACAGGGTAAGATCTATTCTGTAGGATTTGTTCCTGGGAAGATGGACGGTAATTCTGTAAAACTTGCGGCAAAGAAATTAGGATTATCCAAAGAAGAGATTCAGAAGAAACTTGATCAAAAATGGGTGACGGATAATTCTTTTGTACCATTGATCAAATTAAAAGAATATTCAAAAGATCTTCTCAATGTGAAAGGGATCATTGTTTCCACAGAAACTGGGAGAATCTATCCACTTGGGGAGGCAGCAGCACATCTTATCGGTTATATGCAAAATGGCGAAGGAAAAGCAGGACTTGAGAAATTATATGATGAGCAGCTTTCTGGCACGAATGGCTTAGAGATATACATAGAAGATTCTAATGGACAGAAAAAACAGTCACTGGCGGTCAAATCTCAGACAGATGGAAAGGATTTAACAACAACGATCAACAGTAGTTTGCAAAAGGCTATTTACGAACAGTATAAAAATGATAAAAGTGCTCATGTTGCATTGAATCCTTCAACAGGAGAGGTCAAGGCACTTGTAAGTACTCCGTCTTATGATGCACAGGCATTTATCTTAGGAATGAGCCAGAAGAAATGGAATGTGATCAATAGCGATCAAAGACTGCCAATGCAAAATCGCTTTAAAGCAACATTTGCACCAGGATCATCCATCAAACCGATCATAGCAGCGATAGGACTAAGCCAGAATAAATTTCGTGCAAATGATGACTTTGGAAACAGTGGAAAACGCTGGCAGAAGGATAAAAGCTGGGGTGGTTATTATGTAACAACATTGCACGATTATAATGGGCATAATCTGCAAAATGCAATGATCTATTCTGACAATATTTATTTTGCAAAAGCAGCCCTGAAGATAGGAAAAGATACCTTGAAGGATCAGCTTGACAACTTAGGTTTTGGAGAAAGTCTGAAATTTACATTTGGACTAAACGCTTCATCCTATGGAAGTGAAGGATTTACTTCCGATATTCAGTTAGCTGACAGTGGATATGGACAGGGGAAAATGATGGTAAACCCGGTACATATGGCAGCAATCTACACAGCATTTTCTAATAATGGTAATATGCTGAAACCGTATCTGGTCAAAGAAAACGGATCAAAAAAACAAGTATTAAAGGAAACTATATTTACCAAACAAGCTGTGAATACCGTAAATGAAGCTATGCGACAAGTAATCAGAGATCCCTCTGGTACGGGACACGCAGCGAACATAGAAGGGGTAGATCTTCGAGGAAAGACAGGAACTGCAGAGATCAAACAATCACAGACAGACACAAAAGGAACAGAAATCGGCTGGTTTGTGACCATAATGCCAGCAACAAACAATAGGGAAGCATTGGAACTGGTATCCATGACAGAAAACGTGAAGAAACGAGGCGGAAGTGGATACGTGGTCAATAAAACAAAGAAGATCATGGAAGAATACCTGCAGTAGATCAGCTGCAGGTATTCTTCCATGATTGATGATTTCAGGCATCGAAATCCTATTCTAATTACAATCTTTATAAAGTTTATAGATATCTTTATTTTCCAAAGTAAAATGATCTTTGATGCAATGATATAAAGACTCAATATTTTCAGGTGTTTCTTCTAATTCATCAGCAATTTGAATTAAATTCTTGGATTTTTCAATTTTTTTCTTGATTTGTTGTATTAATCGAAAGTAATCTCCCTCAGCAAGTCCTTCAGCAAGTCCCTCAGCGCGTCCTTCAGCAAGTCCTTCAGCAAGTCCCTCAGCACGTGCTTTTCGTTTCTCAAGAATTTTTTCTTCCCATTCCTGCATATATTTCACTCCAATCTCTTCGCTGGATTTTACGATATTGACATGTTTTTTTATTTCCTGAAGGCGTGGTGTAGAGCAAAAGATATCTTCGGTAGTATGTTCCATATAGTATAAAAGTTCTTTTAATTCGGAACTGATATCTTCGGGATTTTGACCATGAGTATTTAGAAAAATACGTATAGCACCATCGTTTAAAGGTTGACCAGTTTCATTGCAGTTCATTTGAAAAGTATATTGATATAATCCTTCCCCAAAAAGATCAAAAGGTGCAATAATAATAGAATAACAATCTTTCATCTTTGAAAAATCTATCTCTCCCGGGTCCAGAAGTTTAGAATCAATTAATGCCTGATAAAAACGACTTCTGTGAGGAAGATTTTTGGTATTTTCCTTTTGTGCTTCTATATTGTATACAGCATCCGTATCATCCTCAGCCCATACATCAAGGCGCACCTGACGTTTTAAAGGCGATGTACGCTTTTCATGTTCGGATTGCGGATGTCCTTTAATGGATATGTCTTGGCCAAGAATAATAGATAATACGTTTTCAAAAGTTTCTGCATCTTCCATAACTTCAGCAAATAAAAAACGATCAAGTAAAGTTAAATCCTGTAGCGATTTTTTAGTTTGACTCATAAGTTTCTCCTTTCATTTTATATTGAAATGTAGTTTATAGCAATAATTAATAGTTAAGAAAAGTATAATGAGAGTATCAAAAGTATTTTAATAAGAATAAGAGAAAGAAGATTTTGAAATAAAATGTAAAATATTTACATGGAATATATTAACAAAAATAATTATAAATGTCAATTATATTCACGAGCATGATGAGAATGGTTTTTGATATCTTAGAATTATAAAATAAAATTTATAATTTCTTTACAACCAATTCATTGCTATTCTGCATAGGTTTGCGTATAATTACCATTATACTTAAATGTGATATCCATAATAGAACAGATATCAAAGAAGGAGAAGTCTATGAGAGATAAATTCAACCAATTCATGCAGGGCAGATACGGAAATGACGATCTGAACCGCTTTTTAATGAAGATTATTTTAGCAGCATTTGTACTATCACTATTTACAGGAAGAATCGTATTTGGCGGCGTAGTATCACTTAGCCGTATTTTTTATTGGATCGCATTAGCACTTTTGATTTATTGCTATATCCGTATGTTTTCAAGAAACATCTATAAACGAGCCGAAGAAAACAGATGGTTCCTGAATAAAACATCCAATATGCGGGGACTCTGGAGCAATAGAAAATACAAAGCACAGCAGATGAAGAACTACCATATTTACAAATGTCCAGGATGTGGACAGAAGATCAGAATTCCAAGAGGAAAAGGAAAGATAGAAGTTCGTTGTCCAAAGTGTCGTACCACATTCGTAAAGAGGAGCTAAAATGTTTGGGTATATCATTGTCAACAAACCAGAGATGAAATTTCGTGAATTCGATGTCTATCACGGATACTATTGTGGTTTGTGCAGAAAATTAAAAGAACATTATGGAAAGTTTGGTCAGATTACACTTTCCTATGATATGGTCTTTGTATTGATGACCTTAACTAGTCTTTATGAATTAGAAACAACAAAGAGTATGAAGCGATGTGTCACACATCCATTGCAAAAACATGAGGAAAGAGTAAACAATATCACGGATTATGTCGCGCACATGAATATTTTGTTAACTTATTACAAATGTAAAGATGATTGGAATGATGACCGCAAATTAGAGAAGTTGGTATTAGAAAAAATTTTATACCATAAAAGTGGGTTTTCCAGAAATTTTTATAGGGAAAAATGGAATAAGATCAATGATATATTAGAAAAGCTGTCAGAAGAAGAGAAAAAAGACAATCAGGATATCGACCAGATGTCAGGGATGTTTGGAAAGATCATGGCAGAGATCATGTTGTATCAAGATGATGAGTGGAAAGAACTTCTGAATCAATTTGGATTTTTTCTTGGTAAATTCATTTACTTGATGGATGCATATGAAGATATTGAAGATGATCTGAAGAATCATAACTATAATCCACTGAAAAATATATATACAAAACCGGAATTTGAAGATATGATCCATCAGATTCTAACGATGATGATGGCAGAGTGTTCGAAAGCTTTTGAACAGCTTCCACTGATCGATGATATAGATATATTGAGAAATGTCTTATATTCCGGAGTATGGTATCGATACGAACAGGTACGAGAGAAACGAGAAAAAGAAAAGGAAGAAAAGAATGTCTGATCCATATGAAATTCTAGGAGTGCAAAGAGGTGCTTCAGAAGAAGAAATAAAAAAAGCATATAAAAGATTAAGCAGAAAATACCATCCAGATGCCAATCTTGATAATCCAAAGGCAGCTGAGGAGAAATTTAAAGAGCTCCAGCAAGCTTATCAACAGGTTATGAAGGAGAAAACAACCGGATACAGCCAAAGTTCTTATGGTGGATACCAGAGTCAGGGGAATCCTTATGGTGGACAAGGGAATCCATATGGAAATCAACAAGGAAATCCGTATGGAGAATGGAATCCATTTGAGGATATTTTTGGACAATTTAGTGGTTATTACACAAATGGCGGAGCTCAGCAAAGACAGAAGACAACGACAGGATATGAGAAGGACACGCATTTAAGAGCAGCAGGTAATTATGTAAGGAATGGTTATTATCAGGAAGCAAGGAATGTTTTAGATGGCATGGAACCAGCCAGAAGAAATGCGAGATGGTACTATTACAGTGCAGCTGCCAATCAAGGCCTTGGAAATAATGTAACTGCTATGGAACATGCAAAACAGGCAGTTTCCATGGAACCTGATAATTATGAATATCAGATGTTATTACAACAGCTGCAAGGAAATGGTTCTTGGTATCAGCAAAGACAAAGTACTTATCAGAATCCATATTCCACAGGTGGAGACTGGTGTATGAAGATGTGCATGTTAAATTTGATGTGCAACTGTTGTCTCGGTGGCAGATACTGGTGTTGATCTGTAAAACAACACTGATTTAGGAGGGAAGACTATGAGCAAAGTAATAGGAATAGATTTGGGAACAACAAATTCTTGTGTAGCAGTGATGGAAGGTGGAGTACCAGTTGTGATCTCAAATGCAGAAGGTGGAAGAACCACGCCATCAATAGTGGCATTTGCGAAAAATGGAGAACGACTGGTTGGAGATCCAGCAAAACGACAGGCGGTAACGAATGTGAGACGTACAGTTGCATCCGTAAAACGTCAGATGGGAACAGATCGTAAAGTAAAAATTGATGGGAAGAAATATACACCAGAAGAAATTTCAGCGATGATCCTGGCCAAATTAAAAAAGGATGCAGAAAGCTATCTCGGGGAAGAAGTAACGAGAGCCGTGATCACAGTACCAGCTTATTTTAGCGATGCTCAGAGACAGGCTACAAAGAATGCTGGAAAGATTGCGGGATTAAGTGTGGAACGTATCATTAACGAACCGACATCTGCTGCATTGGCGTATGGACTAGACAAATCCGTATCCCAGAAGATCATGGTATATGATCTTGGTGGAGGAACTTTTGACGTTTCAGTGATCGAGATTGGTGATGGAGTTGTCGAAGTACTGGCAACGGCTGGAAATAATCATCTTGGAGGAGACGATTTTGATCAAAGGATCATGAATTATCTGATCGGGGAATTTAAAAAAGCAGAAGGGATTGATCTGTCCAAGGATCAGACAGCTGTTCAGAGAATCAAAGAAGAGGCAGAAAAAGCAAAGAAAGAATTATCTTCTTCTATGACTGTACAGATTAATCTGCCATTTATCGCAGTAGGGAAAGATGGCCCTAAACATATGGATATCACATTAACCAGATCCAAATTTGAAGAACTGACTTCAGATTTGATCGATCAGACAGCAGGACCAGTTCATCAGGCGTTATCTGATGCAGGAATCAGTACCAGCGAACTTCATATGGTACTGTTAGTCGGCGGTTCTACCAGAATGCC
>ENA-ORTU01004168-ORTU01004168.1-human-gut-metagenome-genome-assembly--contig:-NODE-4168-length-11235-cov-4.922898_pt1 | contig 11235 bp, 8 predicted proteins | sample MGYA00241910_ERZ509184 | MGnify/ENA primary metagenome ERZ509184 (study PRJEB26280, sample SAMEA2338847) | human gut metagenome | biome: human gut; feature: human-associated habitat; material: faeces...
CGTTCTCGACGCACCACTTCTTGTAGGTGCCTGCGACCGGGTGCTGGAAGCGGGTGGGGTTGGTGGAGTTGCCGGTTATGGAAACGTCAACGTTCTCATGGCGCATTATGGCCACGCCCTCGTTTACGTCGTCAGCGCCATAGCAGCGCACGTTGGCACGCTCGCCCTTACTGTAGGCGGTGGTCTTGGTGACAGTCAGCTCGCCGGTGTACTGATTGTACTCGGTCTCGCAGTGAGTGAAGCCGTTGATACGGGAGATGATCTGTGCAGCGTCCTTGCCGAGACCGTTCAGGATAACCTGCAGGGGCTCCTTGCGGACCTTGTTTGCGGTGCGGGCTATGCCGATAGCGCCCTCAGCTGCGGCAAAGCTCTCATGGCCTGCCAGGAAGGCGAAGCACCTGGTGCCTTCGCTCAGCAGCATGGCTCCAAGATTGCCGTGGCCAATACCGACCTTGCGCTGATCTGCTACGGAACCGGGAATGCAGAAGGTCTGGAGGCCTTCGCCTATGCACTCGGAAGCTTCGGCGGCAGTCTTTACGTTTTTCTTTACGGCGATGGCTGCGCCAAGGGTGTAGGCCCATACGGCGTTCTCAAAAGCGATGGGCTGTATTCCCAGCACTATGCTGCGCACGTCTATCCCCTTGGACTTGAGCAGCTCGTCCGCCTCTTCAAGTGATTTGAGGCCATACTGCGCCAGTACGGGGTTAATCTGATCTATTCTTCTTTCGTAACCTTCAAAAGTTGCCATTATCGCGCCCTCCTTATTCCTTGCGGGGGTCGATCACCTTAGCGGCCTCAGCAAAGCGGCCGTAGGTGCCGATGTTCTTCTCGTATGCTTCCTTGGGGTCCATGCCCTTCTTAATGGCTTCCATCATCTTGCCAAGGTGTACAAACTTATAGCCGATGATCTGGTCATCCTCGTCCAGAGCTATGCCAAGTACGTAACCTTCCGCCATCTCCAGATAGCGGGGACCCTTCTTCAGGGTGCCGTACATGGTGCCTACCTGGCTGCGGAGGCCCTTGCCCAGATCCTCAAGACCGGCACCAATTGCCAGGCCGTCATCGGAGAAGGCGCTCTGACTGCGGCCATATACAATCTGAAGGAACAGTTCCCTCATAGCGGTGTTTATAGCATCACATACCAGGTCGGTGTTCAGCGCCTCCAGAATGGTCTTGCCGGGGAGTATCTCAGCTGCCATAGCGGCGCTGTGGGTCATGCCGGAGCAGCCGATGGTCTCCACCAATGCTTCCTGAATGACGCCGCCCTTTATGTTGAGGGAAAGCTTGCAGGCTCCCTGCTGAGGCGCGCACCAGCCCACACCGTGGGTGAAGCCGCTTATGTCTTTAATCTCCTTAGCCTTGACCCATTTGCCCTCTTCGGGTATGGGGGCAGGATCATGCTTTGCGCCCTTTGCAACGCAATACATCTCTTCCACTTCGCGTGAATACTGCATGAAATATCCTCCTTGAATATTAGCTGCCCGATGAGTTGATACACCGGGTCATTCTTTCCTGATTATGATTTTATCACGGAGCGCGATGCCATTACAACCCGAACAGCAAAAAACACCCAATAATTAATAGGCTCCACTATACTCTTCGCAATAACCTATCTTAATATCACAGCACATAGCACAGGGGTATAACGAGGAATATGGCGGGTACAAAGTCCATCACCTTTATCTTCGTAACGCCTATCATATTCAAGCCCAGTGCGAATATCAGCATACTCCCCACGCAGGTCATCTCCGCCACCACGGCATCCGTCAGCACGGGGGCAAGCAGCCCCGCGAGCAGCGTTATGGCTCCCTGGTATATGAGCACGCTGACAGCCGACAGGCCGACTCCTATCCCAAGGCTGGCGGTAAGCACTATGGCGGAAATGCCGTCCAGAAGCGACTTTGTAAAGAGCATATCGTAACTGCCGGTGAGGCCGCTTTGCAGGCTGCCCACCACCGCCATCGCGCCTACGCAGTATATGAGGCTGGCGGTAACGAAGCCTGCGGAAAGGCCGCTTCCGCCCCTTGCGAGCTTTTCCTCGAGGAGCCTGCCCAAGCGCTCCATTCCGCCGTTTAGGTCAAGCGCCGTTCCTATGGCGCCGCCCGCCGCCATGGCGATTATCATGGCGATGGTCTTTTCCCCCTCCAGCGCGCCGGATACGCCTATATAAATGACGCAGAGCCCTATGCCCTTCATCACCGCGTCCGTCACCCTTTCCGGTATGCCTCGCCTGAGAAGCAGCCCCACAGCGCAGCCCAATACTATGGCCCCGGCATTTACTATGGTTCCCAGCATATCCTTCTCCTTTATTTAAACAGAATTATTTTTATCATACCGATTGATTATACCAATAGTCGGAACAAATTAAAATGACAAAGTTGCGGCTTTTTGCTGATATAATTACTGGTATAATTAACAAATGCCGCGATTGATATAGCGGCACCCATCATGCTATAATTTATATGTAATATGTTGTCAATTCGGGGAGCTTAAATATATATGTCAAGACGCCGTTTTAAACGAGCAAAGCGCAGAAGGCGCAGGCGCAGCCTCAGCGCCTCGGTATGGGGCCCCATACTCAAGCTTTTAGCAGTAATACTGGTCTTTTTGGCGTTGCTTTACGCTATATTTTATGTGGTCATACCCAAGGCGGCAGACTTCATGGGCTGGGATTACAGACCCCCATTTGCCCCCGAGCCTACCCCTGCCCCTACGCCAATACCCACGCCTACCCCCAACCCAATGAGTCTGTATGATTTTACCGGCAGCTCTCAGGAGCTGGTTTTTGACGGCTCATCGAGCTATAAGTGGTTTACCGACCCATACTTTTACAACGAAAAGATGGTAATCTCCGCAGGCAAGCTGGATTCCTCCGGCAAAAACGTGGTGTTCAGGGACATGTTCTTCTTCCACCCAAACACCCGCATAAGCGAAAAGATTAACCTTACGCCCCAGAACGACCACTTCCTGTTCCCCAAATTCAACGATAAGTGGCTGGTATACCTGGACGGAAGCCTGACCGGCGGCGGCGCCATCATGGCGGCAGACCTTACCTCCTCCCCGCTCAGGGCAGTAAAGGTCAAGGACATATACTCCGGTCAGCCTGAGCCCTTCCTGTCGGGCAATTATGTGGCCTTCACCGACCGCACCGGCACCAATAAGGACAAGCTGTTCGTATACGACCTGACCACCATGGAATCCACCGTAGTGGCCATGTTCTCAAGCTCGGTATATGGCCAGAGCAAGCCCTTTTTGTCAAACGACACGCTGATATGGGCGGATTCCGCCACCTCCGACGGCAACTCGGACACCAGCGTAATACGCTACATAAACCTCAATGAATCCTCAATAAAGTCTATCAAGCCCGGCACCTTCGTGCATGACCCGGAGTACAACGGCAGATACATTGCCTGGCTTACCGAGCTTCACGGCCGGGACACGGCCCTTTATGCGGCAGACGGCCTCTCCGGCACACCCACTGAGGTGGATCGCTGCGTGGTCGAGTTCGGGCTGGGCAGCCATTTTATAGCCTATTCCCGCACAAATACCGATACGGATTCCAGCAGCATATTGGTATTTTCCTTTGCGGAGGGCAAGATATACCGCGTGACCCAGGAGTATGAATCCGCGTTGCTGCTGGGCGTATCCGATGACTATGTGGTCTGGATGGACGTCACCTCCCGCGAGCGTGACATAGTAAAATTCACTAAAATACCCTGATAATAAGATCCAAGGAGCATAATATGGCAAAAGCGAAGGGCAGCGTATTTTTCTGCGGGGAATGCGGCTACGAAAGCACCAAGTGGCTGGGTAAATGCCCCGCCTGCGGCAGCTGGAACACCATGCTGGAGCAAAAGAAGATATCCTCCATTCCCTCCATAAACAACCTCACCTACGCCCACGCCATACCCTTAGCCGATGTCACCACTACCGCCTCCGGCCGCGTGTCCTCGGGCATAGGGGAGCTTGACAGAGTTCTCGGCGGCGGCATAGTACCCGGCAGCGTCACCCTTTTGGGCGGCGATCCCGGCATAGGCAAGTCTACCCTCCTCATGCAGACAGCCGCAGAGCTTACGAAGCAGGGCACAGTATTATACGTTACCGGCGAGGAGTCCGCGTCCCAGCTAAAGCTTCGGGCGGAGCGTCTCGGTGTAGGCGGAGACATGCTCATACTTGCCGAAAACGACCTTTCCGCCATCGAGAGCGAGGTAGACCGGGTAAAGCCCGCCTACGTAATGATAGACAGCATACAGACTATGTACTCGGCGGACTGCTCCGGTACAAACGGCAGCATATCCCAGATACGGGAAGCCACCTCCCTCATCACCCGCATGGCAAAGCGCACCGGCGCAGCCACATTTATCGTAGGCCACGTGACTAAGGACGGCGCCATAGCAGGTCCCCGCATACTTGAGCATATGGTGGATACGGTGCTTTATTTTGAGGGCGACAGGCAGGATTCCTTCCGCCTGCTGCGCTCGGTAAAAAATCGATTTGGCAGCACTGACGAGATAGGCGTCTTTGAGATGCGCTCCACCGGCATGGCGGAGATATCCGACCCCTCCACGCTGTTCATAACCGGCACGGATCTTCCCGGCTGTGCAGTTACCTGTGCCATGGAAGGCACCCGCCCCATGATGGTTGAGGTGCAGGCGCTGCTTTCTACATCTCCCTTCTCCAACCCCCGCCGCATGGCTGCGGGTCTGGACAACAACCGCCTCGTGCTGCTGCTGGCAGTGCTGGAAAAGAAGGCTGGCCTGAGGTTTTACGACAAGGACGTTTACACTAACGTAGTAGGCGGCATACGTCTTGACGAGCGTGCCTGCGACCTTGCCGTAGCCATGTGTATAGCAGGTGCAGGCGCAGACATCGCCCTTCCGCCCCGTACCGCCATTCTTGGGGAGCTTTCGCTTACAGGCGAAGTCCGCCCCGTAAACCGGTTGGACAAGCGCATACAGGAGTGCGCCCGGCTTGGCTTCTCCCACATAGTCGTTCCCAATAGCGACACCCTTCCCAAGGTAGACGGCCTGAATTATACCCGTGTAAAGAATATACGCGAAGCGCTGTGCATATTGGGCATTTAGCTTTTGGGGTTGAATTATCCCGCCAAAAATGCTATCATAATAAGACAGGCGCCCGTAGCTCACTTGGATAGAGCGTATGCCTCCGGAGCATAAGGCAGCGCGTTCGAATCGCGCCGGGCGCGCCAGCATCGCCGCGAGTTTTACTCAGCTTGCGGCGATTTTTTTTACGAAGCTCAGCCTTTACCCGCCCTGCCGCCGCTTCCCGCCGCAGCGGTAAATATGCGCCTTCACAATAATAAGAAGCCCCCGACCATTTGGTCGGGGGCTTATTCATTCCGCTATTTGCTTACCTTATCCCTAAGAAATGCAGTATGCTCTGCCATATCGTCATATCGCCGGTCTTGGGAGGTATGACTATCACGGGGACGGGGGTGGTGGTGGGGTAGTAGTACCCGCCGCCGCCATTATAGGGGGTGGGAACGGGCGGAGTAGTCTGTGCGCCGTGCGCCGCCTTAAGTGCTATCTTTGTCTCATATTCGCCCGCTTGCATACTTTCCATATACGCTTCTCCATTAGAAACGCACACATTGCCATCGTAAGTTCCGCACCAACGTTTACCTATTGCATCTCCTTCACCGGGCATACCGTCCTCATACCAGCCGTCGATCTTGTGTATTTTACCATCGCAGTCCGGCGCACCGTCCAGCCACCAATCGGAGCCCAAACCGCCGAAGGCGATAGATGCGCCTTCTGCGTTGTAAATATCGTCGCCGGCTTTTGCGGCATGATTGTTATAAAGCTCAACCTCCGGACACAATACGATAGTACCTACATTGTAGATACCGCCGCCCATATCGGCTCCGATTTTATCTTTGTTTACCGCTCCAGTGCCATTATTCGTGATAACAGCCGCGGCATTGATCGTTAGGTTGCATGCTGCTTGCTTGGTATAAATACCGGCGCCTGCATTATTCTTGATAGTCACATTAGCACCCTTTTCAATGATGCTTTTATGGGTGTCGTTTCCTTGGAAGAAGATACCAGGGGTTGTCGACGAGTTGAATGCTTTTGTGCCATTTCCTTCTACATCAAGAGTACACGTGGGATCAACATTTAGCACTCTTGTCCAAACGCCGCTGTAGCCGTTGTTGGTAGCAGTCAGCGTGGATTTATTCGACATGTCGATCCGCCATGCAGAAATGCCCCAAGCTCCATTACCGTCAAACAAAACATCGGATTCGTTTTTAATGGTATAATACGTGCCGTTCGAGCCATTGCCGAGACTGTTGATAACTTTTACCGTACTGTTATCGATGGTCGCATAAAATGTTCCCGTAAAGCCGGAACGGTTGTGATCGGAAATAAAGGTGGAATTCGTAATATTCACGTTGTATCCGCCATCGCCGCCATTCCATTCCAATGCATCCTGCTTATAATTTTTTATTTCAAGCTTTGAATTAGTAAGATTCAGTTTGTTGTTTGAGCAGAAGTAGATGGCGTGGGCATTATTTCCTTCTGCTCCAATCATCGTCATTTCTGTATTCTCAAGCATCAAAGATGCGTCCTTGCTTGCACAAACTGCCATCCAGTTCCATTCGGCCGTATAGGGCGTAGAACCTATCCCGTTCATAACCACATTACAGTTTTTGAAGGTTAGAGATTTTCCCCAGAGCGCTATACCCTTATCGTTAAATGTTATAGTACGTTTAGCTTCTCCACCATCTATGGTAAGATTATTGCTCAGATTCATTCCCGCGGTTGTGCAATCCGCCAGCAGCACAATAGTAGCACCGTCAGCCGCCTTTTCTATCGCCTCGTCCAGCGTTTCATATTCAACTGTGCCAATTTTCGCTACTTTTACTCCCTCCGCCAGCGCGGGAACCATCGCCAGCACCATAATAAGCGCCAGCATTATTGCAAGTGTTTTTTTCATTGTTTCTTCCCCTTTCGTTTTTTAATAAACATCAAATCTGTGTTAAGCTTGTTTTGTTATATGTTATCATCGATTTCCATTATTTTTATTACCAAAAATGCACGTTTTCCTGCCAGTTATGTATTTTGGAACGAAAAATCGCCCCCGACAGAAGTCGGGGGCTTACTTTATCCGTTTTTATATTATACTTTTTACGCTCTTACAACCCAAGCTCGCCAGCTATGGCGGTCATCTCCTCCAGCGCAACATCTATTAGGTCGTCCAGTGTAAGGCCCGTATTAACTATGGCGTTCATGTATTCCCGGTTCGCTCCCGCGGCAAAGCGCACCTCCTTGAAGCGTTTTACAACGCTCTTGTGCTTTACGCTGGCAATCTTTTTATCCGGGTATATCTGCGCCACAGACTTGCAGAAGCCGCTCATTGGGTCTGCCGCCAGCAGAGCGTATTCTATTGTGGTACCCGCCTTTTTTCCGCAAAGAGGGTTGTGAGCCATTATCGCCCCCTCAAGCACAGGGTCGTTCACGCCGTTCTCATGCAGTATATTCACGCTGGTGGGGCCGTGTACCTCCGGGTGGTTGCGCCAGTCGCACTGCTCCTCATCAAGGTCGTGCAAAAGGCCGGCGATGCCCCAATACTCTACGTCCTCAGGCGCAAGGCGCTTGGCCAGGCCCCGCATTATGGCTTCAACTGCCATGGAATGCTGAATGTAGTTCTCGCCCTTCATGTACTTGTGCAAAAGCTCGTATGCCTCTTCTCTGTTCATAGCCATTCTCCTCCTTGATATTTTTAATTTAGTATACCCTCTTGCCGTGGCTGAAGCTGTTTTTAGCCCAGTCGCTCCAGCCGCTGACCACTACCTGCCCCGCAGAGGAGGAGGCATGTATGTATTTTCCGCCTCCCAGCCATATTCCGGTATGATAAATACGCGTTCTGCCGCTGTTCCAGAAGAACAGCAGGTCGCCGGGACGCAGGTCGCTCGTAGAATAAACGGTTTCCCAGCTGTCAATCACGGCATAGCTCTTGGCGCTCATACGGCCCACCTTTACGCCGTTGTTTGAAAGGCAGTAATATACGAGGCCGCTGCAATCGAAGCTGTCCGGACCCTCATCCGCCGTGATATAGGGTTTTCCCTGCTGCGCCATGGCCGTGGCGATAAATCCGTCCACACTGCCGGTAGCGGCGGAAACGCTGCCGCCTCCGCCTGTCTTTGGGGTGCTTTCGGGCTGAGTGCCGGGGTCGGCCGTCTTGGTAGTGCCTATGCTTTCATTCCCGGCCCTGGGCGTAGCGCTGATCTTAGGCGTTTTCGCCGGCTTGGCCGTAGGAGTGGACTTGGGCTTAGGCGTAGGCGAAGGGGTTGGATCCACCTTGGGCCTTGCATTGTTTGAGTAAAGTATATCCGCCGTGTCGGTATCCATAACGCCGGTGGCGTCAAGCTTGTTCTTTATCTGAAAGGAGGAGAGCGCCTTTACCGTGGCCACGCCAAAGTAGCCGTTGGTCTTTTCCACCTCGTAGCCCAAATCCTGCAAGCGCTCCTGAAGGGACTCCACATCCTCGCCCTCGTCGCCCTGCTGAAGCTTATACATGGCGGCCTTATCCGAGAAGAGCATCTCCTGTGTCAGCTCGTCCGCCTCGCCCGTCTCTTTCATGTGGTGTATGCGCTGAAAACGCTTCAGCGCCGCCTCAATAGGCTCGCCAAAATACTCCGAGGGTTCATCGCCGTCCATATACTGCAGCTCCGCCAGCCTCTCATGTATGTCCGCCACCACAGGGTCTGTATCGCCGAGCTTCAGCAGCCGGTACTTTGAGGGAGCCTCCGCTGCATCCTTAGGCGCAGCTGCTGTAATGGCAAAGTTCTCCGCCACCTCCGCCGTCGGGGTGGGGCTTGGCATATGAAGCATGGACTTGGATACTTCCACTATCTCCGGTCCTATGTCGAGGGTATCAAAGGCCATGGGTATCAGCACAAAAGCGCACAGCACAACGCCTCCCGCAGTAAGGAGCGGTATTCTGAGCCGCTTCATCATGGGGCGCCTATCCTGTCTGTTTTTCCTTTGGTTTTTCCGCAAATCATTAGTAGCTTCCATACTTGATAATTATAGCGCATACTGACATATTTTGTCCAATAAACAATATGCTTCACTATCCATTTAGGCGTAAAAACCGTATGGCAATAGCAGTAATATTAGTGTAAAATATAATTCGATCCAATATTTCGGCAAAGGAACTGTATTTTACCATGGCACTATTAGCCGCAAGCGGCATAAGCAAGAGCTATTCCGCCCGTCTTCTCTTCGACGGGGTAAGCTTTGAGATAGCCCCCCGGGACAAGGTGGGCCTGGTAGGGGTAAACGGGTGCGGCAAAACTACCCTTTTTCGCATACTCACAGGCGAGGAAGCACCTGACACCGGCTCCGTGATGAAACATAAGGGCGCCCGCATGGGATTCATGCGTCAAAACGTGGAGAACACCTCGGATACACTGTACCAATCCACAGTAGCGGCATTTGACCACCTCATACGTATAGAGCAGGAGCTTGAGCGTATTTCCGAGGAAATATCCAATGGCGGCAGCGACGTATCCTCTCTTATTTCCCATCAGCAATCCCTCAACGAACGGTACGAGCGGGAGGGCGGCCTGACCTTCAGGAGCAGGGTACGCAGCACTCTCCTGGGTCTCGGCTTTACCGAAAGCGAATTCGCCAAGCCTCTCAGCGACATGAGCGGCGGAGAGCGCAACAAGGCCCAGCTGGCAAAGCTGCTGCTCTCCGGCGCGGAACTGCTGCTGCTTGACGAGCCTACCAATCACCTTGACATACAAAGCGTCACCTGGCTTGAGGATTTTCTCAAGAGCTACGCAGGGGCGTTTATAGTCATATCCCACGACAGGTACTTTCTGGATAGGGTAACCAACCGCACCCTTGAAATAAAAAACGGCAGGCTCACCGCAACCAACGGCAACTATTCCCGCCACGTAGAACTGATGAGCACCCGCAACGAAATACTGCGCAGGCACTATGCCAATCAGAAGAAAGAGATACACCGCCTCGAAGGCGTTGTAGAGCAGCAGCGCCGCTGGGGCCAGGCTCACAATTTCATTACCGCCGAGGCAAAGCTCAAGCAGATAGAACGGCTGAAGGCAGAGCTGGTAGCTCCCGAAAAGGACACCTCCTCCATACATTTCAAGTTCACCGCGAGGGAAGTAGGCGGCAACGATGTGCTGATGTGCGAAGAGCTGAGCAAGTCCTACGATAAGCCGGTATTCAAAAACGCCTCCATGCATATCCGCAAGGGGGAACGTGTATTCCTGCTGGGGCCGAACGGCTGCGGCAAGACCACCCTCATGAAGATAATAATGGGCCTTGAAAGGCAGGATTCCGGCACTGTGCGTCTGGGCGCCAAGGTGCAGCCCGGCTACTACGAGCAGACCATGACCTCCCTTGATCCCAACAGCACCGCACTTGAGGAAATACACAACGCCTACCCAAGAATGGACCTTACCCAAGTCCGTTCCGCCCTGGCGGCGTTCCTCATTCGCGGCGACGAGGTATTCAACGAGATAGGCGCCCTTTCCGGCGGAGAGAAGGCACGCATACAGCTTCTCAAGCTTATGCTTTCAGGGGCCAACCTGCTGCTGCTCGATGAGCCTACCAACCATCTTGACATATCCTCCCGGGAGGCTCTTGAGGCTGCCCTGGAGGATTACGAGGGTACCATGCTCATAATCACCCACGACAGATACCTGGTCAACCGCATGGCGGACCGCATACTCTACATGGAGGAAGACGGACTTACTGAATACATAGGCGGCTATGACGATTACCTTGAAGCAATTGCGCGAAGGCCTCAGCCCCCGGCTGAAGCTGCCTCCCCCAAGGCGGAAAAGCCCAACAGCTACAAGGCTCAAAAGGAGCGCCAGAGTATACTGAACCGGGCGGCGGGCGCTGTCCGCCGAGCAGAGGAGCGCATAGCGGCCGCTGAGCAGGAGCTTGAAGACATAAATCAAAAGCTCGCATCACCGGCGGTAGCATCGGACTACGTAAAATCTGCAGAACTTGCAAAAAAGGCAGACGACAAGCAGGCCGAGATCGATGCCCTCTATTCCCAGTGGGAGCAGGCCCAGCAGGCGCTGGATGAGCTTTGTGAGGAAAGCTCAAAGCAGGGCTAAGCTTAACGCGCCGGCCGCATTTATACATAAAGCAGTCCCCGCCTTATGGCGGGGACTGTTCAGAGTGTCAAAAAAGTGGCTGAATGCCACTTTTTTGAGTTTTACGGGTTTTG